>ERZ779622.360-NODE-360-length-28157-cov-38.553270_pt1 | contig 28157 bp, 29 predicted proteins | sample MGYA00514188_ERZ779622 | MGnify/ENA primary metagenome ERZ779622 (study PRJEB29562, sample SAMEA4376702) | mouse gut metagenome | isolation source: Cecum | study: EMG produced TPA metagenomics assembly of the A DSS colitis mouse model was used to assess the... | reverse complement strand
AAAAAATTTCTTGAGCATTTTTCATTTTACCTATTGACATTTCTTAGCTGGACTTCAACAATGAAAACATCGACCTATTCAGTAAATCAACATTCCATCCTTCTTCTATGTCATACCCCTTCTCCACCGCCTTCATCATGAGATTGTCTCTGAATTTATCTATACCGGTCATGTCAAACCCCGGTAAAAGACGCTCCATTACATTTCTCATCATTATGCCTTCCGGACTACTCTGATCAAACAAAGTTATAAGATTCATATTGCAACCATTATTTAGCCAACAGTCAGTTAAAAACTTCATTGCAATATCATACATACCCTCCGTCAGATAAATACTGCCATTCGGGTCATTCATCACCTCCAGTAATCTGGGATATTTCTCCATCATCATCTTAATAAACGCCAAATCCTTGGTCAGCCATTCCGCGCCTTTACCATCCTGCCCGGAAATTACTGCCCAAATCATCCCGCCACATCTCTCACATATCAGTATAGACTCTGTTGTAACAACCTCTTCACCGTTTAATAAAAGATCCTGCGGTTTATCATTATCCCATCTGGTTCATAACTATATCAAATCGCGATAGCGGCCATTTTGATATGCTATTCTAGTAAGAATCACTCATTTTCTACCATACCAAAGGAAATAATCTCAATGCTCACTTCACAGTCAAGCAATGCGATTTTTTTTAATATATGATTTGGTAAAAAAAAGCCAATTTGCGCAAAATCTGATCCAATAAAAATTTTTATACTTACTTCTTCATATATTTTAGTTAATTGATTCACATATTTACTTCTTTCACACAATTGATTTATCATTCTTTCTAAATTGAAATAATATTCTTCCTCATTATCAAACTCCAATATATACATCCATCTGTTTTTAGGTGCCTTCCTTTCCCTAAAAATCACATCACCCTTTTTTATTGTTTTCGTTGGTACAATATCTTCACTAAAATCAATGTCTATGTTTTTCTCATCTCCTATATCAAACGTTATTGATCCATGAAATTCCATATAATCCTCCTACTATAACTTTACTCATCTTTCAAATCTTCAGCTATTTCAAGCAGCTCTTGGAATGTAAAATTTTGATTAGGTCGCATTCCCAAATCCTGCTTCAATTCATGTATAACCTTTCTGAACTCATCTCTGTTTATCCCCGCTTTTCTGGCAGCGTCATCGACCATTTTTATATCATTCTTTTTAAAATGAACATTTCTAAAGGAGGGCTCCTCTTGGTTCCGATACCTTTGGTCGTTTCCTTTAGAGTCTCCTTTAGAGTCCCCTCTGGTGCTCCCTTTATCGTTTCCTTTGGTTTTTCCTATATTTTGTTTTCCCCCCTTCTCTCGTTTCGTCCCACCAGAAGGTTTCTTTGATCCCAACCCCTTATTTGCCACCGCATAATATGACAATATTGTAGCCGCATCAGAAAGTGTGTACATAAAGTTCCTATGTTCTTCCTGCCATCTGTAAAAAGAATCTTCCTCCATTCTTTTCTTTGTACGTTCACACTCCTCCCTCAGCAGAGCAAACATCGTTCCATTCAATCTATCAACGTTCCAGTCTTTTATATGATCATATTCATTCACCGTCGCCTTCATCATGAGATCATCTCTGAATTTATCTATCCCGGACATGTCAAGCCCCGGCAAAAGACGCTCCATAACATTTCTCATCATTATGCCTTCCGGACTACTCTGATCAAACAAAGTTATAAGATTCATATTGCAACCATTATTTAGCCAACAGTCAGTTAAAAACTTCATTGCAATATCATACATACCCTCCGTCAGATAAATACTGCCATTCGGGTCATTCATCACCTCCAGTAATCTGGGATATTTCTCCATCATCATCTTAATAAACGCCAAATCCTTGGTCAGCCATTCCGCGCCTTTACCATCCTGCCCGGAAATTACTGCCCAAATCATCCCGCCACATCTCTCACATATCAGTATAGACTCTGTTGTAATAACCTCTTCACCGTTTAACAAAAGATCCTGCGGTTTATCATTATCCCATCTGGTTCTTAATTCTATCAAATCACGGCAATACCCGTTTTGATAGCACTCTCCAAAGGGCATGATATTATCAAATTCTACCCTATCTGTCACGCATGCTACAGGTAACCCTTCAATCTCTTTGTCCGTATGATTTACAATCAGGTACGTGTCTTGCGAGCCATGCAGACAGCGAAGCTGCGCGCCAAACACCAGGGGTTCCGGCTCCGGCTTCTCAAACAATCCGGTAAACCAAGAAATCAATCCCATATTTCTTCCTCCTTATTGTACCACAAACTCCTCTATTCCCATACCCCTTACTTCACGGCGAAATGCACTCTCCACAAAGGCAAGGTTTGCCATGATGTAACTTCCTCTCGACCCCTTTAGTCTGAATATAGGTGCATTTTCCGTCTTCTCTCCACGCAATATTCCTTTTGTTATCGTATTGCCGTCCCTACTCAGTTCACTGTTCTTATGCAGGCAATCGATTACCTGTAATGATGGTATCTGATAAGATGCCGTCCTCCGATTTTTTTCATCAAACAAAACCATATATTTGAATTTTATAGCTGGACGATAGATTCTAATTAAATTTGCAAATTCCTTGGTCACCATAAAGATTGGGCTGTTCACGATATCCATAAACTCTACTTCCTGCTCCAGTTCCACTTTTAGATGATTTCTTTGATCCAATTCCTCATAAATCAGTTCCTGTTGCTGTATATGCGGACTTATCAACAGCTCCCGATTCAAAATATGAGGCTGTATATGGCGTTTATCCGCATAAATACTGAAATATCTCATACATCTTTTTCCTTTCCACACGATAGAGAACATCTGCTTCTCCCATATATTCCCCAAACAGAATCATGAGTTGCTCCTGTTTCTCTCTGCCTGTTTCTTCGGCACAGCTTCCCACTATCTCAGCCATCATCTCACTGATAAACGCTTTTGCCATACCATGATAATAAGGTGCATATGCATATCGGATTTCATCTACTTCATAGCTTCTTATCCTTGGAATCTGGGAAGCCATTCCTCTCTGAATGGCCTCAATATCTCTTTCAAACAGGCGGTATATATCTCCAGCATCCCAATACATCTCCGCCATGGGCGTTTCCAGATATAGTTCCGGTCCTGAAATTTCAATACGTATAAGGTACTTCCTAAGAAAAATGCTGCTATTTAGGCAGGAAAAGAGAAGATAGCGTATCTGCTCCAGACCTTCCTTTCCAACATTTCGAACAATCTGCCTGATTCCCTGCTCGATAGCCGAAAGAACCCCTTCCGCCAATTCCTTGCTTCTTTCTTCACAAAATAGTCCTGTTTCTACACTGCTTTGCTGCCATATCTCAGGAATAAGACTCTCCGTCACCTCTAAAATCTTTTCTCTACGGTCACTCATTGTATCCTAAATTGTCCTCCGGTAAATGTGATGTCTTCCTGCATATGAAGTCCTGCTCCGCTCTGTCTGATATCAACGCTCTCTGTTCCAGCCACAACAAGGGAATCTTCCTGACTGGATATTGTCATAGTTCCCCCTGCCACAATATTGATATCCTTATCACTTAAAATTTGTATACCGTCGCCATCCACGATTTTAACTGACATCCCTTTATTGTTGGTTAATTCCAGACTATTCGGTGTAAAGAGCAGTTCTTTCCCATATCTGGTCTTAAAAGATTTATGATCTGGTATCTTGCGTCCATTATCCGTATCCATATGTACTGCACTGATTACATATCCGTTCTCTTCCTTCACATCAGGTATTTGTAAGCGTACCCTATCTCCTATCTCTGGCATACAATACCATCCGGCGCCATCAGGCGAGGAATAACCTGTTGAATATGGAAACCATCTGGTAATATTCTGACCGCCGTTTTCATCATCCAACAGAGTGATCTGCACCTTATCCTGTTCTATCGCCTTAATCTCTGCCGCGAAGGCGCACCCCTGCTGGCTCTCATTAAAAGTTTGCAGCACTTTAAGCCCGTTTGATGGACGCAGCCAGTAGGTATGTATCATTTCCCCCTGCCTAAATTCACTATGGATACAGTATATATGCCCACTCTGACCCTTCGTTGCAAGGAAATCCCGCAGGTCAAATATTTCTCTGGTAGACAATCGATATTCCATATAATCCGTCTCTTTTAGAGAACCTGTCCCATTCGCTCCATTCTGCATAAATACATCGATATATTTTCCAATCTGACAATCCAACACCTCATTTATCTCATAAGTTGCATACTGTGAATTACCAACATAATAGTACACGCCTTCCCTTGTCACTTCTGGTGTCACCGCCAGACCAAAGCGACTGGCAACCCTCTTGATAAATTCCCAATCCGTCTCCCTATACTGCAGCAGAAAATCCACCGTTGTACCCACACTTTGTTCAGCCATAACCCCTGACTCTCCATATGTTACATTGATCATTTCCATTACATTGAGGCAAGTGATGGATTTATCCTGGAAAGAGCGAAAATGAGTTCTGCCATCCATAAGATAGGTGCCACTTCTTAACCGTAATTCCAATGTATATATATGTTGAAGGCTCTCTAAAGAAAAACCCGCAATAACTCCTGTTATCAGTGCCTTTTTTTCTCCCTGTTCATCCTCCGCAATGATTGAGACCCATATTTTTTGTGTCAACAGCTTTTTGTATTCCTCTATATCTTTATCCCGGATAGTTCCTCTGATTCGCGCTTTAGCATGCTCTCCTATCTTCTGGTCTATTTCCAGTTCCGTAATCGTTATGTAATCGAAATAAGAGACCCGAACCCTATTTGCTTTCATCTGACATCCTCCCTCTCGCCTAGTTTGATCAATTCCAATGATTGCAACACCAGCGGTTTCCACATTTCATAAAAACGCATCCCACAATTAAAAGTACCCGCTAATAATTTACTGTCTGATTGCACCAAAAACTGCATATTATAAGTTTCTTCATTCAGTGTAAAATTCTTATACTCAAACCATCTGACTTCCATATCTCCCGGCATAACAGTTCCTTCTTCGTAAAATATCGTTTCCGGCACATATCGCTTAACTGTCTCCTTCATCCGCAAAATCAGATTACTTAATTTATCCTTTTTACCCTCCAACATATGAAATCCGAAATTCTCATCATATCTGGGCCCGGACAAAATGACTGGCGGTCGGTAATTATTAATATATCTGGCTTTGGCCGCCTCATCTGGCATCTGTGCGAAATTTTCCGGTAGCAGCATACTGAATATCTCATCAAACAAAGGCACATATCTAAAACGCACCTTTTGCCTATGAATCGGTATTTCATCCATTAGCAGATCATACTCTGCCGTCATATTCTGATATATTTCCTGTAATTGGATTATTCTCACATCAACGAAGTCTTTCTGTTTCATACCATTCCTATATTTTTCTTTTCCCTTTTTGTGCCTTCAGGGATCTCATGATCTCCATCAGCTGTTCTTTCTCCTGCTCATCTTCCATCCTGCATCCCATCGTTCCAAACATCATGTGTCCATTTACTGGGAAAATATACATCACATTATATAACGCTCCCTCGGCGGTTATCGTTTTAAATGCAAACCAACCACAAAAACCCTCCGTACAAGGCATTGTCTGTTCTTCTTCCAACAGGCAGGACGGATATAGCCTGGTCACTATCTTAGAAACAGAATGTATCGCACTTTCCACCTGACTATCCAAGATTCCCTGATCTTCAAACAAGGAGAAGGTGCAAAAACTGCCCGTCTGTGCTCTTTCTAATATAATCTCTTGTTTCACTTCATAAGGATATAATGCGTCTATCCTATCTTGGCTCATCTCCTGATAGGATTCAGGCATATCCACATACAACTGCTCATCAAAAAGCAACATTTGCTTACTATTTTCCTTTCCTACGCTCTGCCATCAACCCTTTCATCGCCCGTCTACAGCCTTGAAAAGATACTGCTGGAAAAGAATACCGCACTCCTTCTTTGCCACACACATACTGCGATACTTGAGTCGCCACCTTGCTCTTTTTCTCACTAATCGCCAACTTATTCATCTTATCAATGATCGGGCTTTTCCCTATCGCTCCATTCATGACTGTATCTGACATTTCGTTCTCCTTTCATAGTTCCTAAAGCAGGTCGAAAACCAATTGTTGCCTGAGATATCTCATTCCGCTTCACGACTTGCGACACGGAAGAGACATTGTTTTCGTTATACCTGTATCCAACATTCCTGTCTCTTCTCATAACTCCTAAGATAGGACGAAAACCGATTGCTATCCGTGATATCTCATCCTGCTCTACCACTTGCGGAATAGCAGAGACAATATTCACGATGTGGTTTTCCAGATGATAGTTGCTCTTCTCCTTCTCCCGTTCCATAAGTTCCTGCATCTCAAACCTTAATTTTTCTCTCTTTTCTTTTTCTGCCGCTGCCTGCTCCGGTGATACACTCTGACTTCCACTGTCTCCGCTTCCACCTTTCGGGACACTTTTCATTGGTAATTTCTCCAGATTATGAAATTTCGTTTGTTTTCCCGTTGCATCCAGGTTGTAACAAAAATTCACTACTGCAGGATCTCCCAGCTCTCTTTTGATCGCCGTGATCTCTCCAGAAGCGTTCATGTTCACTTTGGTTCCTTGCAAAACCACTGTTCCCGCAGCCTGAATCAAAATATTTCCATCACTTACAATACTCTCTCCCGTACTGTCCATCAGGGAAATCTTTGAGTTATCCGCTTTACCAGTCAGTTCCATCATAGATGTCTGTAATGTCATTTTTTTATCATGAGTCGTGGAAAACCAGCGATTCTGAGGGGTTTGTGTTTCCTCACATACACTTCCATTACGGCGTACACAATCAATTCCCGTGGCATCCCTTTCATCCACTCCTGCAACAAACAGCCGTATATCATTCTCTTCTTCTGGCATACAATAGACCAGATTCCCATGCTCTGGCATCCATGGATACAAATGAGCGCTCTCCATATCCTGTTCTTCATCAATATCCAGATGTATCTTAATCATTTCTTTTTCCCGCTTCAGCACCTTTCCCGTCAAAGATAATCCTTTCAGATATGGATTATATGATTTGTCTGTGGTATGATAATCCTTCTCCGCCAGTTTTGAGATACAGTGTAGCATACCATCCCGTAAAACAATATCTACTGCAAATGGCCAAAAAATCCTGCCTCTATACCATACTCCCTTCCCCACATGGAAAATCTGTCCTGTCAGGATTTCATAATACATTGCCTTTTTGATATCAAAATCCGTTATTCTGGCACGTTCCTCATCCATACACCATTTTTCATATATTACTTCTACTCCTTCTTGAGTATCCTGCTCTTGGAGTCCAACACAGATTCCCTGTCCCAAGTAGTCATTTGCCGCATAGATAGGAATCCCCAAGTGAGTTGACAGCCGTTTAATGAAATCCCAGTCAGTTTCCCTATACTGAATGAAAGGAGCTTCTGTCATTTTATCCTGCGCCGAGCATAAAAGTGAAAACGACTGTTCTTCACTAATTTTTTGAATGAGTTCTGTTATAGAAGTCTCTCCCTGAAATGACCTGTTTTTCTTCTCAAGATCCATAAGCCATGACAGCGAATACGCTCTGATTAATAAATCCTCATAATCAAATTTCTGATCCTTAATAATTTGTCCTATCACTCCCCAAAAGAGCAATATCTTTTTACCATCTTTACATGCTATAATCTTTATAGGCTGTCCCGCAGACTCCAATTCCGCAATATTGACACTTCCAGGCTTAATACCCACAACAACCTCAACAACAGTATGAATGCCCATTCGTTCTTTGATTGAAAGGCTTTTCAACTCACCTGTGGAAATATTACAGTGTACTTCTATCTCCCCAATTTTTATAAAATCACCTATACACTCATCCATATGTCTACTCTCCCTTATCACCAGCTACAATAAAATCATCTGTCCCCTGACACTCTCCTGCTGTTTCCACCCCGTCCCGCCGCTTTTACGGTTTCTCAGGATATGCAGCAGTTTTCTGTAGCACTCTCCATTAGAGAACTGCTCCCCCGCCTCTTCTCCTGCACCTGCCAGATAAGCTCTGATGCACGTCGGCGACACCTGCCCGTCCGCCCCCAGCGCCGCCATCGCAAAGCCGACGTCATACACATCCGTGGTTCCCGTCTCCAAAAGCTCTCCCGCATAGGTTCTTAGAAGCTGCGGCCACAGCCCCGCTCCTCCCGGCCCGGCATAGGGGACATGAATGCGGTTTACCGTGTCGTACTCCGTCTGATAGTCCTCGAAATTCTCATATACCGTCCGCAGTCTTGCCCCTTCCTGCAAACGGAACCGTCCAAGCTCCATCTCCCCGTTCTCCGCCGGGGCATTGCTTAACAGGATCTCCCCCATGCCGCCCTGCTTCCCCCGCTCGTAATCCATGGTGGCAAAGCGCACCTTCAGGTACGTCAGCTGATCCGTAGCGCTGCACGCCAGCGGGCAGGATGCCTCCATCCGGTAGATATCTCCGCGGTAATGAAGCAGTCCCGCTCCCAGATGCAGCACACCCGGTTCCCAGCTTAACGCACACCCCTCCAGAATGCCGTCGCCGTATCCCGAAAAGTACATGCGGCTCAGGCTTAAGGGATAATCCCTGAGCTCGTCCAGCATGCTTTTCTTTAGCAGGTTTTTATGTTCAAAGATCGGATATTCGTACCGAAACACGTGTTTTCCTCCCGTCAGCAGATGGCGATCTCTCCCACCTGCATCGTCTCTTCCATCCCGATGATCCCGAAATGGTACTCATAATATAATTCCGGCTGATAGCGGATATTCAGGAAATGCGATATGACAAACTGCACCTTCTGTTCCAGCGCCTCGCTCTGTCCCGCTCCCACATAAATCAGAATCTCATAGGGATTGTCATTGCTGCCATACACGATGCAGCGCGGTATCAGGGCTGTCATCACACGGCGGAACAGTTCTATGCTGTCCCCCTCCCGGTACAGGGTAAGCAGCCCCTCCAGCAGGATCTCCCGCCCGCTTCCCTGAAACAGTGCGTATGCCTCCCTCATCTTCGCCCCGTAATCTCCGTCCGCAAAGGCGCGTCCCAGCATTTTCTTGTAGTATTCCTCCCTTGTCATCCCCGCGCGGATATCGTTCTCCCCGATCTGATGGATCAGAAGCTGAAACAGGCCGCCCCTCAGCGCCGGATAATCCGTCACATCCGGGTGGAACAGCTCCTGAAACACCTTCTGGAACCTGTAATTCGGGTTGAGCTCCACCAGACACGGCTCTTCGAGCCTTGTGATATTCAGGAACTCTTCCGCTAGTTCTATATAAGGACTGTAAGACCGGGCCTGCCGGAATTGTATGTCCTCCTCCGCCATTCCCTGCGCCTTCGCCTGCAGCAGTATTTCCCACAGATAATTCATAAAAGTCGTCCCTCGCACCTGTATTCGCCGTACATAAGCTGCACCTCCGAAACAAGAAAACTCATGATATCCCGCAGCAGAAAAGTCAGCGCGCTCTTCTTCCGGAACAGAAGAACCAGCCGCTTCTCATATTCGTCTTCCCGTATCTCGTCCAGAATAAAATCATTCATGGAATAAGTCTCCGTGATTTCCGCGCTGCCTGCGCGGTCCAGTATCTCATAGCCCTCATAGGCCACATACTCTTCCATCCCGTAGCCCTGTATCCATCTGGCAAGCTCGGCTTCCGTCCGGACTCTCCGCCCCTGCCTCCTGCCGAATCTCTCCAGAAATTCATCTTTTCTCTGGTTGGTCATAAGCGGATAGGTAAAGCGGTCAAAACGGCGGTTTGATCCGTTCCTTATCATGTATACCTGCCATTTGCGCGCCTCCGCTTCCTCCCCCATAATCATCAGCCTGTTTTCTCTCTGGCGTACGCTGTAAATATGCGCCGTGTCGTCAATCAGGTAGACATGCTCGTTTCCGTACTCCCTGATCGAGATGGTGTGTTCATAGCTTTTATGATCTTCGCAGGGAACGGGAAATCCCACGCTGTCCATCTTAAGCTTCCCGATATTCCATATGGGGACATAGTCGTCATGGGCACACTGCGAAAACTCCTCCAGATCCGGCTCCATCTTTAAAATTTTCTGCGCCGGTGTGAGCTCCTCCGGCAGCTTTACCAGATACACGTCAACAAACTTATACAAATAGGGGGCGTTCACGGTCTGCCACGGAACGCCGTTGCTGACAAACACCTCGTACAGATGGCTGATCTCCCGCAGATACGCCTCGCTTCTTTCTACGGTAAACTCTGCCGGATAGTCACCCACATCCGTATAGATCCTTCCCCCGATCCGCTCCTTGTCCAGAAGCTTTTGTATCCCCAGATAGTCATATTCCATAAAATACGTTCTGACCAGGCTCCGCCCCTCCTCACCAAGCTGCCACGTCATCTCCGGAATGTCATACGCCGGTACCGTCATATCCGTTTCTCTCATGGGCGAGAGCAGATGGTGCGACGGATCCAGGTATTCCCTTTCCATAATTCCCATGGTGATCTGGTAACGATTCAGGTCGAACACGAGATCGTCCATAATGCGGCTTTCCAGTTCCCGATACATCTCCTGATTGGTCTCATACAGCGACAAAAACAGCCGCTCGATCACATCTTTGAATACCACCCTCTCCTTGAGGCCGCCAATCCGGCTGATCTCCTCCTTGATCATTTCCTCCATGTCCGCCATAAGCTATTTCCTTCCGTCAAAGAAATTCTCTTCCCACGTATCATCCTCAAATGCGAAGAAGGTTTCCTCTCCCCGCTTGAGCAGGTCATTTTCACGCAGCACGGGCAGTACGATGAAACCCCATTTGTCCCTTGCCGGCCAGACGAAAAATTTGATCTCGCCCTCCACGATAATGTCTGTCTCTTCCTGAATCACCGTGCCCGTATACTGTTCATTAAAATTCTCCTGCGTCACATGAATGAAAGAAGAGACGTCATAACCGAAGTGATACGCCGTAAGCCTGCGACCCGTCTCGTCCCTGAGATAGAGATCCAGCTGTTCTCCGATCTTAAAGCGGGAAATACAGCCGATATCCTGTTCTTTTCGCAGACTGTGGATCAGTATTTTCTCCTGGTTCTCATGGGTGTACGCCGTCACTTCATAAGGGAGCGCATTCACCCTGTATTTCTGGTTGATTTTCATATATCCCAGTTTCAGGTTTTTAAAATAGCTGATCGCCCCTTCGAGGCAGCACATCTTAAGTTCGGATCCCTGCTCTGAATCCCGTTCGTTCCTGATCAGCCGCCCCGGAACAAACTCCTTTAGCGCCCCGGTAAACAGGCTGGATTTACAGGACTGCCCCGTCAGTTTCAGCATCCCGTACTCCGACAGTTCCCCGCTTAAAAACGGTTTTTCCAGAAACCGTGCCATCAGCTCATAAATGTCAAGCCGCAGCAGGTTCTCTATTTCATACAGATAAAACAGTACGGAAAAATCCCGCCTGCAGGATACCAGCCGTCCGTTCTCCCTGATGGAAATCCGCCACTTGTCTAACGGCACTTCCTCCCCGCATCCCGTTTTCAGCTCGTACCGTAAGGCTTTCTGGAAGAAACTTTCCTTGATTGTCTCCGCAATGCCAAACAGATAGTAATAGTTATTTTTTACCCTGAAGTATTCCTCCCTGCCCCTGCGCTCATATTCCGCGAAACGTGTGGGAAGCGCTTCCTCCGCCTCCCCGTACATACGGTCCAGCCGCTCCCGCGCCTCCCTGTCTTTTGAGGAAAACGACGTTTCAAAGTGGAATTTCCCTTCTCCGAGCGCCTCCAGCAGCTTCAGCTTCAGAAGCTGCAGTATGCGGAATGTCAGGTTGTTTCCGCCAAAATTTGTATTGCCGTTCTCATAGCCGGTCTCCAGATCTACCTCATAGGAAACCCGGTTATTGCGTATGCGGAACCTTCCGGCCGTCAGGTCTGTCGTTCCGCCGCCACAGTCCATGATGAGCGCCTGATACCACACGCCCTCCGTATATTTTCCTGCCAGAATCAGTTCGTTAATGCTGTGAAAGAGCACCGCCATCCCTTCATCCAGCACACATTCCACCCGGTAATCCGGAAGGAGTTCCCCAAACAGCTCCTCGAAACGCGTTTTCTGCCTGACCGGCGTCAGGAGCTGTATACAGGTAAAACGGCACTTAAACTGCTGCTGCGCCGTACGGATCAGATAGCTTAAAAAGGCGGAAAGCATCTCTTTTCGCCGCACCTTGATTTTAATGCCGTCCCCGGTAATCACTTCCTGCTCTCTTTCCGGCGCGCTCACCCAGCGCTTGATATCATAAAACACAGGGCAGTCCTCATCATGGTAGGAAAGAGCCGCCAGATGCCTTGCCGCAAACCCAAAACGGTAAACCGGCCCTGCGTCCCCCACGCCGGCTATCCCGATCACGCTTGGAATCATTTCACTCTCCCGGTACTGCTCCCCCTCCGTATCCGCCACACGCACAATCCTGACGCTGCCATCGTTATCGTACCGTCCCATGGTCGTGTTGGAGCTTCCGAAATCTATGATCAGCGGCAGGGCCGTCTCCTCCGTGGGCCGCAGATCTACGGCTAAAAGCGGTGTTCTGATACAGCTTATTCGGCTGGGAATGGTGCCCTGCTTCCCGTAATACAGTTCATATAAAAGTTCGGAAATCTCCTCCCGTCTGAAATACAAAAGCGAGAACTTATGGTTTTCCGTCTGATAAACCGGGACGTCAGCCCCCTTTAACAGAAAAAAGTTTCCTCCCTCTCCCTGTCTCAGATACAGGCAGGTATAAATGCGGTTCCGTTCGTCCACCAGAAGGAGATTTCCCTCATACATCGGAAAATTCCCTGTCACCTCGTAGTGATCCGTCAGCTCTATTCCCTCATCCTCGTAGAGAACCAGATGCGCCGGGCAGGCAATCTGAAACTTCTCCTCCTGCAGTTTCACCTTATCCAGAAAGCTCTGAAGCCTTTCGATTCCCCCTTCTGTATCTCCCGTAATGTGTCTGTGCTCACGGATCCCCCGGTAGCGCATGATAAAACGGATCAGCTCCTCCCTCTCCATCCGGCTGCCCATGGGAACCACCAGCCGCTCTTTCTGACAGATTTCCCTAAGCTGATAAGTCGTCATCCCCTGCAGGCTCTCCAGATGGTACGCTGTTTTTCCTTCTGTTTTTTCCCCCGTGTTTTCGGATAATCTGTAGGTATATCCCATTACTCTGCCTTTTCCTTCTCTGTTTCCTCTTCCTTTTTATCTTCTTCGTTCTTATCTTCTTCCTCTTTATTCTCCCCGGCGGCCTTCTTCGCTTCTTCCGCCGCTTTCTTCGCTTCCTCCGCTGCCTTTTTCGCCTCTTCCAGCGCCTTGTCTTTCTCGGCATCCTTCATATCCTGCATGGCCTGTCTGGCCTCATCTGCGGCTGCCTTTGCGTCCTCCGCCGCCTTGTCCGCCTCTGACTGTTTTTCCGCCTCTTCTGCGGCTTTGCGTTTCGCCTCCTCCGCCAGCTTCCTGCAGGCTTCAATCTGCTCAGCCAGCACTGCCGCCCGCTCTTCCATGCCCAGATTCCCATACATGCTCATCGCCGTCTCAAAGTAAGGAATGGCGCTGACATAATCCTCCTGGTTCATCAGCTCATTGCCCTTGCTCTCCAGTTCAAGGGCATTTTTCTTGTCATTCATCAGCTCCTGATCCGCAAGCTCCTGCGCAACCTTCTCGTCCTCGATGGATTTCCGGATTTTTTCTTCCAGTTCCGCCATCTGCTCCTGACGCAGTTTTTCAAGCGTTTCCTCCGCCGCCCGCTGCTTGTCAAGCGCCTCCTTCCTCGCATCCTGATCGTAGAGTCCGGAAGCGATTCCCTTCGCCTTCTTGTACAGTTCGGCAGCGCCCGCATAGTCACCGTAGGTCTCCTTGTTTTCCGCGCTTTCCAAAAGCTCATATAGTTCCTGATACTTGCCGATCTTATCGAGCTGTTCCCTGATATGCTCTGAACCGGTTCCCCCGCATTGGCCGGAGAGTTCCAGCGCCTTCTCATACAGCTCCAGTGCCTTGTTGTAATCCCCGTCCTCCATGGCCTGATCCGCAAGCAGGATCTGTTCCACCAAAAGGCGCCGGTTTTCCGCTTCCTCCTGTCTTTCCTTATCTTTCAATTTTTTAGCCAGTTCACCGGCCTGTTTGTACTCCTCCGCCGCCGGAGCGTAATTGTCATATGTCGTATATTGGGCCGCGTTGTCCATATGCTGCAGCATGTCCCTTTTCTGTCCGGATCGGATACGGAAACGCACAAACAGCGTAATGCCGAGAATGAGCAGCACAATCATAACAGGAATCACAACCGCCAAAACTTTCTTTAACGTCCAGCGCTTTTTGGGATTCAGATACACCTTGTCCACAAACGTAACCGCCAGCGTATAGTTATCGAGCTCTTCCTTCTGCCCGCACAGAATGAGTTCTTCCAGATTATCCGCCATCTCCTGCGGCGTGCTCACTTCTTTTGCCGCATCTTTCAAATCCACGTAATCGCAGTTTTCCCAGATTCCCCTCGTATAGAGCAGAAGGATGTCGCCGTTTGCCAGCTTCCGTTTGCGGGAAACCTGAATCTGCATCCTGCCATTGACCTGTCCCAAATAGGAGTACAGGTTATTCCGCTCCTCATGCAACGCCGCCTTATCCCGTGGAATCGTTTCTCTTTCCACCAGATTCTCTGTCAGTGACTGGTCTTTGCTCTCGTATAAAATCCTGTCATTGCGAAGCAGCGCAAATCTGGTGTTTCCGACAGTGAGATATCTGCACTTTACATAGTTCGTTACTACTACCGCCACACTCGCCCGGAGTCTCAACCCCTGTTTATTTCCAATCAGCTCCCTGTGCGCCTTTCTGACCATTTTCTTAAGGGAAAACGAATGCATGGCAGGATGTTCCGTGAATTCCCTCAAAATACATTCCACTACGATCTGGGCGCTGTTTTCGTCCTTTTCGTCATCCAAACTGTCCGCTGCCACATAGCAGGCATAGTCATCCATTTCCACATATGCAAAATAATCCCGGTTGAGCAGCTTCGTTCCTTCCTCGGACACGAATGCCGTCCGGAATCCCGCGTTCTCTCTTCTCATCTCATTGCCCCATCTGTCAAAAGCACCACAATACTCCCGTTCTCTTTATCCTGTGCCAAAGATTTATCCGCACACTGTACGACTCTGTCCGCCTTGCCCTGTGCCGTCAGCATCTCGTTTGCCAGTATTCTTTCTATCTCTGCGAACGGCACCTCCTCATAAATGCCCTTCGTCATCATAACTGCCAGATCGCCTTTCCTTAAACGCACCGGCGCTTCACACACTTCTATCTGGCAAAATCCATCTTTTCCTACATAGTTCCACAGGTTTTTGTCCTGCAAAGACCAGATCGTTTCCTGTCTTCCCAGCCGGCCTTCCTGATATGCCCGCTGCGCCAGTACATCCACAGTCTGGCACTCGCACAAGGGGATCAGTTCCCCACCCCGGAAAAGGGCGATCCTGATCTGCCCTGCCATCGCATAATAGAGGTTTTCCTCCGCCAGAAGCAGGACGCCCACACTTGCGCCACCCTGCCTCTCTTCCAACACCTTCTGCATGTTTCTGTGAAGCCCGTACATCGTCCGTTCAAAAAAATATCCCGGATTATTGATGGATCTGTAGAGCGAAAACGCATCCATAAACTCCTTCACCGCCAAAGATGCACACACTTTTCCCGTATTTTCCTTGCCGATACCGTCCGCCAGCACCGCCAGCTTTCCCGCGCCGGTGATCCTGACCTCCAAAGCATCCGCCTGAATCTCTTTATTCCCGGTAGTCTGCGCCGTTCCGTCTTTCGCATCACCCTTGGGGCGTTCCTGTAAAAGCTGCAAAATTCCCCGGACGGCACAACACAGTACCAGCACGCTGATGATGATCCGCACTGTCATCTTTTCACATCATTCCATTCAAAATGTTCGCCGCAAAAAGGCACAAATACAAATTTACTCCTTCCAAGCTCTATGGTGTCATAAGGCATTAATTCCGTGGGGACATAGACCGCCTCCTGATTTAAATAGGCAATGCCAGCCGCGTCACCGGGCAGTATCACCGTATTTTTCTTCTTGGCGTCATACACGATGATCGTGTGGTTTTTCCGGGAAATCTCGTTATCACCCAGAAGCTGGATATCCATGTCATCCCCTCTGCCCACAAAATTCTTACCGTCCTTGATTTTATAGTCTCTGCCGATTCTTGCCCCTTCGATGCATACCAGCCATCCACATACGGGAGGAACCTCCTCCTCCAAAAGCTCCATCGGCGTCTCAAACCCCTCCGGCGCTTTAGCCTCCTCCACCACAGCGGTCTCCATATTACAGTAAGGGCATATACTGCCGTGTTTTCTCGTGTTAAACATATGTCCGTTTGGACATCTCATCAGACTCATCGTGTTTTTGCTCCTTTCAAGTGATCAGCAGCTTCGTGTTTGCAATAAACAGCATATCCCCGGATTCCAGCCGGCAGGGTCTGTTTCTTGAAACCCGGTAGCATAATCCATCGTTTATTTTGCGGACACGGATTCCGTTCATGGAATTCAGGTCCTCCACATACCATGCATCCATACAATAGTTAAGCACTGCGTGCTGCTCATCAATCAGTGCGCTGTATTCACACTCTTCCAAATCCACATCTACCGGCTCCTGCGGATTATCCCTGCCGATCAGAAGCGATACCCTTCCCGCCAGGTTCCACGCCTTGACCGGCTTTTCATTTTCGTCTAAGAGGATTAATTCCCGGACGCCGTAATCTGTCCCCTCTGTATTTCCGTATTTCTGCTCCTGTTCATGGGGTGTAAACTGATCTATCAAATTATTCAATGCAAAAACAGATAATGCCATAAGAAAAATAAACAGCGGCCATTTCCACAGATCTGTCATCTCTACCGCCACATATACGGCGAGGGCCGCTGCGCACAGCACTATTCCTGCATCTGTTATCTTCTTCCACATACCGGATTCTCCCGTCACTTACATTTGAAATAGGATTCAAATAATGCATCCGTATTCACCGGCCTTGCACCGCTCTTCTGTTCCGCCTGCTTCTTCATGCCTTTTCCAAAAAACTGGTCAAAACTATTCTTGTATGCCCCGGTGTAAAATGCGGCCAGATCCTTGTAATAATCTTCCTGCCCGTCCGGCTGTCCCGCGTTTTTGCCGTGAGCCGCCTTCCCTCCGCCCCGGTCTCCTGACCCGTCTGCGCGCATTCTCTCATCGTAAACGGCGCGCTTCTCCTCATCTCCCAGTACACCGTAAGCCTCCTGTACCCTGTCGAATTGTTCTCTGGCCTGCTCTCCCGCATTATCGGGATGATACTTTCTTGACAGCTTCCGGTAAGCTCTCTTGATATCCTCCTGCGAGGCATTTCTGCCGATATTCAATATCTGATAATAGTCCATACCGCCTCCCAATGTCCGGCTCCGACAGCGCTGCCGAAATCTATGGCGCGGGAATACCCGCGCCGCAGACTCAACTCAAATCTTATACGGCATACCCGCCTTCCACTGCAATGTTTGCCATCTTATCCTTCTTCTGCTTTATTACAAGCCGGAAGGTCCCTACGCCCTCCACATCCCCGTAATCTTCCCTGTAATCCACTACGAAAGCGTTCGGGTAAGTATATTTGCGCACTTCCTGGGATGCCGCGATTACCTCGATCGTAACCTTTCTGTAGCAGTCTGCCTTCTCCGCCGGCACAAGCGCCCACTTGCCGATCTCCTTTGTCGCGTCAAAAGGTTCCCCGTCCACAGCTGTCAGTATCTTCCCCGTAATTTCCACTGTGGATCCCAAATCCGTGGAACGTGCATTGGAATCCTGCGGAATATCTGTCCTGAATCTGACAGAGGTGATGCTCTGCTCCTTTAATTCGATTGCCGCGCCGCCTTCAATTTTTAATCTGAATCCCATAGCTGATCTCCTTTCTATTCTCCTGCAAACCCGCCTTCAAACGCGAGTCCCGCCATCTTATCCTTCTTCTGTTTCACAAGCAGGGTAAATGTGCCAACTCCTGTTTCGTCAGCAAAATCTTCCTCATACCCGATGACAAAAGCATTTGGAAGCGTAACCTGTCTTACCACCTGTGACGCGTTGACCACATCGATCGTAAGCTTCCTGTAGCAGTCCGCATTCTCTGCCGGCACGAGGGCCCACTTGGCCATTTTCATCGTGTCGTCTGCCGCTTCGCCTCCTACCGCCGCAAGAATCTTACCCGTAATCCTGATCGTGGAACCCAGATCCGTCGAGCGCGCGTTGGAATCCTTCGGAATGTCCGCACCGTATTTGACCCCGGTTACGATGGTCTCATTCAGCTGGATGCTCTCATTCCCCTCAATTTTTAATCTTAATCCCATCTTTTTTTCCTCCTTTTCTTTAATCTGGAATTAACTTGTCTTCCTGCTCATTTCTACTTTCAAATTTTTCGTATTGTTGTTAAAGGTAATCAGGATATTACAGATTCCCGCCTTATCATCAATTTCGTAGGACAGCTCGTCTCCATCCTGTAAGATAGAATTGACATAATCCCTGTCCGCGCCCCATCTGCTCTTCTGGCTGTCCGGGTTATTGCTGAAAAAGCTTAAAATGTTATCCTTTTTAAAATCATTGCTGTAGAAGCGCAGTATCCGCTCAATATAAGTGCTGACCAGCGTCTTATAAATCGGTTCAAATTCATTCTCATTCATCAGCAGGTTTCTGGCCTTATACACCATGATGTTGCGTATGTCCTTACCTTTATGCTGCGCATTTTCGGAGGAAAAGACAAATCCAAAGCCGCTGCTGTTGATGGAATTTTTGATCGTATTGGTAAACCCGGATATCTCCTTGGTCATTGTCGTGGTTGCGCACAGGGCATGATTTCCGGCCTCAATGTCGAACCGTACACCCGGATAGCTCCGGTTCGTCTTCGGGAAACGCTCCCGCAAATACTCCGGGCACTGCCATGCCGCCACCAGGCCTGCCGCCTCATAGGCTGCGCCGATATAGACGCCCTCAATCCAAAGCTTCATGATATCCTCTTTTTCCTTGGAAAGGGCTGCGCCGCCCTCCTCGCTCAGCACCATCTTCTTGTCCAGAATCAGCCCCGACTTATCCTTCGGAATCACTGTCACGTTCGGGATACAGGGCACTACATACTCGCTGTATTCCCGCTTCATCAGCATGGCGCACTTTTCCTTGTACTTTTCCACACCTGTGGAGGCCATGGCGCTGAATGTCGTCTCTTCCCCAGACTGAAAGCTGAAGAAGGTGGTAACCTTATAGGGGTAGATCGCATTCATCAGATTCGCCAGGCTCTCCATGGTATTCTGGTCCGTTTTCTCCACCTTTTCGTTTCCCGCAAAGCGGACTCTCTGCAGCTTCATCCCCTTGCTCTGTTCCAGCTCCAGATTAGGGACGATGGCAAACCATATGGTGTTCTCAAACTCGTTTTTGTCGTTCACGGTGTTCAGATATGTCACCAGACGGGGCAGGTTATGTGCCTTAACCTGCTGCTCCAGTCTTGTATTGGTCACCAGAAGCGCGGGCCGCATCCCGTTTTCTTTGACCTTGTACTGGTCAAAAAATGTCTTGACGCCCAGCATCTTCTCAATTAACGGCTTCACAACTTTCACAAAGTCGTCCTTTGTCTGCTTGTAGAAATCCAGATAGTTATTGTAGTTGGCTATCTCACGGGGCAGATCCACCTCGCTCTCCATCGTGGATGTCAGCGGGCAGAATGTCCTCACAACCAGATCCCGCACATACTCGGAACGGTTCTCATTCAGGGCGTCATAGTCCTCTTTGAATGCCGCGATAAGACCTGTGTTTGCGCTGTCATCCACGACCGCAAGCTGGGTGTTCTCCTCCTTGCTGACTTCCAGAATCTTCAGTTCCCCGTCATTGCCCATGCTGAGAAGTCCGGCCGTAAACTTCTGTCCGCCCTCTCCGTTCTCCCTGTCTCCCATAAGCAGCCTTGTCTTGATATCCTCTATGGCAAGGGGAAGCATCGCCATGACATTGTTGTAGTTCTGGCTCGCCTGCTCAAACATGTAATTCAGCTTATCGCCCACATCCAGCTTCTTGGGGTCCCCGTCGTCCAGCGCCTCATACTGTCCATATACATACTGGATTTCTTTTCTGGACTGTCTGATATCGTCCATGATCTTCTTGGGTGAGATCATGTCCAGTATCTTGTCAAACTTAAAATCCACGTTTGCGATTCCCATGGCTCCCTTGGTGCTGATCAGGGTAAGCAGCATTTTCAGGAAATCATTTTCCATGTTCAGTGGAATCTCCGTAATGCAGTTCTCCGGTATGTTCTCCGGCTTTTTCAGGCTGTACATCACTTTCTGGTTGTTGGCATTGAAAAAGGAGTACACCACCGGCGCAAACTTCTCCAGAAATTCATCAAAACTTTTTACCAGCAGATTTTCGTTGATTTCTTTCACCTTGTCGTCGTCCAGACTGCTCTGTCCCTTCACATCCCCAATCAGGGTCAGCAGATCGTTTTTCTCGGGATTGATCTCCTCAAACAGAATCGTCCTGTTTGTCTGCGTGATTACGTCCATTGCCTCATCCTCTCTTTCTATTCTTTTTTATTTCTTTTCCATCTCTAATTGGTGGACACATAATGCATTTCCATCTCACAGCTGCCATCCTGCGATGTCACGTAAATCACACTCCCATAGGACAGGGCATACTGCATTCTGCGGCACACAATGGAGTTTCCTATCATGACGGATGCCTTGGAATTGTGGTAAAAAATGATCTTCCTGTTATCCGCCGGGTAAAGGAACATGTGATCCAGCTCCAGCAGGGCCGATAACTCTGCGTAATTCTTTAACATATCCCCAACGGTAATCTTACCCTCCCTGATCGGATGCAGCATAAACGTAAGCGGCGGAATCTCCTCTGTTCCATTCGGAACCAGCGTGAAGTATACATTCACTTTGCCCGTGAAATAGCATCTGTTTTTCTCTTCCACCGTTTCCGGGACAGTGATCACTTTCCTTTTCCTGCGGTAAATCTTAAAGATGGCAAACAGCGCCAGACATACGAGGAAAAGCGGCACCGCGGGATAAACCTCCATCCACGATCTCACCCGCACCGTAATGCGCCCCATCAGGCTGCCCTCTCCGTCTGAGACGAGAAGCACGATATCCCCTGTTCCTCTCCCTTGCGGCACAATATGGAGATCATTTCCTTCGATGCGCACCGACACTACATCATACGGCGCTTCCTGCAGTGCAAACGTAAGTGCATCGCCGTCACCGTCCGCAAAATATGCCGTCAGATCCAGCGTCTGTCCGCCAGAACGTGTAAGCATTTCAATGCGGTCATTCTTAACGCTGACCGGCAGGGTGTTCAGAACCGAAATCTGCGAAACCTCATATGTATTCTCCGTGTTTGCACCTGTCGACAGATACAGGCTGTACTTACCCGCGCTGGTAAACGTCACTTTTCCCAAAAGTCCGTTTTCCGCCGTTTCCAGCGCAACCGGCACCGAGATATCGTCTGTCATACTCTGAAATTCCGCGGTCCACTGAAACCCTGTATAAGAAGACGGCTGTTTCCCACTGTCATCCGCAAAGTGAATCTGAAATTCTGCCTCCCTGTTCTTATAGATATCACCATCCCATTCAACCATAGGCGTAATATTTCGTCTGCCCACCAGAAAGACGGAAATCTGCTGCTTCTGTTTTGTCTCAAACTCTATGGCGAGATCTTCCGGTGTCCCGGGAAGCTTTACAACCGCATAATTATCTTTTCTTTCCGACAATATCCTGCTGCCGCCGCTTATAACTCCTGCTTCCTGTATTTCCTGATCTGAAAAAAACAGCACCGTCATTTCATCATAGGTCATACCGTCCGTTCCACAATTAATCCGCTGGCTGCCGCCATCATACACGCTGTCGGTGATCTCCCTGACACTGTAGCTGAAATCCGTGTGGAACAGGTCATACAAAATGGAAATCAGCTCCTCCGGCCTGCCCGCCTCATAACTCTCTCCTCCTGTCTGATCCGATATCCTTTTCAGCTCTGCCTCTTCTCCCTCGTAGTCCCTGCCAAATGCAACCGTAACGACAGGTGTCCCTTCTGACCGGCATAGCTGCACGGTTTCTTCGATATCCCGCTCTGAATCCTGTTCCGTCCTTCCCGTGTCAGACCGGGCCAGATCCGTCTCACCGTCAGACAGCAGTACCACCATCTTTTTCCCGCTGCAGCCATCCATCAGATGATAGGCTTCCTTAAGCCCGAGGCCAATATCTGTCTCACCGCGGTTCTGCGTATCTGCGATCGTCTGTTTCAACGCCTGACGCTGTTCTTCCTGATCCACTGCTACAGGCGTTTTCCGGGCAACAATCGTGTCATTATAGGCGAGATATCCGATCCTGATATTTTCTCCGTGCATCGTATCTGTAAATATCTGCAGCACCTTCGGAATCATCTGTCCCGCATCCTGTTCATTCATGGAACCGCTGTGATCTACCGCAAAGACAATATTCAGATCTTCCTTTGCCATCGCGGTTTCCTGCGCCTGACAGTTAAGAGATGCTGTACAGAACAGGATCAGCGATATGGCCACCGCGCATAATGTTTTTTTGCCCATACTTATCTCCACTGATATCCTAAAACGACTTTTTTAGACATATTACACCAAAAACTCCCCTAAAACGCACTTTGTAACTATTAGGGCGTGTCATGTAAATATTACCAGCCGTTTAAACCGGGCAGGGTCGAAAATTGGTCGAAAACTTCAAAACAGTCGTCAGCGCATACAGTAAAGTAAACTCTATTGCAGGCCTCGAGAGCCAAATACTGTTTCCGTGCAAAAACGCAGTAAAGGCTCAGTACGCTGAGAGGTACCCGCTGTCATGTGTGAAATTATGAAAAGAATCGCAAATTAAGCAGAACGATCAGTTTGTAATACTTAATGGACATATCATTTCAATGCCACCTGCGGATTTCCACAAAACTCCGGCATAAGTCTGATCATTCCCACGTCTATCTCATCGCCAGAAAGGATGTCCACCTGGGAATCCTGTATCCGTTTCGCTCCTTCCACATGGAGATTAATCCCGATCGCAGGAATACCGTGCATACGCTCAGTCGGCATCTGCAGGTAAAGTTCTACCGCCTCCTCCAGCGTCTGTATCCCCTCATAATATTTCCCCAAGCTATGATATTCACCACATTCTGCTACCGTATAGGTAAGAATTACTCTTTTACTCTTCATTTTGTTTTCCTCCCGTTTCACTGATTGTCACTGTTTACGCCATAAGAAATTTTTCCGTATCCTGTGTTATGTACTGTTCCAGATACTTCTCCCGATGTGGCATGACGATATGCAAATTTCCGTGTACATTAATCCACTCGATGACAAACCAGAATCCAAGTCCCCTCTCATCCGGTTTCCAGACGCCCTTTTCATCGAAGGCACCGCCCCTCAGCATGTAGTCTATAATTGCAGGATTTGAGAACCGCTCTGCAATCTCCCATCGGTTCGGAGATTTCTCCCTGTGGCAGCCGAAGCCGCAGAAAACGCACCCTGTCCTGTTACACCCGGTTGTTTCAAACAGAGACTTTCCCTCATCGAATAATCCCAGCTCCATCGTATTTCCCTGTGGGTTTTCCACCCCATAATCCGCCGTTATTTTTCCGTACACACTGGCAACGGGGATATGGTTGCAGTAAATATATTCAAGCACATCCTGCTCCGTCCAAAAAGACAGGGGGTTGCTGATCGGGCTTTTCATATCAAAACCATTACAGCCGTTTTCCAGCCACTTCATGGTGCGGAGACGGCTCTCACTTGCCATCTGCGCCGTCATCGGCATTTTCCCCGTCCGCTTTGCATAGTTCTTCATAGGCGCTTTTTTCATAATCGAACAACAGTGGGCTGAAATCTCAAAAGGAGCGTCCAAAAAGAATTTGTACCACTCCTTGTTGTACATTCTGGAATACTCCGATGTTTCCACACCTTTCTCTTTATGGGGATATTTTCCCTGCAGGATCAGGTATCTGACAGGTGCTTTTATGGCCGCACTTGGTATCTCCCCGCGCTGTAAACATTTATAGGCTTCATTTTCCTTATCTTCCCTGCGGTCTATCCCTAATAAATCCGCCACCTCTTTACTGATAAATGGATAGCCATATTTCATAATGACCTGCCGGAAATTCATTTTCGGTCTGAGAATTTCCACATTTTCATGCTACCTCACAAACTCCTTCACCTCCGGGTATTCCAGTCCAGTATCTACATACACGCCTGTTATCTCCGGGTAAATCTCCCTTACAAGGTACAAAAGTACGGTACTGTCCTTCCCGCCGCTAAAGCTGACATAGACACCATCTTTCCCATAATATTCCACCCAATCCCGAATGCGACGCTGCGTCATCCGTATTTTGAGAGAAAGAGGGAGCGCCTGCATCTGGTACAGGTCGTTTATCGTATGTTTACTCATCTTTCCTCCTTTGTATCAAAAAAGACAATCTGATCCGACTGTCTTACTTCCTGAAACTTTACATCTTTCAATCTACAGAACTACCTCTCCGCAAGGCTCTCCTTATTCTTTCCACCAATGGACTCTTTTTTATAGGTTTCCATTTTTTCCCGTATCGATGGTTTCTGTGCGGGTATATCTACCGCAGGCCTGTCTGCTGCCGGTTTCTCAGCAAGCTCCCTCTCTTTTGCAAAAGGTTTTGCCACTTCCACCCTGGCATTTTCAATCTGGTGTTCCACATCCTCCAGTTTGATCCTTGCTTCCGCGAGTTTTTTCTCCAGCGATTCAAGCACATGGTTGATCCGTGTGATATTTCCAAGCGGATCTGGACCGATGGTCCCTATACTCCCTGTCCCGCTTTATGTCTCTTTCTTTTGAACGCTAAAAAAGACGCATGGTTTACAATTTACTGTTCCATGCGCCTTTACGCTGTTATTTTGATATTAAATTGTTTTGCTGATTACGCTAACTGCATAATTTCGGTTTCGATTTCTTTTAATTCATCGAATGACAGTGTAGATACACAATCTGCAATTTCTTCAAGTGTCATTTTGCCTTTTCTTATTAACTGTTCTGCCATTGCTCTTTCTGTATCATGCCTTTCGCTCTTGATAAACGACTTCATTATCTGCTCTTCATCAAATAAACTCATCATAATCGTCACAACCTCCTTTTCTCTTTCAAACAAATATTCCTTTAAGACATTCCTGTCTTTGCATATGCGAATCGTTTCTGTAACTGCTTTTTGCGTCATTCCATGCTGTTTTGTCTGCTCGTTAAAAACTTTGCAGAAAATGATGTACTGGTTGATAATGTCATCTGTATCGCTTTCATAGATAACCTTTGCTTTTACCTCAATATCTATATCCGCGCCCTCAAAAAATTCTTTAGACAAAGATATTTTATCGGGTTTCCGCCCTTTGGTTCCCGTAAAAATCACATAAAGTTCAGGCTTTGGCATTTTTACTTTCTTGCTTTTGTAATAGTCTTGGCAGGTACGCTGAAAATATTCGTGATAGCTTTGCGCTAGATACAGCAAAACTCTTACTAAAATATTCACTGTCCATGTTGACTGCGCCTCCACAAGTATCATCAGCTTATTATTAGCAATAAAGCCTAAATCATTATACAGATTATCCGTCAATACATTTGTGATCGTCACATCTGTAAGGGAGTCTTCTGTCGCTGTGGTGTCCTCTGGGTGGAGCGTTTTATACAGCTTTAGCAGATAACTCTTGTTTTGAAAAAGGTCAAGGAATACGCTGTTTTTTGCTGTACGCTTTGCCATGACTTCCTCTACCTGTTTTGTATCAGAAAACTGCAATTCTCGCTGCAAATTTAACACCCCGATTTCTAAAAATCTATGACACAAGATACGATATATCCTACTCCTGTTACATTTCAATTATACAAAGAAATGCTTATCTTTACAATAAAATTCCCATGAAATTTTGTCCCTGCCCTTGCCTCTCTCTCCATCCTCACACCGTGTTAGTCATCAAGGGCAAGGTACAAGTATGTCCCTGCCCTTGCCCCTATGGTACGGCTGTCGCCCGCGTCAAGGGGGTAGTATTTTGCTACGCAAAATCTCCACCCTTTTCCTTGACACGGAAGTTACGCTGTGGCTTACGCCTACAGATATCCTCCCGCCACTTGTGGTCACAGTGTCCACAAGCGATCACTCTGGAAGTCTATTGCGGCTTACTGCCTCATAATCTCCTGCATCCTATCCCTATAATATTTTTTGAAAAAGTTTCGATTGTTGTCATACTTCTTTATGGCCTCCTGTCTTTCTTCTTCGGTGAGGGAATCGTACCATTTGATAAAGCTGTCCCGGATCTGGCGCATCCGTTGTCTAGCGCGGATGGCATCCTCTAAGCTGTGGCAGGTCTTTTGGGCGTAATAGCCCTGAAAGCGGCAGTATGCCACCCAGACGTCGCGGGTGGTGATATAGCTTACGCCCTGGTAGCCGGATGTGTTGGCTTTGGTGGGTTCCTCGTCTTTCCTACGGATTTCCATGATATTTGTCCCCATGACGCGGTTCTTCTCCAGATTGGCATAATGTTTTCGCCCATGCTCGGAATTTCCGATGAACCACGCCCGGCTGCAACCACAGGAGTGCGTGGGGTTTGTTTTCTTTGTCACTTCCGAGATAGGTCTCTCAATGATCGGTCCGCAGTCACAGCGGAATCTCCAGATCCTCTGTTTGGTCTTATTTGATTTCCCGGTGGGTTTCATCGCCACAAGGCTGCCAAAGCGCTGGCCTGTGATGTCGCGGCGTTGTTTCTGGTGCTGTATCTCGGCGTAGCATCCGCAACTGCACATGCGGTCTTTGCTCAGATAGCTGGTGGACTTGTAGACGATCTTCCCGCAGTCGCATCTGCATTTCCATATGACGTTGCCGAAGTTACGCTGATCGGTTGGCTCAATGGCTGTGAGCATACCGAATCTTTCATTCTGGATATTGACTCTTTTCATATATGCCTCCATACTTGTGGTCACAATGTCCACAAGTTCCCTTACAACGACCTTTCCTGTTTCTTGGCAGGATGGTTCTTTCCAGCATCCGCCGCAAGATCCTTGCGCTCAGCAAGTTTTTCTCTAAGGGACTCTTTTCTCATCTGCCTGCCCTCCGACCGGGCCCGGTCCGTTTCCTGCTCTTTTTTCTTCCTATTCTGCAGCATACGGATAAAATGAGGCATTTCGGTATAGCCCGTTGTATCGACATAATGCGCACTGTTCTTCCCTTCTTCCCGCAGCACTACGATATCGCCCACGGAGAGGGGATGTCCTGTGTAATCCCCCGGCTGATAGATATTAAATTCCTCAAAGAGAGCGTGCAACGTATCTTCCTGTGTGTAGAGTCCGGCAGTCTTTGCTTTCAGTTCTGACAGGTCCCCTACATAGACCAGATCATAATTTTCCGGCTTGACCGCGACAGCCTCCGCATTTTCTTTGAGAATCCCTGCCTGCTTTAACGACCATGTCCCCTTAAAGCGCAGCCTGCTCAGTTCCGGGTCGTCCTTTAACTGATAGATGCCGTATTTGTCGGCACCGGATAAAAGCGCCATCTCCTGCATCTGCTTTTTGTCCGCCATATCCCTGTTTTCAGCTGCTCTTTGTTTTTCTGACATCATAAAATCTTCTCCCTTCGGTATTTTTGAAATTTGCATGTGAAACGAAAAAAGGGCAGATACTTGACCGTTCTGGTTTCGTATCTGCCTTATCGCTGTGAATCGTCACTTGTGGTCACTGTGTCCACAAGTAGATTGATATGTTACAACTCCTGCACCGCTTTATGTGTCTGTAGTTTCTTCTGGTTACCGCTGTCTAACGGGGCATTTGCCTGTTCTCTGGCAAGCCGTTCCTTCAGTGACGGGCGCGCCTGTTCTTTCTGGCGGTGCCATTCCTCTATCACTTTGGGAGATACCTTTTCGTATCCGGCAATGCGGTAGCCCACCTCATACATCTCTGCATAGCTGTCATAACCGTATTCGCCTGCCCGCATTTCCAGATAGTCGGGCGCGGGAATCCTGCCGACATTGGTCTTAACGTCCGTATCCAGCCGTTCAAAAAGCGCCTGTCTATTTTCCTCCATACACTCAAGTTAATGACACGAACTTATTAATAATTTTGATACTGCAAAAATTACATTTCAAATTTTTC
>ERZ779622.358-NODE-358-length-28343-cov-6.152503_pt1 | contig 28343 bp, 37 predicted proteins | sample MGYA00514188_ERZ779622 | MGnify/ENA primary metagenome ERZ779622 (study PRJEB29562, sample SAMEA4376702) | mouse gut metagenome | isolation source: Cecum | study: EMG produced TPA metagenomics assembly of the A DSS colitis mouse model was used to assess the... | reverse complement strand
GGCAATATTTCCCTTGTGACAAAGCCCACACTGATTCCCATGGAAGGCGGCGAGGAGGTTAAAGATGCAGAAGAAACAAAGGCTTTACTCGATAAAAGCAACTTATTTGATACTTCTGTTTCCGTATCGAGCGAGCCGAACGAAAAAATAAAATCTCTCTTAAAACGTATGCAAAACGTATCCCTTTCAGACTTTCGCTTCCAAAGTATCATAACGCCTCTGGAAACCGCAATTTCTTTTCCTCATATTGACCTCTCCCCCGTTCTCAGCAGCTCTACACCTGTCAATATCGTACAAAACAATACCATAAACTGCCCGAACGTTACCAATAATTCAGGCGCGGAATATATCATGAAGGAATTGAAAAGACTTCCTCTGGATGCAATCCAATTTTCACACAGGAGATACAAATAATATTTATACAAACAGCGCGGGACCGGTAGCGGTTCCCGCGCTGTTTTTCGCTGATATATAAAAGATATAACAACTCACAAAGGAGAAACATTTTATGGCTAACGGAAAAATTAAAATAAACGAACTGCCGGAAACTACCCTTGCAAAAGACAACGATATTTTCATCATTGAAAATGATAATACAACCCAGAAAATCTCATTAGGCAGCCTGATAAACTACATAAAAGAACATGAAGAATTTGCTGCGCATTTTGTAAAACAGGCCTCTATCGATTCCCCAAACGGCATTGCACCTCTGGATAATAACCGAAAAATCCCTCATGCCAATCTACCGTTTGGCTCTGTGGAAAACACCGTTTATGACGGCGCCCTCGGACAAAGCTTATCCGATAGCCTTTCCGCGCATCTGGCTGATACGGACAACCCACACACTATCACCAAATCACAAATCGGACTTTCCGATGTAGACAATACCGCCGATGCTGCAAAGCCCGTTTCTGCCTTACAGCAAAAAGCCATCGACATCGCCTATGCCAGTTCCAACGCATACACCGACGTTAAAATCGCTGACCTGATTGACGGCGCCCCCTCCACCCTTGACACACTGGGAGAAATTGCGAAGGCGTTACAGGAAGGCAGCGGCATAAGCGATGCCCTTGACGCTGCTATCGGCACAAAAGCAAATCAGGCTGAGCTGGATTCCCATACCGGAAATGATACCATACACATTACTGCTTCGGAGCGGACAAAGTGGAACAATAAAATAGGAAATACAGGAGATACCAGCAACACCACAGTCAAATTTTCGGAAGCTTCCGACTTATCCAATATCAAAACAGGGGAAAAAACAGGCTCGATAATGGGAAAAATCTCCAAGGCTATATCCGCCTTCATCCGCCATATAACCGCAAAGGCAGCAGCCGGCACATTGGGACATGTAACATTGTCAGATACTTATAGAAGTGCCATAGCAGAAGGAACCGCCGCTGATGGTATGGGGGCAAGCCAGAAAGCCGTTGCAGACGCGTACTCCGCATTAAATAATCGTTTAAGCGGTCTTACATTCGAGCAGGACGCGGAAGGGAATTGGGGCTATAAGCCCGCAGGTGCTGATACAGTGACCCCTTTTAAAAGTGGCAGTTATTCACTGGTCGGAAGAGCAAACCAAAACAATTCATGGACAATAAATAGCCGGAAACATAGCAATACATTGGTATTAACAGGATTGGCAGGAAGTACGGGAAGTGGAAGCTTTGCCGTATATGGAACAACTGCCGATAACGTAATCCCCTATCATGTAAATGCGGCTAATACACTAATTGAAAACGTAACCATTGCGGCTGGTACGACAAGAGAGATTGATATATCGGGCTATGACAGGTTTATTGTATATTGCGTATATACTACACAGGCTACATTTAATATCAATATACAAGTAGATAATTAAAGTTGCAGTTCTTAAAGTAACATTTACTGCAGATTGAAATAGTAAAATGCCTCCCGCTCTGCAGACAGATTTGCGGCACACTCTGCACACTGGCAGACTTCTTTTAGGATTCCCTGCTATTTCACATAATTTACCGCCAGAATCGCCGCGCCTAAAACCGCCAGCACGACGCCTGTCGCCCTGTTCAGGGTGACGGCGCTTGCCTTGTTGGCAAATTTCGCTGCTATCCGTGCCCACAGCAGGGTGGAGCCCACACAAAAAAGGAGCGCAGTTAAGTCCGGCATACCGCCGATGGCAAAATGGCTGACTGCGCCCGTCAGGGCGGTAAAAGTCATAATAAACACGCTGGTCCCCACCGCCGTTTTTAATTCATATCCCAGAACGCTGGTTAAAACCAAAAGCATCATCATACCGCCGCCGGCGCCGACAAAACCACAGATAAATCCAACCAGCATACCACTGATAACGGACTGCACAATCCGTTTCTTTGCACTCACCGCTCCCATGGATTCTTTTGTCGTCATCACAGGCTTTACAATAAACTTAATCCCCAAAAGCAGCGTCATAAATACGGAGAAATTCCCCATAGTGGTGCTGGGAACCATTTTTGCCACAAGACTCCCCACCATGGTAAAACAAAGCACTGAAGCCATCATCACCAGCCCGTTGCGGACATCCAGATTTTTGTTTTTCCCATAGGTGTACGCACTTACGGCACTTGCCAGCACATCGCTTGCCAGCGCAATCCCAACTGCGGTATACGGCTCAAAATTCAAAAATGTAATCAGCATGGGACTGATAACGGCTGCGGCGCTCATACCCGCAAATCCGGTCCCCAGTCCTGCGCCGATACCCGCTGCAAAACAAACCAAAAATGTAATTAGCATTCCGTCCTCTCCTTCAAATAGCTGTCAATATTTTCCCACATACGTTGAAAGCACCGCTTTATGCACTCCATTTCCTCCGAAGAAAGTCCCTGCAGCATGATGGATACAAATTTTTCCTGTGCCGCCTTTCCATCGGCAATTATGGGCGAAGCAGCCTCACATATTTTCAAATGCGCCGTCTTTCTATTGTTATCCGCATATTCTTTTCTGACAAAGCCGCCCTCTTCCAGCGTCTTTATCGCGGCAGATACCTGTGATTTGGAAAGATATCTGAGCTCCACCATATCCGTTGCCGTATCAAAGCGCGGATTATTTGCCAGAAAAAGAAGAATATCCAGCTCCATTCTGGTAATTTTGTGCTTACCGCAGACAGCTCCGACACATCTTGCATAAAGTGTCTTGATGGCATTTTGATGCTCCCATGGATTGATTGGAATCATACTTACCCCTCTTTGTTCTTTTTAGAACTATTTTAATACAAAAAAACAGATTGTCAAGCACAATCTGTTTTTTTACTTCTGATTCTATTGTTCCTTTTCAAGCACACGCAGCGGCTGGGATACCACCGTGCTGTTATCCGGCACATCCACATTTACCACAGTCCCTGCGCCGATTTTGACATTATTGCCAATCCGGATATCGCCGATGATAACCGCGCCTGCCCCAATCAGACAGTTATCCCCAATTACCGGCGCTTTCCTGTTTACCTCTCCAATCGTTACATTCTGGTAAATCCAGCAATTTTCCCCGATTGTCGCATATCTGGAAACAAAAATCCCATGCAGTCCATGGGGCAGCTTCGGCACACCCAAAAATTCTGCCTCCGGTCCGATATATCCCCCATGCTTATGGGCGCTCCTGCTCATTCTGAAAGTCAGAATATCCCTGAAAATACCGTTTTTTGCCTTTTTCTGGCGCTGGTACAGCTTCCAGAAATGCCCCAAATTATCTCCTCTCGAATAATCAATGATTTTTCTTCGGATGTTCATTACAAAGCCTCCATATCTATCGTGTTTTTCACAAAATCCGGTTTTCGCTAAACGCTGAAATCAAATCTCCTGCCGCTCTCCGGTTCCTTTTCTCCATATGCCGTATTCCTGGTTCCCTGCCCAAACTGCTCGTTTATCTGTCCGGACATCCTGACGGCGCCTTTCATGGCATTTATCTTCTCCTTGGCATATTTTTCGTCTGCCGCCATCTTTTCAAGCTCTTCTGTTGAAAAAATAACGGAAAACTCTTTCCTGCCGTTTTTCCAGAAAAGCCGCTGCCGCTTTCGATAATTTCGGCTCACTGCTCTTTCCCTTTGCAGCCTCCTTCGTCTTTTGTGCTGCCTTATATTCTTCCAGCCAGCTTGGATTTTCATTCGCCTTTTTCTGTATCCATTTATGTAAATATCGAAATCCTGCCACCATCCCTTCCCTGGTGCCTGACGCATTTCCTTCCTGCGATATATTCTGATATTCTTTATAGGCGGCAGAATCGACGTCCCGCATAACGGCAACCATGTCATCACCAAGATTTGCACGTTTTTCCTGTATTGCTTCCGATTCCTCCTCCGTAAATGCACGGACACCTTCCAGAGGTGTTGTCGGTACAGGCTCCCTTTTTTCAGGCTCTCCCAAAAGTCCTTTTCCATACTGTTCCAGCGCCGTAAGTGCATCGCCGGAAAATTCCACAATAACATTGTCCCCATACTGAGAAGTTATATCATTCATGATGCGGAAAGATTCTTCTTTGGACATTTTGTCCATAACCTTGCTGCCTTTTTCATCCATTGTCCTCCTTGATTGTCCGTTTGAAATCCGTTTCATCTATTATCTCCGCCAAGCGGTGACGCATAACGACAGTTCATACTATTAGTTTGCACCCATAACAGACATCTGTCAACCGCAAATACAGATTGTACGCAAACCATTGAAACAGAGTTGGCAATATGGTATGATAAGTGCTTATCGGATACTTGTTTCCGGAAATTTTTAAAGCGAGGTTACAATATGGCGTCACACACCAAAACTATGACAGAAGGGAAACCTGCTTTCCTCATCCTTACCTTTGCGCTGCCGCTGATGATTGGAAATGTTTTTCAGCAGCTCTATACGGTGGTAGATACCATGGTAGTAGGAAAAGCGCTCGGAGTGCCCGCCCTCGCCGCCATCGGCGCGGCGGACTGGATGAACTGGCTGATGCTCGGCGTCATTCAGGGTATCACACAGGGCTTTGGCATCCTGATGGCGCAGGCATTCGGCGCTGGTAAGTATAAAGAGCTGCGTCAAACCGTCGGGTGCTCCGCCATCTTGTCGCTGCTTTCTTCCGTGCTGCTTTTATGTGCAGGACAATGCATTGCGCATCCTGTACTGTCACTTTTGCAGACGCCGCCGGAAATTATGGACAACGCCCTGCTGTACCTGCGCATTATGTATCTGGGCGTTCCCATCGTCATGTCCTATAATCTGTTTGCAACGATTCTGCGTTCTCTGGGTGACGGCAGAACGCCCCTCCTTGCCATGATTGCCGCTGCCGTCGTCAATATTTTACTGGACCTTCTTTTCGTGCTGGTCTTTGGGTTTGGCATCGGCGGCGCTGCCGCGGCAACCTTGATTGCCCAACTGTTTTCCAGCCTCTTCTGCCTGTACCGCATCCGCAGAATAGAAGTCCTTTCGCTCTGTCCTGCTGATTTTTGCCTGCAGGGACACCTGCCGGCAAAGCTGCTCATGCTCGGATTTCCCATGGCATTTCAAAACGCAGTCATATCCGTGGGCGGCATGATTGTACAATTTGTAGTCAACGGCTTCGGCGTTATTTTTATTGCAGGTTTTACCGCTACCAATAAGCTCTACGGCGTGCTGGAGGTAGCTGCCACCTCCTATGGGTATTCTATGATTACTTACGCGGGACAAAATCTGGGCGCAGGAAAGATAACACGCATCCGTAAGGGTATGCGTGCTGCACTCACGATTTCTCTTGTCACCTCTGCCTTGATTGCCGCCGTCATGCTCTTATTCGGCAGGGCAATCCTGAGCGGTTTTATTTCCGGAACGCCACAAGAGTTTGAACTGACTTTACAGGTGGCATACCGCTACCTTGCCGTCATGAGTACTTTCCTGCCCATCCTCTACATCCTGCATGTGACGCGTTCCACCATTCAGGGAATGGGCAATACCGTGCTTCCCATGGTTTCAGGTATTGCCGAATTCATTATGCGCGCCGCATCCGCCATCCTGCTGCCCGCCATCGTAGGCGAATCCGGCATCTTTTATGCGGAAATTATGGCTTGGGCCGGCGCCGATTTGATTCTTGTAATCAGCTATTTTGTGGTGATAAAGAAGACGGAGACGCAGGCGGTTCCGACTCTCTGAGGACTGCCTTCACACCATACTGCTCCTCAACCTGCCTGCACAGCTCCTCCGCTATTCTCTTTTCCTGTTTCATGGTAAGCTCTGCCGTCTCATTTTGCTCCATATACCCTCCATATCGAAGCGTTTTGCTCGCTATAATTTATGACTGCACGCTTGTACAACTTGCTTATCGGGCAGCTTACAGCTTGCGGGCTGTTTTGCATTCCGGTCATATTGCCCCCCGTTCGCCGATAAGATAATAGAGAACACATCTTAACAGAGGCGATTTTTATGCACAAACCAATCCGCTGCGCCCTGTACGACCGTGTATCCACAGACCTGCAGGTAAAGGACGGACTGTCCCTGGACGCGCAGAAGCAGGCGCTTACGGAATACGCGCTCTCCCATGGCTATCAGATTGTAGGATATTACTCTGATGAAGGCATCACCGCACGAAAGAAAATGCAAAACCGCAAAGAACTGCAGCGTCTCCTAAATGACGTCAGAGCCGGCGGGATAGATTTGATCCTTGTCACAAAGCTTGACCGCTGGTTCCGCAACATCAAAGACTATCACAACACGCAGGCTGTATTGGAAGCCCACGGCTGCAACTGGAAAACCATCTTTGAAGAATATGACACTACCACATCAAACGGGCGCTTTGCCATCAACATTATGCTTTCCGTCAATGAAAACGAGTGCGACAGAGATTCCGAAAGAATCAGAACCGTTTTTGCTTATAAAAAACAGAACCGAGAGCATTTAAACGGACGTCCCGCATACGGCTACACCACCGATGCGCAAAAACATCTGGTGAAGGACCCTGCCACCATGCATATCGTAGAAGATATTTTCCGCACATACTTCGCCACCTATTCGAAAAAGGCAACGGTACGGCGGATACAGGAAGTGTACGGTGAAAAAGCGCCGAGTATCTATCAGATTCACCGTATCCTCTCAAGCGAAACCTATACCGGCACCAAATTTGGCATCGCCGGATACTGTGAGTCGTATATATCCACAGAACAATTTCTGCATATCAGACAAATCACCGACTCCAAAATCATCACACGCCAGACAGAACCCTACCTTTTTTCTTCCATGATACGTTGTCCGGCATGCGGCAAAAATATGTCCGGCTTTACGAAAAGACGCCGCCTCAAGAATGGCAGCATCCGTGCATACAAACGCTACCGCTGCGATGCTAAATTTACCCAGTTCCATAACGGCGCCTGTATTTCCGAAACGGTCATCGAAAAGTACCTGCTTTGCCACACCATAGAAAAGTGCAGGCTGCCCCTGCCTAAATGGGAAGAAGCAGAAAAAAGGCCAAAAGGCAGCAGGCAAAACCACAATGCCGCTGTACAGGCAGAACTGACACGCTTAAATCTGCTGTTTCAGAAAGGACGGATTCAGGAGGCTTATTACGAAGAGCAATATGCCATACTCTCCGAAAAACTCAACGCCTATGAACCGCCCCCACGGACAGCGGCACCCAAATCCTGCCAAATGCTTTCCTCCCTGAAAGGCGGCTGGCTCACCCTTTACGACAACCTCTCGATCTCACACAAAAAGGCGTTCTGGAAAGGTATTCTAAAGGAAATAACCATTGACAAAGACAGCCACAAAATAAACGGCTTTACTTTTTATGTTTAAAAAACGACGATTCCGTCATCATTTTCCCAATGGTGCGGTAAACCGTCCTTCTCTGTTGAGTTTGAGCCCCACGCCACTTCCCTTGAACAGAAAGGCGACGGCTATGTTGTCGCATCTCTTGGCAGGGATTCCGGCTATGTGCCGTATACTGCTTTTTCCGCAAAAGCAAGCTATATCAAAGAAAATCCGGAAACCATTCAGGCGTTTACCAATGCGCTGCAAAGAGGAATGGACTATGTAAATTCCCACACACCGGAGGAAATTGCCAAAGTCATAAAGCCTCAGTTTGAAGAAACGGACTTAGAGACGCTGACTACCATTGTAGCCAGATACCATGAGCAGGATACATGGAAAGAAGACCTGATTTTCAGCGAAGATGCCTTCAATCTGCTGCAAAATATTCTGGAAGAATCCGACGTACTCTCTGAACGTGTTCCTTATGACGTACTGGTAGACACCTCCTTTGCAGAAAAAGCAAAATAATCTGACTCTTCAAAGACGCATACCGCAAAGACCGGCAGGAAAAGGCTTCCCATGCCGGTCTTTTTCAGCTTTTACAGTCTGTCCGGTTTTACAATCTTCTTCAGATTGTCCATGTCATAATTTAACACCAGCTCTTTTGCCAAATCCGCTTCCTCCAAAAGCGCCAGTGTACCCGAAAAATCTCCTATCGTGTAGCAAATATGGCTGTCCGTCCCCAAAAGTACCGGCGCCTCATACTGCCCGCACCAGTAAAGCAGCTCTTTGATGTTCTCCCGCGCACCTTTTCTGGCAGCATGTGGATTTAAGGAAGAATTGTTGATTTCGATTGCCGTCCCCGTCTCCTTTGCCGCCCGCACTATCCTCTCACGGTCAAGGGGATACCGGTCATCATCCGGATGCCCCAGCACGGTCACATGGGGATTTTGCATCGCCAAAATCGAAGCTCTTGTATTCTCCTCCATCGTACCGGGCTTACAGCACAAGGTATGCATACTGGCAATCACATAGTCCATGCGCTCTAACAGCCCTTCTTCCAAATCCAGTCTTCCGTCATAATCGCAGATATTGGCCTCCACGCCGCAAAACAGACGTAATCCCATGTATTCTCTGGGAATACAACGGTAATTGGAAAAAAAGAAAACATGGGGACCGCCGGGCATCGCCGGCCCGTGCTCACTAAGCCCCAAGGCAAGCAGCCCTGCCTCCCTTGCAGCCTCGATATTTTCCTTCAGGGTACTATATCCGTGTCCGCTCGCCATTGTGTGAGTATGCATATCTATAATTGGCTTCATGACTTCTCCTGTCTGCATATCCGTACACATATGCAAATCGCAGGAACAAACTTCCTCTCCTACTCTTCTTCCGCATTATCCTGCAAATCGTCTACCAGTTTTTCAATCAACAGCTTCTTCACATATACATCAAAACTCAAAAGGCAGATAAAAGAAAATTTCTTGAGAAACGCCTTCTCACGCTCCGGCGCATCCGCAAAGGTTTTCTCTGCTGTTTTAAATTTATCGAGCACATCCTGCTTTAACCGCTGCATCTGCTCCTCTTCCATGCTGAAGACTTCCGTGTAAACACTTTCCAGATTAAAATCCTCTTCCGTCTTGAAAAATTCTTTTGTAATCGGCTTCAACAGCGCCTGTATATCGCTGATAGATAAAATATTTTTATAATAGTAAATAAATATAAGCAGAAGCATATGCTCCTTATTGTATTTCTTTTTCTCCGGCGGGGGCAGCAGGTCATTTTTGGCATAATTATTTATCATGGTTTTTGTCAGGATTTTATCTTCCCCCGGATTTCTGGTCTTTTTGCGCAGGCGCTCATCCATAAAAGTAGTCACCTGATCCATATATAAATCAATATTGGGAATATCCTGCGGCTTGATATACTCCACCTTTGCAAGATTGTCCAATATGGAATGAAGCAGCTCTTCCGTGTTCATTGTCATCAAATATCTCCCCTTCTCCGGTAGATTTCCGCCATCCGCTCATTTAGGCGGACAACTATTGTATTTATTATATAGTATTGAATACTACATGACAAGAATTTTCTATATTATTTTTCAAAAACTTCCTGTCCAAATCATTATATTTTTCATATCTGCTTTTGGAAAAGGCTTTACTTTACAACTTTAGTATGATAAAATCTCCTTAGTCAAGGCTGTGAAATTTTACAGTGCAAAAGTAAACAGTGAGGTAATCGTATGAACAAAAAACTAAAAACAGATGCCGTGGACTATCTGTTTGATGCCATCTTAAGTCTGAAAAACAGGGATGAATGTTACAGTTTTTTTGAAGACCTTTGTACCGTAAACGAACTGCTATCCTTATCCCAGCGTTTTGAAGTGGCAGCCATGTTAAAAAGTCACAAAACCTATCTGGAAATTGCCGACAAAACCGGTGCATCCACAGCTACCATCAGCCGTGTCAACCGTTCTCTCAATTATGGCAATGACGGCTACGATTTGGTTTTTGACAGAATCACGCAAAAATGAAATAGCAATTATAAAAAAGAAGGATTGCCACAGACAATCCTTCTTTTTTATGTGAGCGCTTTTACAGCTCCATTCTGTCAGAATCCATGGAAGCAGCAGCCAGTATCTCGTCTTCGTCATCTGCAATTCTTGCTTCTTCCGCTTCTTTGAGCGCTTCTCTGATTGCCTCTTTTGCGGACCGCTTTCCTGCCTTGCTTTCTCTCACAGGGCGCCTCTTCATTTTTGCGTCGTCCTGATTCATATCACATCTGCCCTGGAAAACTGCTTTTTCGTCAATGACTATCAAGGTTGTTTTAATATCGCCGATTAATCTTGCCGTAGAGGTCAGCTCCGTCCGTAAGGAAGCATTGACGTTTCCGTTTATCTCGCCGCCGATAATGACGGAAGTAACTTCCAGATTTCCATGAATCTTGCCTGTTTCGCCTATAATCAGATTTCCGGATACCGTTACGTTTCCTTCTACCGTGCCGTCCAGCCTGACCGACCCTGCTGCCCTGAAATCTCCCTCCACAACAGAATCCTTGCCAATGATAGTTGTAATTACTGTCTCTGATTTTTTCATACTTTTCCTCATTTCTGCGCTGCTTTTTATTCTTGGCAGTCTATACCGCAGCACTGGCACAAACCGCCCTGCTGTAATACACAGCACTTGTTTAACCGTTAATTGACAACATATCCGTAGGTTTGATATAACCGCCGTCTTTCATAATCTGATAGATAAGTTGCTTATTGTCATTCCCCACGAGGAACAGGGTTCTGCCCTGCGCCACTTCATCACCTACCTTGACCTGTGCTTCTCCTCCATTTAAATAGATGGAAACATAACCATTTCCATGGTCTATCACAATCTTACATCCGTAGGTCTCGTCCGCCTCCACTGCCGTGACTATGCCCTTCGCAGAAGCAACTACTGTAGTCCCCTCCGTCGCGGTAAAAATTACCATGGGCTCTCCTTCCGTCACCTCTTCGATTGCGGCGCCCCCTGTCAACGGAAAGTCCGTCGGCAGGCTTTGCTGGTCCAGTTCCTCCTTCAGCGCCTCCGCCGTCTGCGCCTGTGCGTTGACCGCAGTGCTCAAAGCTTCTATTTTGGCGTTCAGGGAATCTATCTCCGCCTCCAGACGAATCTTCTCTTCCTCCAAAGACGCAATCACTTCCTGCTGCTCGCTGTCGCGCGCCCTGTCCAGCTCCCATATCTGCCCCTCATACAGAATGTATCCGATGAGGCAGCCAAACAGACAGCAGAAAACCAGCATAACCAGCCGTGCCGCCATAGGGCGTATCCTTATCTGCCTTGTTTTGGCGTTCACAGCATCAGTGGTCAGTATCACAATACGGCTTACTTTTCTCTTGTGCTTCTTTCTTGCCATAAAAAGTCACCTCCAGTAAACTCTAACCATTTTACCACAGGTGACTTTTCGAAACAATGATTATTTAACATTTTTGTAACATTTGGCTAAAATTTTGCTAATATTTTATACAAAATATACGCTTTTACACATTCAGAGACATATCTCCTTGGGAAATCCATCCTTTTTTACGCATAAATTCTGATATCAGAAGCGTCAATGCAGCAGGAAGGATAAAATGCATCAGCAGAATCAGCCCGAAAGCCGCAGCTCCCGACATGCCCGCCTCTGTCATCGCGCCATAAGCCGCAATCTGCCCCACAAAGCCGGCAGAACCCATACCGGAGCCCACCGGTGTACTTACCATCCCAAACACGGCGGACGCAATGGGGCCCAAAACCGCGCTGGACAGGATTGCCGGCAGCCATATCACGGGCTTTTTCACAATATTAGGCACCTGCAGCATGGAAGTGCCGACCCCCTGTGCCACAAGTCCTCCCATTTTGTTTTCTCTATAGCTTGCCACGGCAAACCCTACCATGTTGCAGCAGCAGCCAATGGTTGCCGCGCCGGCAGCCAGCCCGCTGATACTCATGGAAATACCGATTGCCGCCGAACTGATGGGCAGCGTCAAAATCATTCCCATCAGGACAGAAACCGCAATGCCGCCCAAAATCGGATGCGCCTCCACATTGACATTCACCAGATTGCCAAGCCATGTCATAACCACAGATATGTAAGGTCCTGCCACAAAACCTACCACTGCGCCGGAAACAATGGAAACAAAAGGCGTCACAATAATGTCCACTTTGGTGCGTCCGGCCACCAGATGACCTACCTTTATCGCCACAAGCGCCGCGATAAAAGCGCCAAGCGGCTCTCCGGGTGCACCCAGCTTAAAAGCTTCCATAGCTGCCACGGCAGGAAACGCGCCTATCATACCGGTTACTGCCGCAGACACGGTTACAAGCGGACCCTCTTTGTACTTACATGCCACACCCACCCCGATGCCGGCGCCGGTCAGCGTCTTCGCCACATTTGCCATCGCAATCAGGTAATTTCCTACCGGTCCCCCTATCAGGGTGCCAAATTGGGCTATTATCGTACCGATTATCAGAGTGGAAAACAAACCAAGCGCCATACCGGATAGCCCGTCAATAAATATGTCATTTAAAATCTCCTTTGCTTTTTTCATCTTTTCCTCCATTCCGAAGCGTTGTTGCCTGAGAAGGCGGGCGAAATGTCAGATTTCGCTCTGCCATCGTAGAATTTGTGACGCTCCGGCACAAATTCTTGGTTGAATAAGTTGCTATCAAGCAATTTATTCAACCTTATCCTCCATTTTTTCATTGTTTATACATCTGTCTTGTCAGTCAAAAAAGAAATTATCACAATATAAAATAAAAATCAAGTCTTTCTCTTTACTTTTTTTCATTTCTGTGCTATTCTAATCATGCTGTAAGTGTACGACAGTGTACACAAGACTTGACTTAAATTTTGGAGGTAGCACAATGAACAAAGGTACAGTAAAGTGGTTTAACAACCAAAAGGGTTATGGTTTCATCTCTGATGAAGCTGGCAATGATGTATTCGTACATTACTCAGGACTGAATATGGAAGGCTTTAAGTCTCTCGAAGAAGGTCAGGCAGTTGAGTACGAAGTAATCAATGGCGAAAAAGGACCTCAGGCTGTAAATGTAACCAAATTATAATTTGTAACCTATAATCAGTAACACGATGTACCGTTCTTAAATATAAAAGACTTGCTTAGGATTTCTATTTAGAATTTGTCATATCGTTTTATGGGATTAGAAAAAGAACCAATCTTTGATTGGTTCTTTTTTTATAGCTATGTAATAGGAAACTCCTTACATTTTTTAACGAGAGCATCCATATTTAAGCTTCCTCCAAAAATATCAAGCGCACTTCCGACCGTCGCGTTGACCCTGCCCTGCCCCAAATCTCCAAGCAGCTCCAAATCTTCAAAATTGTGCACGCCGCCGGCATAAGTAACCGGCTTTTTTCCCCATCTGCCGAGAAGCGACACCAAAGCGCATTCTATTCCCTGTGACTTTCCCTCCACATCCACCGCATGTATCAGAAATTCATCGCAGTAGCCGGAAAGTTTATCCAGCAAATCCCAGTTTACCGTTTGGTTCGTTTCATGCTGCCATCTGTCCGTAACCACCTTGTAAGCACCGTTTCTTTTTTTACAGCTCAAATCCAAGACAAGATGCTCGCGCCCTACACACTGGGAGATTGTCTTTAACCGCTCGTAATCTATTCTCCCCTCCCGAAAAACGTAGGAGGTCACAATTACATGACTTGCCCCGGCACGCAAAAACTCCCCTGCATTGGCAGGCGATATCCCGCCTCCCACCTGCAGTCCTCCTTTAAAAGCAGCAACTGCCTTTAAAGCCTGCTCCTTCGTCTTTTCATATGCCGGACTATCCGCCGAATTCAGGAGAATCACATGACCGCCCTTCAGCCCTTTCTGCTTATACAGCTTTGCATAATAATCCGCTTCCTTTTCGGACACAAAATTAACCTCCACACGAAGCCTTTTGCCCTCCGGCGCCTCATCACACAGCGTACCGCCGACAATCTGCTTTACCTTTCCATTATGAATGTCAATGCACGGTCTGAATTCCATCCGTCTTCCTCCGTTCCTTTGCAATTTCCTGCTTATGCAACAGTCTTTCTTACAAAACCATGAGCAGCGTTCCAATGCCAATCAAAATACAACCCATGACGGACTTTGCCGTAAACTTCTCATGCAGAAAAAGAAATGCCAGCACCAATGTAATCACCACGCTCAGTTTGTCTACCGGCACCACCTTTGAAGCTTCCCCCATCTGCAGCGCCCTGTAATAGCAGAGCCAGGATGCGCCTGTCGCCAGCCCCGACAAAATCAAAAATATCCAGCTCTTTCTGCTTATCGCAGAAAGCCCCGTCTGCGCATTGGTTAAAAAGACCATCCCCCACGCCATGAAAAGCACTACCACCGTCCGAATTGCAGTAGCAAGGTGGGAGTTGACGCCGTCGATTCCCACCTTCGCAAGAATGGAAGTCAGCGCCGCAAATATAGACGACAAAATTGCAAATAGCAGCCACATACGGGTTCCTCCGACATCAAATTCCAAACAAAAATTTTCTCCGGTACAGCAGAAAAATTATAGCATATTTTTGCACAAACAACAATGTAAAAACACACTACAGCGCTTTTTCCTTACCAAATGGCAGCAGATTTTGCAATGCATCCGCAGGCGTAATCCTGACATCTGCATTGTCAATGTCCAAAAGCTTATAGCGGTCACAGCCCATTCCCAGTTCCTTCATATAAGAAAGCTGGCGCAGACCGTGTCTGGGCTCTATCCTCTCCACAAGCGCATGATGCTCCTCTTCCTTCATGGCATAGATGATATCCACACAAGCCTGATCCAAAGCCAATTTATACCCGGTTACCGGTTTGCACCGATTGCAGACAAGGGCATCTTATCTGCCCAAAATGCATCTTATCTGCAAGCGATGGATATCACAAAAGAAATTTGCTAAAATGTTATGCAGAGTGAAATAAAAAGGAAGTGACGGACACAGATGAAAGTAAAAATCAACACGGTTTTATCGAAAGCGGAAGAACAAATTGTCATTGAATGCATGGAAATGACACCCATGTTTGAAGATATCAAAAACTACTGTCTTGCCAAAGGGACCTTTCTTTCAGGGTATACCAATATCTCTTCGCAGAAGCAGATTCATAAAATTTGCATCGAAGATATTCTCTATCTGGAAGCCGTTGGAGAAAACGTATTTGCCTATACAAAGAAAAATATATTCGAAATAAAAAAACGGCTTTATGAACTGGAACGGGAGCTGGCAGATTATCAGTTTGTACGCTGTTCTAAATCGTTTTTAATTTGCCTGCTAAAGATAGACTCCATTCGCCCTGCCTTGAGCGGGCGTTATCTTGCCCGTATGGAAAACGGCGAGGAGATCGTGATTTCCCGAAAATATGCTAAGCTTGTAAAGAAAACGATTATGGAGGAATTATAATGGAATTTAGAAATAGCTTAAAAAAATATATCAATGACTTTCTGATGATACAGGCGGGAATTACTTTATCAATCGGCATTATCAGCCGCCTCAGTCCGCCGCCGGCAGGAATGGACCCCAATATGCTTTTTATGCCTTTTGTGTATGCCTTTTTCTGCACGCTTCCCTCTTTGATTGTCTATTCAAAAAAAGAATTAAGCATAAGGCAAATGGCTGTTAGAAAAATTATCCAGTTTTTATTGATTGAATTGACTGTGATACTGATTTCCTATGTCATTGGTGCGCTTCAGAACCCTTTTATGTGCACGGCAATTATAATCGCTGTCGCCGTTGTTTATCTGCTGGTAAATTGTTTCAGCTACCTCATTTCCAAATCGGATGCCAACGCTATGACCCAAAAAATACGACACATCAAAGAGCAGAAAAAGGAGCGTACACCGTATGAGCCAGTATAAGAAGCAAATGAAACTGTATCTGATTTTTGTATTAGGCGTCTGCTGGGCACTTGGCATAGCGGCAGTTTTTACGCGGGGAAGCCTCCAAAGCTTTCTATTTCAGATTCTGCAAAAAGGCTTTACCGTATTGCCGGTAACAGCCGCCATTTTGACACGGCAAATGACAAAAGACAAAACCAAATGGCATATTTCCATCAAGGTCTGGAAACGCCCCCTGCTCTGGGCTTTCTGTTGCTTTTTTCCTGCCCTTTTGGTTGTAATAGGCGCGGCTCTCTATTTTGTACGGTTTCCTGAACAGTACAGCGGTGTTTTCGCCGTTGGCAGCTTGCTTGGCACCAAGCAGGTGATACCCATTACCTCTCCTTTCCGATTCAGCCTGTTGTGCGTATTGATTGCCGCTTTCTGTATCCCTATACAGTTGCTTGAGCTTGGTGAGGAAATCGGCTGGCGGGAGTACCTGCTTCCCAAACAAATTGAAACATACGGCGTCAGAAAAGGTGTTTTACTAAATGGTTTTTTCTGGGGAATTGCACATTTACCCCTCATTTACTTAGGCTTTAACTACAGTCTTAAGAATGCGGGCGCACCGTGGAGCAACATGACTGTCATGATGCTTGTGTGCATGAGCCTTGGCGTTTTGTGTTCTTATGTTTATGTACGGAGCCATAATGTCATGTACAGTGCAATCATCCATGGCGTAGTAAATGTCATCGGTGAAATCCCTGTCTTTATTTCCGTATCGCACAAAAGCGGGCTGTTAGGCCCCAACCCGACAGGTTTAATCGGCTTGTCCGGATTTCTATTATGTGCCATCATTCTGTTTGCTCTCGCGGATAAATGGAAAAGCAAATACATATAGCTGCCAAAAAACCCCGCTGCTTATCTATGCAACGAGGTTTTTTGGCAGAAAGGCGCTATATGTCCAGTTCAGGCGGCACATCAATTTCGTCCGACACATACTTTCCGTTTTTCTTGCGCTGCCGCACACATTCCGACAAAAGATATTCTATCTGCCCGTTGACAGAACGGAAGTCATCCTCAGCCCAGGCTGCAATGGCATCGTAAAGCTTGGAGGAAAGCCTGAGCGGAATCTGTTTTTTCGTGTTATCCGCCATGGCTTAATACAGGCTGCCTGAATTGACTACAGGCTGTGCATCGTGATTGCCGCACAAAACTACCAGCAGATTGGACACCATTGCCGCTTTGCGTTCCTCGTCCAATGCCACAATATCTTTCTCGTTTAAGCGCTCCAGCGCCATCTCCACCATGCCGACTGCGCCGTCCACTATCATTTTTCTGGCGTCTATGATGGCGGAAGCCTGCTGCCGCTGCAGCATAACGGCTGCTATCTCCGGCGCATAGGCAAGGTAGGTAATCCTCGCTTCCACAATCTCAATTCCCGCTTCGTCAACGCGCTTCTGGATTTCTTCTTTGATTCTTCCTGCCACCGTCTCGCTGGAACCGCGCAGACTTCCCTCGTCGGCAATGCCGTCTCCTGTCGTATCCACATTCGGCGCCACATCATAAGGATAAATGCGCACAATATTTCGCAGGGCGCTGTCGCACTGCAAGGAAAGAAATTCCTTGTAATTGTCCACATTAAAGACTGCCTTTGCCGTATCCGTGATACGCCATGTAACCGCAATGCCGATTTCCACCGGATTGCCAAGACAATCGTTAATCTTCTGTCTGTTGTTATTTAAGGTCATGATTTTCAGGGAAATCTTCATGGAAGCCGCTGCCATCGCCTGCACCTCTCCTTTATCCCTGACGTCGCCGCTCTGATTTAAGCGGGTTCTTGCCGCAGGATTGACCGAGCTGCAGAAAGGATTGACAAAATAAAATCCCGGCTCCTTTAAGGTGCCGATATATTTGCCAAACAGGGTGAGCACCAGCGCCTCCTGCGGCCTGATTACCTTAAGCCCCGGCCAGAGTATCCAGCCGACACAGATTACCACAATGGAAACAATCAGCAGCGCCGGATTTTTGCCCTCTTCCGCCATAAAGCCCCCCACAAAGATACCTGCAATGGCTGCCGCATAGAGGAGCAGAGAAAACAGCAGTACCAGCATACCGTTCTTTTTTCCTTTTATTACTTTTTCTTCCATGATTTTCTTCCTTTCTTTTGTTTGATATCATCATGATATCGTTTTAATATTCTTTTGTCAAGCAAAAAAATTTGACTTCCAATTTTTTCATCCTATGCTTTACATATTTTATGCCAGACTGCAAACAATACTATTGTCATAATCATGATTTATGACCTGCTGCTTTCGCGGCAGAAAAAGGGAACATGAAAAACGGCATAGAAGCTGAACGAAAACGGCATGAAAGCAGGAAGAATGGAGGGAAATTATGAAAAATATGAAAAAAGCTTTTGCACTTGGTCTTCTGCTCCTCTACGTAGGTATGCTGTCTGCATGTGGCAGCGGTAAAAAGAACGAAGACGACATGGCTGGCGGCTCTCAAGGCGGCACTACCACCGAGAGTACCGCCGGCAGCACCGGCACTACCAACAACAATAATAATGGTACAACCGGAAACGGCACAAACACAGGCAATCATGATATGAACAATAACAATGGTACAAATGGTACAGGCAACAGCAGCAATACCAACGGTACGACAAACGGCAGCCTGAACAATGGCAGCAGCACGAACGGCGTAAACAATAACGGAGCCAACGGTACGAATGGCAGCAGCGTAAACGGCAGCAATAATACCAACGGCACAACGAACGGAAGTACCACAAACGGATCCGGAAACGGAAATACCTCAAACGGATCCATGAACAATAATACGGACAATGCCATGGACGACGCAGGTGATGCCATAGGCGATGCCATTGACGATGCAGGAAATACCGCAGGCGATGTTATTAACGATATCGGAGACGGCATCAAGGATGTAACCGACGATATGACCGGAAACGGCGCAGGCAATAACTCCACCGGCAGCAACAGCACCAGAGGCGCTTCTGGCAGAAGGTAACAGGTAATTTGTAAAAAGGGTACTTTGCAGCTGCTGCAAAATACCCTTTTTATTATCACATGCTTCCTGTCGCTTTATTTATATGCCTCTTTCTATAATACTGCCTTCCCTGTAAGCCTTCAGCAGCTTTTCCAAATCTGCGATATGACCTATGATTTCCTGTCCGGTGTCCGTATCCGCCACCCGCTTTCGTACCGGAAAAATTTCCACATCCAAGGTATCTGAAAAAATATCGCTTTCCTTGCGGATCGCCGCTTCCGCCGACTCAAAATGCTCATGGGAAACCAGCCGCATACCTCTGGAATTACATACCAGCGTGTAGCCTGCAATGCCGGTTTTCTGGTGAAACGCCTTGGAAAAGCCGCCGTCTATCACGAGCAGCCTGCCGCCGCATTTTATAGGCGATTCCCCGTTTTTCTGCTCCACAGGCACATGCCCGTTTACAATATGAGAGCTTGCAGAAAAAAGTCCAAATTCTTCCAATATTTTGACAATGACATCCTCTTTGTCGAGAAGTTTGTAATAGCTGTTCTTCTTTTCCTCATGGGCACGGGCATCTGTAATAAAATACCGCTCAAAGGTTGCCATTTTATCCCTTCCGTACACGGGCGAACCGGGACCTGCCCAAATATACCAAATCATATCCTGTCCATTCCGTTTTTCCTCGCTCTCCGTCCCATAATACCCAATGCGGGCATAATTTTCCAAAATATCGTAAAGCGCCCTGCCGCTATAGCTTTTGCCGCCGACGGTAAGCGCTGCAAAACTGCCATCCTCCTTAAGAGGAACGCAGCCGTGATAGAGCAGGTTCCCATTATATACCTTATACAGCCCTCCGTTGGAAAACAGGAAACGCACATGGCGCTGCAGCTTTTCACAATGTAAAAACGCCTGCCGCAGCCGCTCCATCACCTTAAGCTCTTCTTCGGTAAGTCTGTACGGCTCTTTCCTGTCCACTGTGGGAAAATCCACATCCTTCATAGGATAGGTAATACCGTCCACCTCCACCGTCTTATTTTCATAGTCGATTCTATGCAAAAGCATACGGTTCTCCATGGAAAATTCCGGATGCCGCAGGATAAGCTGTCCCTCCAATTTAAACTGCAGGACGGCAATCGCCTTGTGCATCTTCATGTCAAGGCTCAAATCCTTGGTATTGTAGTCGGTGTTATACTTGATGGCAAAAGCGCTGCAATCCGTGTCCTGATAGGTTTCCATGGCAAAGGTGGCAAGGGGTATCAGGTTGATGCCATAGCCATCCTCCAAGGTATCCAGATTGCCATAGCGCGTGGCAATCCGGATAACCGTCGCAATACACGCCAGATGACCGCTCGCCGCGCCCATCCACACCACGTCATGATTGCCCCACTGGACATCCACTGAATGATAGGTGCTTAGTGTGTCCATAATAATGTGCGGTCCCGGCCCCCTGTCGTATATATCCCCCAGAATATGCAAATGGTCTATCACAAGCCGCTGTATCAGATGACTTAGGGCTGCAATAAACTGCGGCGCCCTGCCGATTCGTATAATGGTATGTATGATTTCATTGTAGTAGGCTTCCTTGTCCTGCACCTCTTCCTTTTCCGTAATCAGCTCTTCAATAACATAGGCAAAGTCCTTCGGCAGCGCCTTGCGCACCTTGGAGCGCGTATATTTGGAGGATACACGTTTGGTAATCTGCACCAGCCTGTGAAGGGTAATCTTATACCAATCCTCGATATTCTCCTCTTCCTCCAGCATAATATCCAGCTTTTCCTCAGGGTAGTAAATCAGGGAAGCAAGCGCCTTTTTGTCCCGGCTGCTTAAGGTATTGCCAAATTCCTCGTCAATTTTCCGCCGCACGGAACCGGATCCGTTTTTCAACACATGATTAAACTGCTCGTACTCCCCGTGGATGTCCGTGAGGAAATGCTCCGTTCCCTTGGGAAGATTTAAAATTGCCTGCAGATTGATGATTTCCGTCGCTGCCGACGCAATGGTCGGATACCGGTCCGCCAGACTCTTCAGATACTTCTTTTCCAGTTCGTTCATTTTCTACACTCCTTCTCCACTTTGGCAGGCTCAAAATGACAACCCCTGTTTCTTTAAAGAAACAGGGGTTGACTTTTTTTTAACAATTATGCGCGGCAGCAATCACATCGCTCATGTCATACATACCCGCAGGCTTTCCTGCGAGAAACTTTGCCGCTTGTATGGCACCCTTGGCAAACACGGCTTTGGAATATGCGGTGTGGGAAAAAGTAATTACCTCGTCCGCTCCCGCAAAGATAACGTCGTGTTCACCCACAATCGTACCGCCGCGGATTGCCGACATCCCAATTTCCTTTTTGCCGCGCTTCCTTCGCACGCCGCTCCTGTCATACACATACTCATAGGCGCCGCCCAGCTCTTCGTTGACAGAGCCTGCAAGCGCAAGCGCCGTGCCGCTGGGGGCATCCACCTTCTGATTGTGATGCTTTTCTACAATTTCAATGTCAAATCCCGCCGGCGCCAATACCGAAGCCGCTTCCTTTAACATTTTTAAAAGCAGATTGATGCCCAGAGACATATTGGCGGATTTCAAAACCGCAACTTTTTCAGAAGTCTCCTGCAAAAGCGCATTCTGCTCCTCTGTAAGACCCGTGGTACAGAAGACACAGGGAAGCTTCCTGTGTTCGCAATAAGCAAGCAGCTTTTCCGCTCCCGCCGCCGCGCTGAAATCTATCAGCACATCCGCTTCCACATCACAATCCTCTACATCGGCATACACCGGATAGGGATTGTGCCCGTCATCGTAAATATCGATGCCCGCCACAATCTCCGCTTCCTCGTCTGCCTGAACCAAATCCGAAATCACACGGCCCATCTTGCCGTTGCAGCCGCTCATAATGATTTTGTACATATCTGCCGTTTACCTCTATTCTGAAGCGCTTTTCACCTTCCGCCATACCATGCCGGACAGCGCAGCCGCTTTCTTCCTTGTCATTTTTACAAAAGCCCGAACTCCCGCATCGCCTTCTCCAGCTTTTTGGCGTTCGCCTCCTCCATCTCCGTAAGCGGCAGCCTTAATACGCCCGCTTCCATGCCCATCAAATTGAGCGCTTTCTTAACCGGAATGGGATTTACCTCACAAAACAGGGCATCACATAACTCCATCGCCTTAAGCTGCAGCTCCATGCTTCCCTTGACATCCCCCGCAAAATATTTCTCACAAATATCATGCGTCTGCCTCGGCGCAATGTTGGAGAGCACGGAAATGACGCCGATACCGCCCAGAGAAAGAATCGGTACAATCTGGTCGTCATTGCCCGAATAGATATCAACCTTGCCGCCAGCCTTTGCCGCCAGCCTTGCAATCTGGCTGATATTGCCGCATGCCTCCTTGACCGCCACAATATTCTCTACCTCTGCAGCAAGCCTTATGATGGTATCCGGCAGAATACTGCAGCCGGTGCGGCTGGGCACGTTGTATAGGATAATCGGCAGCTTTACCGCATCCGCCACCGTCTTAAAATGCGTATAGAGTCCGTTCTGCGTCGCCTTATTGTAATAAGGGGACACTAGAAGCAAACCGTCCACGCCGCATTTTTCAGCCTCTGTCGATAAATATACAGCCGTCTCCGTACTGTTGGAGCCGGTGCCTGCAATCACGGGAACCCTGCCTGCAACCTTTTTTGCGCAGTAGCGGATTACCTCTAAATGTTCCTCATGGGACAGGGTGGAAGCCTCTCCTGTCGTCCCGCACACAATAATAGCGTCCGTGCCGTTTGCAATCTGAAATTCAATTAAATCGGCAAACCTTTCGTAATTGACCTCGCCGTTTGCCTTCATGGGCGTTACAATGGCAACACCCGCACCTTTAAAAACAGACATTTCTTTCCTCCTCAAAATTTGAACCGTCGAGACGCTCTTTCATAGACATAAACCTTTGAAAGCAAAAACGACCCATACGCAATATGGGCCGGCTTCTCCTGTTTCCATCCCGATAGCGCCCCATCTAACACTAGATGACAGTCATACAGCTATTGACTGTATGCCCAAGACTCGACTGCAGCTCATCTCCTCTTTCGGCGTCCTTCCCTTTCAGCCTTTCTCACCTGTGTCTGCCACATCAAAAGGACTACTATTGAAGCACGCAACCTCTATCTCTCTTGCTGTTATGATAGCACCTATAACGCGTCGTGTCAATGCGCTTTTCAATCGGTTTTTGTATGTTCTTTTTATCTCCTTCAGTCCTGCCGCTTCGTTATGATGGCAACTGCACAAGGCATCCTGCCAAAAACAATCTCATAATCCACATTCCGATACCCCGCATCGGCAAAAAACTTTTTGTATGAATCCATATCAAACTGCCTTTTGAAACTGACGCCCATTGCCTCAAACAGGCGTACCGCCTTTTGATTCACTCCTCCGGAAGCATTGATATATGTGGGAATTATGATTTTACCACCTTTTTTACACACTCTTTCCAATTCTCTCACCGCAGTATACGGCTCTTCCAACAGATGAATCACATTGCCTGCAACTACCTTATCAAATCGGTTATCGCGGCATTTAAGCCGTGTCATATCTGCCCTTCTTAACGTTACATTGCCGTAACTTTTACATTTTTTCGCCGTCTGCCTCAACATTTTTTTGGAAAAATCCGTTGCAATTAACTGTCTGCATTTGGGCGCAATATATTTACTGATAGCGCCTGTACCGCAGGCACACTCGAGCACCACGTCCCCTTCCTCTATTTTCTCCGCCACTTTCCTGCCAAGTTCCCGATACACTCTGCCATTGTATATGGTTTCCACTACATCATATATACCCGATACCTTGTCCCAAAACATACTTTTTCCTCCAAAATTCTATTCTGCCAACGCCGTTCCATTCATGCCGCTTCCTTCATTTTATGACTCCGCCCAAATCCGGAAAAGGAATCATGTCCTTTTGCCTGCCGTTATGCTCTCCGATTATCTTCTCCATATAAATCATATCGTACCAACGGTCAAATTTATAGCCGCAACGATGAAATTTTCCAATCTCCGCATAGCCCATATGCATGTGAAATTCTGCGCTGTTTGCCGTCAGATATTCGTCCTCCCGTTCCGGATACCCAATACAGGCGTAGAGATTTACAATCCCCATTTCCTTCAATACCGCTTCCAATTTCTCATATAAGCTTCTGCCAAGCCCGCGTTTTCTTGCCTGATGGTCCAGATATATTGTCGTTTCCGCCGCCCATTGGTAAGCAGCCCTTGTATGAAACGGACCGGCATATGCATACCCCATGATAACGTCATCCTGTAAAATACAAAGGTATGGGTATTTTTGCAGCGTATTTACAATTCGTTTTCTAAATTCTTCTGCTGTCGGCGTCTCATATTCAAAGCTGATGGCTGTATTTTGTACATAGTATGCATAGATTTCCAACAGCCGCGCCGTATCCTCTGCGGATACCGTTCTGATTGCAATGCTGCACATAAGTTCCCTGCCGCCCCTTTTCTTTATAATCTTTTTGCATTTCTATCTCCCGCAAAAACAGAATCCACGCTTCGCTGGTCTTCTATTTTTGCAGCGCCCACGTGATTCCTCTGGCAAGTCTTCCGTTCACATCCTGAAAATGACCGCCCTCATTGCGCTCAAAAACGGTTTGTATCCCAAGGGAGTGAAAAAAATGCTCTATTTCAGAGGTACATGCTTCCACATTCCGATACCATTTATTCTTTGCCTTCTTTTCTGCCTTTCCAACAGAAAAATACATTTTTTCGGGCTTATGCACAAGTGTATTTTCTGTTACATATTTTACAAAGCCGGGATACCAGAAGGAACCGGAACAGGCAATGATTTTGGAAAACATAGCAGTGTGATACATTGTATAGACCGAAAACAATCCGGCAAGAGAATATCCGGCTAACAGATATTCCTCCGGTTTTGCACCCAGCTTCTTTTCTATCTGCGGGATAATATCCGCCGTTAAAATTTTACCGTACTTACCTGCGCCGCCGTCAAATTGTTTTAGCTCCTCTGTTTGATACGGGCTCATATCGTCTTCATCACATATATTCCTGATAACTGCCAGCGTAAAATCGCTGCATCCTGACTGCCGGCATTCTTTTACAATCTCATTTCCATCATCGGCATAATGGCAGATGACAAGCGGCGCCGAAGGCTTCTGACAATACAATTCTATTTCATGCTTTTCCAATAGCAGCTTATCCATTCTAAAACTCATACCTTGTACCATGTGAAAGTAACACTCCGTCTGTTAGCTCTATACGTAAAATAATGGTATTTTCATCACAAAAATCATTATGTCCGTTATCAATCCATTCAGAAAATACACTTTGCAGTTTTTCGGCAAGCCTACGATTTTTTTCTTTTCCCCAATACCCTAAATTAATCCCCTTTCCATGTGCCGTGAACCACTCGCCGGCTATTGCAACCGAAGAATTGTTCTCAATATGTTTCATCTTATTGGAAAGCGCATATGTAATCACATAAAATGCGCCGTCCTCATAATAAGCATTTACATATCGCACATATGGCACTTGATTTTCTGCCGTTGCCAGTGCAATCACCGTATCTTTTCCAAAACGGGCTATCATTATGTTTTCAGCTTCTTTACTCAACTTTTTCACAGGACCGCCTCCTTTTCCAATTTCCATATACCTGATTACAAAAAATACTTATATACCTATTTATCTATATCTTCTACTGCCCAATCTGCTTAAACCGGACAATTTGCTCCTTCATGGATATCTTTCCTACCTGATATCCGTATTCCATAAGCTCTTTTTTATATTTTAAAAAAGAATGGTCCATGGGTATCCCTGCAATTTCCTGTATTTCTTCAAACGTCAGTATCAGGGAAGAAACTCCTTTTTTCTGCACATACTCCCACAACAAATCATATTTGCTCATTATCCTCTGCCCCTTTCATGCGCACACAGTTTTCTAAATACCGTAATTCCCGCATCCTGTGCAAACATAAAATATGTTCCGTCACAGCTAAATCCGCATGTATCATAACCGTAATTTTGAAAAATAACACGGCTTGCCCCCGATGCAGGCACAAAGGTGACCGTCGTAATGTGCTCCGGCGATGTTTCTACAAGCACCTTATCCCCTTGCACGGAAGCCTGTTCCATTTTCCCACCGTACTGTCCCGCAATCATGATTTTTTCATCAGGAAGTGCGGCGCAAACCGCTATGTGATTCTCTTCATCGTATTCTGCTTTGCTCTCCGTTATTTCTCCATTCCTGCAGTCCAATACCGTTATTTTCTGCGATGAAATGCATAACAGCTTCTCGGGATGCTTTTGGGAAAATCCAACCCATTCCAACCCGCCAATCGTTCTTTTAACCGTCACTTCCCAGCCCTTCATATTGCAAAGGTCTCTATTCTCATTCTTTTTTCGTTTTTCCTGTAACTTCTTTTGTAACTTAAAAAAGAATTCCAAGACCATCTGATTGGCTATTAGTCCCATACTGCCTCCTGTATTTTTTTCCGCTTCCTATATCGTTTCCCAAATGAAGCTTGGCTATTTTACAAATCCCTTGCCATACACAAGGATTCCGGCATATTCACATATGCTCCATAATTGGGAATCACTTGAAAACCCAGTTTTTTATATACCGCACAGGATTCCGCCAGAAGCTCCCCCGTTTCCAGAATGATTCTTTGATAGCCCAATTCCTTTGCCCATTCTATCAGCAGAAAAACAAGCCTGCTTCCTATGCCTTTGCCTTGATATGCGGTATGCACAAATACTCTCTTTAATTCCACATTTTCGTCATCATATCTCCTGATTGCACCGCCTCCAATCGCCTTACCATTTTCATAGACAACTATCGCCTGCCGTATCTCATCTAACCGGTTATATTGCTTGTATTTATCCCTTTGAATCTTTTTTCCGACACGCCTGTCCAAATCCATATCCAGAAGCCTGCAATTTTCTATAAAATCTTTATCTTTTCCATCTGTTCGTTTAAATTCCGTCAAAGCTTATCTCCATTCTTTAATACTTCCTTTACCCTCCGGGCAAATTCTTTTGGTGATGCATACTGCAAATTATGTCCGCAGCCTTCTATCAGTTCCATGCGGACGTCGGGCGCCATAACCGCCTCCGCATATTCTCTGACGGAATCAACCGGACATACCCAGTCACAGGTTCCGGAAATCAAATAAACCGGCATTTCATACACTGTTCCATTCTCATATGCATCAAAGGCAAGGGTATACGCAAATAACTGCCTGTTCAAATCAAAATATTCATTCATATCCCCCAACTGTTTGCAAAACCACTTAAAATCCTCCACTCCAAAATAGGGAGAAGCAATCGCTATGAAGGTAGATTTGTCCGAAACATCGGCAGGATGGTATTTCGCTGTCAGCATCCGAAGCCGCATCATGTCCGCAAGGGAACCGCTGTTTTGAAATCGGGCAAAAGCCTCTTCCAGTTCAGACGTATCGCCGCCGGCTTTTTCTGCCTGTAAAAGCGCATCCTCATAGCTGTAAATATCCGTTTTTTCAAGGGAAACCACCTGCGCGGCTCCTATGTAGGCGGACACCTTATCCGGATGCTCCAAAGCGTACTCGCTCCCCAGAATTGTTCCGTAAGAATGCCCAAGAATAATGACCTGCTCTTTTCCAAAGCGCTCCAGCGCGTAGTCTACCAAGTCATCCAAATCCGCCTTCGCCTGTTCAAAGCTTGCCGTGGCATTATCGGCATCATTTTCTATATTATGAAAATAGGTCCTTCCGCATCCTCTTTGGTCCCATGCAATAATCGTATATTCCTCTATCAGATAATCGGTAAAGCCATATGTCGTGCAGGTATCCGGAGAAGACGGTCCCCCATGCAGGTAGATAATAACAGGATTTTCCTTGTTCATGCCGCGAAGCAGCACGTACTGGTCCTGCCCTCCCAAGGTCAGATATATTCCCTCGTCCACACCATTTTCAATCATTCGGTAATGCTTCAAATAATTGATATTTCTGCATCCAATCACCAAGACACTCACGCCGATAAAAACAACACCCAAGCTTCCCGCAATCCATCTGAGCAGCCGAACCGGAAGCTTTCTCTTTTTCCTGCCGCATATTTCAATTTTATGCTGCAAATGGATGCCGATGTGTCCGATGCCAAGGATAATGACCGCCACAAGCAGAAAGACATTGCTTCCATATATGCCCAAAAGGAAGAAGGCGCAGACCGGAAGCCTTGCGCCCGCCACAGGAAGCCCCACAACACTGCTCTAATAGTCTTGCAGTTGCCGATTGCTATTGAATTAACTCATCCAC
>ERZ779622.354-NODE-354-length-28512-cov-8.569385_pt1 | contig 28512 bp, 30 predicted proteins | sample MGYA00514188_ERZ779622 | MGnify/ENA primary metagenome ERZ779622 (study PRJEB29562, sample SAMEA4376702) | mouse gut metagenome | isolation source: Cecum | study: EMG produced TPA metagenomics assembly of the A DSS colitis mouse model was used to assess the... | reverse complement strand
CGTCGTGGATCAGGTCCACGAACTTGGCGGCGTACAGCGGCAGCCTGGAGGTTTCGTCCGGCAGCGTCCGCAGCACCTGAGTCTTAATCAGCAGCGGAGAGTCGGTGACGGGCAGGACCATCTCCACGATCTCCCTGTCCTCCAGCAGAATGGTGGACCAGAAGGCGATGCCGCCGCAGCTCAGGTCCTTGGCCTTGAAGGCGCGCTGGCCAGCCCAGTATCCGGAGACGGGATACATCACGCTCTCAAAGTCGGTGAGGATGCGCAGGTTCTCCCGGGCGGCGGGGCCCAGGGCGGCGGTGGGCTGGACGACCAGCTGGTCGCCCCGCTGGCGGACGATGACGCCCACCCGGTCGGGGGAGCCGTCGTCGATGCCGATGAGCTGCAGCTCCCGGTGCTCGGCCACCGCCTCTATCTTGTCGTTGAGCACTCGAAGCTGAAGCATCTCCGCGTTCAGCGGCGACTCCAGCACCGCGTTGGCCAGGGGGGCGCCCTGGCTGTCCAGGATCAAATAGAGCCTCTCTTCCCTTTCCATTCAGGACTCTCCTTTCTCTTCCGGCCTCTCTTCGGGCGGCGGGGCCTGTAGAGCCGCCTGCTCCGCCTGGGCCGCCAGCGCCTCCCGTTCCCGGCGTGCCTTGTCCGGGTCGTTGGGGTCAAAATTCAAAAAGTAGACGTATATCTCCACGATGGCCTGATACAGCGCGTCGGGAATCTCCTGGCCCAGGGCCAGCTGGGACAGCATGGTGGCCAGGGAGTTGTCCTCATAGATGGGCACGCCGCTCTCGGCGGCCACCTCGATCATCCGCTCGGCCAGATATCCCATGCCGGAGGCCACCACCACCGGCGCGCCCTCGCCCTCATACCTCAGGGCCACCGCGCGGTTGGTGGCCCGGTTATCATATCTTGACATTGATGCTGTTCTCCCCCTCAAAGATCCGGGGGAACACCCCGGATATGGTCAGCGGCCGGTCCATGCGCTGGACCTGTACCGCGCCGGCGGACAATCCGTTGTCGGTCAGGATGCGGGAAAGCTCCCCCTGAACCAGCTGGGTAAAGGGCGTCACCTTCTCCGGGCAGAACACCTGCACGTCCACCCGCTCCCCCTGACAGGCCAGAACCATGTCGAAAAAGCCCAGGCCCTGGATGTCGATCTTGAACAGGAAGCGTAAGGTGTTGGACCGCTCCCCTTTGCCCCGTTTCAGGTTCTCCTCCGCGTCCGGGTCCACCCACATCTCGGAAAAAGCCATTTTTCCGTCCCACTCCAGGGGGAGCAGGATATGGTTGAGGGGCATGTGGACGCTCTCGTTGACCAGGAAGGCGGACACGATGTTGCGGAAAGCCTCCTGCACCTCGTTCTTCGCCCCTCCCTGAAGGGCCCGCTGAGCGGCCCTGGACAGCTGGGAGGCGAACTGGTCCCCCTCGGCGGCCTTGGCGAAGCTGGTGCTGTCCAGCAGCTTCAGCAGCGCCTCGTCTGACAGCCCCCCCAGCTTCTCCCGCAGCCCGGGGCTGCTGGTGAGCTGGTGGAAGGCCTGGAGCAGGCCCTCCTCGCCGCCGTTTTCATAGCGCGAGATGTCCAGAGCCAGCATGGAGATCAGCGTCCGGGACAGACCCATGTCGTTGGTCTTGCTGGTGTAATTAGATAGGAAGGGGAGGATGGAGCCCTGGAGCAGCTTCAGCGCCCCCGCCCGGTCCCCGGCGTTCAGCTTCCCCTCCAGCTGGGACACCATGGGCAGCAGCTGGCTGCCCCAGCTGGCCGGAATGGCCCGGGTCAGCTTGGTCAGGGTGCGCAGCAGGTTGCCCTGGATGTGGGGCGTGGAGGAGTAATCCCCGTACTTCTTCAGAAACTGGAGGATATTGTTCCGCACCGCCTCGGAGCCGCTGGAGGCGTAGGCGCTCCGCAGTACGTCGAAGAGAGCGCCGCCGAAGCGGGTGCCGTTGGCCATCTGGGAGAACAGGAATTTTCCCAGCTGGCTCTCGTCCATCTTCAGCATGTTGAGCAGGGCGCCCATCTCGCTGGCCAGCCCCTCCTCGATGCCGGAGGAGACCACCTTCCCCTCGAACATGGCGAAGAGGGTGCGCAGGCTCTCCCCCATCCCGGGGGTGCCGGCCATACGCTGGAGGAAGGCGGCAAAGTTGGAGTCGTAGCGCAGACCCTGGCTTCCGGCGGAATCGCCGGTGTCCTGCCGCTCCGTCCGGTTGTCCGGCCGGCTGACCCGGGATGGGTCGGGGGCGTTCTGGATTCGGGTATCGTTGGGCGATACGGGAATATTTCGGTTTACGTTGCTGTTATCATGGCCCGGTACCGGGTTGGTCACACCAAGCAGATCTGGCATTGGCGACACCCCATTTCAGTAAAACTTTGTTTTTTTTCTGGGAATCTTAATTTTCTAATTGACAGTGCCGATATAATGAGTATGATTATAGATAGGCAGGTGTACTATGCCCTTGCGGTCTGTACCCTCCGTCAAGCAAACTAAGAAAAGGTGGCGTTTTTATGGGCGACAGCATTCTGGATATGTATCTGTATGAGACCAACACCCTGCTGGAGCAGCTGGACGGGATCCTGCTGACTGCGGAACAGGCGGATACATTTTCCGAGGACAGTGTCAATGAGATTTTCCGTATCATGCACACCATCAAGGGTTCTTCCGCCATGATGGAGTTCAGCTCCCTGATGACGGTGGCTCACCGGATCGAGGACATGTTCTTCATCGTCCGCGAAAAGGGGATGGATGTGGTTCCGGAGCAGACAAAGCCGGAACTGTTCGATATGCTGTTCCAGGCTGTGGACTTCTTCCGGGGGGAAATTGAAAAAGTTGAAAATGGAGACCCCCTCTCTCAGTCTATCGACAACATCGTAAATAAAATTAATAGCCTGATTGATAAAATTCAGGGCAACCCCGCCGCTCCCGCCGAGGAGGCCCCGGCCGCCGACGAAAGCGCTCCCGCCGCCGAGGCCGCTGCTCCCGCCGTCAGCGCTGTCAACCAGGACTACCCCTACGGCATCCATGCATTTTTTGACGAGGGCAGCGGCATGGAGAACCTCCGGGCCTTTATGCTCATCAACAACGTAAAGGACTACTGCGGAGACTTTATCTGCGTCCCCGAAAATGTGGAGACCGACCCCTCCACCTCGGACATCATTGCCGACCAGGGCTTCTTTGTCTGGTTCCGCACCGCCGACGACCGGAGCAGCGCCATTCCCGGCGTGAAGAATGCCGGCTCCGTCCGGGAGTACCAGCCGGTGGACGCGGCCAAGCCCGCTCCCGCCCCCGCTCAGGAGGCCCCCAAGTCCGAGGCCCCCGCTCCCGCCGCTCAGGCCCCCAAGGCCGAAGCCCCCGCGGCCAAGGCCGCGCCTGCGTCCGCCCCCGCCGCCGGACAGCAGCACGCCAAGGAGAGCCTCATCAGCGTCAACCTGTCCAAGCTGGATCAGCTGCTGGCGGTGGTCAGCGAGATTGTCATTACCGAATCCATGGTCACCGCCTCCCCTGACCTGAAGGGGCTGCGGCTGGACAACTTCACCAAGTCCGCCCGTGACCTGCGCAAGCTCACCGACGATTTGCAGGACGTATCCATGTCGCTGCGCATGGTGCCCGTGTCCGGCACCTTCCAGAAGATGAACCGCATCGTCCGGGACATGAGCAAGAAGCTGGGCAAGAAGGCCAAGCTCACCCTCATCGGTGAGGACACCGAGGTGGATAAGACCATCGTGGACGCCATTGGCGACCCCATCATGCACATCGTCCGCAACTCCATGGACCACGGCCTGGAGGAGAACGAGGCCGACCGCGTGGCCGCCGGCAAGGACCCGGTGGGCGAGGTAATCCTCTCCGCCCGGCACACCGGCAGCGAGGTCATCATTGAGATTAAGGACGACGGCCAGGGCGTGGACCTCCAGGCGGTGCTCAACAAGGCCATCCGCCAGGGCCTGGCTGCCTCTGACCACGATTACAGCCAGAAGGAAATCCTCAACTTCCTGATGATGCCCGGCTTCTCTACCAATACCGAGGTTACCGAGTACTCCGGCAGAGGCGTGGGCATGGACGTGGTGAAGAAGAACGTGGCCGACGTGGGCGGTACGGTGTCCATCACCAGCGAGTGGGGCAAGGGTATGACCACCACCCTGAAGATTCCTCTGACCATGGCCATCATGGACGGTATGGAGGTCTCGGTGGGCGACTCCATGTTTACCATCCCCATCAACAGCATCCAGTCCTCCCTCAAGGTCACCGCCAAGGACGTGATTCACGACCCCGCCCAGGGCGAGATGGTCAAGATTCGGGACAGCTTCTACCCCATCATCCGGGCCAAAGATCTCTTCCAGATGAGCCAGGGCTACGAGAAAATTGAGGACGGCATCCTGATGTGGGTAGAGGCCGGCGAACACTCCTACTGCCTGTTTGTCGATGAGCTCATCGGCGAGCACCAGATCGTGGTCAAGCCCTTGCCCAACTACGTGAACAGCTTCGGCGTGAAGAACTACGGCATCACCGGATGTTCCATTCTGGGCGACGGCAGCATCAGCATTATTCTGGACGTGATTAACGTGTATACCGCCGCCCACAACATCTTTTGACCGGGTGAATAGAAGGGAGAGCTAAACTATGGCGCAAATCTCAAAATCTGAGGAAGTCCTGTTCGCGCGTGAGCAGGAGGTGGATAACTACACTGAACAACTTCCCGAAATTGTCACCGAAAAGTATCTGATCTTCTCCTCCGACAGTTTGATGTACGGCATCAAGGCCGAGCAGGTGAAAGACATTATCACGGATTACACCATCACCTACGTCCCCCACGTCCCCAACTATGTCAAAGGGGTCATCAACCTCCGCGGCCAGATCGTCCCCATCGTGGACATCCGCCTGCGCCTGGGAAAGCCGGATCAGAACAATTTCTGCGGCATCGTTGTCGACGTGGACGGCAGTATGGTGGGTATCCTGGTGGACATGGTGGAACAGATGGTAGACGTCCCTCTGGACGCCATCCTGCCCGTGCCCACCAGCACCAGCCAGGCCATGGTTTCCGGTATGTGTACCTTGCCCGACGGCAATACCATGCTGGAGCTTGACTGTGAGCTGCTGCTTCACGACTGATTTTGACCACATCGCCAAATAAGGAGGGGACTCTGGGATGATTCAGACCATCTTAGACGAAGATTTTAACAGACTGACAAACTTTATCAAGACGCAATACGGCATTACCTTGCAGGAAAAACGTCAGTTGGTCACCAGCCGTCTTTCCTCCCTTGTCTCCGAACAGGGATACACCAGCTTTACTCCGTTCATCACCCAGCTTCTGAAAGAGAAGGACCCCCAGAAAATTGAGCTGGTGCTCAACCGCCTGACCACCAACTACACCTTCTTCATGCGGGAGACGGAACACTTTGACTTTTTTACCAAGGTAATTCTGCCTGAGCTGGTGCACAAGTACGAGAGAAAGAAGTCCATCGCCATCTGGAGCGCCGGCTGTTCCAGCGGCGAGGAGCCATACAACCTGACCATGTACATCAAGGACTTTCTGGGCCTGCAGGCCAGCCAGTGGGACACCCGCATTCTGGCCACCGACATCTCCCAGCAAGCCCTGTCCAAGGCCAAAAAGGGCATCTATGAGGTGCCTGACACCGTGCCCGAGTCCTGGCGCAGGAAGTACTTCAAAAAGGTCGAGGGCAGCCGCTACGCCGTAACGCCCGATGTGCGCAACAACGTGATTTTCCAGACCTTCAATCTGATGGATCCCATCAAGTTCCGTACCAAGTTTGATGTCATCTTCTGCCGGAATGTGATGATTTACTTTGACCAGCCCACCAAGGACGCCCTGGTGCGCCGCTTCCACGACGCTACCGTCCCCGGCGGCTATCTGATGATCAGCCATTCCGAGAACCTGAGCAAGGACGCCCCCTATATCACGGTGGCCCCCTCCACCTTCCGAAGGAAATAATCCCGCATCCCGGCCCGGAAACCGGGCCGGGATCACGTATCATCGCCTGTTTAAAGGAGAGTTCCATATGTGGCCATCCAATAAAAAAATCCGCGTTCTGGTTGTGGACGACTCCGTCCTGGCCCGTACCATGATCTCCAACGGCCTGAACGCCTCCCCCAGAATTGAGGTGGTCGGCACCGCTTTCAGCGCCAAAGATGCCCGGGCCAAGATTGACCAGGTAAAGCCTGACGTGATGACCCTGGACGTGGAGATGCCCGGGATGAACGGCATCGACTTCTTAAAGCAGCTGCTCCCTGCCGTCCCTCTCCCCGTCCTTCTGGTGTCCTCTCTGGACCTGCGGGTGTTCGACGCCCTCCAGGCCGGCGCTGTGGACTTTGTCCGCAAGCCGGAGCCCGGCAAGAACGAGGCTTTTATTCAGGCCCTCACCGGCAAGGTCATCGCGGCCGCCGGCGCCCATGTCCGTCCCCGGCCCGGTGCTCTGCCTCTGGCCCCCAGGCCCGCTGCTCCCGGTACACCGGCCATTCCCAGCACGCCCGCCGCGTCCGGCGCTGTCAAGCTGCCCTTCACCGGCAGTAAGCCCGTCCATCCCGCTCCTCCGCTGCTGGGCAACCGGCCCGCTCTGGACGCCACCATCATTGCCCTGGGGGCCTCCACCGGCGGCACGGAGGCCACCCTGGAGGTTATGACCCGGCTGCCCGCCGACACCCCCGGCATGCTCATCGTCCAGCACATGCCCGTGGGCTTCACCCAGATGTACGCCGACCGGCTCAACCGGCTGTGCCATATGGAGGTGCGGGAGGCCAAGCACGGCGACGAGATTCACCGCGGGCTGGCCTTGCTGGCCCCCGCCGACTTCCAGATGCGCGTCGTCCGCTCCGGCACCCGCTACACCGTCTCCTGCCAGCCGGGGGATAAGGTCAGCGGCCACCGCCCCTCGGTGGACGCTCTGTTCTTCTCCATGGCCGAGCAGGTCAAGTGCAGGATGGCCGGCATCATCATGACCGGAATGGGCCGGGACGGCGCCGACGGCCTGCTCAAGATGCGCCAGGCCGGGGCCTACACCATCGGCCAGGACAAGGAGTCCTCCGTGGTATACGGCATGCCCATGGTGGCCTACAACATCGGAGCCGTTCAGATTCAGGGCTCCTGTGAGGACATCGCCGGCATTCTGCTGCGCCACCTTCAAAAGCTGTAAAAGTCAAAAAATCGCCCCGCTTTTCAAGCGGGGCGATTTTTTACTGCTCTTTCGGCGGAAAGACGATGCCGCCCACGCTGATGTTGACGGCGGCGACCTCCAGACCGCTCATGGATTCGATGGCGTTCTTCACCGCCTCCTGCACGGCCTTGCCCACCTCGGGGATGGTGTGGCCGTAGGTCATCAGGACGGACATGGTAATTACCACCTTCTCCTCCTCCAGCTTGACGTGGATGCCTCGGGTGGAATTCTTCTTGCTTGGGTTGGTCAGACTGCTGACCCCCTCCACCTCCAGCGCGGCGGCGGCGGAGATGGCCGCCAGCACCTCCTCGGAGATGTGGATATTGCCCAGTTCGTCAGAGCGGGAGACATAATCCTTGCTGTCACTCATGTGATACCACTCCTGTTCCCGGTATTACCAGATGATAATATCATTGTACCACACTTTTTCCTGTTTGACAACCGCGCGGGGGAAAAACTTTACTCCACCTCAATGATGCTGATCTGGTCGGCGTTAAAGCCGGCGGTCCGGTTGACCACGTCCACGATCTTGGCGGTATCCGCCTCGGTCAGCCCCCCCTCCGGGGCGGCCACGGCCAGGGAGAGCGTATCCTCCCCGATGAAGGCCACGCAGTCGGCGTACCCCTTGGCCACCACCAGGTTCTCGATCTGAGCCTCGGTGACGGTGTAGTCGGCCATGGTCTGGATATTGTCGTTAAGCTGATTTTTCACCGTCTCGTCGGCGTCCTCCCGGGCGGCGGCGTCCTGGAGCAGGGACAGGGCGCTGTCCCGGGCCTGCTGCCGGTTGAGCCGGGCGGTGGCGAAGTAGGCGCTGCCCGTTTCGCCGGAGCTCTGGATGTTCCCCGCGTCCCCCGCGGTGCCTGCGTCCCCCGCGGCGCCGGGATTTTCCTCGCCCGCGCCGCCCGCCGCTGAGCTGTCGCCGCCCAGTAGGGGGTCCTGGGTCCTGCCCCCCACCATGGCGGACTGCCCCAGAGTCTTGCCCGCGTCGGTCTCCTTGCCGTAGTTCCAGTTGAGGTACACCGCCGCGCACACGAACAGTGCAATGGCCGCCACCACAGCGTTTCGCTTCCACAGCTGGCTCCAGCCGGTCTTTTTCGTTCTCATGTCAATTCCTCCTTATTGATTATTGTATTTATCCCCCGGCGCACACCGAGATTCGGTCGCTTCCCAGTCCGGTGAGCGCGGACACCGCCTCGATGAGTTTCAGCCGGGTGGCGGCGTTTCCGCCGCCGGGGCAGACCACCAGCGCCCCCCGGAACTCCGGGGCCACCGTCTGGATGGGGACCGCCTCCTGCTGTCCGGAGCCCTTTCCCACTGTGACCACCGTGTTGGAGGCTCTTCCGTCTCCCTCCCTGTCCTGGTTCCGGGCCAGCACCTGCCGGCTGCCCCCCTCCAGCGTGAGCACCACCCGCGCCTCTCCCGCCCCCTCCACCTGGGAGAGGGCCTTTTCCAGCTTCCGCTCAAAGCCCTCCAGATCGAAGGAGCTCTCCTCCGCCTGGTCTGGGGCCTCCTCCCTGGGGCTGTCCCGTCCCCCCGTGGGCAGCAGCAGAAGGACCGCCCCCACGGCGATGATCAGAAGCGCATATTGATATCTCCCCAGCGCCTCCCTCCATTTCTGGGCCGTCTCCATCCATTTCCCCTTCACGGCGTGTCCTCCTCCGTTATGTACAGCTGCTCCGGCTCCGGGACGCCCAGGTCCTCCCAAATGATTTGGGCAATCCGGGCCCGCTCCCTATCCGTCAGAGCGCCGGATACCCTGACCCGGAGCGGGAGATACAGCCCCTCCTCCGACAGCCCGCACTCCACCCGGATGCCGCAGGTCAGGCCCAGCTGGGCCGTCTTGTCCACAATATATGCGGCATACTCCTGTTCTATGATGACTTTCATCTGTTCGTTCACCGTCTCGGCCAACTCCGTCTCCCGATTTTCCAGAGAGGCCAGATAGTCCTGCAGCCACCGCTGGCCGCCCGACAGGTCCAGCCGGGCCAGCGGGGACAGGATGGCCCCCAGCAGCACCAGCCCGCACACCAGCCGTCCCACCCGGCGCACCGCCCCCGGGGGCATGAGAGCGTCGGCCAGGGCGCAGATCAGGCTGGCCGCGATCACTGTCAGCAGCCAGCTCCTCACCGCCCCCATCACGGGGCCACCGCCGCCACGGCAGACACCAGGCTCACCAGCAGCACCAGCGCCCCCGCCCCAGTCATCCCCAGCACCAGCCCGAAGGCGGCGCCGATGTCGTCGATCAGGGCGGCCAGTCTGGGCTGGGCCACCGTGGCGCACAGGGCGGCCGTCCCCTTGTACAGCAGGTACTGCAAGGCCAGCCGGAGGAATGGGGTCAGGCAGATGGCCAGCACCACCAGCAGCCCCGCCGCCCCCACCGTCCCCCGGAGGGCGCCCGCCCCGGCCAGCACCGACTCTGAGGCGTCGGCCAGGATTCCCCCCACCACCGGGATAGCGCGGGAAATGGCCAGCTTGGCCGCCTTGACAGCGGCGGCGTCCACACTGCCCGCAATGGCCCCGCTGGCGGTGAGGTAGCCCACAAAGGCCAGCAGCAGGGCGGTCAGCACGAAGGTGATTGTCCCCTTCAGCAGCCCCGCCGTCCTCTTCAGGCCCGGATTGCCCACCGCCGCGTAGGCGCAGCTGGCCGCCACATAGGCGTATACCAGGGGAATCAGCAGCCGGTCCATGGCGGTGATCAGCAGCTGGGAGAAGAGCACCGTGGCCCCCTGACGGACGGCGGCGCCGGTGATTCCGCCCGTGGCCGCCGTCAGCACCGACATCACGGGCAGCAGCAGGCTGGAAAAGCCCTCCATCTTTCCCAAGGTGTCCCGCCCCATCCCGATCATCACGGCCATATCCGTCATGGTCAGGGTGGTGATGGCCAGCGCCCCGGCGATGGAGACCGCCTGGAGGCCGCTCTCCCCACCCTCCCCGACGCTCTGAGCCAGGGAGCACAGCAGCACCACCGCCGCCAGCCTGGCCGCCGTGGCCAGGCCGGCCCGGAAGAGGCCGCCCAACTGCTCCAGGGCCCGGTCAAAGAGATTGGTCAGCCCCTCGTTCAGCGAGGAATCCTCACCCACACCGTACCCCTCCGCCTCCTCCCACACCCGGTCCAGGCCGGGGATAGACAGCTCCGCGGCGCGGGCGGGCACGGCGCACAGAAGGGCCAGTATGCAGAAAATGATCGTCTTTCTCATGTCAGCAGCTCCCCCATCAGCTGGGCCACCGCCCGGACCAGAGGCAGAGCGGCCAACAGGGCCAGCGCGGCTCCCGCCGTCTCCACAAAGGCGGCCACGCCCCCCTCCCCCGCCGATCTGCAGATTTCCGCCGTCAGCTTGGTGAGAATGGACAGGGCCACCGTTTTGAGCACCGGCTCCAGCAGTACCTCGGACACGCCGGCCTGCCCGGCCAGCTCACGCATCTGTGCTACCGCCGCCCCCAGGCCGGCGGCGGCCTGGGCCAGCATCCACAGCCCGGCGGCCAGGGCCAGCAGCAGTGCCAGCTCCGGGGTATTCTTTTTCAGCACCGCGCTGAGCACCACCGCCGTCACTCCCACGGCGGCCAGCTTCGCCATGGTCTCCATCACAGCCCGAACAGGTCCTTCACCAGGTCGAACAGACTGGCGATCTCCTGCACCACCATCATCAGCACCACCACCAGCCCGGCCAGGGTGGTCATCATGGCCTGTTCGTCCCGGCCCGCCCGGCTGAGCACCTGGTTCAGCACCGCCACCAGAATCCCGATGGCCGCAATTTTAAAGATCAGATCGACCTCCATCGTCGTCACAAACTCCATTCCGCTCCATCCGGCTCACGCCGGATATCCGCTTTATTCCGTTGCTCCTCCTCCCCGAAACAGACCCGCTGCGCTGGGCTCTGTTTCGGTGCCGCCTACGGCGGCATCCTAATGATTCACAGCAGCAAAATCACCAAAAACGCCCCGCCGGACAGTCCCAGGGCCTGATATACCCGGCCCCGCCTCCGGCTGTCCTCCTCCAGGCGGGCAGACAGCTCCTCCAGGCGGCGGCGGGCAGCGGCGAGAGCCTCCCGCTGGCGCTCCCCGTCGTACCGCCCCAGCGTATCCCCCAGGGGGAACAGGACGGCCTGTCCCTCGCTCCCCAGGGCGTGGCAGCCGGACACCAGCCGCCGCCACAGGGAGGAAAAATCCTCCCTGTCCAAGTGATTCAGCCCCTGGAGACAGTCTCGAAACAGCTCCTCAGCCGGCCCCCGGCTCCGCTCCGCCCCCCGCTCCAACAGCCGGGACAGAGGCTGGGCGTTCAGCTCCAGCTCCCGCTCCAGTAGGGCCAGTCCCTGGGACATCTCCTCCAGCGCCCGCACCTGCTTCCGCAGCCCGACCGCAGCCTGAAAGCCCAGCGCGGCCCCGCCCGCCGCCACCAGAGCGGCTCCCATCAGACGCACCATCTACCTCAGCTCCTCCACATCGTAAACATGCCGCTCCCCCTCCCGGCGGATGCGGACCAAAAACCGAAACAGCCCCTCCTCCAGTACAGGGCGGTACAGCGGCCGGCGCTCCAGACCGGCCCTCCCCTCCCCGTGGGCGGTGGCCAGCAAGGTGACGCCGCACCCCGCCGCCGTAATGAGGGCCCTCACGTCCTCCGGAGCGGTGATCTCGTCCACCGCCAGCACCTGTGGATTCATGGCCCGGAGCAGCAGCATCAGCCCCTGGGCCTTGGGACAGCCCTCCGCCACGTCGGTGCGGCGGCCCACCTCCAGCTGGGGCAGGCCGCCGTACATGGCGGCCACCTCTCCCCGCTCGTCGGCCAGAGAGACCCGGAGAGGAACGCAGTTCTCCCCCTCGGACACCGACCGGATCAGGTCCCGGAGCAAGGTGGTCTTGCCCAGCCCCGGGGGCGCAAAAATCAAGGTATCTGCCAGCCGGCCTCCGGGACACAGCCTGTCCAGCACGGGGCCGGCCGCCCCCTTTACCTGCCGGGCAATCCTCAGGTTGGCGGAGGAGATGCTCCGCAGGGCGTGAATTTCTCCCTCCCGCAGCACCGCTGTGCCGCACAGACCGATGCGGTGGCCTCCCTCAAAGGTGAGGTAGCCCCGGCGTACCTGGTCCAGCACCGTGTGGAGGGAGGCCCCGCTGGCAATCTCCACCAACTGCTCCAGCTCCGCCCCCTCCACCGGCTCTCCGCCCAGGGGGCGCTCCGCCCCGCCGATCAGCGCCGTCATGGGCCAGCCAGCCCGCAGGCGCAGCTCCTCGGCCCTTGCCCGGTCCTTCTCCGACAGAGCCAGGGCCTCCCGCCGCAGCCTCAGGGGCAGAGCCCGGACCGCCTGGACATAGCTGTCCGCCAACCTCATCTGTGCCATACCGTTCACCAGCCTTTGCCCTATCCTATGAGGACAAGCCAGGGGTTATGACAAAGAAAAACCAGAGGACGAATGTCCTCTGGTTTTTCTATTTCTTCGGTTTCAAAAAATCGCTGAACGCCTTCAAGTCCTTTTTTGTCTCCTCCGGAAGCTGGTTGTACTCCTGATCGGTAACCGCGCCCTCCAGGGCATATAAATGCACTAAACAGACGTCTGGGAAGGTCTCCTTCAGCTTGAAAAACGCCTGTTTGGAGCCTGCCTCCATCAGCTTTTCCGGGGAGTCAATGCCCACGGCGGTCAGCTTTCTGGCCATTTCTTGGCCGATGTTCCGCATGGATGTCAAGCCTGGCATATCCCGCTCTCCCTCAGTGGTTCAGCACCCGGACCCGAATCATATTGGGGATGGCCCGCAGCTCCTCCACCGCCTCCTCGGTGAGGCGGGTATTCACATCCACCATGGTATAGGCGTAGTCCTTTTTAGACTTGTTGGTCAGGTTCTCCACATTGATGTGGTCGTCGGATAAGACCCCCATGATCTGGGTCAGCATACCGGGCACATTCCGGTGAATCAGGCAGATGCGGGCGATGCCGCTCCAGTCCTGGCAGACGTCGGGCAGGTTCACCGAATTCGTGATATTGCCGTTGAGCAGGTAGTCCTGGAGCTGGCGGGCGGCCATAACGGCGCAGTTCTCCTCGCTCTCCGGGGTGGAGGCCCCCAGGTGAGGCAGTGCGATGACATTGCGCACCGTGGTAATCCGGTCGTCGGGGAAGTCGGTGACATACTTGGCCACCCGGCCCGACTCCAGGGCGGCGATCATGTCGTCGTCGTTGACCAGGCCGCCCCGGGCCAGATTAAGCACCCGGACCTGGCCCTTCATCTTGCCGATGGCCTCGGCGTTGATGAAGCCCTTGGTAGAGCTGTTGTAGGGCACATGGATGGTGACGTAGTCGGATACCTTGTACAGCTCGTCCACGTCCTTCACCACATGGACATGGCGGTCCAGCCGCAGGGCGGCGTCCACCGACAGGAAGGGGTCGTAGCCGTACACGTCCATCCCCAGGTCCAGGGCGATGTTGCACACCAGAGCGCCGATGGCCCCCAAACCAATGACCCCCAGGGTCTTTTTATACAGCTCCGGCCCAGCGAAGGCGGACTTTCCCTTTTCCACGGCGGCGGCCACGTCCACCTTGGGGGTGTGGGCCTGCTCCTGCACCCAGTCCGCCCCGCCCAGAATGTCCCGGGAGGCCACCAGCATGGCGGCGATGACCAGCTCCTTCACGGCGTTGGCGTTGGCGCCGGGGGTGTTGAACACCACGACCCCACTCTCGGAGCAGCGGTCGATGGGGATATTGTTGGTGCCCGCCCCCGCCCGGGCGACGGCCCGGAGGGAGTCGGGGAACGCATACTCATGCATGGGGGCGGACCGGACCAGGATGCCGTCCTCATTTTCCAGGTCGCCGCCGGTCTGGAACCGGGTGGGGTCCAGCTTGGACAGCCCCACAGAGGAAATTTTGTTCAGTGTCTTGATACGGTACATGGTAAATTACCTCAAATCAGTGTTTTTATTGCCGTTCGTCCTTCAGCCCCACCAGATAGTCCAGGGAGACATGGTAGAATCGTGCCATTTTGACCAGAACAGGAGCAGTCGGCTCCCGCTCGCCGGTCTCATAGCGCTGGTAAGAATTTAGAGAAATGCCCAGCTCTTGGCCCACTTCTTTCTGTGTCAAATCACGCTCTTTCCGAAGGAGGGAAAGCCGCTCTGCCAGTATCAACATTTTTATTGCCGCCCCCTTGACACACCCAAACGGGTGCAGTATAATAGAAGCAGAAACACCCAATCAGGTGTGCAAATGGAGGAAGTACAATGGATGACCTGACAAAAGGACCTGTCAATTTGCTTTGTCAAACGTGCGGATAAAATCGCACAGCTTCTCCACACCCTCCACGGGCATGGCGTTGTAGATGGAGGCCCGCATCCCGCCGGTGAGGCGGTGGCCCTTCAGGTTGACGAAGCCGGCCTGCGCGGCCTCTCTGACAAACTTGGCGTCCAGCGCCTCGTCCCCGGTGCGGAAGGTGACGTTCATCCCCGACCGGGAGTCCTTGTCCGCGTGGAGCCGGAAGAGCCGGGAGCCCTCCAGGGTGTCGTAGAGCATGTTGGCCCGCTGCCATTTCAGCTTCTCCATTCCGGCCACCCCGCCGTTCTCATCCACCCAGTCCAGCATCAGGCCCAGCATATAGATGCACCAGCAAGGCGGGGTGTTGTACATGGAGTCCTTGTCGATCATGGTCTTGTAGTTCATCATCAGGGGGGTGCAGGGCAGCTCATGGCCCTGGAGTCCGTCCTTGATGATGACCACCGTCAGCCCGGCGGGGGCCATGTTCTTCTGGGCCCCGGCGTAGATGACGCCAAATCTGGACACGTCCACCGGCATGGACAGGATATCGGAGGACATGTCGCACACCAGGGGAATATCTCCCGTCTGGGGCACATAGTTCCACTCGGTGCCGAAAATGGTGTTGTTGGCGCAGTAGTAGAAGTAGCTGGCCTGGGGGTCCAACGTCAGCCCCTCCTGACGGGGGACATAGCAGTGGCCCCGGTCGGCCGTGTCGCAGGCCAGGCTGATCCGGCCGTACTTTTGGGCCTCCTTGCAGGCCAGGCCGGAGAAGTTGCCGGTCACGGCGTAGTCGGCCTTGCCCGTTCTGCCGATGAGGTTCAGCGGGATGGCGGAGAACTGGCCGGAGGCTCCGGTCTGGAGGAACAGGATGTGGTAATCCTCAGGGACGTTCATCAGCCGGCGCAGCTTGTCCTGGGTCTCCTGAAAGATGTCCATGAACATCTTGGATCGGTGGCTCATCTCCATCACGGACATGCCGCAGCCCCGATAATTGGTAATCTCCGCTCCGGCCCGCTCCAGCACGGACAGGGGAAGCACAGAGGGCCCGGCGGCAAAGTTATAGACGCGGGAGTTGTTCATAAGAGAGAGCCCCTTTCGATAAAAAAATAGAAACTGCCGCACCAAAAAGGTGGGCAGTTTCCTATTATAGCCTCAGGGAGGTGGGGTGTCAATGGGCAAAGGGGGAAAATGGGGTCACTTGCTCCGTCTGAGCAGCTCGCAGGTCAGCTCGTACACCAGCTTGGTAGACGGCACGCTCAGCCGCTCCTTGACCGAGTGGACATCATGAAGCTCCGGCCCCATGGACACCGCATCCAGGCCGGGGATCTTCTCAATAAACAGCCCGCACTCCAGGCCGCCGTGGGTGGCCTCGATCTTCCCCTCCCGGCCGCTCACCGCCTTCCAGGCGGCCAGCACATCCTCCCGCAGGGCGGACTGCCGGGCGTACTGCCAGCCAGGGTAGCCGCTCCGCTCCGAGACGGCGCCGCCGCCCAGCTCCAGAATGGCCCGCAGCCGCTGGACCATCATGGCCTTCTGGGAGGCGATGCAGGAGCGGACCGAGATGCTGAAATGCAGGCCGTCCGCCTCCATTCCCATGATACCCAGATTCAGCGAGGTCTGCACCAGACCGGGGAAATCCACGTTCATGGCCTGGACCCCCTGGGGAATGACCAGCAAGGTGCGCAGGATGTGCTCCGTGGCCGACGGGGACAGGGCCCCGTCCAGCTCCGCCCCAACGCAGCTCAGCGCAATGCCGTCGTCACAGCCGGCGTACTCGTTTTTTAGCACGCCGTCAAACTCCTTGACAAAGGCTTCAAACTCCTTCGTCCGGCCGGCGGGCACCGCCACCAGGGCCTCGTTCCTGGAGCAGATCACGTTGTCAAACTTCCCGCCCCGGATATCCCTCACCCGCAGGCCGGGAACGCGCTCCATGGCGCTGTAGAGCACCCGGCCCATCGTCTGGTTGGCGGAGGCCCGGCCCCGGTGGATGTCGCCTCCGGAGTGGCCGCCCAGCAGGCCGGACAGGGTGACGGCATAGCCGGTTTCCCCGCTCAGCGGCTCCTGTTTTCCGGGCAGGAAGCAGTCCAGCCGCACGCCGCCGGCGCAGGAGACGGTAAAGACCCCCTCCTCCTCTGAGTCCAGATTGACCAGCTTCTTTCCCTTCAGGTCGGAGCAGTCCAGGCCGAAGGCCCCATCCATGCCCACCTCCTCGTCCACGGTGAACACCGCCTCCAGAGGGGGATGGGGCAGGCCGCTGTCAGCCAGGATGGCCAGAATCATGGCCACGGCGATGCCGTTGTCCCCGCCCAGAGAGGTCCTGTCCGCCCAGACCCACTCCCCGTCGGTGCGCAGGTCCAGCCCCTCCACGGCCATATCCTTGGGGCAGTCCTCCGTCTTGACGCACACCATGTCAATATGCCCCTGGAGGATCACAGGCTCCGCCCCCTCATAGCCGGGGGAGGCCTCTTTCCAGATGACCACGTTGTTGATCTCGTCCTGCCGCCAGCGCAGACCCAGCGCCTGGGCAAAGGAGACGCACAGGTCGCTGATCCGCTTGGTGTTGCGGCTCCCGTGGGGGACGGCGCACAGCTTTTCAAAATACTCGAATACCGCTTTGGGCTCCAGCCCGGATAACACTGCCATATTGTTTCCTCCTTATCAAAAGCCCGCCCCGCCTGAGGCGGGGCGGGCAGTTTCGCTGTTTCTCACTCAGGCGATGGGGTCGCCCTCCATCCCTAAGTCCTCGCCCATGCCGAACTCGTCGCCGATACTGGGCTCCTCGCTGGAGTCCTCCGGCTCAGGGGCGGGAATGAACTCTGTCATCCAGGCCTCCTCGGGCAGTCCGGCCAGCAAAGCGGGCAGGTTGACGATGATGCCGTCCATACTGTAGGGCAGCTTCAGGTCAATCTCCTCCACCCGGGGCTGATCGCCCTTCTTTTCGATGATCTCCACGGTCATGTGGAAGCTCTGGCCCATGCAGGTGGCCATGTCGCGCTCCCGCTTGGCCAGCTTGATGACCTCATCCTCCCCGTGCACGGTGATGTTGACCCGCTCAAAGGATTTGTACTCCTGGCCCTGATAGTCCTCCAGAGTCTTGTTGTCCAGATAGATGGTGTGTCCGCGGCCAATGACCATCATCGCCGCGCCCAGGGCGACGCACAGGGCCACGGCGGCCAGGCGGATCAGAAGTCTCTTTTTCTTCACGCCCGGACGCCCCCTTCCTTCTGGGCCTGAGCCAACAGCGCGCCGCCCTGGCTTCTGGCCCGGCGCTTCTTGATCTCATACATAATCAGCGCCAGGGTGATAACCCCGTAGGACACGAACACCCGGAAATACTCGCCGATCATGGCGTCGCCGGTGATGGCGATACCCGCCCGGGGGGCCACGATGAACATGGTGTGGAACAGGATCACGCCCAGGAACACGTTTCCGATGGAGGCCCTCTCCACGCTGGCCCCGCCGACCAGCAGGGCGGCGATGCAGAACATGCCGGTCTGGGAGTGGGCGGTGTAGGTGGCGAAGTTGCCGATGTTCTGCAGGTAGATGATCTGGCCGAAGCCGGCGAGAACGGTAGAGATTATGATGGAGATGATGCGGGTCCGGTCCACATTGATGCCGGCGGCCCGGGCCACCTCCATGTCCTGACCCACCGCCCGCATGTCCTGACCCAGCTTGGTGCGCCGGAACCAGATGATGAACAGGCACAGCAGACCGATGATGATGAAGTTCAGCACCGGAATCTTCACGCCGTAGGGCCGGGGCGCCAGCAGGTTGTCCAGGCACTGGCGCATGGGGGTCAGGTTGACGGTGGTACGCACACCGAAGCCTCTGGGCAGGCGGACGGAGGCGTGGATGATGGGAATAATGGAGCCCATCATGAACAGGACCACCCCCTGGTACAGACCGGTGACGAAGTAGTTCATCATATAGCCCAGGATCATCTCACGGCCCTTCGCCATATTCATCAGTTTGCCGCACATCAGGCCCAGCAGGACGGACAGGGGGATGGACAGGAGCATGGCAAGCACCACGCCGGGGATGCCCCAGATCTGCCAGTCGGTGACGAAGATCAGGGCGATCTGTCCGGCCATGGCCCCCAGGGTCATGCCGAAGTTCAGGCCCATGCCCGCCATAATGGGGATGAGCAGGCTCAGGATCAGGAAAATGTTCCGGCCCATACGGTTGACGATCTCATTAATCAGATAGCTGGGGGAAAGGTCGGCCAGAGGGTAGCAGATCACGCAGATGATAATGAACATCAGCGGAACCAGATTGTTCTGCAGGAAGTCGAAACCGTTAAAATTCTTTTTCATCTTCATTTCGCTCCCTCCGTCTTTCTGGTCAGGGCGTAGACCACCATGCCGTTAGAGACGACGATCCGGATGACCTCGCTCACGTCGGTGTGGATCAGAGCGGTGATTACGGTGGGCGTCATAGTCACCAGGCCCTGGAACAGAATGGTCCCGATGACCACGTTGCTGATAGACGCCTTGTTCACCGACGCGCCGCCCAGAAGGACGGCCGCCACTGCGGGCATGGTCATATTCATGGGGGCCGTGTAGAGCTGCACGAAACCAAAGCCCTGCTGGTAGACCAGGACGCCCACAGCGCCCAGCCAGGTGGACAGAATCACCGACAGCACCCGGATTCGGTCCACGTTGATACCGGAGGCCCTGGCAAAGGTGGGATTGGAGCCCACAGCGGTCATCGCCGTGCCGGTCTTGGTATGGAGGAAGGCCCACATCAGGAAGGCCAGCAAGGCAAAGAACAGGATGGACCCGGTGGGAATCACCAGATTGATTCCCAGAATGGGGTTCAGGTCAATTTTCAGGAAGTCGGCGAGGACGCCCGCATAGAAGCTGTCCAGAGCGAACATGTTCCGCAGTCCCACGCCGGTGTAGGCCATCACGATGGAGGGGTGCTTATAGGGAATCACCAGCCACATGATGCACATGAAGGACACAGAGGAGAGGCCCACATAGGTGGCCACCATCATTTCGCCGCCCTTGATCTTGTTCAGCAGCGCGCCGTAGCCGCCGCCGAAGAGGATGGCGAAGGGGGTGGACACCACAATGGCCATCACAAAGCTCATGGGGCCGGTAAAGCCCATCTCAATGGCCAGCGTGCCCCCCAGCAGGCCAGCCAGGACGCCCAGAGGGATGCCGAAGTTCAGTCCGCAGCCCGAGTGGATCATAGGTACCATGGCCAGCACCAGCACCGCGTTCCAGCTGAAGCGGTTGAACACATTTGTAAACTGGGTAGTCAGGTCGGACCCGGTGAGCGGAGCCATGATAAACAGAACGAGGAGGAAGCCGCCGATAATCAGCCGGGGATAGCCCATCTTTTTGAGCCAGTATTGCAGCGCGATTGCAGTTGCAGGTTGATGCATATCGTTCTCTCCTCCTTCTTATATGACCTGACTGACCATCAGCGCGCCAAACGCCTCAGAGGAGTCGGACGCCGGACGGATGCCCGCCACCCGGCCGCCGGAGATGATGGCAATCCGGTCGCAGGTCTGCCGCAGCTCCTCCAGCTCGGAGGAAATCATGACCACGGTGACGCCGCTCTCCCGGTTGAACCGCTTCAAAGCGTTCAGCACCAGAGACTTGGCGCCTACGTCGATGCCCCGGGTGGGCTCGGACACGAAGAGGAACTTGGGTTCCAGGGCAAAGGCCTTGGCCAGGCATATCTTCTGCTGATTGCCGCCGGAGAGCTCCCTGGCGTTCTGTCTGGAGCTGGTGCACTTGATCTCCAGCGCGTCAATATATTTCTGCGTAACATCGTGGATGGCCTTCTCATCCCGCCACTTGACCAGGCCGCCGAACAGCTTTTTCAGGAACTTGTCCTGAATCTGCATGGCGGAAAAGGCCACGTTCCACTCCAGGCTCTCGTCCAGAAGCAGGCCCACCTCCCGCCGGTCCTCCGACACAAAGGCAAGGGAGGAGTCCAGGCATTTTCTGGGGCTGTTCAGGGAAATCTCCCGCCCGTCAAACTCCACGGTTCCGCCGGCCTCATACAGGCCCATCACTCCGTTGGGAATGCCCAGCTTGCCCTGGCCGGCCAGACCGCCGATACCCAGTATCTCGCCCTCCCGTACATCCAGGGAGACATCGCGCACCGTCTCTCCGGGCATATCCACCCAGAGATTCCTGATGGACATGACGACCTTGGCGTCGGCCTGCTCCGCCTTCGCCTCCTGAGCGGCGGCGCTCTGCACGTCCCGGCCCACCATCCAGCGGGTGATGTCCTCCACGCTGGTCTGGCCGGCGGGCACATCCCGGACCACGTGGCCGTCCCGCATGACCACCACCTGATCGCACACCGCCAAAATCTCGTGGAGACGGTGGGTAATGAAAATGATGGAGATGCCCCGGGCCGCCATCCCCCGGATGGAGTCCAGCAAGGCCTCGGCCTCCTTCTCGGTAAGCACGGCAGTGGGCTCGTCCAGAATAAGCAGCTTCAGCTGGTCCTTGCTCAGCTCTCGGGCAATCTCGGTGAACTGCTTGTGGCCCACGGGCATGCTGCTGATCACCATTTTGGCGTCGATCTCCACGCCCATCTTCTTGATGGCCGCGGCGGCCCGCCGGTCCATCTCTTTATAATCCAGGGTATTCAGCCGCTCGCCGAACACCTCTGAAATAACATTCTTCTTTTGGGGCTCCCGATTCAGGAGGATATTTTCCGTGGCGGTGAAGCCGGGGATCAGGGAGAACTCCTGATGCACCATGCCGATGCCCGCCGTCAGGGCGTCGAAGGGGGTGTTGAACTCCGCCTTCTCGCCGTTGATGAGGATGTCGCCGCTGTAGCCTCCGGTCTCCCGGATGACATCCATGCCAAAGAGTATTTTCATCAGCGTGGACTTACCCGCGCCGTTCTCACCGCACAGGCCCAGGACCTGACCCGCGCCCAGGGTGAAATTGATGTCGGTAAGGACCTGGTTTCCGAAAAAGTCCTTTTTGATGCCTCTCATTTCCAGCAGAGGAGCAGTTGAAGTAGCTATCGAAATCACACCCTTTTATCTAAGGAAACAGGGGAGAGGATGATCCTCACCCCTGTTTCCATCATTGATTTCCTGTAAAACGCGCAGCTTTGATTACTTGACGGTGTAGTACTTCTCAGGCACCTCAACGTCGGTGGCGCCCATGAACTTGCCAGGGTTGCCCATGATATAGGTGTCCTGATAGATCAGGAAGACGTTGTCCTCCTTCACGCCGGTGTCGGCGTTGGTGTAGCCGGAGCCGTTCCAGGCGGCCTTGGGGGAGAACTCCTGCAAGGCGGCGGCCACATCGTCCATGTTGGTGATCTCGCTCTTGCCCTCAATCACGTTGATGGCGTGCTGAGCCAGACCGGCGGACAGGCAGTAGCCATAGGAGTAAGCCCAGGTGCCGAAGCGGCCTTCGCCGCCGGCGTCCACAACGGCCTTCTCCACCTTGGCCAGGATGGCGTCAAAGTCGCCGGCCTCAGCGGTCAGGTCCAGGTCGCCCAGAGCGTTGGGGTAGCCCATCAGAGGAGAGGGCAGGTCGGCCTCGATGAAGTAGCCGCCCAACTCCAGCAGGCGCTGCAGCAGAGGGGCGGTGTGGGCGTCGTTGGTGCAGAAGTAGGCGGATTTCTGGCCGTACTTCTGAATCCACTCGGGGGCCTTCTCCAGCACGTAGGCCTGAGCGCCGGTGACGCCCACGTCGGTGGTGGGATCGGGAGCGGTCTCCTGCACAAAGGTCATGCCGAACTCCTTGCAGGCCTCGGTCATAACGGCGACACGGCGGCTCATGGTCTCATAGGACATGTGCCGGGGGAAGGAGATGTGCACAAAGGTGTCGCAGCCCAGGTCGTGAGCGGTCTTGATAATCAGGTAGCCGCGGGAGACAAAGTCGTTGTTGCAGACCAGATCGGCGGTAGCGCCCACAACGGGCAGGTCCTCGTGGGCCTCGCCGGCGATGCACAGGATGTCGGGGCGGCGCTCCTTGATCTGTCTAAAGGCCTCGGCGGTACCGGGGACGGACTGGTTGACGATGACAGCCTTCATCAGGGGGTCGTCTGACATGTTGACGATGCTCTGGATGGTGGTCTCAGTCTCCTCGGTGAAGTTGTCGGGGTAGGTGGCCAGCTTGACCTTGTCCTTGCCGTACTTGGCCTGGATGGCCTCGGCGCCGCGCAGATCGTCCTCAGACTGGGAGACGGTGCCGGTGATGATGCCGATGTGCCAATCCTCAGCGGCGTCGCCGCCGGCGTTGGACTGGCTGGCGCTGGTGTTGCCCTGGCTGCCGGCGTTGTTCTGGCTGCCGGAGCTGGGGTTGTTGGCCTTGTTGCCGCAGCTCGCCAAAGTGAGCATCATGGCGGCGGCCAGCAGCATGCTGATCCTCTTTTTCATTTTATACCTCCTAAAAGTACCTTGCGTCTTGGGGCCGTACAGGACTGATCTTCTTCTCGCTTTGCGGCCGCAAAGCGAAAAAAAGGCGTACGCCTTTTTCGACTATTTACCATTTTAACAAAAAACGCCGCTTTGTCAACCTTAAATTGCCGTCCACCCCCTATTTTTTGTGTATTTTCTTGATAAAATTCTCTCAGCTTTCCTGCTTTTTTCTGTATCTTTTGATGGAGTCCGCTCCTTATCGCTCCCTCACCTCCGGCAGAGCGGTTTCCCAGTCCTTCTGAAATTCGGTCATCATGGCCCAGTAGCGCTTGGGCATGTGGGTCATGCGGCACTTGGGATTGTACCGCCCCTCGATGGCAATGGTGTCGTAAAATGCCCGCCACAGCTTCCGGTAGTCCAGCTCCTCCGCCCCCGCTTGTCCCAGGGAGAAATCCTCCACCGGCAGGATGGTCCATCCGTGGAGCCCGGGCCGGTGAAAGAGGGCCTCATGGTGGGTACGGTCGTGGAGAACAAAGCTCTCCTGTGGATACCGGGAGCAGAAGTGGGGCCTCAGTAGGGGGAGAACCCGGTTTTTTGGCTCGATCTCCCCCGCCAGCACCCCGTCAAACTCAGAGAAGCGGGTAAAGCCCTTATACATGTGGGCCTCGTGCTCCAGATGCCACACCGCCTTGCGCACCCGGTCCACCGTGGGGTCGGTGAGGTTCCGTCCGATTTTCGGTCCCTGGTCGTAGGCCAGGCGGAGAAACCGCCACAGCCACAGCTCCCTGTCGGGCAGGCAGGTGAGGAAGGTCCGCACCGCCAGCCGCGCCCCCTCCCCCCCGAACCTGGCAAAGGAGCGGTACACCCGCATGGCGTGCTCCTCGTCGGTGGCCACCGCCCGCAAGGGGTAGAGGGAACAGCACATGTCCCCCGGGGTGTGGAACTCCACCGGCTCCTCCCGGTTGACATAGCAGTCGAACACGCAGGATAAAAAACCGGAATAGCTCCCGTCATACTGGCAGGAAATTTGGGTCCAGGACATGGATGCACCTCCTATACGGCGCTGTCAAACAGGGAGAGCTGCTCCGGCGCGGGTCCGGCCAGAGCGGGGGCCTCCAGAGAGACCAGATGGCGCAGCAGACCGTCCTCGCTGACGCGGAGGCCGGTCATCATCCGCCCGGAGCAGGTAAGGAAATACTGGGCCCGCTTCAGCACCACCCCCAGCCGCTTCAGTCCCTCGAAGCTGAGCGGTCCCACCCGGCGCGCCCGCAGAATGCGTCTGGCCGACCGCACCCCCAGGCCGGGCACCCGGAGCAATGCCTCGTAGTCGGCTCTGTTTACCTCCACCGGGAAAAACTCCAGGTGGCGCAAGGCCCAGCAGCACTTGGGGTCCATCCGGGGGTCCAGGTCGGGCTGGGACTCGTCCAATATCTCCTCCGCCCGGAAGTGGTAGTAGCGCAGCAGCCAGTCGGCCTGATAAAGCCGGTGCTCCCGGAGCAGCGGGGGCTGGTAGTCCTCGGGCACGGGAACCAGGGGACTGACCGGCATATAGGCGGAATAAAACACCCGCTTTAATTGGTAGCGGTCGTACAGCGCCTGGGTGAGGGTGAGAATGTGCCGGTCGCTCTCCGGGGTAGCCCCCACAATCATTTGAGTGGACTGCCCCGCCGGGGCGAACCGGGGGGCGTGGCGGTACACCGCAAGCTCCTGCCTGGAGGCGGCAATACCCTCGCTGATCTGCCCCATGGGAGTGAGGATGGCCTCCTTTTTCTTGTCCGGGGCCAGCAGAGCCAGACTTGCCGAGGAGGGCAGCTCAATGTTCACGCTCAGCCGGTCGGCCAGCAGGCCCAGCCGGCGGGTGAGGCGGGGGTCCGCCCCCGGGATGGCCTTGGCGTGGATGTAGCCCCCGAAGCGGCGCTCCTCCCGAAGGATGCGCAGGGTCTTTATCATCAGCTCGGTGGTGTAGTCCGGGTCCCGGATCACCGCCGAGGAGAGAAACAGCCCCTCGATGTAGTTGCGGCGGTAGAAGCCCATGGTCAGCTCGCACAGCTCCTCCGGGGTGAAGGCGGCCCGGGGCACGTCGTTGGACCGGCGGTTGACGCAGTACTGGCAGTCGTAGACGCAGAAGTTGGTCTGAAGCACCTTCAGCAGCGAGATGCACCGCCCGTCCGCCGAGAAGGAGTGGCAGCACCCGGCCAGGGCGGTACTGCCGATGGTCCCCGGCCGGCCGGAGCGGTCCAGCCCGCTTGAGGTGCAGGCGGCGTCGTACTTGGCGGCGTCGGCCAGGATGTTCAGCTTGTCCAGCAGCTCCATAGGGCCCCCTCCTTGCGAAACTATGTTCTATGGAACAATTGTACTATCATTATAGCGCAAAAAGGCCCCCTGTCAAGGGGGAATTTACGGAAAAAGTGGGGCTTGACCCGATAGAGGTGAATGAGTAAAATAATAGCGTTGTTTTTATTGTTAGGAGGCAATCATATGGAGAAACGAGAAACATTTTCCTCCCGTCTGGGCTTTGTGCTCATCTCGGCGGGGTGCGCCATCGGCCTTGGCAATGTGTGGCGCTTTCCCTATATCACGGGAAAATACGGCGGGGCGGCCTTCGTGCTGCTCTATCTGCTGTTCCTGGTCATTCTGGGCCTGCCCGTCATGGTGATGGAGCTGGCGGTTGGCCGGGCCAGCCAGCGGAGCATCGCCCTGTCCTTCCAGCGGCTGGAGCCCAAGGGCTCCCGGTGGCACTGGTACAGCTACGCCGGCTTTGCGGGCAACTACCTGCTGATGATGTTCTACACCGTCATCGCCGGGTGGCTGCTGTACTACTTTGCGGAGATGCTCCGGGACGGCTTCGGAGGGCTGGACACGGACGGCGTGGCCGCAAAGTTCGGCGACCTGCTCAGCCGTCCGGGCACCATGACCTTCTACATGGCGCTGGTGGTGGCTCTGGGAATGCTGGTGTGCGCCCAGGGTCTGCGCAACGGCGTGGAGCGGGTGAACAAGATCATGATGCTCTGTCTGCTGGCCCTGATGGTGGTGCTGGCGGTCAACTCCGTCCTGCTGCCCGGGGCGGAGGAGGGGCTGCGGTTTTACCTCCAGCCCAACTTCCGCAACCTGGTCTACGATGCTCAGGGCAATTGGATTCTGGGCGAGGCGGTCTTTGCGGCCATGGGCCAGGCCTTCTTCACCCTGTCCCTGGGTATCGGGGCCATCGCCATCTTCGGCAGCTATATCGGCAAGGAGTACCGGCTGGCCGGCGAGGCTCTGCGCATCGGCGTGCTGGACACCTGCGTGGCCTTTGTGGCGGGCCTCATCATCTTCCCCGCCTGCTCCGCCTTCGGGGTGTCCACCGGGGAGGGCCCCTCCCTGGTCTTTGTCACCCTGCCCAACATCTTCAACGCCATGCCTCTGGGCCGGCTGTGGGGGGCGGCCTTCTTCCTGTTCCTGTCCTGCGCCGCCCTATCCACGGTGATCGCCGTGTTTGAGAACATCATTTCCTTCACCATGGACCGATGGGGCCTCTCCCGCAGTCGGGCGGTGCTGGTCAACCTCGCGGGGGTCCTTCTTCTGTCGATGCCCTGTGTGCTGGGGAGCAATCTGTGGTCCGGGTTCACCGTGCTGGGGATGGATATCTCCGGAATTGAAGACTTCCTGGTGTCCCAGAACATCCTGCCTCTGGGCTCGCTGGTCTATGTGCTGTTCTGTACCGCAAAAAAGGGCTGGGGCTGGGATAAATTCCTGGCCGAGGCCAACGAGGGCCAGGGTCTGGCCTTCCCCAAGGGCGTGCGGTTCTATGTCAGCTATATCCTGCCTCTCATCGTCCTGTTCATCTTCGTCATGGGCTACTGGAACCAGTTCGGCCCCCAGTAAGCAATTACCCCCGGCCCGCCCTTCAGGCGGACCGGGGGTTCTTTAATATGCGGCGTCTCTCAGCTTCGCCAGCAAGGTGTACAGGGGCCGCTCCAGGGCCAGAGTCAGGCAGAAGTTCCCCGCGCAGTGGAGCAGGTCGAAGGGAATACCCGCGGTCCAGTAGGCGAAGGCGGCCCAGGGCCCCCCCGCCAGATAGGGCAGGGCGCACAGCGCCCCGAAGCTCAGCCCGAAAGCCCCGCCGGCCGCCGCCCAAAGCAAGGGACTGCGTTCCCTCCTCCGGCCGATCAGCAGGACCGCCGCCGCCCACAGGGCCCAGATGTACAGATAGGTCGCCCACCACAGGTGGAAGCCGTAGAGCAGGCCCTCCAGCAGCACGAAGGTGTAGATAATGTAAAACACGTCCCGGCCAAACACCAGGGCATAGACCAGGACCAGCAGCGACACCGGCTCAATGTTGGGCAGAGGGGCCATAGCCGCCTGGAGGGCGGTCATAATGGCGGCCAGCATGGCGCACAGCACCACCCGCCGGCTCCGGGTGAGCAGCTTTCTTCCGTCCACGGCGGGCCTCAGTAGGTGGACATGGTCAGCTCAAAGTGGTCGCCATCGGCGATGGGGGTGGTATCTGCCCCGGTGTCCACCCGTTCGCCTCCCTTGGTGACGCACCACCACTGCCGCAGGCTGTCCTGGGCGGTCTCCCCGTCCACGGTGGTAATGAACAGGCCATAGGCTCCCTGTTCCCCCTCCGCCAGCTTTTCTTCCAGCAGCAGCGGACCCAGGTACTCCTCGTCGGTCTGATAGGCAAACTCCCGGCTGCTTCCGTCGGCGTGGACCACCTCCACCGCCACGGTCTTGTCTCCCGCCTGAGCCTGGGGCCTGGTGAAGTGCCACAGCCCCAGCATCAGGGCAGCTGCCGCCGCCAGGGCGGCCACGGCAAGCAGCGTCTTTTTGTTTCCTCTCATGGATAATTCCTCCTTGCTGTCACTCGCAGCAGTCGTGTTGTCCCCAGGCAGGTCTTCTGACTTGAGGCTCCCCGCCCGGCTTCGCCTTCCCGGTTACCCAGTGGCGTGTAGAAGCCAGGCTCCCCTCTCACAGCGGCGGGACCGTGTATTTCTTCCCTATTCTTCCGGATTTTTCCATCCGGACACCTGGAGCGGAGCTATCATACCACACTCCTGATAAAAAGGGAAGTCCGGAATCCTTGACGCCGGGAGGCGGGGAAGCGCCGCCAAAATCTTTTTGCTCCGGGCAATCCGATACTTGACACACGCCGGGCAAGATGCTAATATACTATACTATCAGCGCAAGGAACGGAAAAGTAGCGTCCCTCCCAACGGACAGAGAGAGCCCCTCACCGGCTGCAAGGGGGCTTACAGCGGGGCGGCGCGAAGTGCGTCCGGGAGCGCGGCGGGTAATGCCGCCCGGTCTGGCCCCGATAGCGGCCAAACGAGTGAAACATGAGAGTGGAACCGCGAGTGATCGCCTCTTATGCCCGTACGGGCGTAGGAGGTTTTTTGTTTCCACCCGGAAGAGGTATCCTATGTTCAAAGCCCTGAACGAAACTCTGGCGGCCTACCAGCGCCGGGACCCGGCGGCCCGGTCTAAGCTGGAAATTTTACTGCTCTACCAGGGGGTCCACGCCACCCTGTATCACCGGCTGGCCCACTGGCTATACTGTCACAAGCGGAAATTCCTGGCCCGGGTAATTTCCCAGTGGTCCCGGTTCTGGACGGGCATTGAGATCCACCCCGGCGCCAAGATCGGCCGGCGATTCGTCATCGACCACGGCATGGGCATCGTCATTGGCGAGACCGCCGAGGTAGGTGACGACGTGCTCATATACCACGGGGTCACCCTGGGAGGCACCGGCAAGGACCAGGGCAAGCGCCACCCCACCATCGGCAACAACGTGCTCA
>ERZ779622.348-NODE-348-length-28914-cov-36.965591_pt1 | contig 28914 bp, 26 predicted proteins | sample MGYA00514188_ERZ779622 | MGnify/ENA primary metagenome ERZ779622 (study PRJEB29562, sample SAMEA4376702) | mouse gut metagenome | isolation source: Cecum | study: EMG produced TPA metagenomics assembly of the A DSS colitis mouse model was used to assess the... | reverse complement strand
CAAACCTCTGGTGCGCGGGGGATATGGTTCGGCATGGCGTCAAGGGCAGCTTGGGAGAACTGCAATATCTGGTTCCCTCAACGACGCAGACTGTCTTGATTTTGGGCGCAATGGCTGTCCTGTCCATTCTGGTGATTGACCGGTTGTATAAAACGAGAGGGGGAGATTGAGATGCTGGTACTGATGAAAACCGAAGTTTGGAAACTGAAGCGGTATCACATGATCTGGGCGGGCGTTCTCCTGATGCTGCTGTCCGTCTTACTCACCGTGTTCTCCACCACCGCCCTGGATGGAACCGTTTGGACCTTCTCCTTTTTCGTGGAGCAGGTCATGAAAAACAATATCACAACGATTTTCCCCATGTGCATCGCTTTGATTACCGGATATATCATCAGCCGGGAGGGAACGGACGATACGCTGAAAAACATCCTGACGGTTCCCATGTCCTTTCCCGCTCTGCTGTTTGGCAAGCTGACCGTCTGCGGACTGCTTTCCCTGTTTCTGGGGATGGTCAGCACGATATTCACTGTGGCCGCAGCCCTCCTTTTGGGCTTTCCCGGAGGCGATTTGCCGGCGATTCTACAAGCCGCGTCGCAGATCACGCTGAACTGCCTGTTCCTCTATATCGCAGTCCTGCCGGTCATTGCCATAGCCGCCCGTATCCCAAGCGGGCACCTGATTGGAGCGGTTGTCGCCTTTGTCTATGGCTACGGTGGAATGTTCGCGGCAGGAAATATGACCTTGGCGAATTTGTATCCCGTGACCGCAAGTATGGGGCTGGTAGGATACCGCAGCTATGATAAGGGCGTACATTGGAACCCGCTGATTTGTATATTCAGTTTGCTGGCCGCGCTGCTGGTTTCCGCCGCTTTTGTGGCGACTACGAAAAAAGGCGCAGCCGTAAAGAAGGCAAAAAAGCCCAAACGGGTCATCACGAAAAAAGGTTGGTAAGGAGTGTCAAATAAGTATGAAGAAAAAGTGAAAAACGTAATGGGCGCCGCCTTTGTATGATATAAATGGCTCGCCAGTGGATTTTGAAGTAGCGGAAATTGCCGCTTATGACACAGTTTTCCTGCGTCACACAAGGGGTGCAACAGCACTTCTGCCTTTGGAAACCATAAAAGAAGTTTTGGGGTGGGAGGACGGTTATAGCGAAATTCTGATTGAACCCGCCCCAAATAGTACAACAGGCAATCTTATTTCTGAACTGAAAAATGCTCTTGATAACGGAAAGTACCGGGTATCGGAGGTTGTCAATGAAGCGCAGATAGCCGCCGATGCAAGGCAGAAATCCATGCCTTTCTTTCTAATCAGCTTCTTTTCATTAACTATGAGTATTTTTATCATTTACAGCAGCTATAAAGTCATTACCTTAGACCGTTTACCGATCATTGGCACATTCCGCAGTATCGGCGCGACAGAAAAGACCGTAACCCGTATTCTGCTTTTGGAAAGCCTGTTTTACGGCTGCACAGGCGGGTTGATTGGTATTCCTATCGGTATGATTGTATTAAAAGGCATTTTGCAGGGAATGGGCAAATCATTATCGCAGGGAATTGAAATCCCCCTTGTTATATCTATTCCCGGCGTTATTCTTTCTTTTGCGGTTGCGGTGATCGTGTCTTTGCTTTCGGCATGGCTGCCTGTCCGCAGGGCAAGCCGGCTGCCGATAAAGGATATTGTCTTAGGTACGGTGGAGGAAAAGCATATTCCGCGTCCTCTGATTGTCGGAATAGGGATTGTATTGTTTATCGTGTCCGCTTTGCTGCCGCACTTTGCGTCCGGCACTATGCTTTATCTTGCGGGTGGTTTTTCCCTGTTAGGTCTGATTGCTGCTACTATCCTTGTGATACCGATTTTCACAAATATAGCAAGCGCAGGATTGGAGCGCTTCTATGGTGCGGTAGCAGGAAATGAGGGCAGGATCGCCGCCCGCAACATGAAAGATAATAAGAATGTCACGCAGAATATTACGCTGCTGTTCATCAGCATATCAGCGATTATTGCAATCCGTGTAGTGGGGAATTTTGTGACAACTTATATCAGCGACGTATTTCATGGCGCAGAGCTTCAAGGTTTTGCCGACGGACATATGAAGCCGGAATTTGTGGAACAGGTAAAAGAGATGGACGGAGCAGAAAAAGTATTACCTCTTTATGTAGTTAAGAATTTTAGCTTATACCGCCGAAGACCCCGACGCAATCATGGTACAGATACGGGCTTTGTTTGGGGAAACCTCAAATTGGAGCCGTACCGTGGAGGAATTTAATAACGACGCGCTCGCAACTGTTGGCGCATTTTTACAGCCAATGCACAGCATGACCTATTTTATCCTGCTGCTTGCGACTGTCGGCGTTATCAATAACCTTTTAATCAACTATATACAAAAGCGGCGCACCATTGCCATGTATAAATCCATTGGACTCAGTAACCGTCAAAACAGAAAGATGACACTGATAGAGGGCTTTTCTTCCGGGCTTATCGGCGCTGTCATTGCGATTGTTGTTTCTTACATGGAAATACAGACTATTTTCCTTGTTGCGGAACCCAAAATTTCAATGACACCGGAACTGGACATTTGGACATTTCTCGTTGCGGGGACATTAGGAATTATCGTCACCCTGCTTGGCTCCATAGTACCAATTTTTAAAAGCCGAAAAATGAAACTGGTGGAAGAAATAAAATTTGAGTAAGGAGGGGTTGCCAAATGAACATATTAACAGAGGAAGTTGCCATTGAGGGCAAAAATATAATTAAGGACTTTCAGCTTGGTGATACCAAAACAAGAGTGCTTAAAAACATATCGCTGAAAGTGATACAGGGTGAATTTGTTTCCATCATGGGACAGTCCGGCTCTGGAAAAAGTACGCTGCTTTATATTCTCGGAGGGCTTGGTCGGCTTATCGGACAAACGGGGGCATACCCCACGCGAATTGTCCGGGGGACAACAGCAACGTGTGGCAATCGCCCGCGCACTAATTGGAAATCCCGAAATCCTGTTTGCAGACGAACCGACGGGAAACCTCGATAGTCATACAGGAGCGGAGATAATGAGTTTGTTGCAGCGTATCAACAAGGAACGCGGACAGACAATTATCATGGTTACGCATTCACCGGAAGCGGCGAAAAGCAGCAACCGTGTTATCACCGTAAGTGACGGACTACTTGAATAACCACACCATTTAACCGAATAGAAATGCAATCTGCCGGACGCCCAACACCTATGAGGTAACATTTGATAACCATGGCGCGATCGGCAGAGATCTCACCGCAAGCCAAAATGTGACTTACGCCGGCAAATATGGCGCCCTTCCCGTACCCTTCAGAACCGACTGCACCTTTCGGGGCTGGTACACCGAGGCAGACGGACAGGGTACTAAGGTCGATGCGAATACCATTGTAACAACGGCATCTGCCCATACCCTTCATGCCTACTGGATAGATGACACAGCACCCGATGAGCCCGTATGGCAGGATAACGTGACCCTGCCCACGGACTGGACTAAGGCACAGGACAAAATTTCAGGGGCTTTTTTATACACTTGTTTGAAAAACAGCCGTTCACGGCTTATTCCTGAAACTTCGGATCCTTCAGCAAATCCTCCATCAATTCCTTATAGACAGCGGGCCGATAGTCCGTCTTGCCGTTAATCAGGGCGTTTGGCTCGAATTTTTCGCGGGATGCCAGCGTCAGGTCTATCGTTGCGGTGTACATCTTGTTCTGGATCGCCTTCGGGTCGGTGAAGGGATAGCCCGCAAAATACTCCGCCTCCCAGAAGTTGGTGCTGGGGCCGATGATGCTGGCGCCGCCCCAGAATACGTTGTAGAGGTCTTTCCCGGCAAGATTGGAGGAGACAATATAAATCTGGTTGGTGATGACGCCCGCCTCCAGCGTGGTGGAGCCCAAAGCGATACCGTGGCATTTTGCCAGCGCGGTGCAGTTGATGTATAAGCGGCAGCCTTTAGCCGCATAGTAGCGCATCAGCTCTTGGAAACAGTAGGAATCATAGCAGATGCCGAGCGCGACTGGGCCCCACGGGGTCTCGAAAATAAAAGGCTTGTCCCCGCGTGTTGCCCAGTGAGGCTCCGGATAGGGAAGGTGAATCTTTCTGTAGGAGCCGATGATTCCTTTGGGGCCGCATACACAGGCGGCATTGTAGATGACATCGCTCTTTTCGGCATCTCTCTCAGGGAAGCCGTAGGCGACATAAACACCGAGTTTTTTTGTAAGCTCCGCAATTTTTTCGGACGAGGGGCCGGGCACTGTCTCGGCCAGTTTATACTGCATTTTTTCTTTCAGAGGCTTGTCCTCCTCGTCGTCATATCCCGTCAACCCCATCTCGGGAAAAACGATCAGATTGGAACCCTCTGCCGCTGCGGCTTCTATGTAGCCGGCCATTCGGTTCAGATTGGCTTCTTTGTCACCCCACTTTGCGTTAAAGGCAACGGTCGATACTTTCATAATGTCTTTCATCTTGTCCTCTTTTCTGCGCGGCTTTGCTTTTTTTTCCGACCCGGACTGCGGATGCTGCACTGACACAACCCCGGTGTGTTGTATAAAAAGAAAAAGCACAAAAATGTGTGAAAATCACATCTTTGTGCTCTGTTGAGGCGAATTATAGCACTTGGATTTTGAATTTGCAACCGTGTTTTTGAAATTTTTTCGGATCATTTTTCCGATATGGTGATCTGGCGAAATTTTCTTGTGTCTTTTTTTACAAAATTTCTTTTCGTTATCTGTCAAATGTGATATAGTATAAAAGAATGTGGGATAAGAGAATGAAAAAGGAGCCGATGAAGATGGATGCAGAACAGGATGCACATTTTCAATTGATGAAACGGCTGCTCGTTATTATTCCGCTTTCCACGATACTGATCCTGTTGATTCTCTGTGTGGTTCTCGGCGTAAATCTCTACGAGGCGAAGAGGGAACTGCGAGCGCTTCGTGAGCAGGCGGTGCCAGCGATGGCAATGGGACAGGCAGCCAGCGCAGAGGGGACAGGCGGGGAACTGTATACGGCATCCGGCGTGAATGAGTCACGGCGCGATGTGTCCGATCCAGACAGCAAAGTTCCCGAGACAGAGGAGGGCATCAGAAAGGTGTACCTTACTTTTGACGATGGGCCAAGCAGCAATACCGATGAGATACTGGATATTCTGGCAGAGTATGATGTGAAGGCGACTTTTTTTGTGGTCGGGAAAGAGGAAGAAAAATATCAGCCGTTATATAAAAGAATTGTGGAGGAAGGGCATACGCTGGCGATGCATTCCTACAGCCACAAGTACAATGAAATCTATCAGTCAAAAGAGAGCTATGTGGAGGATCTCACGAAACTGCAGGAATTTCTCTATGATACAACCGGCGTCTGGTGCAGGTACTGCAGGTTCCCGGGGGGCAGCAGCAACACGGTGAGCCGGGTGGACATGCATGAACTGATCGCATATCTGGAAGAGCAGGACATGAGTTATTTTGACTGGAACGTGTCTTCGGGAGACGCCACGTCAGCCTATATCAGCCCGGAAGCTATCATCAGAAATTCGACGGCGAGACTGCAGGAGTTCCAGGAGGCGATTATACTGATGCACGATGCGTCTGACAAGGATTCTACGGTGAAGGCGCTGCCGGGGCTGATCGAGCGGATTCAGGCTATGGAAGATACGAAGATCGTTCCGATCACAGATGATACGGAGGCGATTCATCATATAAGCAATGATTAAAGAATGGAGGAATAGGGAATGGGATTTTTTTCGGATTTGAAGGACGACTTATCCCAGGCTGTCAATGAACTGATGCCGGAAGAAGAGCTGGAAGCAGCTCTGGCGGCGGAAGGCTTGACCGGGGAAAAGGTACCTGCGGATGCTGCGGTATCGGAGACGCCCTCTGCAGATGATGCGCTTGAGTCTTTGGACTTGAGTGGAATGTTGGATAAAATCGAGGAGATGGGAACACCTGAACTTGAGGCGGCGCCCGAACCGAAGGCGGAGCCGGAACTTGAACCGGAGTTCGTCGAGGAACCTTTGGAAGATGAAATTCTGGCGCCCGAACCGATGGCAGAAGAGGCGGCGGCAGAACCTGTGGCAGAAGAGGCAGCGGCAGAACCTGTGGCAGAAGAGCCGGCAGTCGTGGAGGCTGTAATAGAAGAAGAGGAGGCAGAACCGGTAATGGCAGAAGAGGTATTAATCGAGGCGGAAACGCCTGCGGCAGAGAAAGATCAAAACAGTGGAGGAAAAGGAAAGAATATGGAAGTACAGGCAAATCGTGTGGCGGTAGACGAGACAGCGGTTGTGACGGAGGGCATGACAATAACGGGTGATGTTGTTTCAGAGGGTTCCATGGAACTGATTGGTACGGTCAATGGTAATCTGGACATTCTTGGCAAGCTGAATATCACCGGTACAATTCAGGGTAATTCCAAAGCGGCTGAGATTTATGCCGAGGGCGCGAAGATTACCGGCGAGGTGAACAGTCTTGGCAGTGTGAAGATTGGTCAGAGTTCCGTGGTGATTGGAAATATCACTGCCACCAGTGCGGTGGTTGCCGGCGCTGTCAAGGGTGATATCGATGTGCAGGGTCCGGTTATCCTGGATACCACAGCGATTGTGATGGGCAATATCAAATCCAAGTCCGTACAGATCAACAACGGTGCGGTGATTGAGGGTATGTGTTCCCAGTGCTATGCGGATGTGAATCCGACATCCTTCTTTGAGGAGTTCAAGAAGAAAAAGTAAATCCGGTCGTACAGGGGAGATCGATATAATATGAAGCGTATACTCTTGAAGTTAAGCGGAGAAGCCCTTGCGGGCGAGAAAAAGACGGGTTTTGATGAGGAGACAGTGAGAGGGGTAGCCGTACAGGTAAAAGAGCTTGTTGACGATGGCATTCAGGTGGGCATTGTTATCGGCGGCGGTAATTTCTGGCGCGGCAGGTCCAGTGAGAATATTGACAGGACGAAAGCGGATCAGATAGGCATGCTTGCCACGATTATGAATTGTATTTATGTATCGGAGATATTCCGTTCCGTAGGTATGATGACATCGGTGCTGACTCCCTTTGAGTGCGGCTCCTTCACGAAGCTTTTCTCCAAGGACAGGGCGAATAAGTATTTTTCGAGAAATATGGTGGTATTTTTCGCGGGCGGTACAGGACATCCCTATTTTTCCACGGATACAGGGGTGGTGCTCCGGGCTGTCGAGGTGGATGCGGATGTGATCCTTTTGGCGAAGGCGGTGGACGGCGTTTATGACGACGATCCGAGAAATAACCCGGACGCGAAGAAGTATGATGAGGTTTCGATCGATGAGGTGATTGCGAAAAACCTGCAGGTAGTGGATATGACGGCTTCCATTCTGGCACGGGACAATAAAATGCCCATGTGGGTGTTCGGGCTGAATGAGGAGAATAGCATCGTAAACACTGTCAAAGGCAAATTTAACGGCACAAAGGTGACTGTATAACGGATGTAAACCTAGCGGTTAACCGATGTAAACCTAACGATTAACCGATGTAAACCTAACGGTTAACATCTCAGATCTTATAGTCAGAATCGCAGGAATTACAGCGTAATTCTTGAAAGTATTGAGTTATGATGTATGTAATGGAGGATTACAGTATGGATGACAGAATGAAGCCCTATGAGGAAAAGATGCAGAAATCTTACGATTTTCTGGTGAATGATCTGGGAGCGATCCGTGCAGGGCGTGCCAATCCGCATGTTCTCGATAAGATTAAAGTGAATTACTATGGGACGCCCACGCCGATTCAGCAGGTGGGTAATATCACGGTTCCTGAGGCGAGAGTTCTGCAGATTGCACCTTGGGAAAAGGGTCTGATCAAGGAGATTGAGAAGGCGATCATGGCGTCGGATGTGGGAATCACGCCTAGCAACGACGGTTCCCTGATTCGTCTGGTATTTCCGGAACTTACCGAGGAGCGCCGCAAAGAGCTGGTGAAGGATATCAAAAAGCGGGGCGAGGAGAATAAGGTTGCTATCCGCAATACCAGACGGGACGGCAATGACGCGCTGAAAAAACTGGCGAAAACCGAGGTTTCCGAGGACGAGATCAAAGAACTGGAGGAGAAGCTGCAGAAGCTGACGGACAAGTTTATCAAAGATGTGGATAAACTTGTGGAGGAGAAGTCAAAAGAGATTCTGACTGTCTAACAAATTGAGTTGTGAGGGGCTTACAGAATGGGTGATTCTGTCGCCCCTTTCCTTTTTTGTAGTTTACATAATATAAAACGGAGTGAACGGAAACGGGAAGGACGGAAAAGTATGGGTGATACAACAACGGGGGAGATGAAGGTTCCACAGCATGTAGCGATTATATTGGACGGCAACGGCAGATGGGCGAAAAGCAAGGGGATGCCCCGCAATTACGGGCATGTGCAGGGCGCGAAAACCGTGGAAGTGATATGCGAGGAGGCTTACCGCATGGGGATTCAATACCTGACGGTGTACGCTTTCAGCACGGAGAACTGGGACCGCCCCGCGGACGAGGTGGACGCGCTCATGGGGCTGCTACGGAACTACATGAAGACCTGCCTGAAAACGGCGGCAAAAAATAACATGTGTGTGCGTGTGATCGGGAAAAAATCCCGGCTGGACGAGGATATCCGAAAGCGGATCGGGGAGCTGGAGGAGGCGACAAAGGATAATACGGGTCTGCACTTTCAGATCGCCATCAATTACGGCGGCAGGGACGAGATTGTCCGCGCGGTGAGAAAACTGGCAAAGCAGGTGAAGGACGGGGCGCTTTTGCCGGAGGAGATTACGCAGGAGAGGCTTACAGACGCGCTTGACACGGCGGGTATCCCAGAGCCTGACCTTCTGATCCGTACCTGCGGAGAGCAGCGGATTTCCAATTTCCTGCTCTGGCAGCTTGCTTACACTGAGTTTTATTTTACGCCCATCGCGTGGCCGGATTTTTCAAAAGAAGAATTGGAGAAGGCGGTGGCGGCATATAATAAGAGAGACAGACGCTACGGTCTGGTGAAAGAATAGAAGGAGGGCGTCTGTATGTTTCGTACGAGATTACTGAGCGGCATTGTGCTGGTGGCGATTGCGCTGGGCGTGTTTCTGACGGGCGGCGCGCTTCTGGCGGTGGTGATTTTCGGGGTCTCCGTGATTGCTTATCAGGAGTTGACGGCCGCGTGTAAAGTGCGCGGGGAGAAGCCGGAACCTAGCGCGCCGGTCATAGTGGGGCTTGTGATGACGCTTGTATACTATGCGCTGATCGGGCTTGCGTTGGCAAGGGATGTTACGTTTGCGTTTCCGGTCATGATGATGGTGATTATGGCGGCGTTTCTCGCTTTTTTGTTTGTCTATGTGTTTACTTTTCCGAAATATCATGCGAACCAGATTATGTCCGCCGTGTTTTGTTTTCTCTACGGTCCGGTGATGCTGTCCTTCCTCTATCTGCTGCGGGAAGGGTTTGACGATGGGATTTATCTGGTGTGGTTTGTGTTTTTGGCATCATGGGGGAGCGATACCTGCGCTTACTGTGTGGGCGTGCTGATTGGGAAACACAAGATGACGCCGAAGTTAAGTCCGAAAAAGTCCATAGAGGGCGCGGTGGGCGGCATTCTTGGGGCGGCGCTTTTGTTTGTTCTCTATACGCACTTTGTGGTTAACCAATATACGATGATGACGTTGTCGCTGCCGCTTGCAGCGTGTTTGGGCGCGGCGGGCGCGCTTGTCTCCATGGTGGGGGATCTGGCGGCTTCCGCGGTGAAGAGGGACCATGAGATTAAGGACTATGGCAAGCTGATACCGGGTCACGGCGGGATTATGGACCGCTTTGACAGCGTGATTGTGGCAGCGCCGATCGTGTTTCTGGGGATTGCGCTGGCGACAGGGTTATGGTCGTAGCGCCGGGAAGCGCATGTTCAGGGAAACGATGGTGTGGCTTTGACAGCGTGACAGCGGGAGCGGTATGGAGAGGGCGCAAATGCGCCGGGAGACAGATGAGAAGCAGAGAAGTCGTATGGACAGGAAGACTTCGGGATGGCGAGGATTAAGATGAAAAAAATAGGAATACTGGGTTCTACGGGTTCCATTGGGACACAGACACTTGATATTGTCAGGAAGGAAAAGGATCTGGAGGTCGTGTCTCTGGCGGCGGGCTCCAACGTACCGCTTCTGGAGGCACAGATCAGGGAATTTCAACCGAAAATTGCCGCGCTCTGGGAGGAAAAGGCGGCGGATGACCTGCGTGGGCGGGTGAGGGACCTGCCTGTCCGTATTGTGAGCGGCATGGAAGGGCTTTTGGAAGTGTCCACGGCGGAGGAGATGGAGGTATTGGTTACCGGCATTGTGGGAATGATCGGTATCAGACCAACCATTGCGGCAATCGAGGCGGGGAAGGACATTGCCCTTGCAAATAAGGAGACGCTGGTGACGGCAGGGCATATCATTATGCCGCTTGCGAAGAGCAAAGGCGTTTCGATCCTGCCGGTGGACAGCGAGCACAGTGCGATTTTCCAGTCCATGCACGGGGAAAACCGGGCGCGGGTGGAGAAGATTCTGCTCACGGCGTCGGGCGGTCCTTTCCGGGGAAAGAGAAAGGAAGAGCTTGCGGACATGACGGTGGAGGACGCGCTCAAGCATCCCAATTGGTCTATGGGGAAAAAGGTGACCATCGACTCCGCGTCGCTTTGCAATAAGGGGCTTGAGGTGATGGAGGCGAGGTGGCTTTTCGACGTGGCGCTTTCACAGATCGAGGTGGTGGTGCACCCGCAGAGCATTCTGCACTCGGCGGTGCAGTATGCGGATGGCGGGATTATGGGACAGATGGGTGTGCCGGACATGAAGCTGCCCATCCAGTACGCGCTGTTTTATCCGGACAGGCGTCCGATGGAGATTGGGAGGGTAGACTTATGTAAACTGGGAAGCCTGACCTTTGAAAAGCCCGACACGGACACGTTCCGCGGGCTTGCGCTGGCGTACCGGGCGGCGGAAAGGGGCGGATCACTTCCCACCGTATTCAATGCGGCGAACGAGAAGGCGGTCGCGCTGTTTCTGGATAAGAAGATTCGGTTTTTGGAGATACCGGAACTGATCGGGGCGGCTATGGACGCCCATCAGGTGACTGAGAATCCGACGGTGGATGAAATACTGGCGGCGGAGGCGGAAACTTACGAGTATATCAGATTAAAGTTTGGAGAGTAGCGATTTGATCAGGACAATTATTTTATTTATCATTGTATTTGGATTAGTAGTGATTTCCCATGAACTGGGACATTTTCTGATCGGCAGGAGAAACGGCATCCGCGTGGTGGAATTTTCTGTGGGAATGGGACCGACGCTGTTTTCCTTCAGGAAGCGCGGTACGAAATATTCTTTAAAGCTTCTGCCGCTTGGCGGCGCCTGTATGTTTGACGGTGAGGACGGTGTGGAGCGGGAACAGGATCAGGAATCCGGGAGCGCGGACACGCCGGAGGGGATCGCTTTTACCGAGGCGGGCGTCTGGTCGCGTATCGCCACGGTCTTTGCGGGACCTTTCTTTAATTTCATTTTCGCCTTTGTCATGGCGGTGATTCTGAGCGCGTTTTCGGGAGCCGACCTGCCGACGGTGGGTACGGTGCAGGAGGGTTCCGCCGCTGCGGAGGCGGGATTGCAGACAGGCGACGTGATCACGAAAATCGGGCATGAGCCGATCCACTTTTACCGGGAGGTTTCCATGATTTCCGCCTTGAATCAGGGGGAGGAGATGAAAATCACCTATGAGAGAAACGGGGAGAAGGCTGTGACTACGCTTATTCCGCGGTATGATGAAAATGACAAGCGTTATTATATGGGGATTACCAACGGCGGCGAGTATCTGCGGTGCAATCCCCTGCAGGTGTTCCAGTACGGTTTCTATGAGGTGGAATACTGGGTGAAGATCACATACAAGAGCCTGCGGATGCTTGTGCAGGGGCAGGTGTCGAAGGACGATGTGTCGGGTCCTGTGGGGATTGCACAGCTGGTGGGTGAAAGTTACGACGCGGCGGAGGAAAACTACGGCACGCCATACGCCATTCTGACCATGCTGGAGATTGTGGTGCTTTTGTCCGTCAATCTGGGCATCATGAACCTTCTGCCGCTGCCAGCGCTGGACGGCGGACGGCTTGTGTTCATGTTCGTGGAGGTGCTTCGGGGAAAACCCGTGCCGCCGGAGAAGGAGGGCATGGTGCATTTCGCCGGGCTGGTGGTGCTGATGGTATTGATGGTCTTTATTATGTACAACGATATTATGAGGCTGATGCGCTGATGGGGATGACGGCGCATACAATTGCTGTAATTCGCACCCGTTTGGCGTGAACCGGTGCGAGAACTGACGTAGGTGTGAATTGGAATAGGGTGCAGGTCATTTTCGATCTGCACCTTTTTCTCTGTTTCGATTTCCTGCTTGCGGTTTCGGGAAAACTGTAGTATGATAGCTGCATCGGATTCTGTTCTTGAGTCCGTGGTGCGTATCCTGTTAACCGTTCATGTTCTGCGGAGAACGGATGACACGGTACATGAGTGACAGGGCGGGGTTCCCGCGGGGTTTCCATTTTTATAATAATGTGTGTTGTTGATAGACTGCCGGGTAAAACTGGATGTTATGGGAAGAAAAGCCGGGCTGTAATAACAGGCTGCGGCAAAAGGGAGGTGCATATATAACGTGCGCTATTTGACAAATGTATATTGGAACAGGGGCAGGGAGGCGGAGAAGAACCAGGATTCGGTCCTGCTGCAGCAGGTGCTGACGGGCAGGGGCCGCGTGCTTCTGGCGGCGGTCTGCGACGGTATGGGCGGGCTTTCCCGCGGTGAGGCGGCAAGCGGTTATGCGGCGGAACAGTTCCGGGACTGGTTTTATACGGAGCTGTTTGCCATGATACGGAAGGATAAGCGGTATTGGGTGATACGCAGGTCTCTGGACAGACTGGTTTTCCACATGCAGGAGCAGATGAAGCGGTATGCCGCGCAGGAGGAAATTTCTCTGGGAACAACAATGACGGCGCTTGCCGTGTGGGAGCGGACATGGCTGTTATGGCATCTGGGGGACAGCAGGGCGTACCGCCTGCGGGGGCAGCGCATGGAGCAGCTTACGGAAGATCACGCGCAGGATGGGCGGAGACTGACGAAATGTCTCTGCAGTTTCGATTATTTTACGCCGCAGCATGGGATAGGCGTGTTAAAGCCAGGGGACGGGATTCTTCTCTGTACGGATGGTTTCAGACGCCGTGTCGCCTCAGAGGAGCTGCAGGGGGTAATGAATCCCCGGGAGCTTACGGGGGAGGAGCAGATCGGGCGGCGGCTTAAGGAGATCGGGGAGACCTGTATGAAGCGGGGAGAGGCGGATAATCTTTCGGCGGTTTACATAAAGGCGGCAGGGTAATAGATAACTGCAAAACGTAATAGAGGTTATGATTGTGTATCGGCGTTTTTGAGAGTCTGCTTATGGATTATACAATACGCACATTGCGTAATGATGCTGCAAACGTTTTGCAGTTATCTATATAAGGCATGCGAAAAAAGAGAAGAGAAAGAAAAAATAGAGGAAAAGAGAGGGGAGAAGAGGCGTGAATGAGGGAGGGCAAGCAGGTAAGCAGGTGGGAAAGTACAGGATTATCAGGGCTCTCGGGCAAGGCGGCGAGGGGAGCGTGTATCTGGCGGAGGATGAGAGTCTTGGCAGGCAGGTGGCGGTGAAGCGGCTGTGGGGACGTGAGGAGCCGGAGGAAGCCTCCTTTTTGCGGGATCTGCGGCACCCGATGCTGCCGGTGGTGTATGAGCTTCTTCACGAGGATGGATGGTATCTGGTGATGGAGTATATAGAGGGAATAAGTTTACATAATTACATAGAGAAACAGGGACGCGTGGAAGAAGGGCAGGCGCGCCTGTGGGCAGCGGCATTGCTCGATGTGCTGGATTATCTGCACACAAGAGAAACGCCTGTTATTTATAGGGATTTGAAGCCGGATAATATTATGGTTTGCCGGGAAGGCAGTCTGAAACTCGTGGATTTCGGGGCGGCGGCTCTGCGATGTTTTGGGGAAGCGGGCGTGGGGCGGATGGCGTACTCGGACGGGTTCGCGGCGCCGGAGCAGCGCGGTGAGGACGGACTCGGCGTCCGTGCGGACGAGAGAAGCGATCTGTATGCGTTTGGGAGAACTCTCTATTACATGGTAACCGGGGCGGTTCCCGGCGACTCGCCAGACAACTCCTTTCCCGTGTCCTGTTACAACCCGCTTTTGTCGGAAGAACTGGAGGAAATCATAGACCGCTGTACAAGGGAGGAGCCGGAGCTGCGCTATCAGGTGGCAGGGGAGGTTATGCGGGATTTGTTCCGGAAGGGCGGGCGGAGAAAAAGCAGGAGGGGGAGGGAATTTGTGCGGCATATAGAAAAACAGATTTGTCTAACAGACTTTTATCGTTTATAATAAGGTGAGAAGTAATTCTAAAGCTCGGCAGCAACGGCTGCCTCGCTAAGAATTACTAAATCTCACCTAAGAGAATGCCTGAAAAGCGGCATTCTCTGTGTGAATTTGGAATTGTACAAATAGTATAACCAACACAGACGCGCTTTCGCTCCGGTCCAGGCGTAACAGTGCTAAATTCGTGAAAAACCTCATAAGCACTGACAGTTTTAATCCAAAGGATTTAAACAGTTTCCAAGGGTCTGCTTATGGTTATGCTATTTGCACAATAAATATAGGTTTATGATGAGTTTTGCAATTAGCCAGCGTTTATAAATAGAAATAGGGAAGTATGGAGGAAGACGTGGGGACACATAGAGAGCAGACGAAGGTAGTAAATATTGGAGATAAAAAAATCGGCGGGGGGAATCCGCTTTTGATCCAGTCCATGACGAACACGCCCACGGAGGACGTGGAGGCGACGGTGGCGCAGATTCTGCGGCTGGAGCAGGCGGGGTGCGAGATTATCAGGTGTACGGTGCCCCATATGGAGGCGGCGCGGGCGCTTGCGGAAATTAAGAAACGGATACATATCCCGCTGGTGGCGGATATTCATTTTGACTATAAGATGGCGATCGCGGCGATGGAGAACGGCGCGGACAAAATCCGTATTAACCCGGGAAATATCGGCGGGAAGGACAAGGTGTCGGCGGTGGTGTCGGCGGCGAAGGAGCGCAATATCCCGATTCGCGTGGGGGTTAACAGCGGTTCTCTGGAGCGTGAGCTTGTGGAGAAATATCACGGCGTGACGGCGGAGGGCATCGTGGAGAGCGCGCTTGACAAGGTGGGCATCATCGAGGACTGTGGATATGACAACCTTGTCATAAGTATCAAGTCGTCGGATGTGATGATGTGTGTGAAGGCGCATGAGCTTCTGGCGGCAAAGACGAATTATCCCCTGCATGTGGGGATTACGGAGTCGGGAACGGTAATGAGCGGAAACATTAAATCCGCCGTGGGACTGGGCATCATTTTAAATCAGGGCATCGGCGATACGATCCGGGTGTCCCTGACGGGCGACCCCGTGGAAGAAATCAAATCCGCAAAGCTTATTTTGCGCACACTTGGGATTAGAAAGGGCGGCATAGAAGTGGTATCCTGCCCTACCTGCGGCAGGACGAAGATTGATTTGATTGCGCTGGCGGCACAGGTGGAGGAGATGGTGCAGGACATTCCCTTGGATATCAAGGTGGCTGTCATGGGCTGCGCGGTGAATGGTCCCGGCGAGGCGAAGGAAGCGGATATCGGCATTGCGGGCGGTATCGGCGAGGGGCTTTTGATTAAAAAAGGAGAGATTGTGAGGAAGGTGCCCGAGCAGGAGCTTTTGGACACACTGCGGGAGGAGCTTTTGCACTGGAATGAGTAAAGTCTTTTTTGAGGTATTTCCGACTTTAAAACTGGATACGGGACTGCATGACCTGTTTGAGAACGTTACGGTGGAGAAGGTGACGAGCACCAGGCGGAAGGATTTTCTGCGCGTTTATATCGCCTCCGAGCATTTGATTCATAAAGAGGATGTGTTCCGGGTGGAACGGGAGATCGGGAAACAGTTTTTCCCGAATATGCCCATTGTCGTTAAGTTTTATGAGCATTTTACGCTCTCCTCGCAGTATGACCCGGAGAAGCTGATGGACGCTTACCGGGAGAGCATTCTGCTGGAGCTTAAGGAGACGTCGCCTGTAGAGTACAGCCTGTTTAAGAGGGCAGATATAGAATTTTCGCAGGACAAGCTGCTGCTGACGCTGGAGGACACGGTGTTTGGCAGGGAGAAGGGCGGGGAGCTTGCGCGGATTCTGGAAAAGATATATAACGAGCGATGCGCTATCCCGGTGCAGGTGGAACTTTCTTATAAAGAGAAGGCAACAGGCAAGAACCGCGAGGAGGAAGAGCGTCGTCTGGCAATACAGGTGGCGGAGATCTCGGCGAGAGCAGGGTTTGCCGTGCAGATGAAAGGCGCCGGGCTGTCTGCTGGACAGCCGGCGGGCGACCCGATTGGAGGCGCGGGATGGTCTGAAAGCGCAGGTCAGTCTGAGAGCACAGGGCAGTCTGGAAGCGCGGGACAATCCGAGGGCGTGAGGCAGTCTGGGGGCGCAGGAAAGCCGGATACGTCCGGGGGTTCTGCCTATACGTCACTGCCCGGCGGCCGGGGGGGCTCTTTCCCGTCCAAAAAGTTTTCCGGCGGCAGGGACAGGGAGAAGGGCGACTTTAAGCGGCCTCTGAAACGCTCCGACAACCCGGATGTGATTTACGGCAGGGACTTCGAGGAGGAGGCAATGCCCATCGAGGATATTATCGGGGAAATGGGCGAGGTAGTGATTCGGGGGAAGGTGATCAGGAAGGACAAGCGGGAGATCAAAAACGAGCGGTCTATACTGATTTACGATATTACGGATTTCACGGATACGATGACGGTGAAATTTTTTGTGCGGAATGAGCAGGTTGACGAAATAACGAGCGTTATGAAAGAGGGGGCCTTTGTCAAGCTAAAAGGTATGACCGCGGTTGACAAGTTCGACCGCGAGCTGACGATCGGGTCCCTTGCGGGTATCAAAAAAATCCCTGACTTTACGACTTCCCGCGAGGACAGGAGCGTCAGAAAGCGGGTGGAGCTTCACTGCCATACGAAGATGAGCGATATGGACGGTGTTTCCGAGGCGAAGGATATCGTGAAGCGAGCCTATAAATGGGGACATCCGGCGATTGCCATCACCGACCACGGGGTCGTGCAGTCTTTTCCCGATGCGAACCATGTGTGGGAGGATCTGTGGAAGGCGGAGAAAAACCGCTGTAAAGAGGCAGGAGAGCCGGAGCCGGACAAGCAGGGCTTTTTCAAGGTGATTTACGGGGTGGAGGCTTATCTGGTGGACGATCTGCATGAGATTGCCACCAATGAGAAGGGGCAGGATTTCGGGGCGGATTTTGTGGTGTTCGATATCGAGACGACGGGCTTTTCCCCTACCAATAACCGCATTATTGAGATCGGCGCGGTAAAGGTCTGCGGCGGTAAGATTGTGGACCGCTTTTCCACGTTTGTGGACCCGCTTGTGCCGATTCCCTTCGAGATTGAGAAGCTGACAGGAATAACAGATGATATGGTAATGGGCGCGGAGCAGATTGACGTGGTGCTGCCACAGTTTTTAGACTTTTGCGGCAACTGTATTCTGGTGGCGCACAATGCCCAGTTCGACATGAGTTTTATCATGGAAAACTGCGACAGGCAGGGCATTTCCCATGACTTTACCTATGTGGACACGGTGGGAATCGCCAGAATCCTCCTGCCCGGGCAGAAAAAGCACACGCTGGACGCGGTGGCGAAGACACTTGGCGTGTCGTTGGAGAACCACCATCGGGCGGTGGACGACGCGGAGGCGACGGCGGAAATCTTCGTGAAGCTGATTCCCATGATGGCAAAGGAAGGAATTACAACCCTTGCACAAATCAATGCCAGAGGGAAAGCGAGTCCCGATATTATCAAAAAGCTGCCGACCTACCATGCGATCATTCTCGCGAAGAACAATGTGGGGCGTATGAACCTTTACCGTCTGGTATCTGAGTCCCATCTGACTTATTTTTCCAGAAGACCGCGGATTCCCAAGAGCCTGCTTGCGCAGTACCGGGAGGGGCTGATTCTGGGGAGCGCCTGCGAGGCGGGGGAGCTTTACCGGGCGCTTCTGGAGAAAAAGTCCGACGCGGAGATCGCAAGGCTTGTGAATTTTTATGACTATCTGGAAATACAGCCTCTTGGCAACAACCGCTTTATGATTGAGTCGGAGCGGGTGCCGGATATAAATTCCATGGAGGATATCATGGAGGTCAACAGGCAGATTGTACGGCTGGGAGAGCAGTTCCACAAGCCTGTCGCCGCCACCTGCGACGTGCATTTCTTGAATCCCGAGGACGAGATTTACCGGCGCATCATTATGGCGGGGCAGGGATTCCCGGACGCGGACAATCAGGCGCCCCTGTATTTTCGCACCACGGAGGAGATGCTGGAAGAATTTTCCTATCTCGGCAGTGACAAGGCGGAGGAAGTGGTGATCACGAACACCAACCTGATCGCTGATATGATTGAGGTTATGTCGCCGGTGCGCCCGGATAAGTGCCCGCCGGTCATAGCGGACAGCGATAAGCAGCTTACGGACATCTGCTACAACAGGGCGCATGAGCTGTACGGCGAGACGCTGCCGAAGATCGTGGAGGACAGGCTGGAAAAGGAGCTGCACTCCATTATCTCCAACGGCTTTGCAGTGATGTACATCATTGCGCAAAAATTGGTGTGGAAATCCGTGGAGGATGGCTATCTGGTGGGTTCCCGTGGCTCTGTGGGAAGCTCCTTTGTGGCAAATATGGCGGGTATCACGGAGGTAAATTCGTTAAGCCCCCATTATCTGTGCCCAAAGTGCCATTATTATGATTTTGACTCCGAGGAAGTGAAGGCTTACGGCGGCGGCGCGGGGTGCGACATGCCGGACAAGGACTGCCCGGTCTGCGGAACGCCGCTTAACAAGGAAGGGTTTGACATTCCCTTTGAGACGTTCCTCGGCTTTAAAGGGGATAAGGAGCCGGATATCGACCTGAATTTCTCGGGTGAGTACCAGAGTAAGGCGCATAAATATACGGAAGTGATTTTCGGCAACGGCCAGACGTACCGCGCAGGCACCATCGGCACGCTGGCGGACAAGACGGCTTACGGCTATGTAAAAAAATATTATGAGGAGCGGGGCAGGCATAAGCGGGTGTGTGAGATTAACCGCATTGTGACTGGCTGTACCGGCGTCCGAAGGAGCACAGGGCAGCATCCCGGCGGCATCGTGGTTCTGCCTGTGGGGGAGGACATCAATTCCTTTACCCCGGTACAGCATCCCGCCAACGATATGACGACGGATATCGTCACCACCCATTTTGACTATCACTCCATCGACCACAATCTGTTGAAGCTCGATATTCTGGGGCATGATGACCCGACTATGATTCGTATGCTGCAGGATCTGACGGGAATTGACCCGACGGCGATTCCCTTAGATGACAAGGGGGTCATGTCGCTTTTCCAGTCAACGGAGGCGCTGGGGATTACGCCGGAACAGATCGGAGGCTGTAAGCTGGGGTGCCTCGGCATCCCGGAGTTTGGCACGGAGTTTGTTATCCAGATGGTCATTGATGCCAAGCCCAAGTGTTTTACCGATCTGGTGCGTATTTCCGGGCTTTCCCATGGCACGGACGTGTGGCTTGGCAATGCGCAGACATTGATCGAGGAGGGGCTTGCGACCATCTCCACGGCGATCTGCTGCCGTGACGACATTATGATTTACCTGATGCAGCAGGGGGTGGAGCCGTCCTTATCCTTTACCATCATGGAGAGCGTGCGGAAGGGCAAAGGCTTGAAGGACGAATGGATTGAGGCGATGAAGGCGCAGGGGGTGCCGGACTGGTATATCGGCTCCTGCAAGAAGATTAAATATATGTTCCCCAAGGCCCATGCGGCGGCCTATGTTATGATGGCGTGGCGCATTGCCTACTGTAAGATCAATTATCCCCTCGCCTATTACGCGGCATATTTCAGTATTCGCGCGTCGGCGTTTTCCTATGAGATCATGTGTCAGGGGCAGGCGCATCTGGAGCACGTGATGGAGGATTACAGGCGCAGGAGCGACGAGCTTTCCAAGAAGGAGCAGGATACGCAGAAGGATATGAAGATCGTGCAGGAGATGTACGCGAGAGGCTTTGATTTTGTGCCGATTGATATCTTTACGGCGCAGTCGAGGCTGTTCCAGATCGTGGACGGAAAGCTGATGCCGTCCTTAAACAGCATCGACGGTCTGGGGGAGAAGGCGGCGGACGCCATCGTGGAGGCGGCAAAGGACGGACCGTTTTTGAGCAAGGATGATTTCTGGGAGCGGACGAGGGTTTCCAAATCGGTAACGGATCTGATGAGCCGGCTCGGACTGCTTGGGAATATCCCCGAGTCCAACCAGATTAGTATCTTTGACCTGGTATAAATGAGGGAGGGTAAAAACAATGAGAAAAATCGTGACAATAGGAAGGGAGTTCGGCGCGGGCGGCGGCGAGATCGGCAGACGCGTGGCAAAGGAGCTGGGCATTGAGTATTATGACAAGGATATCATCTTAAAGACGGCGGTTTCGGGAAAAGGCCTGTCGCCTGAGCAGGTGCGCAGGTGGGACGAGCGTGTGCCGAAAAATTTCGGCTTTGCCCAGAGCCTGTTTGATTTCTACAATAAGCCGCTGGAGGAGGAACTGTGGCAGGCACAGAGGGACGCCATCCGGGAGTTGGCAAACAAAGAGAGCTGTGTGATTGTCGGGAGAAACGGCGATTACATCCTGAGGGAGTTCGACCACTGCCTGAACGTGTTTGTACACGCCGGATTTGACTGGCGGGTAAAGCGAATGACGAAGATGATGGATCAGGTGCCGGCGGATCAGGTGGCGAATGATGTGCGGGCGGTGGACAAGGCGAGAAAGCGCTACTGTGAGTATTATACGAAGCGGGCTTACGGCGACGCGGGAAACTTTGATTTGACGGTCAACACGGAGAAGCTGGGTATTGAGAAGGCTGTGGAGATGATTCTTGCCGCGGCGGCGGACTTATAAGAACATTACAACACACACGCACGTCAGTTTTTGCATCAATTTACGATTATTCCGTGTGAATTGCAGCAAGGAATGCACTGGCGCTGGCTCCGACGCCATACAGCATGTGCATGGCGCGGATGTGAAAAGTAATGCAAGAACGAACATACTTGTATATTTGTATACAAAGTTCTTGACAAGGAATGGAAAAGTTCATATACTTAAGAAAGCGGGAAAAGACGGTGTCGATGCCAACAGTACACCGTTTTTCTTGTTAATAAAGTATTTAGCGGTTCCTGTGGGTATGCCTGCCGGCAAACTCGGCATGACGCTTTGGAATGGAGGAAGGTATGAAAAAATTTTTAGCAATGGTTTTGGCAGGATGTATGGCTCTCGGTGTGACGGCGTGCGGCGGTGGCAGCGCGAACAGCGATAAGGTGTGGGTTGTGGCGACGGATACGGTGTTCCGCCCCTTTGAGTTCACCGATGAGAATGGTGATTTTGTAGGCATTGACGTGGATGTCCTGGCGGCGATCGCGGAGGATCAGGGATTCAAATATGAGCTGAAGAGCCTTGGCTGGGATGCCGGTGTGGCAGCGGTGCAGGCAGGTCAGGCGGACGCGCTGATTGCGGGCGCGACCATCAAGCAGGAGCGTATTGATTCCGGCTGGATTTTCTCTGACGGTTATTATGATGCGACACAGACCTTTGTCGTTGCGGAGGGCAGTACGATCGCGAGCTTTGAAGATCTTGCGGGCAAAAACGTGGCAGTGAAGAACGGCACGGCGGGCATGGACTTTGCAGAGAGCTTAAAGGACCAGTACGGTTTTACCACCACGGTATTTGAGGATTCACCGACTATGTATCAGGACGTGATTTTAGGCAACTCTGCGGCTTGTGTGGAAGATACGCCGATCATGGCTGACTCCATCAAGACGGGTGGTCTTGCGCTAACGATTCCCGAGGGCATGGAGAGCGAGGGTGCGCCTTACGGCTTTGCCATCATGAATGCTGAGAACCAGGAGCTTCTCGACATGTTCAACGCGGGTCTTAAGAATATTAAGGCGAACGGCAAGTACGATGAGATTATAGCAAAATACTTAGAGAAATAAATTAAAAGGAAGAAAAATTTATGGTAATGATAATTCAGACATACGGGACGATGCTTTTGAAGGCGATGGGGCACACGCTTCTGCTGTGTCTGCTTTCCCTTGTGTTTGCCTCCGTGATCGGCATGATTTTCGGGCTGATGAATGTGGGGCATAACAGGCTGCTTAACTTTATCGGCACGGTTTACGTGGATGCGGTGCGCGGCGTGCCGCTCATCGTGTTGGCCTATTTTATCTATTTTGGTATTCCGGCGGGCATTCAGAGCCTTGGGTTTACGAATTTTAAGATGGATGCCCTGCAGGCAGGTACAATTGCGCTTTCCATGAATTGTGGCGCGTACATGGCGGAGATCGTCAGGGCGGGTATCCAGAGCGTGGACAGAGGGCAGATGGAGGCGGGCAGAAGTCTCGGTCTCTCCTACGGCGCGGGGATGGCGCTGATTGTGGTGCCGCAGGCGGTGCGCACGATGATTCCGTCGATCATAAACCAGTTTATCATTACCTTGAAAGATACGTCGATTCTCTCCGTGATCGGATTTCCGGAGCTTACGAACGTGGGTAAGACCATCATGGGCAATACGTTCAAGAATTTGCAGGCATGGGCTATTGTCGGCATTATGTATCTGATAGTCATTACGATACTGAGTAAGGTTTCCAAACAGATTGAGAGGAGGATCAACCGTGGCAGATAAGGCGGATGTCAAGATTTCGGTGAAGAATTTAAAGAAGAACTTCGGTTCGCTGGAAGTGCTTAAGGACATCAGTCTGGAGGTGGCCGAGGGCGAAGTGGTTGTGCTGATCGGTCCTTCCGGCAGCGGGAAGTCCACCCTTCTGCGGTGTCTGAACCAGTTGGAGAAGGCGACCTCCGGGCAGATCGTGATCGACGGTTTTGACGTGACCGATAAGCATACGGATATCAACAAGGTGCGTGAGAATATCGGCATGGTGTTCCAGCATTTTAATCTGTTTAACCATCTGAATGTCTTAAGGAACATGACGCTGGCGCCGGTTCATTTGAAGACGCTCTCCAAGGAGGATGCGAATAACAAGTCGATGCAGCTTTTGGAGCGGGTAGGGCTGTCCGATAAGGCGGGAGCCTATCCCAGCCAGCTTTCCGGTGGACAGAAGCAGCGCGTGGCGATAGCGCGTGCACTGGAAATGAATCCCGATATCATGCTTTTTGACGAACCGACCAGCGCCCTTGACCCGGAGATGGTGGGCGAGGTGCTTGCAGTTATGAAGGAGCTGGCACGGGACGGTATGACGATGATCGTGGTTACCCATGAAATTGGGTTCGCGAGAGAGGTGGCAAGCAGAGTAATCTTTATGGAAGGCGGTTATATCATCGAGGAGGGAACGCCGGAGGAAGTGCTGGATCATCCGAAGGAGCCGAGGACGATTGATTTTTTGAGTAAGGTATTATAAAATTATAAAGGGAAAAGAAAAGCTATTGCATTTGATACAATAGCTTTTTAAATTAAGGGGAAAGATAGAGACTATACAAAGCACTATAAAAGTGCTATTATTACTTAAGATGTCGGTTGAGCAGATAAAATAAAGGGTAAGATTACAGAAGGAAATGATTTGTATTGTATTGTTGGTATATCAGGAAGCTGAAAATTTGAAATGGATGCTGCCGCAGATATTGGAAAACATCAAGAAAACAGATGAAGATTTCAATATACTTGTAGTTGATTCTGAAAAATCTAAAGATAATTCAAACGAAGTCTGCAGGCAGTTTCAAGTTCGATATGTGCAGCAGGAGTATCCGGGATTTGGAGGCGCTTACAGGACTGCTATTCAATGTGCGTCGGGTGATAGTTTATTAATATTGGACAGTGACGGGCAGCATTCTCCACAAGATATTCCTAAATTAGTAGATACGTATGCCCATGGGGAGTATGATATTGTTATTGGTTCGCGTTATGTAAAAGGAGGAAACACTAACGAAAATATCGTTTCTATAGTAATGTCAAGGATCCTGAATTATATATTCAGGATGTGCTTGGGGATTAAAGCTTACGATATTTCAACTAATTTTCGGATATATAATTTGAAACAGCTTAAACAGTGTGATCTGGAATGTATCAATTTTGATATTCTTCAGGAAATACTGCTGAAAATGAAACTAAATAATCCGGGTCTGAAAATCGGAGAGGTTCCTATAGCGCTAAATCATAGAGCTTATGGAGAATCAAAAAGGAGATGGCTGCCTTTTATTATGAGCTATGGGGCATCTCTGCTGAAATTGACAGGTTTGAGAATAAAATATGGAAAACGTTAAGAAAAGAATTCATAATGATATTCTTGGGTAGAATTTTGAAAGGAACTCGCAGTGAGGGCTTTAATAACCGGAGTGTACGGGCAGGATGGCAGTTATCTGTGTGAGCAGCTTCGCGATCAGGGCTATGAAGTACATGGGATTTGTCATAGTGTGCTCAGTGATACGTCAAAAAGAATACGAAGAGAATTGGAAATTGAAAATAAGCTGCCTATAGAGCATTATGAATCTTTGTATGATTATGATGCGATGGAAAGGCTGATTTTGCACATACAGCCAGATGAGATATATCACATGGCGGCAATTCATAACAGTGCAGAGAGTGCTGATAACAATCTTGCCAGACAGGAATGCCAATTGTTGAGGAATAACATTACGGCTACTCAGAATATTTTGTCTGCCTGCAGTCAGATTTCCTGCCAGACCAGAATTGCTACGGCGGGTTCCTGTTTAATGTTTGATTATTCTGATACGGTATTTCAAAATGAGGCGACGCAGTTTGAAGCGGATTCTATGTACGGAATAGCAAAGATAACAGAAAGACAGCTTGTAGAGTATTACAGACACAGAGGACTTTATGCAAGCATGGCAATCCTGTATAATCACGAGAGTCATAGGCGCGGCGAGAGGTTTGTGACCAGAAAAATATCCAAAGGACTGCGGGATATCATAAATGGGAAAGTGGATTCCATTACGCTCGGTGGGATAGACGCGCTGAAAGACTGGGGGTATGCAGGCGATTATATGAAGGCTATGCGCCTTATGCTAAAGGCGGATGAGCCAAAAGACTATATATTGGCAACAGGGAAGCTTCATTCCATAGAAGAGTTCGTGTCAGAATGTGCGAAACAATTACACGTGGAAGATTGGAGAAAATATATAAAAATTGATGAGAAAATGATCTCTAGAAAAATTAAGGGGACGCTTCGTGGCGACGCAAGTAAGATCAGACAGGAATTGGGGTGGGAACCCGAGATGGACTTCGGGCAGCTGGTGACAGAAATGATAACAGATGGAGGACGAATTCGTGTATAAAGAAGTAGAGAAATGCAGGATATGTGGAAACAGCAATTTGGTAAGGATTATGGACTTGGGGACAATGCTGTTGACAGGAGTGTATCCCCTGCCCGGTGAAGAGGTAGAAGAAGGTCCTTTGGAACTGGTTAAATGTGACGGAGATGATGTATGTGGGCTTGTCCAGCTCAAACATTCTTTTGAGGCTGAAAAAATGTATGGTGGAGGATACGGATACCGTTCCGGGCTGAACTTGTCCATGATGGAGCATTTGCGGGAAATTACAAGCGATATTAGAAATAAGGTTGAGATAAAAAAAGAAGATCTTGTAATTGACATTGGCAGCAATGATGGAACCCTGCTGGGAACCTATATTGATGCAGGCGTTGACTGTACTTTTGTCGGGATAGATCCAACCTGTGAGAAATTTAAGAAATATTATAAGGAAGGAATTGCGTTAGAACCGCATTTTTTTGATGCGGATCTTATCAGGAAAAAGTATCCATCAAGAAGAGCGAAAGTAGTTACTTCCATCGCAATGTTTTATGATTTGGAAGATCCTGTCCACTTTGCGGAAGACATTGCGCAAATTCTGGAAGATGACGGAATCTGGGTAATGGAGCAGAGCTATCTGCCGCTTATGATCGAGACGAATTCTTATGATACAGTCTGTCACGAACATCTTGAGTTTTATACGTTAAAGCAAATTGACTGGATTGCGGAAAAGGCGGCGTTAAAGGTAATAGATGTGGTGACAAACGATGTAAACGGCGGAAGCTTCAGGGTTGTCTTGGCAAAGAAAAACGCCGGCTTCAAGGTTTCGGATACCGTGCTTGCAATGCGTAAGAGCGAGGAGAGGAATGGGTATAATGACTTGGAAGCCTTTGAGGGTTTTCAAAAAGCTGTGGTGAGCCATAAGGAAACGCTGATAGATTTTCTGAAGAAATGCAGGCAGGATGGAAAAGTTGTTTTAGGATATGGTGCATCTACAAAGGGAAATGTTGTTTTGCAGTATTGTGGTATCACTTCGGAGTTATTACCTGCCATAGCAGAGGTGAATTCTGATAAATATGGTCATGTTACCCCAGGAACGCATATTCCCATTATATCGGAAACGGATGCGAAGAATATGAATCCTGATTATTTCCTCGTGCTGCCGTGGCATTTTAAGAAAAATATATTAGAGAGAGAAGCGGAATATATTCGCTATTCAGGATGCAAATTTGTTTTTTATCTTCCTGAATTTGAGATAGAATAACAGACGAAAGGGAATAAAAGAGATGCCAAAGGCTGCCATGCAGTTTTCAATATTACAGAATAAGCTTGTTATTGCTTTGATAGGGTGCTTTTGTGTTATATGTCTTTCCTTTTTTACCTGTATGCTTGGGAAAAAAGGAAATGAAAATGTCCAATATTATAGTTCCATAGAGATGGGTGATCAGGACGCCAAATTGACAGATCTTAAAAGTGGAGAAGATATTGTTCAGCCACTGCAGGTGCCTTACCCGATATTAAAAGGGATTTATATTTCCTTTGCAGCCAATATCCCGGGTTGGGAAGGTCTTGAAGGCATTGAGGGATATGAGGTGACGGCGCAGCTGTGTCTTGATGACGCGGTTGTGCAGGAGTGGAGGCTGGAACCGGCTGATGTCATTAGTGAAAAAGGGCTTTTCCTTGATAGACCCCTTGTGATAGACGGCGGAGATGCGGCACTCAGATTAGCCATTTACAGTGAACAGGAAGAAATACCAGTCACGGTCAGATCAACAGCGCGTATTGAAAACAATAAGTTTTCCTGTAGGATTGGAAATACAGACACAATGAGGACATTAAATTTACAGGTCAGGGGCAGTTACGGCACGCATACGGTACGCCTCTTTGTTTTTTGCCTGTTTATTTATACGTTGTTGTTTTTCATGCTTTATAATTCTATATTGAATCCTGTTTTTGATAAAAAGAATACGATGGATAAAATAATCATTTGGGGGTCTATGATATCATGTACTCTCTTTTTTGCCCATTATAATGATATGAAAATTATAACAGAACTGTCGTATCAATTATTAAAGGCAATCCAGGAAGGGAAATTATTTCAATTTTATGAATATGCATTAGAAAATTCACTATATCCGAATAATGCAAACTATAATATTTTGTTGTATATGGTTACTGCGGTTATTGATTTACCCGTTCTCATCTGCAGTAAACTTGGATTTGGCATTTCAAAAGGGCTTGAAATTTTATATATCAATGTTGTATTATGCGTTATTTTTTATTTTACCGGGAAACTGTTAAAGAAGATGTTAATCTTATGGAAGTTAGATGCTGTTGATGTGGAGATTGCGGAAACATTTTATTATCTGAATCCCATTCTGCTATTTGCAACGGTTGGATATGGGCAGCTAGATATTACATGCGCCGCTGTTCTTCTTTTGGCACTTTATTTTTATTCAAAAGATAAAATGGATGTGTTTGCGGTTATATTATCTGTTTCGATCGCGATGAAAAGTTTTCCCCTGTTGATACTGATTCCGCTGATTGTGCTTCGGGAAAAACGCTTTTTTTATATTTTGCGCTATACCATAGAAGGTATGCTGGCGCCTGTCCTGTTTCAGCTGGTGTATGGCGGGTCAGGGGCATGGAAAGAGATCCAGTCGCAGTATCATTTTGTTAATCGTCTGTTTGGTCATACGTTGACGCCGCAGATATCGCTGTTTTGTATGCTATATATTATAGTTTGTATCGTGTGTTATTGTCATGCCCCGATGAAGAAATATAAAAATATTCTTCTGTCCGGGATCGCGGTATATGCGGTGTTTGCAGTTTTTTCGATATGGTATCCACATTATCTGACGATATTTGCCGTCTTTTTGGCGTTGAGTATTTTACTTTTCGAGGACAAAAATAAATTTATGTCTGTTATGTCCTTAGTAACAATTGGCTATCTTGGATATTCGATGTGGCATTGGTATTACGATGAAAATTTTATGTTTTACCATGGTATTATGCTTTTGGGAACTCAATATGATATTTCTGAAATGACATTAAGCCGTTTTGTAGAGATGCATTTGCCTTTTGAACAGATGGAAATATTGATGTTCTCTGTTTTTGCTGCGGCTGTATTATTTATTACGGGTAAATCTGTTTATTCTATAGAAAAGACAGAGAGGGAAGGGACTGTCAACAATCTGCCCCTGTATAGAGGATATCTTTATTTGCAGACACTTCCGCTTTACCTGATTATCATTGTTTCTGTGGTAATGGTTCTATCTTTTTGAAAGAAGGGGCTCGTTTATCTGATTTAAATTGCAAAATAAAAGGGTGCCAGATAAAATTTGTGGAGAAAATTGAAAAAAGTACTTGCAATCTCAGCTAAAATATAATAGAATGAACAAGTGCCAAACAGATGGCTCGTTGGTCAAGCGGTTAAGACGCCGCCCTCTCACGGCGGAAACAGGGGTTCGATTCCCCTACGAGCTGTT
>ERZ779622.347-NODE-347-length-28989-cov-11.059929_pt1 | contig 28989 bp, 20 predicted proteins | sample MGYA00514188_ERZ779622 | MGnify/ENA primary metagenome ERZ779622 (study PRJEB29562, sample SAMEA4376702) | mouse gut metagenome | isolation source: Cecum | study: EMG produced TPA metagenomics assembly of the A DSS colitis mouse model was used to assess the... | reverse complement strand
TTAATCATTAATAAAGGTGGAAGTATAGCAACCACACCTCCTGCTGAACTGGAATAACTGACTTTATCCTCTTTAGCCTGCGCGCCATAATATAAGTTATTACACTCTTTCCTTTCTCTGTCTCTTGCCGGACACACACATTTGCATTTACTACATTCTATACATACATTTTTGTCAACTCTCGGGTAATAGAATCCTTCCCTGTCCTGTATCATTTGAATTGCATCTTTCGGACAGATTTCTGCACAGGCACCACACCCATAGCACATCTCTTTTGTTTGATATATTTTCATGTGCCAATCCCAACGCTTTCTCCCATTCAACCTTTGACCTGCCTCACTTCTGCACTGTTTTGCAAATACTTAGCCGTTTAATCCTTCTGCCAAATACTGCTCCGCCGTCTTCACATTCTTTTCTATCCTGCTCCCAACACTCTGCCAATCTACTGTTTGTCTTTGAAAAGTCGGTTTTCTCTCTTCATCTTCAGGATACAACCTGTTCTCCAACCCACAAATCTCCAAAATATTACTGATTCTAGCGTTTACACTGCTATGCTGAAATGCCACAAACTCTTTCTGAAAGATAATACTAAATGCAACCCCATGAAAAGAATTCGTTACCACATAATCTGCCCCATGGATATATCCTATAAATTCCGCTGGCCCCGCAATATAATCCGTAATTATATTCTTACTGTTAAAATCCAATCCGCCTTTCATTTTTAGGATTGAACCCCCGATCCTTTCTGTCATTTTCTGTGCAAATTCTACTAATGCATTATTCTCCTCCGTCATATACACAAAAATATACTGCTTTTTATCCGGTAATCGCTCAATCTTACGCCACTCATCTTTTCTCAGTAAAAAAACCGGATCCACAACTGTGCGAATATCTTTCGTACAAAATTGTTTGATATATGGAATAGCAACTCTTTCCCTTACCGAAATATAATCCACAGTCTTTAGCAGTTCAGAAAACTTTTCATTATACTCTGGTGTCAACGATTCTCCACCTAAGCTCGCAGCATAAGCAATCACTTTTTTCTTGCATCTGCTCATAAATTCACCGAAATACACTTTTCTTAATCCCAGTGTGATCTTAGGATTCCAAATCTGATCGCTTCCCACAATATAATACTGATACGCAAGCTTCCTTAACTGACCGGCAAAAAGCAATTTTTTCTGTCCGGTTTCGATAAGATACTTTTTACGGAACTGCCGCATATTCTTTCTTCTTTCAAAAAAAGTCTTTCCCAGCTTCAGATTCCGTCTCCAACCACTCCATCCATGCCTTATAATCCCGAACAATCCACCTTCTGGAATATATGGAATCCACCAATGTCTTCCTGTCATAAATGGTGGCTCATAACATACAATCTCTACATCAAATCCTTTCTTCCTTAAATATTCTTTTAAACCATATGCCTGAAGCATTGCTCCATAATTATCTGCACAGTGAAATGTTAAGATACCTATGCTGCTGCTACCCATACCCACCTTCTCCAAATACACTACATTACGCCTACTTTATCCTCATAAAATTTCTTTCTCTTTACCTCATCCTCAACTCATACACTGGATTCCCCATCTCCTGCCAGAAATAATAGCACACAAACGCATCATCCTCGTAATAAACATTCAACACCGAAGGATGCTCCTCTGCAAACCGCTGACACCAATCATATGCTTTTGCCTCCAACACCTTACGATTCTCCAGCTTTAAGTACATATCCCATGCATTTTCGTACGTTGGAATCTCCAAACCCGCATCTTCTCTCAATCCAACCTTATTTTCTGACAGCTCTGAATTATCTGTCTCATCTGAAGTTTCCAAAGTATCCAATATACCAACATCTCCTGATCCGCTCAAAACCTCTAAGACATCTGCAGCGATCACCTTCGGCTCCTGACTCGCTCCGCTGTTCGGATACCTGGCAGCATACACATCCCAAAAAGGCTCCAGATATTTCTCTTCTCCCAACCAGGGCACTCTCTGAAAAAACCAGGACTGCCCATACAGAAGTGGTTTCTTCTCCACAAAGATAAACACATACTCCGACGGAATCGAATAACTCTCTTCTCCCTCGCACTGCTCCACAAAACGAAGCAACTCCTCGTGCCACCCATACTGGATTACAGGATAAAGTTCATCCGTTGGCGACACGATCGTATAACTGTACTGTGGAAACGTATTAATAATCGATTCTGTAACTTCTACCGCCGCATTGTATCGTGACAATTCATAGAACAACATCCCTCTGAAATTCCCTGTCGCAATCGCCGCTCCGTAGATTCCCACCACAGATCCGAAAGACAACAATCTCATCGCAAAGTCTCTGCCAACCTCCGCTAATCCATAGAATGCCAAATCAAGCGGCATCACCATCACACCAAGCAACATCATATGCCCCGGCGCAAAAAATCTCCCCTCCGGTATCCAATCCGGCAGGCCAATCATCGGCGCTGCATAAACTAATACATAAATTACTGACACAAGAATCACCGGCGGATATTTTCGACACACTTCACGAAACCGCTTAAACTTCTCTTTTTTCTTTGTCAGCCAACAGAATACGACAACCGCTACCGTCAAAATAAACGCCCATCCTCCGCTGCGCTTTCCATACAATGCCGCATATCCTTTATCATAAAGCTCAACTACACCGCTGAGAAGTCTGGCAGTGATACTGATCTCGCTGCGTCTGATCTCCTGTAATTCCCCCTTTTCATTCTGTGTTGTATCTTTATCATCACTATTTTTCTTCTTTTCTTTACTCTTCTCTTGTACTTTTTCCCCTTTGCCGGCATCTTCCTCGTTCTTCATGTTCACATTGTCTTCGCTGTTCGACTTCTTCTCTACACCGTCAGCTTCTTCCTTTTCGGTCTCAACATTCTCCTTCGTCTCCCGCGCATCTCTGCTCTCCTGTCCGTTCACGGCATTGAGCGCCCAGTCAATCGAAGTACTGAACGGAATACCCTGTGCCAATGCTCCCGCCATAGGTATTACCGCGATCATCACACCACAAATCACTGCTGTCGTCAGCGGAATCAGATATTTCCTGTTGCAAATCTTCTTTAACGCAAAGACTGCAAATGATATACAGACGATCAGCGCCATCAACATTGCATGAAAATGCGTCATAATGACAGCCGCCAGCGCCATCATAAATAACAACAGATTTTCATCCCAGAAATATTTCCGTTGCTTCACTTTCCTGCCAATGGCAACATCATCTTTCTTCTCGATATTACTGAAAGCGCCAACCGGACTGCCTTTGTCAATCCGCTCCCTGTCCAGATAATTTATCAAAAAAAGCGCGCTCAAACATACCGTATGCAGTCCAAACTCCATCGGCATCGTAATCTGCAGCCGGAACATACTGTGAATCAGATCTGCATTATTCAGATCCAGCGTCAAAAACGTCATCAATATAAAGACTGGTGTATATCGCCAGCTAAATACCCTCCTCAGAAGCAGATAGACGGATACCAGGAAAACCGCCACATGAATTCCCTGCAAAAAAAGCAGAATACTGTGTATCTTAATACCTGACAGTGTATGCATACAATAAATAAAGCAATGCATTGCCTCCGGATACACGCCCTCGGCAAAAATATTCCCCTCGATCAATCCATAGATCCATTTGTGATGGGTATACAGATCCCCATATCCATAAGAGTGCAACCGAAATGCACCGTAAGAAAAATATACCATCCCATAAATGATCACAAGTACCAGAATACCGTACCGCCAGAATAAAGAACTGATCCACCTTCCAAAGCTCCAGATTCTTTCCTTCACTCTCAGTCTGGCCTTCGTCCAGTTGCATGTTCTTATCTGTTTTAAAAGGTCACCACTTAAGAAATGCACCGCCCGTCTCACATATTTATAGCACACCACAAAGAACAGCAGAAATATGACCAGCTTCCGGTACTTCCCCAGCAGACTGAGGACATTTGGAAACTCTGTCTCCATCATCCTCCTGTATTTCCTGTTCAGATAAGCTATGAAATTTTTCAAAAATGCCAGTACAAACACACCATAAAAAAGCAGTCCCACAAGCCATTGGCTCAACCCATGTACAAGACCGAGTCCCAGTACTACCGTATTCATGATCACAATCGGCACTGTAACACAGAACCCGAACCAATAGGTTTTGGATTTTGCCCGCAGATACTTATGAAATACCACCGAAGGCCAGACAAACATCAGAAACAGATAGCCACAAAACACCCTGCTGTATTCAGTTATCCAATAATACACATCCATGCTTTCTGTTGCTCCCCTTTCCTGTACTGATCATCTTACTTCAAAATCTCAACAGATCCAATCCGATATCCATACATTTCCGCATCCTGCTCATTTGCAAACAGAATCTTCTGTCCTGTCTTCACATCCACAACAGAAAAATAAACCTCATACTTCGCCTGCATCAATTCCTCCACCGGAATCTGTGTCTTTAACTTCAAAATCTTCTCCGACTCGTTCCCGCCCGCCAGGCTGCGCAGATCTCCATCCATTTCGAATGTCAGACATTGGTCTGACTCTTTGTCATGGAAGAGCAGCGTTGTCTTTGTTTCACGATACAGAGGCGCAAAACCTGCATTCTTCATAGTCACACTCACCTCGATGTGATTCCAGAACGCACTATGCTGAATAACGCTTTTCTCGATCAACAGACGATATCCCAGGTGACGTTCCATATAAGTATAACCGTCCATTCCTTGATAGCAGCCCTCCTCCGTGACTTTCGCTTTCTTCCACTTCTCAAGGACCGTCTGATCATGTCCTGCATTCAAATAAGTGACATGCATCGCCGCCAGATCCTTCCGCGCCTGTTCAAAATCATTGTAGACATTGTCGTTGATGACTTCTCCGCCATTTGGCACCCAGCTGCAGAGTGTTTCCTGAAAGGTAAGCTCCGCTTCCCTTTCCGAAATCTTTTTTCCATTCACTTCATGAACCCGGTATGTTCCATAATCGCTCTCACTGCCAAGCATACCGTCATTGTACAGACTGATACGTTCTGCCAGCGGATGCTCTGTTAAAGTTTCTTCTGTCACTTCCTCAAGCCCGGTGATCCGCCGCCACTGCTCCGGTGTCCTGACCGCCAGATAAATGCCTCTGTCTGTCACGTCTCCCATCTTTTCTGTCAGCTTTGTCAGATCCTGATCTGTGAAATATTTCGTACCGTTCATTTCACCCCAATTACCGGTAAACAATCCCTGCACAATAAAAATCTGCCCGGAGAACTCCCGCAGTACTCTTTCCACCTGCCCCATATGGTGCAAAATGATATCGACAGTCTCCGGTTCATATTTCTCATTCTCTCCATCCCAGTCATACAGAAAACGGACGATCAGCTGCTTATCCACATCTTCCAGCGCCTCAAACAATGATGTAATATTCACCATTCCCGCCTCACTGATCTCCGCGTCCCGATATTGCTGCAGATTGATCTCCACCAGTGTCAGGCTTGTTCCCGTATCTTCCCGATACAGTTGCTGTACAAGCTGCCAGTAATTCTCTTTCTCATCCGAGATCATAAAACGATAAAGATTATAAAATCCCCGTCCCGGATTACGCAGTTCCCGGGCAGATTCTTTAAAACTGATATTTTCCATCCTGATATTTCCCTGCATATTATGTAAGATCACGATACAAAGAGGACCTATCACGATCAACGAGATAAGCAGCACCAGGAAAAATCTTATCCGTTCCTTCCGTTTCATACTGCTCTTTTCCCTTCATAACATTCCGTCAAAGTCACTGCTGTTTCAATACTTTAATCCTGAATACGACCGCAAGCACACTTAAAAACATACGCAACATATAACTAATTGGCTCCAGACCCGAATGCATACTTTTTCCATCCGTCCTCACATGCATTACCGCCGGCACTTCCGTCAGCCGGTAATTTAAGAGCAGCATCTGCATGACCATATTGGCATCCGGATACTGATAATCAAAATTGTTGTATTGTGCATAACAGGTAAAAGCTCTTTTGCTCAATCCCTGCAGGCCGGTCGTTGGATCCGCGATCCTTCTTCCTGTCACCACATATATCATAGTCCGGAACAACCAGAAGGCAAACTTCTTGACTGTTGAAACATAGAACGGGGAACTGTCCTCCATAAACCTGCAAGCCAGAACAATATCCGGACATTCTCCGTTTGCATCTGCCGCCCTCAATTTACTATAGATTATCGGAATGTTGCAGACATCATGTTGTCCGTCCGCATCCATCTGAATGACATACTGATACTTTTTGCGCACCGCATACTTATAACCAAGCTGCAGTGCACTTCCATACCCGAGTCCAAACACATTCCTGATCTGCGCACATGGATATTTGTCAATGATCTCACCGGAAGCATCTGTTGAAGCATCGTTAATGCAGAGAATATCCGCTGTTCTTATGATATCTGACCTGCAAAGCTGTTCCAAAACCTTCCCGATATTTTTCTCTTCATTTTTCACCGGCAGTATGATCAGCAGTTCCTTCCGAAGGCGTTCCGCTGCCTCCTGCTGTATGATCTCCCGCTGATCTTGTTCTTTGCGCTCAACGCTCTGTTCCTGCAGCAGCATGGAAACTTCTATCGCCAGCCCATGGTTCTTCACCGACAGACGGGAGATCAACAGACTGAACAGGTAGCAGAAAAACACACCTGCTGTTCCGATACAGATCACCAGCTGCTCTCCTCTTGCAAAAAGGTTCTGTGTCCATCCTGACAGACCGGGAACCGCTCCGATCATAAGCAGCAACACACCAAGAATTTCCCATATAACGGCAAAGTCAGCCGTCATCTTTTTTACCGAGAGAAACCAGAAGCTGCATAACATAACGGCAATGCCCGCTGTCGTCATTGCTATTCTAATGATACTGCCTGCTTCCATTTACACGCCCATGCCTTTCCTTCGCCCGCAGGTTTCTGTTTTCTTCTATCTGCCGCCTGACGCCGCCCCTGTTTCCGGTGCTGTTTCATCAGGCAGTCCGTGTATTCTTTTTCGCTGTACGTTTTTTGTTCTGCGTCCCGTCGTCCTTTTGATATACCAGACCCGAAGGCATCTTCCCCTTCCCCCGCTTCAACAGCATCCACTTACAGAAAATATTCCGGTCCAGATTCCTCTCCACCCACCGCAGCCTCATATACGCCACCGTCCATCCGGCAAAGGCGCCAAGCAGCACGCCAAGTCCATACCAGATCTCCGACAAATTGTAGGCTGCAAACACACTGCCCAGAAAGGTCACGCCACAGAAGCTGAGTGTCGTCAACACTGCCCCTGTCAGGTCGTTATAGTAGTATAAGAACAGAATCGCCGCATACATGAGGAACAAAATAAAATATCCGGCCGCCATACAAGGATAGATTCGCATGACCATGCCGCCCATCCCATACTGCGGCAGAAGTACGATGCACAGCAGGTACACCACCACCGAAATGATAAACTGTATCCGCACAAGGCTCATCAGCTCGCTTGCTATGGCGCGGAACATCCTGCGCTTCGTGTTCTCGATGTCCGCTTTCTTACCGCCGATCACGGCTTCCGAATACGCCTTGTACTTGTCGTGGAAATGCATCTCGACCCGCGCCACAAAGATCACCGTCGCGGAGATATTGGTGAACATGGCGATACAGGTCGCCATATCATAAGGCTGGTTGCACACAAAGCTCTTCACCACCACAATCCGCATATCCGTCGTCCAGAATACGAAGTTATGGATATACATGCCCAGTATATACAGAAAATTACATACCACCAGCTGCCACCACTTGCCGAAATATTTAAGCACCGGCAGATACCGGCTGCTGTTCTTCACGAAATACCGTTTAGTGGTCGCGAACTCCATCGTTGCAATGAAAAAGAACCCGACCATAAGGGCGAACAAAATGCTGATCGTAACTTCCCATTCCAGAATAAACCGCAGGACCAGCGAGAGGATAAAAGTGATCACCATTCCCAACATGAAAAACAGGGAAATCTTCTGGTAATCCTTACAGATCGAAAGATAGATCATCGAATAAAATACCAGTACCAGACAGATATAGCCGCAAAATCCCGTAAACACATAGAAGACGCTCACCCCGCCCACAAAGTGCTCCCACAGGCAGAAGGGAATCCCCACCAGACAGCTGAGCACGATATTAAACACAAGCCCCAGATAATAGCAGGGCAGAATGTCCTGATAGCGTTCTTCAAAAATGGCATCCTGCATATATTTTGACAATACGGCGTTAAAAGGCGCCGCCGTAAGCAACGCAAAGATAAAGGTATACAGTACCGTACAGAAGAACACTTCCCTGGTCAGATACGCCGCCTTATTCAGCCCCAGGATCCAGCCCATCAGCATGATGTTGCCGATCACCAGGAGCATCGGCGCTACCGTGGCGATCGTACTGTAGGTAAATCCCACAAGATTTGCAAAGACAGATTTCTTCTCAAATATACGGTTTAATTTAACACCTATTCCCGCCATGGTCTCACCCCTCTCCAATATAACCATCCGACTGATGGTCTGTCATTTCCACTTCATTGTCCTCCCAGGGTTTCTGCATACTCTCCGCAAACTCTCTGTAGATCGTCCCATAGGCATTCAGCATCTGCTCCATGCGGTAGCCTGCGGTTACCCGCTGATAGCCGTTCTCTCCCATCTGCAGACGAAGCTGCCTGTTCTGCGCCAATGTCAGAATGGCCTGTGTGATCTCTCCCACATTCATGATATGGGTGATGATGCCTGCCTCCCCGAAGCTATCCCCTTCGTTTCCGAGGATCAATCCGCTGCAGTCTCCCACATCCGTGGCGATCACCGGCTTATGCGCCGCAAAGCTCTCCAGGATCGTCAGCGGCTGTCCTTCACTGATGCTGGTCAGGATCATCATATCCATCTTGCCATAATAATCCCGCACATCTATCCTGCCGGTGAAGATCACATCGGCTATCCCCATGATCCCCACCATGTCAAAACATTCCTGCACGTAGCCGTCATCATTGTCCCATGGTCCCATGATCCATAGTTTCAGTCTCGGTTCCTTTTCCTTGGCAAAAGCAAACGCCTGGATCAGGGTCTTGACGTCCTTGATCGGTGTCACGCGGAATACCGCTCCCACATAGATTTCTCCCTCCTCGGCCTCTGTTTTTCCGAGAAGATCCTGAAACCGCTCCACCTGAACGCCGTTTGGCACCACCATCGTCTTCTCCACCGGGCAGTCCAGTTCCGTCTGCAGTTCTCTGGCCCCGGCGTACAGGCTCGTCACCAGTTCCGCCCTGTCATATGCCATTCTGGACATTTTGCGGAACTGCTCGATCCAGATATTTTTATAAATGCCTTTTACCCATTTAGAGCGGATCAGTTCTTCCTCCCGCTCTCTCGTATAGATTCCATGCTCCGACAAAAGCAGCCTGCCGCCATGAATATATTTGCCCATGCTGCCCAGCACGCCCGCATAACCGGTACACAGGCAGTGATAGACATCCGCCTTCGGCACTTTCATCTGCAGCGTCCGAAACAGCGGCAGATAGATAGAACGCATCGTCCACAGAAAATCCGTAAATACGAACTGGCTGTAATGCAGCATATAAAATTCCGTCACCGCATGCAGAAAGTCTTCCCCCATCAGCAGATCGTTTAAGGAACGTTTTTTCTTCTGGAAATAGTCGATCAATGCCTCCCACTCAACCTGTCTGCCAAGCATCAGGCTGCGCAGCGCCTGATATTCTTTCTTCGTCATACGGCTCTTGCGCTTCCTTCTTCTGCACCAGTCCAGATCATCCAGATAAAGTTCATGCACTTCCACCACATTTTCCGGCATCTCGTATGCGAACTTTCCCCGCAGTTCTCTGTTGGCAACGATCGCCAATATGACAAACTCCTGGTTTGGAAAAGAACGGATCAGGCCGTGTGCCCAGCTGGACATGCCGCCTACCGTATATGGATAACATCCTTCCGCTACTATGCAAATTCTCATTGTACTATCCGTTCCCTTCTTACTGCACTAATACGCTCTCAGCGTGATCACTGCCTTCTGCTCTTCCATTTCAATCAGATAAGCATCTTCTTCCAGCTTTTTCCAGCTTCCGCCTTCCATGCTCTCGATGCCTTCGTGATTCGTCCGCAGGACAAACCATACCGGCCCTCTTACGGCATTCCGCTCCAGATGGATTGAATTGAATTCTCTTTGTTCTGTATAATCCAGTGCCAGGAAGCTGCGGATCCGTTCATCGCACTCCGACACCGTCACGCCGTCAAAGCCCTGCTCCCTGATCTGATAGTCCTGCAGATTCCGGCGCAGTGTATTGGACGCAAACACCCACTCGTCGCCGTCGTCCTCCGGATAGACGATCTGCTCCATATCCACGAGCACGCTGGTATACCCCAGCGCCGTTTCCAGACAGCGGAACCGGAATTCTCGGCGCTCCTGGTCTTCGAATCCATCTATCACGGCGCTCTGTCTGGTGATATAATCAGACAGATAACCGATCACTTCTTTGTCTTCCTTCGCAGTATCCTCGACCACCGTTCTCACAGAGGCCAGCAGGTCTTCCTGCAGCGCCTCCAGCACAGCCTTCTCTGTCAGATCTCCCGCAAAGAAAGACGTAAACCGAAACGTCGGCAGCGCCTCCTGCATAAACTCATAGTCTCTGGCGGCCTTCTTCTCCAGCAGGGTATCGGAATGGCATACGCCGGACAGTCCCGTCTCCGCTCCCTGTTCGTTCAGCAGCTTCATATAGCGGATAAACTGATCCGCATCCGGCGACTCATCGTCTTCATAGTCAAACTGCGGCGCCATCATACAGGACAGGGTTGCGCCCGCTTCCCTGAGGACAGCCACCACATCCGGCCAGACCACATTCTGGAAAAAACCTTCCATGGACTGGCTGTAACGTTCCATAAGCATCTCTTTATTCTCGTCCGCCACGCCCGGGTAATTGGCATAGACAAGGGTCTGTGCATTGACTACGGGATAAATCTCGTAAGGCTCCATTTTGGCAGACATGGCCGACAGGATCCCCAGCCCCGCCGCATCCTCCATATAGGCGCCGTTGACGGCAAACACAGAGGCAGTTTCCGCCTCTCTCCGCCAGATCACAGCCGGAAATGCCTTTTCCTCGATAGTCTCATCACCCAGGGATTTTTTCTTCGGGATTCCGTTCATGTACAGTTCCGTCTCCGGAATCAGCTCATACCAGGGAAGTGTAAATTCCAGACCTTCCTCCGCGCTCTCTGCCGAATAGATTTTCTCTCCTCCCAGCAGAAACCCTCCATGCAGATGCAGATCCGTCACAGACATCTCTTCGGCTCTGATCGTCCGGATCCCCAGAAGCTCCTGCAGCCGCTCATTTTCCTTGATCACGGATACATCAGGCAGATTACAGAAGATCAAGTGGGTTCCAGCCTGTAAATACTCTTCCAGCAGCTTACAGGTATCTGCCGTATCAAAATCCATCCCGTCAGCGTCGATGGCCATCACCTGCGGCTGCCACGCGTCATCTTTCTTTTTCTCTTTCTCATACGCTTCCAGAGAGGGATAGATTTGCAGCCTTCTTTTTGTATAGTCGGCCCACAGCTTCACCGTCTCTGTGACCGCGTCCTCATCGTCCCCTATGTAAACCGCGCTCTTTCGCGCCTCGCCTGCAAAGTCCTCTGCTTCCCCGCTGCCGTCCGCATAATAGGCGTCGCTCCTGTCCGGAAGTTCGGACGTATCTACCATATAAGCATTTTCCTCATAATGGTTCCAGCTCTCCAGGGCAACATTGGAAAACTGAAACAGGAAAAACACGATGAACATTACGATTGTGATTGTCAAATAGTTACGGCGTGATATCATTTCTAATTATAACCATGCCCTTTCCTCAATTCAGAGTCTGCCGGCCCAAGGCGGCCCGCTCTGCCCTCCCATACGGGACCACGGTACAGTCTGTCAGCTGAAGGTCCTGATCAGTTCCAGTGTCTCACTGTCGATCACAACATCCGATTTCTTCAAGGCGTCGAGTGTCTGAAAGAAAGCCTCTCTGTTTCTGACGATAAAATATAATTTCAACTTGCAGGTAAAGGCCGACAGCCGGTCCGGATACTGCTCGGCCAGCCTGATGCACCATTTCTCCGAATTCTCGTAATCTTTGATCTCCAGCAGCCTCATACAGACACTCTCATAGTGCTGTTCCGGCATTCCGGACGGATTTTTGGTATAAAAGGATTCCGCCGCTTCGGCCATCATCTGTACGAACCTTCTCTGCTCCAGCTCCGTAAAGACCTTCTGTTTTAAGACATTGTCCGTATAGCCGAGCATCATGTCTTCGTATTCGGTCTGCTCCTGCGCTTCCTCTCTGATTCCCAGATACAGCTTCTGTACCTCCATGCGGAACTCGCTCAGCTCATGGCTCAAAATGGAAGCTGCATAATGAGAAGACTCTGAATCCTTCGTCTCAAGCGCCAGGGAAATAGCCGACAATGAATTCCGAATCTCTCCTTTCAACACATTTAACATGGCTGCGCGCAGGCTCTTCTGGTCGTTGACCGCCACGGCCTCCTCCAGCGGGATCACGTTCATCTCCCGCTCTTCATCCGCTCTCAGCTGAGTCCGCACACGCTCTTTGCTGAATACCACATCATCCAGCTCCACCTGAAACCGGAAGATTGTCAGATAGAAGAAATGAACGACAAAGAAGAACAACGGGCCCACCACCGGGCACAGCAGCATCACGATAAACCGCAGCAGATAGGTTCTCCTGTTGTCATGCAGCCGCTCCGCCTCCCCTTCTCTTTTCCGGTTGCGGATGGGAACCATAATCAGGCTGCCGATCAGCAGATAGAGCACCGCTATGATCGTATTTAAGATCACAACGATCAGAAAAACATGCTCCTCAAACGTAAGCGTCATATCTCCGCCCCCTCTCTGAGGCGGCATATATAACCGGCGCTCCGGAAACGCTCTATCACACCCTGCGCATTCTTCTCATCCGTATTGGAAAGCAGGATGCAGAACCTGCCGTCCCGGAACACACCCATATAATCTGTCTGGCGCATATTCCGTCCCAGTGTCTCGGCGGCCTGCCTGTAATCCTCGGTCACGATCTCCAGCAGGGCGCACTCGGTCAGCCCGTTGGTCTTCGCGCCAAAAAAAGCATGGACAAGCTGTCCGAACGCATCAGGCGACATAATATTCGTCTGCTCCAGATAGCGTTCATGGGTCAGGGCGTCAAGATAACGGTTCGCGTGTACTACCGCGTTCTGGATCAGGGCGCCTATGATCGTCAGGCGGTTCGCCTCCGCCAGTGTCATACGCTGCCACGGGATACCCCAGATCATCAGGATCAGTTCCATCCTGTCCGCCGTATAGACGGCGCTCGCCATCAGCGGCAGTTTTTCGTCCATCTTCTTATTGATAAAGACGCGGTGTTCCTTCAGATCCCTGTACAAGTCTTCCATCCCCGTATACTTAATGGAATTGCCGAGTCTGCGCGCTTCTTCCGACGTAAAGGAGAACAGTCTGGCATAATCTCCGTTCGCCACCGTGTAGACCGCCACAGCCTTGCTGTCCATCAGCTCTCCCAGCACCTTTGCCGCGTAGAAAAGCACCTCCTCCGGCTCATAGGCTTCCAGACTGGAGGTGATCTCGTATACTTTTCCAAGACTGTCCCTCTGGTTGACCAGCTGTGTCTCGAAGCTCTGCTTCATGCGCACGTTACTGTCGTTGATATCGGCGATATCGTCCACCTTCCGGCTTAGATACCGCACCTCTTCCTCATTCTCATCTTTCACGAACTGGAGCTGGTCACGCATATATCCCACCACCATACCGATGATGAAAAGCTGTGCCATCCATATGTAAATATTGTAATCCAACAGTACTTCGAAACCCGTCCGCCCGTACATCTGCTGCAGGAAATAGCCGGCCACGGCAAGCAGGGAAGAAAAGATCGCCTGCTGCTGTCCGTAGACGATAGCAAACAGCAGCACGTACAGCAGGAAGAAATCCAGCCTGTTAAAATACTCGCTGTCCGCCGCCTTGCTGTTCAATATAAAGAAAGGAACAAAACAGATCAGATTCTCCACAAACGGGAAGATTCTTTTAAAGGCAACCTTGATGCCGTGCCAGATCCTGCCAATGGTGCTTCCGCCCAGATCTTCCGCACTGATAAAGGCATCCGCATGCCGTTTCATATACTTGACGACCTGTTCTACGCCTTCTTCGTACTGAACGAAAATCTTCTGGTCATACTCTTCCTGGAAAGAACGACCGTCCAACAGCAGGCGGTATTTGTCTCCCACCGAGTTATTGACAAGCCGGATCCCGCCTCCCATCGCCTTGATGACCATTCCCGCAAGCTTAACTTCATCCAGTTCTTCCCCGGAAGTGATATGATAGCAGGACAGCGCCGGCTGTTCTTCCATCATCGCCTTATAGGCCAGTTCCACCGCATCATTCAGATAAAGCATGGAAAAGGATCTTCTGTCGCTGGCCGAAACCTTGCCGGTCTTCAACGCCTCCAGACACATCTGAAAGCAGGGGTTACTGTCTTCCTGTCCTCTGCGCGGAACACCGTAGAGATGGTCGAAACGCAGAATCATGGTATCGACTCCCTGAGTCTTGCGGTAATTCTCGCAGATCTCCTCGCCCTGGGAGATCGCCAGCGCCTTAAACCCTCTGGGCGTCGTCGTCTCCGACTCTGTAATATCGTTATGGTAGGAACCGCCGAACACTTCATGGGAGGAAAGATAGACGAACCGCCCCTTACATGCCATGGAATAGGTAGAAAGTATGTTCATCAGCGACGCAGTATAGCGCACCGACTCCTGTCTCTCCCTGTGCCAGTCAAAGTTCGTATCATAAGCGCCCATGAACACGACCATATCCGGCTTCACGCTCTCGAAAATGTCCTTGACGCTCTCATCTTCGTATGGATAATCGTACCTCTCAAATACATGCTTATAAGAAAACTGTCTGTCTCTGCGGCCCGTCAGCAGGAAGATCCTGTGTTTTCCTTTATTCAGTTTGTCGATCACTGCATCGATCATCCGGCTGCTTCCACCAATCAGTAATACATTCATCTGCCGCTCTCCCGTTTTATCCGATTTATTTTCTAATGCAGGATGGTCATGCCCTCCATCCCATTACCTTCTGCTCTTCATCCAGCATCCGCTGATAAGACTGCTCGATGAGCACGGCCACATTGTCCTGGATCTTCCTGCAGGTCTCCTGATACATCTTCCACAGGCATCTGGGCGTCGCCTTCTCCTCCTCCACCTGGGCATCATGACTGACCATGCTGATAAAATAATTCACATTGGAACGGGCCATAGGCGCGCCCCCTGGCGAACCGAACACCGGGCCCGTCCGGATCCCCTCCCGTTCTGCATAGTCCAACAGTTCTCTCCTGAGTCCCTCCGGCAGTTTCAGCACTCTTCTCTGGCGGGAATTGTGGTATGCAAGTTCCACCGCCCCCTGCCTGACCGCCTCCACGGTAAGCTGCGGCAGTTCCTGAATCCTCATACCCGCACCGCCGAGCGTCTTGATCAGCAGATAAGACTTCTCCTTGCCCATATGCTTTGCCGCCGATAAAAGACGCAGATATTCCGTGCGGCTAAGCTCCGGCTGCGCCGTCTCCGCCTCTCTGTTAAAATCTCCAAACTGCCATTCCCGGTGTCCCAGATACAGCAGGAAGCTGTTCCAGACAGACATGCGGTTGTTCACCGTGGCTGGCTGAAGTCCCTGCCGCTCCAGAAAGGCCTTCCACGCCGGCCCGGTCTCTTCTCCGATACACTTATCCTCGGGCAGATACCGGTATAATTCCGTCAGGATTCTCCTGTAGCTGCGCAAAGATGCCTCCCCTCTGCCTTTTTCTGAAAGATATGCCAGAAACGCATCGATCGTCTCCGGACTGATCGTCTCTATTCTTACTGCAGACACAGAGTACACCCCTTCCATATCCGGCTGTCATGCTCTGTGATACTGCCTGATTGACAGACTCAATATTCTGTCCATAGAGAATGACCAGTCGTATATAATTAGTTTATTATAGCATGGATTATTTATGCATTTCAATCCTGTTTTTATGTTTTTTGGACATGGCGTAGAGAGGCCGCAGTAGAATATATTACGGTCTCCTGTTTGTATGCCCGCTTATGCAGTTTCTTTTTAATCTTATCGGATCACGTCCCCCTGTTCACGAAATCAAAATGAAATCACATGCAAAATCACATATTTTTTTCCGAAAATACCTTTTACACGATGGACAGAATATTGATTCCGCCTACAGGATCAGCCCTGTCAGTTCCATCTGTCTTGCATGTTCTCTACCGGCTGTCAGCAGATAGATCCTTGTAGTTTCCACAGAGCTGTGCCCCAGTACATCGGCCAGCCTGACGATATCCTTACATATTTTATAGAAGGAAGTGGCAAACAGATGCCTCAGATTATGTGGGAATACTTTGGAGGCCTCCACGCCGGCCGCCTTGCATAGTTCTTTCATCTCCCTCCAGATCTGCCTTCTGCCCAGTCCCCTTCCGCCTTTTGTCACAAAGATCTCGCCGGAAGCATTTCCCTGTTCCTGCGCATATTTAAGCAACTTGCGGCACAGCTTACCCGGCAGCAGAATCACGCGGATCTTACCCTTTAATTCCACCTGGGCCCGTCCTTCCCTGGCCGATTCCACCGTTATATAAGAAAGCTCGCTGACCCTGATGCCGGTCGCACAGATCGTTTCCATCAGGAGGGACAGCCTCTCTTTGCCTATCCTGCGCGCAGTCTCCAGCAGCCGTTCGTACTCGGCCTTGGTCAGTTCCTTCGACTGATTGCGGAACATCTGTCTCTGGATCCGCAGAAATTTCACCCTGCACTCTTCCCAGCCGACAAATTTGAAAAAGCCGTTGAGCGCCGAGAGTTTCGCATTGACCGTTGCACAGGCATAGCCTTCCTGCTGCAGTCTCTCTTTCCATTTAACGACCGTCTCCTTTGTCACCGGTTTTCCTTCCAGCCAGGCGTAAAAGGCCTGCACCTCCCGCAGATATTTTTCGATGGTCGCGGCCTCCCGTTCTTCTTCCCTTAGAAATCTCTCGAACTTCGTCATATCCGCTGCCGTCAAAAAGTGATCTTTCATACTGTATCCTCCGTGTTCCTTTTCTTTATCTGACGTACTCTCTGAACAGTTTATACATCGTTGAGTCGGAAAGCAATACATAATCAGAAATAAACTCTCCCGAAACCGCAGTCCCTGACAGGCCGGGATAATCTGAAACAATTTCCTTTACAACGACGCAGAATTTGATATAATGTTTATGTGTAAAGTATTTTCTATTTTATATGGAAAAAAGAAGCGCACTCTGTTATAATGCATTTATATATGGGGTGACAGGAGGGAACAGGATGAGAAACAAGAACGACAAAATATTACAGTCCATCGGCCGGATGGAACCGGTCAGTGGAAGCGAGGAAGCACTTCAGATCCAGAAGAGACTGAATGAAGGAAGGGACAAATTCAACCAGCTGGTAGGCGGCATATGCAAATCCGTTATGCAGATCAGTGCTCTTGATCTTGCCATGGGCGACAGCACTGACAAGATGGGCCAGATCAGCAATACCGTTAAGCATATATCCGAGACTGTTGTACGTGCTTCCCAGATGACGGAAGAGAATATGAATGAGGTGGTGAACGCGCACGAAGGTTTTGCCGAATCCATCGCCCAGGTATCTTCTTCTGCCGGCTCAATCATGGACGATATGGAAGCCAGCAGCCAGGAGATTTCTTCCATTGTCGAGGAATCTCAGTTTACGATTGATAAATCAGACCAGATGAAGGATGACATGCAGGAGCTTCTGGAGATCATCAAGGGCATGAACGAAGTGATCAAGGGTATCAACTCCATTTCCGCCCAGACCAACATGCTCGCACTCAACGCTTCCATCGAGGCGGCCAGAGCAGGGGAAGCCGGCAAGGGATTTGCCGTTGTGGCAGAGCAGATCAGAAGCCTGGCTGATGAGACGAAGCAGCTCACCGGCAATATGGACGGCTTTGTTGCCAAGATCGAGGCGGCTTCCAAGATGACCTGCGGAAGTCTTGACCAGACAGTGGAAGAACTCGAATCCATGCGTGAGAATTTAAACAAAGTGCTCTCCAACAATGAGCGCAATGTTTCCAATATCGTCAGCATCACCGATTCCATCACCACCATCGCTGCCACCAGCGAAGAGATATTCAGCGCCGTGACCAACGTACAGGATCAGATGGGCAGACTGCGCGAGGAATGCGTCTCCCTGAATGAACAGTCCGATATGCTTGGCACCGTATCCGAAGATCTCAAGGTGAATATGCGGCCCGTATCCACAATCGAGAAGGATCTGGACGATTCCGCCAAACTGATGGGCAATATGGTAGAGGATGTCTTCTACATGCTGAGCAACCGCCAGTTTATCGCCAATGTCCAGAATGCGATCACCGCTCACCAGAACTGGTTAAAGACACTTGGCACCATGGTCAAGGACAGAGAATGCGTTCCGCTGCAGACCGACGATACCAAGTGTGCATTCGGCCATTTCTACTATGCGATGCACCCCCGCAACAAGATGATCTCTCCTCTCTGGAGCGGGCTGGCTGACAAACACCGCCGCTTCCATGGCTACGGCAAGAATGCGATCGTTGCCCTCAAGAATCAGGATTATGCGAGAGCCGAGAATGAATACAGATCGGCTGTGAAACTTTCCGATGAACTGATCGGCGATTTCAAGAAGATTGTTGACAACGCAGAAGCGCTTGAGAGAGAACATTTGAAAGTATTTGCGGAATAATCTTTTCTCAACCGTATTTTGTTCATACTGTTTTAAAGAAAAAGGATACATATCCGGCGTCTGTCGGTTATGTATCCTTTCTTTCTAATTCTTAAAGCTGTGGATCGGCGCCGGAATCCTGCCGCCGCGGTTGACGAATGCGTCACAGGAAAAACCATTGACGGGCATGATCGGCGCATATCCGAGCAGGCCGCCGAATTCCACGGTCTCTCCCACCCCTTTGCCGATCACCGGAATCAGCCGCACGGCCGTCGTCTTCTGGTTGACCATGCCGATCGCCATCTCATCCGCAATGATACCGGAAAGTGTTGTCGCCTTCGTATCTCCGGGCACTGCGATCATATCCAGCCCCACCGAGCAGACACAGGTCATGGCTTCCAGCTTCTCCAGCGTCAGTGCGCCGGCGGATACCGCGTCGATCATTCCCTGATCCTCGCTGACCGGAATGAAAGCCCCGCTCAGTCCGCCCACATAGGAAGACGCCATCACACCGCCCTTCTTCACCTGGTCATTCAAAAGCGCCAGCGCCGCAGTGGTGCCGGGCGCACCGGCGTACTCCAGACCGATCTCGCACAATATATCCGCCACCGAATCCCCGATCGCCGGTGTCGGCGCCAGGGATAAATCCACGATACCAAAAGGCACCTGCAGACGTTTCGACGCTTCTTTCGCCACAAGCTGTCCTACGCGCGTTACCTTGAAGGCTGTCTTCTTGATGGTCTCGCACAGCACTTCGAAGTTCTCACCGCGTACTTTCTCCAGCGCCGTCTTGACCACGCCCGGCCCGCTGACCCCTACATTGATCACCTTGTCCGCCTCCGTCACCCCGTGAAAAGCGCCGGCCATAAAAGGATTGTCATCAGGCGCATTGCAGAACACGACCAGCTTCGCACATCCCAGCGAATCCGCATCCCGGGTGGCCTCTGCCGTCTGCAGGATCACTTCTCCCATCAACTTTACCGCATCCATATTGATACCGGTCCTGGTGGAGCCCACATTGACAGAGCTGCACACTCTCTCCGTCACGGCAAGCGCCTTGGGAATAGAACGGATCAACCTCTCGTCCGCCTCTGTCATCCCCTTGGAGACCAGCGCCGAATATCCGCCGATAAAGTTTACGCCGACCTCATGGGCCACTTTATCGAGCGTATGCGCGATCGAAACGAAGTCCTCCGGCGTCTTACAGGCCGCGCCGCCCACCAGCGAGACGGGCGTGACGGAAATTCTTTTATTCACGATCGGAATCCCGTATTCCGCTGAAATATACTCCCCTGTCTCCACCAGATCCTTCGCCGCATGGTAGATTTTATGGTAAATCTTCTCATTGACAAGTTTCAGATCCGCGTCTATACAGTCCAAAAGGCTGATTCCCAACGTGATGGTCCTCACATCGAGATTCTCCTTCTCTATCATCTCATTTGTCTCTGCCACTTCAAATATATTGATCATATCGTTTCGTCTGTCCTCCCGAACGTCGTATCCTCTCTGTTACAGTCACCGCTTTCTCTGTTAAATCCTGTGCATCTGGTTGAAGATCTCTTCCTTCTGACATTTGATGATCACGCCGATATTCTCCCCCAGCTGCTCTAAATCCTTTACGATCACACCGAAATCCTTCTGCGTCAGATTCGTATCCACGATCATCATCATATTGAAATACCCCTGCACGATCGTCTGGGAAATGTCCAGTATATTGATCTGGTTATCCGCCAGATAAGTACACACTCTGGCAATGATCCCCACCGTATCTTTACCTACCACTGTTATGATCGTCTTTTTCATTCCTGTCTCCTTTTCCTGTGAGCCTGTACAGCCCTGCTTTTTGCTTTATATTTCTATCATCTGTGACACTTCGTTTCTCTTCGCCACATAGAGCGGAAAATCTTCTGCCTTATACGGCGTATCCGACATGTTCACTTCCACCCGCACGGTCTCATAGGCAAGTTCCGGCAGGTTATTCTCCTGACTCAGATGCCCGAGGACGATCGCCTTCATATCATCGTGCAGCAGTCTGCTCAAAAGTTTGCCGGCCGCTTCATTGGAGAGATGGCCCTTCTTTCCCAGAATACGCTGTTTCAGATAGTAGGGGTAAGGCCCTACCTGCAGCATATTGATATCATGGTTGGCCTCCAGATACAGCACATCCAGATCCCTTAAACATTCCACCGTATAATCATTGTAGCAGCCCAGATCCGTAATGAGCCCTATCTTCTTCCTGTCATGGCTGATCCGGTATGCCACCGGCTCCGCCGCGTCATGAGAGGTACGGATCGGATAGAGTGTCACATCCTTTACCGTCACTTTCTCATCCGCCTGTACACAGTGGAACAGTTCTTCGTCGATCGTCCCCAGAGAGTGGCTGGCGCGCACAGCCCCTAACGTTCCTTTTGTGCCATACACGGGTACACCGTATTTTCTGGCAAGCACGCCCAGCCCGCTGATATGATCCGCATGCTCATGGGTCAGGAAGATGCCGTCAATATCCTGCATCCTGATGCCCAGCTCCCACAGCCCCGTCTCCGTCCTTTTTCCGCTGATTCCTGCGTCCATCAGCAGATGGGTGGTATCCGATCCCACATACACACAATTCCCGCTGCTCCCGCTGGCAATACTGCATATTCTCATCATCTTGTCTTTTCTTCCTGTTCGTATAGTTATAGTAAACAACATTAGAAATTTATTATGTCGTTTACTATAATTCACTTTTTCACGATTTCTTCCAGTAGATCTCGATAATATCCCCGCTGTGGATCTCCTCCATATACTGTGCATCCCTGCCGTTTAAGCGCGTCACGATACCGCTGCCCTGAGGCTTGGAAAGGTCGAAATCAATATGCTCAAACACATCCACAAACACGTAGGATGTCTTGCCTGCAAGACGGATCTGCGCCCCGTTGACCGACACATACATGGAAAGACCGTCAGACTCCTGCGCCCCGCTGCCGCCTCCGTCTGCCGCAGAACCGCCCTCTTTATCTTCCGCCGTCAGGCTGTCCGTTTCTTTTGTTTCCGCTGCGGCTTTTGTTCCTTCTTCCTGCGATGCGTCGTCATGGTCCGTGGCATCTGCACGGACAGGATCCTGCGTATTTTCCGCCGCCTGCATCTCTCTGCGGCTGCTGTTCTTCTGGTAAGTGCCGTCGTCCTCCGGAAGTTCGGCGAAGGTATCCTGCAGCTCGTTCTCATACTTATCCCGGTCGGACAGCTGCAGCTCCTCCATCGTCCATACTACCGAAAAGTTCTCATATACTTTGGTGTCCATGTCGGCCAGTCTGTTATTGACATAGATATTCATTTCCTGATTGATGATCACATCCATGAACTCCGCCACCTGGCGCACCGTATAATAACTCAGGATCTCGATGGCATCTCCGTCCTGAATGCTGTAATATCCTGACTGCAGCTCGCCGTTGACGCTGGCGAATCTGGGCAGATCCACCGGCGTGTCGTTGACCTCCACCCGCATGACGGTGCCGAACTCCGGCAGCTGGTTGATATCGACCTGCGCCGCCTCGCCCGCCGTCGATTCCGTTACCTTGATCTGGTCATTGGCGTGGATGGGCGTATAGATATCCGCCTCGTTGCCGTTGACCGTGATCACTGCCGACTCTCCGAAGGCGCCTCTTGTAATACGCGGCCTGCCGTTGACCGTATAATTCAGCTCCTTCCCCCGTTTCGGGAAAAGGCCGTCGCTGTCGAACTCCGCCTGCATGGCGGCATCCACCACCGCCACCTTGTTGTTGTCGTAGATCTTGATCCTCTGTTCATTGAAATACACGAAAATAAAGTTATTGCTCTGTTCGTAGAAGCTCAGACAGATCCCGATCGGTGTGACCATCAGCGAATCTCTTCTGGCATCCGCCTCCAGAAACTCTATGTTCTGCATGACTTCTCCGCCGCGCACGGCCACTCTCTCCTTCTGAATGCCGAGTTTCCCGGCCAGGGCCTCCGTGTATCCCGGCAGCGTACCGCCGCCGCCCACCACGAAAACAGCGCTCACCGATCTGCCGCCGTTGAGTTCCTTGATCTTGTCGGACACCTGTCCTGTCATGTCCGCGATCATATCCGCCGTCACTTCTGCGATCTCGTCCCTGCTGATCGTCTGCGACAGCCCCATGATATCCTTATACTCTATCTGTTCCCTGCTGCCCGTATCCCGTTTGATCTGCTCCGCCGTGGCGAAATCCACCAGACAGTGCCTTGCGATCACCTCCGTCAGGCTGTCGCCCGCCACAGGGATCATCCCGTAGGCAACAATGCTGCCATCCTTCGTGATGGAGATATCCGAAGTGCCGGCCCCCACATCCACCAGCGCGATATTCAGCATCCGGTACATCTCCGGGATCGCCACCTGAATCGCCGCGATCGGCTCCAGCGTCAGATTGACCACGTCCAGCCCCGCCAGATCCACGGCCTTGTACAGACCGTCCACCACATCCTCCGGCAGAAACGTGGCGATCAGATCCGCCCCGATCGTTTTCGCCCTGTGGCCCTCCAGGTTGCCCATCGTATAGCCGTTCATGTAATACCGCACGACGGAATAACCGACGCAGTAGAACTTCATATCCGAAACGTTATCCTTCAAGAACACTTCATAGGCCTTCTCCACACCGGTGGAATCCAGCGCATAGATGTCCTCTCCGTTGACTTCTCTGTCACTGTCCCGCTCCATATCCACCCTGACGGTGACCGTGCGCAGCACACGTCCGGCGGCCGCGATGCAGACGTCCTTTAACGTCCTGCCCAACCGCTCTTCCAGCTCCGACCTGACTTCGCTTATCGTCTCCCCTACCTTATAGATATCGTGAATCTGTCCGTCCAGCATGGCCCGCGTCCCATGTTCCCTGATGCACTGTGCGACCACATGAAACTTTTCTCCCACGCGGTAACCGACCGTACCGACAATGCTCCTCGTACCGATATCCAGTCCAAATACCAGTTGTCCCGGCAATTTCATTGCTTCTGCCACAAGTCTTCCCCCAATTTCTCCTCTATTTGTCTGTAAACACTCTCCATCGTATCATTGTTCTCAATGACCACAGGGCAATGCCTGTAAAATTCCGCTTCCGACAGCTGCCCCTGCATGATCCTGTCGATCTTTTCATCCGGATAGTGTCTGCTTTCCTTCAGACGCTGTCTCCGGATCTGCTCCTTCGCATGGATATACCACATCTCATCTACGATCTGTTCATATCCGTCTTCAATGAGAAGTGCCGCTTCGATAAAAAGATACCGCAGCCGTCCCGCCTGTCTCTCCTCTTCTATCACCCGGCAGATTTCCCGCTTCACCGCCGGGTGCACGATCCCGTTCACCTGCGCCAGCAGCTTCTCATCGCCAAAGATCCGGGACGCCATTTTGCCCTTGTCAATGCTGCCGTCCGCCGTCAGGATCTCCTGCCCCAGCAGATCCACGATCTGTTCCAGGCAGACGCCGCCCGGCTCCTCCAGCGCATGCGCAACCTGATCTGCAATGATAACGCGGCAGCCCTGACGCCTGCGCAGATATTCCAGCACCTGCGATTTCCCAGCCCCCACGCCGCCTGTAATTCCGATGATCTTCATATCCGTCATGCCTTTCCCTGACACACACATGCCTGCACTTGTACTTTCCGGCATTTTATTTCCGACCGCTTATTTGCTCTCATACCAGTCATGCCCACTGCTCATCCCGACCTCCAGCGTCACCGCCAGACTGGCCGCATGCTTCATCTCTTCCTCCAGAATGCGCCGCACCTGCGCTTCCTCTTCCTGCAGTGTCTCGATCAGCAGTTCGTCGTGCACCTGCAGAATCAGTCTGGATTGCAGTCCTTCCTCATGCAGTCTCTCCCAGACCCGTATCATGGCAATCTTCATGATATCGGCCGCCGTCCCCTGGATCGGGGAATTCATGGCCACCCGCTCGCCGAAAGACCGCTGCATGAAATTGCTGGAAGCCAGCTCCGGCACCGGCCGCCTGCGTCCGTACAGTGTGGTCACGTATCCGTCCTTCTTCGCCCGCTCCACCATACTGTCCAGAAACCGCTTCACACCCGGATAGGTCTCAAAATACTGTTCGATATATGCCGCCGCCTCTTTCCGCGATATACTCAGATCCTGGCTCAGGCCGAAGGAACTGATGCCATACACAATGCCGAAGTTCACCGCCTTGGCATTGCGCCGCTGTAAGTCCGTCACTTCCTCAAAGGGTGTATGGAAAACTTTGGCAGCCGTGATGCGGTGAATATCCTCATCCATCTTATAGGCTTCGATCAGCTGTTCATCCCCCGACATATGGGCAAGGATCCGCAGCTCGATCTGGGAATAGTCCGCATCCACGAACAGATACCCTTCCATCGGCACGAAGACCTTTCTGATCCGTCTGCCAAGCTCCATCCGCATGGGAATATTCTGCAGGTTCGGCTCCGTGGAGCTGATCCGCCCGGTGGCCGTGATGGTCTGGTTGAACGTGGAATGTATCCTGCCGTCTTCCCCGATGCAGGCGGCCAGCCCTTCCGCGTAGGTCGATTTCAGCTTTGCCAGCCCCCTGTATTCCAGAATATCGGATACGATAAAGTGATCCGGCGCCAGCTTCTCCAGCACATCCGCCGCGGTGGAATAACCCGTCTTCGTCTTCTTGCCGCCCGGTATGCCCATTTTCTCAAAAAGCACTTCTCCCAGCTGCTTCGGGGAATTGATATTGAACTCGCATCCCGCCTGTCTGTAGATTGCCTGCTCCAGCTCCCCGATCCTGCCTGTCAGCGCTTCTCCGTATGCCCTCAGTTCATCCGGTTTCACAAGCACCCCGTACTGCTCCATCTCATAGAGCACTCTCGTCAGGGGCATCTCGATCTCGTACAGCAGCGCTTCCATGCCCTGTGCCTGCAGCTTCTCCTGCAAAAAGGGCGTCGCCGCAAGGCATACATAAGCCTGATAACAGGCAAATTCCACAAAGGCTGCCGGCTCTTTCCCGTAGACCTCCGCAAAGGCCGCCTTGCCGCACACCTGGCTTCTGTCCGGTATGGTCAGCCCCAGATATTCATTGGCCACATCCTCCACGGCATAGTCGTTTTTCAGCGGGTTTAAGAGGTAAGCGGCCACAAGAATGTCGAAATACCGGCGTTCCCGATACGGAAGCATGACGTCATGACAATCTGTACCGTCACCGTCCGCAGACTGTGAGTCCGTCAGGTAAGCATACTGCTTCTTAATGTCAAACAGATTCAGTCTGCATAACCCGGAAGCGCCAAGCCGGCGGATCTTTTCCTGCAGGTACTGCGGCGTCACAAGCCCCTGACAGGGAATAAAGCGCACCTTCTCCGGCCCGGCCGCCACCGCCGCACCCACACAGTCTGACAGCTTCGGCCCGTCTGCCATGACCGCGATCCCGATGCTGCAGGCCGCAGCGCCGCATTCCGCAAAGAGCGCCTCCACCTCGGTAAACTCCGTCAGCTCGCCGAAATAGTCTGTCTGGGTGTTGACCACCGCCACATCCTTCTCGAAACGCGAGAGCAGGTTCTTAAATTCCAGCTGCTTACACAACACATACGCCTCTTCCGTATAGAAGCTTCCCACCTTCGCATCATCGAAGCTGTACGCGATCTCACTTGTCACGTTGATCGTGGCCAGCGTCCTGCTCAGATCCGCCAGCTCCCTGTTGCACAGCAGGGATTCCTTCACCGCCTTCTTCGTGACTTCCTCGATATGCTCATAGATCCCTTCGAGAGACCCGAAACGCACCATCAGGTCTGTGGCGGTCTTCTCGCCCACTTTCGGCACGCCGGGAATATTGTCAGCCGTATCCCCCATCAGCGCCTTTAAGTCAATAAACTGCTGCGGCGTCACCTGATATCTGGCTTCCACGTCCTTCGCATAATAGTCCTCGATCTCTGTCCTGCCGCCTCTGGTCTTGGGAATCCTGATCTTGATATGCTTAGAAGCGACCTGCAGCAGATCCCTGTCGCCCGACACGAGCGCCACTTCCATGCCTTCCCGCTCGCCTCTCTTCGCAATGGTGCCCAGAATATCGTCCGCTTCCAGCCCCGCCTTCTCCACAATGCAGATCCCCATCGCCCGCAGCATCTGCTTCATGACCGGCACCTGCTCCCTTAGCTCCTCGGGCATCGGTTTTCTCGTACCCTTATATTCCTTATAGATCTCATGCCGGAACGTGGGCGCATGCACGTCAAAGGCCACCGTCAGATAATCCGGCTTCTCCTCCTCCACGATCTTAAACATGATATTCAGAAAGCCATACACCGCATTCGTATGAAGCCCCTGGCTGTTCGAAAGATCCGGTACGCCGTAAAAAGCCCTGTTCAAGATACTGTGTCCGTCTATCAATACAAGTTTCTGCCTCATCTAAACTCCATGCCTTTCCATGTCAAAATTCTTAATTAAAATTCTTCACTGCGCCCTGCAGCTGCAGGCCCGCACCGATATACCAAAGCCGCTTCCATATCTAAAACCGGAACACGATGCACAGCGCTATGATAATCGCCGCAGCCACCGCCGCCTCCAGACAAAACAGCGTATACAGCAGCATCCTGCGCACCCTGATCCGGTGCAGTGCGCCGCCCAGTTTTATAAAAAGCTCATCCTGTAAATTGAAATTACCGCCCTGCTCCAGACGCTCCAGACCTTCCGTGACAAGAAGCTGGATCGTCAGCTCCTCCTTGCATTCCACACAGTTCTCCACGTGCTCCAGAAACTCCTCCAGCTCGCTGCCGCCCAGTTCGTCCTGCAGAAAGTAAGGTATTTTTTTCTCGGTTTCTTTACAGTTCATACTCATACCACTTCCTCAGGATATGTCATCGCTCCAACCTGTTTCATGTCCACACAGATTTTATTATATACCATAAACATGCCTTTTGAAAAGTCATATCTTTTTCCTGACGCCTGTTGTATAATATAGTAAACGACATAACAAATTTCTGTTTCCAATGTCGTTAACTATAAAACCGTAACGATTTATCATCTATTAGAGTGGTCTCGGAAAGTCACTGAAACTGCAATAGAAAATAAAGCAGTATGAAAGAGCTTAGCAAGTGAAGAGAAAAAATGGTCATTTTAAAATTATTCAGGAGAAGCGGTCTGAAAAAAGGGCATAGAGTAGTAAGCCTGTTAGAAATACGTTTTTTAACAGGATAAGCAGAGGGTTTGTTTATGGCATTTATAATAGATCAGGCATCGTACACGTGTGCCGCTTTATATCTGGCATCAAGGTGTATACAGATGCCAATGAGCATACTCCAGAATGAGAAATGATCCCTACCGCGTATTTTCAGGCTCTGCAGGCAATAGTCATTGAGAACGCGGTCGTTGACGCGTTCACAGGCGGTACGCTCCTTGTAAATATCCTTATATTGCTGGGAATCCCTGGGGATACGCGGCTGGAAACGGAGGTCTCCTTTATTCTTTATGTAGACCGTGCGTCCGTAGCTGCCAGGGGAGCATTCGGCGGCGCAAGGGCATTCCTTAATACGGTTACATTTCAAAGGACATCGGTATTTACGCGCGTCTTTGACCGGATCATTTCCCCAGGAGCACATTTCGTGTCCAGCCCTGCAGATTGGATGCCCTTCCTTGTTGAAAGTGATATCCTTAGGGGTATTTTCGGAGGCTTTTGTCCTGCCGTTGAGGTCAATCAGCGCATTCATATCCCATCGCTCCAGCAGTTCATAAGTAGGGATATTGTCATGGGCAGAATCGAGACAGATATTTTTGGGAGAAAGCCCCAGGGTATTCCGTCCGAAATCGTCAATTGCGTAGAGGAAATTTTTACTGTCATGACGTTTGGCATCCGTAAACTTCATGAGTAATGGCAGATCAATTTTCAGGGTATTATTTCTGGTACAGAGCATATACAAAGTATGTCCGAAATACCAAGTTTTTTTGTCGCTGTCCCAACCCCAGCCGGCATCAGGGTCGGAATAATGGCGTCCGCAGGTGCCTCTGTATGGGCAGGACTGTCCGCATGTTGGAAGATGTCGCCCGTAAGGGGAGGCATGGGAAACCACGGCAGTGCCATCACCGGAGACGGTGAGGTCGTGGGAATCGACCAGTCCAAGGCGCAGGGAAGGGAAGACGGCAAGGATGGAAAAGATCTTTTGAAGAGCCACTTCCGGATTTTCGGAGGCGGGTTTTCCATCCAGGATACTGTTGACGATATCCCTGGGAGCAGTCTCGGAAACTCAATAGCGAATAGGCAGGAAAGGGTTGATTTTCAGAA
>ERZ779622.345-NODE-345-length-29256-cov-5.968426_pt1 | contig 29256 bp, 27 predicted proteins | sample MGYA00514188_ERZ779622 | MGnify/ENA primary metagenome ERZ779622 (study PRJEB29562, sample SAMEA4376702) | mouse gut metagenome | isolation source: Cecum | study: EMG produced TPA metagenomics assembly of the A DSS colitis mouse model was used to assess the... | reverse complement strand
TGTGCTCTGGTAAGCCCGTTTGTGCGCGCCAGCATCATAAAGTCGCTGGTCATCACTTCGGAAAGCTCCGCCCTCGTATACCGCGCCAGACTGGAAATACTGCCGAATCCCAGCGCCAGCACTGCCGGTACCACAGAGAGGAACATAGGCAGCGTAAACCAATCCGTACCGCTGTTCATCTGCAGAGGGAACCATTTCAATTTAAAGCACAGAAAATATTGTACCAAAAGTGCATACACATAAGAAGGAACGGAGATACACACCATGATAGCGGTGGAAATCACGTAATCCTGCCATTTATTCTTCTTTAACGCCGCATAGATACCAAGGAGCAGTCCCAACGGCACACTGAAAATCATGGAATAGATATTTACCATCAGGGTGGCGGGAATCTTGGAAACAAACACGCTCCATACATCCTGTCCGCGGTAGAGCGCCTCGCTGATGCCCCAGTCGCCGCCCAGCAAGCTTCTCTTCAAAAAGATGCCGTACTGTACCAGAATCGGCTTATTGTAGCCAAGCGCCTCTCTTCTCTGTTTAATCAGATTCATATCCTTGCCAAACTGGTTCGCATCTATCACAGGCAGAAGCTTGACTAAAACAAAACACATAGTCAGTATGACAAAGAGTACAAAGAACATGAGTGCAATACGCTTTAGTACATATTTGAACATAAAAAACCTCCTTCGTTTTGCATTTAGACAGCCTTTTCAGATCTCTGCAAAAGCTGTCTAAACACAAAACCAAAACCCAGAGGGCGGTCTCCCGCCCCGGGTTTGGTCTCATCATGCATCCGGTTACTACCCGTATATTAGTTGTAATTCAGGGTTCCGCCCTGGGAAGCAACATATTCCTCCCACTCTGCATCGGTGTAGTTGTAGGTCAGGTACTGTACGCCCTGATTGCCGTTACGTCCCACGCCGAAGACATACTCCTCTGAGTAGTACTGTACCTGCATACCCTTTAAGCCCGCAGTAGAATCGTCTACCAGCGGAATCATATCGTAATTTCTAAGGATTGCACCCTCCAGCGCTGCCAGAATGGTAAAGCGCTCTGCGGGAACGCCGTCGCTGCTGCCTGCGGAGAAGGTGCTCACGGTACCGTCCGCCGCCGTGATGTTAATCGACTCACCGTTGATGCAATTGGTCCAATCCATGCAGGAAGCGGTGTAATCCGTGCCGTTCAAATTCACGGTAAGCATAGAAGCGGTCGTATCCCAGGAAGGGTCATACTGATAGTTCGGCTGGATATACGCCGTCATCAGGTTGTAAGGGTCAAGTGCGGAGCCGGTCCAGCCTACATAGAACAGCAGGTCTACCTGATTGGCACGCAGCGCATCCGCAAAGCCGTTGCCCAGCGTATCGTCCTTGGAGAAGGTCAGCTTGCCTTCCAGAGAAGTGCCGACCACCGCCTCGGTATAGCAGTTTACAAGGAACTCATAGCCCTTCGCGTAGGTCTGGCTGGTATTGTTGGGCAGGCCAATCTTGATTTCGATGATATCGTCCTCATCCATCAGTCCGTCTGCAATGGCAATGTCATACGCCTCGTTAAAGCGCTGCTTTGCCATTTCCAAATTGTAGCCTGTGATGCTTTCAATCGCTTCGTCAACGTCTGCATACATCTTGCCGTCGCCGATGTCTTCGCTTACACCCCAGAACTCGGCAAGCACCCATTTTGCCTCCTCATTGGAGCGGTAAGTGGTGCCCGCCTCAGGGTCGGAAATAATCAGGCTGGAATATACGCCGAACGCCGGATTACAGGTCGGCTGTGTTGCCAGCGCAAACGCGGAACGGTCAAGGGCAAAGGAAAGTGCCTCGCGGAATTCCTTTACCGTCAGGATGGTCTTGTTGTAGTTTGCGCCAAGAGCCTCCTGTGCCGCTTTCAGTGCATCAAAATCCGGATTCAGCGCCACAAAGTAAGTGGAATCCAGTGTGGTATAGTAGGTATAGTCACTTGACTGATAATTTTCCATGTCCTCTGCAGTCAGTCCATAGCTGTCGAGCTGTCCGCTTAAGAACATTTCCAGTCTGGTGGAAGCCTCGCCTACACAGTCATACTGGATTCTGGTGGTCTGGTACTGTCCGTCCACGATGCCGTAGAAATTGTCGTTTCTCTCTAATACATACTGCTTATCAGCCTGGAAGGAAACCAGCTTGTAAGGACCATAGGAGATGGTCGTCTCAGCGGAGGTTCCGTAGCTGTTCTGGTATACGCCGTCAACAACGCTCTCACACTGCTTGTAGAGCTCTTCGTTTACCAGCCAGGAGCTGGTCAGCGCATAGCGCAGGTCAAAGCCCTTTAACGGCTTCTCCAGTACAATGACAAACTCATGGTCGGAAACAGCAAAGATACCAACCTCGTCAAAGCTCATCTCCGGATAGTTCTCGCCGTAGTAGCAGAACTCTTCCCACTCGCGGAAGGCGTAATCGCCCTGTGCTGCCTCATAATCTGCCACACTCATACCGTTTAAGCCGGCAATCAGATTGCGAAGTCCTTCATAAACCTCTTGGTTTACCTTTGCATAGCCGTCCTCATCTGCAGAGGGCTCAACAATCTCCGCAAACCAGTCCACATCGTTGTTTACGAAAAGCTCGGGATAAGCGCCGTAATATTCGTCCAGTCCGTTGCTGCCCCAGTTTCCTGTAGTATGCATATTAACCAAAACGTCTTTTCCGTCAACCGTGAAGTAGCCGTCCTCACCTACGGTGATATCCTCTACCGCAACATACTCTTCATCCGCATAATTCTGCGAAATCATATTAGACTGTCCATACTGTCCCTGATATGCAAAATTCTTTGCATTTACCAGCACAAGGCTGTTGGCATACAGACTGTCAGCACGGTGATTGTGCGCAATCGGATTTAAGAGAAGCTCTGCGCTCGTCACATAATCCTGCGCCGTAATCGGCGTGCCGTCCTCCCACATCAGGTCGTCACGGATGGTAAACTTCCACGCCCTTGACTCAGCGCCCTCTTCCAGTCCGTACTGTCCGATATAATCCTGCGTTACTTCCACAGGCTCGCCTACAGCAGCGCCGGGAACCATGGCATAGCCGTCCATGGTATCGTTAAAATCGAAGGTATAAAGAGGAGCCTCCATATAGTACAGCATATCGCCTGCATCGGTATTAGTCTGCTGCTGATGCGGGCTCCAGTTGGTTGGGAAGTCAGCCAGCGCAAGATTCAGGGTATAAGAATCAGTGGCTGCTTCGTCCGTGCCTGTCGGCGTGCTCTCCGTATTGGTGCTTGTGGGAGTCGTATCGTCAGCAGGCTCTTTGTCCTTGCCACCGCACGCCGCCAGTGAACATACCATCACGGAAGCGGTGAGAAGAGCAAGAAGTCTTTTGGAAATCTTTTTCATAATACTTTCCTCCTTTTTATATTTGCCATCACATACTTTTTCACTTTATTGCTTTACATTGCTACGTTAACAAAAAAGGATTGAATAATAAACTACCCACTCCTTCATGCGTAACCTTAAACAATTTATGCAATTATACAATACGTGATTAACAGTCCTTAGAATAAGGTAAAATCGACAAAATGTCAAGAGCTTTTCAAAATTTTACTGCGGTGTCACGTTAAAGTCAAAATGTTATTTTATACAACCGTTTTGATTCTTTTTGGCATATATGTATATTTTGTTAATATTTATTAAAAAACGGAGTAAAAAATGCATAAAAATTCTTTAGCATTTTTTACTCCGCAAGTCAGGCGAACATGCCTGCATGTTCATTTGAGGAGGCTTCTATTTTCCTTCCGCAAACACGTCCCTGTACTCGCCGATGCCTGAAAGCTCCTCTTCTATCCGAAGAAGCCTGTTGTATTTTGCCACACGGTCGGAACGGCAGGGCGCGCCTGTTTTTATCTGTCCGGCGTTTACTGCGACTGCAATATCTGCAATAAAGGTATCCTCCGTCTCTCCGGAGCGGTGGGAAATCACCGCCTTGTAACCGTTTGTACGTGCAAGCTCCACCGCCGCAAACGCTTCCGACAGCGTACCTATCTGATTGACTTTTACCAGTATGGCATTCGCAACCCCCAGCTTGATACCTGCATCCAGCCTTTTTACATTTGTCACAAAAAGGTCGTCCCCAACAAGCTGGATTCTGTCGCCAAGTCTTTCCGTAAGCAGCTTAAAGCCCTCCCAGTCGTCCTCCGCAAGCCCGTCCTCAATGGATACGATTGGATATTTGGCACAGAGCTCTTCATAATAGGAAATCATCTCTGCCGTATCCCTCACTATCTCCTGTCCCTTCAGCCTGCTTTCCCCGGGGAAATGATACATTCCCGTTTTTTCACTGTAAAGCTCGCTGCTCGCCACATCGAGGGCATTACGGATATCTTCACCGGGCGCATACCCGGCCGCCTCCACAGCCTGCACAATCAGGGAAAGGACCGCATCCGCATCCGGCAAATCCGGCGCAAAACCGCCCTCGTCGCCCACGCCGGTAGAGAAACCCTTTTCCTCCAGTATTTTCTTTAAATTATGATACACTTCCGCACAAATCCGCAGTGCCTCCGCAAAAGACACCGCCTTCACGGGCATAATCATAAATTCCTGAAAATCCACCGTATTCGCCGCATGTTTGCCGCCATTTAATATATTCATCATGGGAATGGGCATAAGATGGGAATGAATGCCGCCAAGATACCGGTACAACGGTATGGCAAGCGCCGCTGCTGCCGCCCTTGCACAGGCAAGGGATACCCCCAGCGTGGCATTGGCGCCAAGGTTTGCCTTGTTCTCCGTACCGTCCGCCGTATTTAGTATCCTGTCAATCTCCATCTGGCAGAGCGCATTCTGTCCCAGAAGAAGGGGTTCTATTTTACTGTTTATATTTTCCACAGCCTTTTTTACGCCAAGACCAAAATAACGCGGTTCGGCATCCCGAAGCTCCACCGCCTCAAAACGTCCCGTACTCGCACCGGAAGGCACTGCCGCACTGCCTGTAAAAACGCGCCCGCTCTGGCTGTCTCTTACCGTAACCTCCGCTTCTATGGTAGGATTCCCTCTGGAATCCAGTATCTCTCTTCCATGTACCTTTATAATCTCCATATACGCACTCATGGCATACCTCCTTTTTGCCTGCGGTTCTCACAGGCATTTACAGTCAGTATGCCACGATATTTCTAAAATATTTGCAGTGAAAGCTATTTTTGTTTACTTTTTGATAAGCAGCGATTTGCCCGTCATCTCCGCCGGCTGCTCCTTGCCCATAATCTGAATCAGCGTAGGCACAATGTCAGCCAGACAGCCGCCTTCCCGCAAAGTATATGCCGCGTCATAGTTGACAAGGATAAAAGGAACCTGATTGGTGGTATGGGCGGTAAAGGGCTCGCCTGTCTCATAGTCCACAAGCTGCTCCGCATTACCGTGATCCGCACAGATAAACAGCGCGCCGCCGTTCTCCTTCACAGCTTCCACAGCCTTGCCCACACACTCGTCCACAGCCTCAACCGCTTTAATCGCCGCTGCCTCCACGCCTGTGTGTCCTACCATATCGGGATTTGCAAAATTGATGATAATCACATCATATTTACCGCTTCTAATCGCCTCCGTAAGCTTATCGCACACCTCGTAAGCGCTCATTTCCGGCTTCAAATCATAGGTTGCCACCTTGGGAGAATTTATTAGAATTCTGTCCTCTCCCGCATTCGGTTCCTCCACGCCGCCGTTAAAGAAAAATGTCACATGGGCATACTTCTCCGTCTCCGCAATGCGCGCCTGTGTCATGCCCTGCGCCGCAAGCCACTCGCCGAAGGTATTGGTTACTGCTATCTTGTGGAAAGCGACCTCCTTATTTGCAATGGTCGGGTCATAGTCTGAGAAGCACACGAACATAATATCCTTTCTTGCGCCTCTTTCAAAGCGGGTAAATTCGTCGTCACAGAAGCTGCGGGTAATTTCCCGCGCCCTGTCAGGACGGAAGTTAAAGAATACCACAGAGTCTTTGTCCTGTACAATGCCTACGGGTTTTCCTTCTTCTACCACCACGGTGGGCTTTACAAACTCATCCGTCACACCGTCGTCATAGGAATGCTGTATGGCACAGATACCGCAGTCCGCCGTCTCGCCTTCGCCCTTTGTCATAGCGTCATAAGCTGCCTTTACCCTGTCGTAATTGTTGTCCCTGTCCATGGCATAATATCTGCCCATCACGGAGGCAATCTTTCCCACGCCGATTTTTTCCATTTCCTCCGCGAGCGCTGCCGCATAGCTTTTGCCGCTTGCGGGCGGCGTATCCCTGCCGTCTAAAAAGCAGTGTACATAAACCTTTTCAAGCCCGTTTCTTTTCGCCATCTCCAAAAGCCCGTAAAGATGGGTATTGTGGCTGTGCACGCCGCCGTCCGACAAAAGTCCCATACAGTGTAATGCACTGTCGTTTTCTTTGCAGTTTTCCATGGCTTTCTTTAAAGCCGGATTTTCAAAAAAAGTACCGTCCTCTATCTCTTTGGTGATACGGGTCAGCTCCTGATACACAATACGCCCTGCTCCCATATTGAGGTGCCCGACCTCGGAATTGCCCATCTGCCCTTCGGGAAGCCCTACCGCCATACCGCTTGCATTGCCGCGCACAAAGGGATACTCCTTCATCAAAGCATCCATCACAGGCGTCTTCGCCTCTGCTACCGCATTTCCTTCCTGCTTGTCATTCAGCCCATAGCCGTCCAGTATCATCAATACCGTGGTTTTCTTGCCCATTTATTTTCCTCCGTTCCTCTTATGCCATTCTGCTTTTATAGCTGTTTTCTTTCGTGAAAATTATACCTGTTCTTGCACCGACATGCAAGAGCAAGTTACGCATTTCTTCTTTACGGCTAATGCACAATCATCTCCTCAATAAAAATGCCATAGCCGCTGGTAGAATCGTTTATCAGAACATGTGTCACCGCGCCAATCAGCCTGCCGTTCTGTATAATGGGCGCGCCGCTCATTCCTTGTATAATGCCGCCTGTGAGGGCAATCAGCTCCGGATCCGTCACCTGCAGCACAATTCCACGGTTGATATTGTCATGGTCAAAATGACATTCCTTAATTACAATATCATAGTACTTTAACTCCCCGTCCACCATGCAGAATATCTCGGCAGGACCGATTTCCACTTCCTGCTTTAACCCAATCGGCAGCGGCTCAGCAGAGATACAGGCAAGCATTTTGTCATTGCAGGTTCCGAAGATTCCCCTTTCGGTATTATCTGTAATAATGCCGAAAATGTTGTTGTCGTTGTATTCAATCATACCGGTCATCTCTCCCGGTTCGCCCCGCACACCTTTTTTGATTGCCACAATATCCGTTTTGTAAAGGGTTCCACTGCTAAGTTCCATAATCATGCCGGTGTCTACATCATTGATGCCATGCCCCAGCGCGCCAAAGTTGCCTTCGCCGTCAACAAAAGTCATGGTTCCCACTCCCTGCGCATTATCCCTGACCCATATGCCAAGCTTATACTCCCCGCTCTGATTTTGGTAAGGCTGCACCTCGATGTCAAAAATTTCTCCGCCGCGGCGCACGGAGAGCACTACCGGCTGTCCGCCGCAGTCTTCGACCATCTCTATAAAGTCCGCTTTCTCCGTTACCGCCTCTCCATTCAGGGAAAGAATGTAATCGCCGGTTTTGAGCAGATATCTGGAAGGCGATACGCTGCTCCCGTTTACAGAGATAAAATCACCTACTCCAATCACCAAAACACCGTCCGTTTTCATATAGATGCCGACGGGAAGTCCCACCGGCGTAAGCGTCATATTTTCAATGACGTCAATATTTACCTGCTTAAAGGGAATGACACCAAAAAGTTTCAGGGTCATCCGGTAACTGCTCAGCGTGTCCGCCCGCATGGTAACGGGACTGCTCAAATCGATATAGATGGAATCCGCCGGTATATTGGATTCCCCTTGCCCATTTGCAGGAACGGCTGCGCTGTCTCCACTCGTATTCTCCTGTATTCTGATAATTTCTCCCTCAAGGGGCAGCCCTATGTTCAATACCTGTTCCTCTCCCATCTTCAATTTAATATTGCCGGGAATTTTCTCGTAATAATACAAGAAACCGACGCCGGCAAGCGTAAGGCAGGTAAAAATAAGGGCGCATAGCAGGCACCTTCTGTACATTTTTTTTCTTTTTTTGTTTTTCACTGCTATACCTCCTGCATACCGCAAACAATAGAATCCCCGCTTCGCCCAGATTCTGCTGCGAGTTTCCATTGTCATGAAAAAAGAGTACCCGTATCGGATACTCTTCTTAGTGTTGTCACATTTTTAAAGTTTAAACAAAAAAATCAGCTTTGCTTGATTTTGGCAGCCTCGCTTTTCATCTCTCTCGCATTAAAAAGCGCAGCTTCCGACAATGCATCTGCCCCTAAAAGCCTTGCCAGCTCTTCCGTCTCTCCTTCTTTTGACAAAAGACGAATACTTGTGGTTGTATGTTTACCGTCCGTCTGCTTTTCAATGACAAAATGGGCGTCCGCCATCGCTGCTATCTGAGACAGGTGGGTAATACAGATGACTTGATGGGCGCAGGACAGCTTACCCAGTTTTTCCGAAACCTTCCACGCCGTCCTGCCGCTGATTCCGGCATCGATTTCATCAAAGATAAGCGTGTCCACGGCATCCTTATCCGCCAGCACCGTCTTGATGCCTAGCATAACGCGGGAAAGCTCGCCGCCGCTCGCCACCTGTCCCAAGGGCTTTTTCTCCTCCCCCGGATTGGTGGAAATCAAAAATTCCACATCATCAAAGCCGTCTGCGGCAATTTCTTTTTTCTCTATTTTTATTCCAAACTCCACGGACAAAAAATTCAGTTCCAGAAGCGCCTGTTTTAACGTTTTTTCCAGTTTTTTCGCTTGTTTGAAGCGGCATGCGGAAACCGCCTCGCAGCTCTCTGTCAGCGCTTTTTTTGTCTCGTCATATTTTCTTTTTAAAAATGCCATCTGATTTTCATAATCGTTCAGCTCTTCTATTTTTTCCGAAAGCGCTTCTTTATATGCAAGAACCTCGTCAATTGTTTTTCCATATTTTTCCTTCAAATGATTCAGCAGGTTGAGCCGCTCTTCCACCGCAGCAAAGTCTGCCCCGTCAAACTCCATATCCGCAATATAATCGGAAAGCTCCCTGTTAAAATCGTTTAAAAGCGCTTCAATCTCTGCTATCTGCTCCGAAAGCCCGCTAAGCCCGTCGTCATAAACCGCAGCCTGTGAAAGCTCCCGCACCGCTCTTCCAACAAAAAAGGAAGCTCCCTCCTCTTCCCCTCCGGCAAAACGGTAACACGCGCCTAACGCTTCCCCGATTTTGCGGCTGTTTACCATACGGCGATACCTGCTCTCCAGCTCCTCATCCTCCCCCGCTATAGGCGCCGCCTGCTCGATTTCGTCAAATGCAAAGAGCAGAAATTCCATCTCCCGCTTTCTCGCCGCCTCGTCCATCTCCATTTCTGCCATCTTTTCCGCAATCCGGTTTTTCTCATAAAACAGCTCCCTTACCTTTGCAAGCGGTGCAAGGATTTCCTTGCCGGCATAGGCATCCAGAATTTCCAAATGCTTTTTTTTGTGTAGAAGGGACTGATGCTCATGCTGCCCGTGGATATCTAAAAGAAGCTCCGAGAGCTCCTTTACCTGTTTTATGCTTACGGTCTCCCCATTGATACGGCTGAGGCTCCTGTTTGCCTGCAGGCGGCGGCTGATGGTAACAGTTCCTTCCTCACAGGGCAGCTCCATTTTTGCAAGTTTTTTTTGAATCCTTTCATCCTCTCCTGAAAAGGTGAGCTCCGCCAGCGCATAATCCGCCCCTTTTCGAATCAAATCCTTATCCGCCTTTGCCCCCAGCGCCAGATTGACAGAGCCGAGCAGAATAGACTTACCTGCCCCCGTCTCGCCGGTCAGGATATTTAAGCCCTGTGAAAATTCTACCTCCGCCTCCTCTATCAGCGCAAGATTCTTTACGTGTAAGCTTAATAACATTTATTTACCCCACAATTCCTTTTGTACTGTTATGCCTCAACCATACTGCGTATTTTGTCCATGAGAATTTTGGTATCCTCTACGGTTCTGACTGCAATCATAATCGTATCGTCCCCTGCAATCGTACCCACGACTTCTTTGAATTTCATGGCATCCACGGCAGCGGCTACTGCCATCGCCATGCCGGATACCGTCTTCATCACCAGAATATTCTGCGCCATATCCATGGAATAGAAGCCGTCCGCCAAAACCCGGCTGTACTTGTCCCACAACCGGCTGTCATCCTGCTTTAATACAATGTATTTCTGCCTGCCGCCCGCAGGAACCTTTGACAGGTTTAGTTCCCTGATATCCCTTGATATGGTAGCCTGCGTCACATCATAGCCCGCCTGCTTTAAATAAGCAGCCAGTTCTTCCTGTGTCTCCACATCATAAGTCTCAATAATTTCAATGATTTTGGCATGTCTCGTCTTTTTCATATGAGCTCCTGTCTGCGCACTCTGCGCGTTTATAAAGCCGCAATTTTAGCTTTCACTCATCTTTTGATGAAGCACTTCTAAAAAGCCCGCCCTTCCAAGCTTTATGAAATCCGTTGTCCGCTCTGACTGCGCAATCCGCACGGCATCCCCTGTCTTAAGCTCCACGGCACAGCCGTCAAAGCTTGCCGCCGCCGTCTGCCTCTGCCCCTCCGTTCCTGCAGGAATCTCGATAACCACCTCATCCTCCGGTGAGAGCACAATGCTCCTCTGGTTCATGGTATGGGGACAAACCGGCGTTACGACAATCAGCCTTGCCGAAGGCTCCACTATCGGTCCCCCTGCAGACAGATTATATCCTGTCGAGCCGGTAGGCGTCGTCACAATGATGCCGTCTGCCAGATATTTGTAAAGAAGCTTCCGATTGACATAAAGATGAAAACGCAGCACCTGCTGGCTGCCGGCCTTGCTGATGACAATGTCGTTGAGCGCCCATTCCTCACGCTTTTCGCCGTCTTTTTTGTAGACGGTACCGCTTATCATCATACGGCTCTCCAACTCGTAATCTCCGTCTAAAAGCTGCGTCAGCGCCGTTTCTGCTCCTTCCGGCTCCACCTCCGTCAAATAGCCCAGATTGCCCAGATTGATGCCCAAAAGCGGTACGCCCGACCTGCCGCCAAACTCTCTGGCTGCCTTTAACATCGTACCGTCTCCGCCCAGCACCAGAATACAGTCGGCCGCCGTCTCCTTTTTTCCCTGACTGTCCTCCCCCATGACTTTTACGTCACAGCGGATCCCATTCTTTGAAAGAAAAGCAGACAGCCGGTTTGTCATCTCAAAATTTTTATCCTTATGGCTGTTGGTATAAATACAGAAACATTTCATTTTGTATGAAGCTCCTCATGCGCTTTTTTTACCGTTTCCTCCACAAGCTGCCGCCACGTCTCCTGCCTTGATATACCCGTCTCTTCCGCCGTGATGCGCGCAAGCTCCCGTTCTGCCTCCTGTTCGGAAAGCGCCTCGCTTACAGGCTTATTTTCCCCTTGCAGCGCAAGAAGCAGCAGATATTCTATATTGCCCTCCGGTCCCCTGATGGGAGAAAAGGAAAGCGCCTTTGCCGTAAATCCTAAGCTGTCCGCAAAGTCAAGCACCTTGCAGATGACCTCTCTGTGCACGGAGGGCTCCTTTACCACGCCCTTTTTTCCTACCTTATCGCGTCCCGCCTCAAACTGTGGTTTAATCAGGCAAACCACGCTGCCGCCGTCTTTTAGTATTCGTCTTAGCGGCAGGAGAATTTTGGTCAGGGAAATAAAAGATACGTCCACCGAAGCAAAATCCGGCGCCTCTGCGATATCCTCCCGCACCATATAGCGGAAATTGGTTTTTTCCATGCAGACCACACGCGCATCGCTGCGCAGCTTCCAATCAAGCTGCCCGCGCCCTACATCCACCGCATAGACCTTAACCGCCCCGTTTTGCAGCATACAGTCGGTAAAACCGCCGGTGGATGCGCCTATGTCCATACACACCTTGCCCGCCGTCGAAATTTCAAAACACTTCAGCGCCTTTTCCAATTTAAGCCCGCCCCTGCTTACATAACGAAGGGCGCTGCTTCTTACCTCAATCGCTACCTTTTCCTTTTCAAACATGGCGCCCGCCTTGTCTTCCTTCTGCCCGTCCACAAACACAACGCCCGCCATGATAATGGCTTTCGCCTTTTCTCTGGATTCCGCAAACCCGCCTGAAACCAGAATGACATCCAGTCTTTCCTTCATGTATTCCTCAATTTCCTGACAGACGCTCCTTGATACGCGCCGCCACGCTCTCCGCATCTATCAAAAGCTCCTTCTTTAAGAGCTCTACACTCCCATGCTCCACATACGCGTCGGGTATGGTGATGGACAATGGTTGTACCGCCAGCGCATTTTCATTTAAAAAGCTCTGCACCCGCTCGCCAAACCCGCCGCTCGCCACATTCTCCTCCATGGTGACAAGCAGACGGTGTCCTGCTGCCGCCTTTTTTACCATATCCTCGTCAAGCGGCTTCACAAACCGTACATTGACAAGGCTGCAGGCGTGCCCCTCCTCTTTCAAAATGTCCCTGACAGCCTCCGCCGTCTGCACCATACTGCCCACGGCCAAAAGCGCAACCTCCTCTTCCTCATAAATCCATTCGCTTTTTCCGCAGACAACCGGCTCGCGGAACTCCTTGAGTCCGGCATATGCCTCGCCCCGCGGATAGCGGATTGCCGAAGGCATATCCAGCTCCACCGCATACTTTAACATATCTGAAAGCTCCCATTTATTTTTAGGCGCCATAATCTGCAGTCTTGGGATACAGGATAAATAGGACAAATCAAAAATGCCCTGATGGGTCTCCCCGTCGCTTCCTACCAGTCCCGCCCTGTCGATGGCAAACACCACCGGCAGGTTCTGAATACACACGTCATGCAGTATCTGGTCATAGGCACGCTGTAAAAAAGAAGAATAAATCGCCACCACCGGTCTCATGCCGCCGGCAGCCAGTCCTGCCGCAAAAGTAACCGCATGTTCCTCCGCTATCCCCACATCAAAGAAACGGTCCGGATACATATTGCGGAAACGTTTCAGCCCCGTCCCGTCCGGCATCGCCGCCGTAATTGCCACCACATTTTCCTTCCGCTGCCCAAGCTTACACATAACAGTGGAGAAAATATCCGTGTAATTAGGCGTATTGCGGGGATTTTTGGGAAGCCCCGTCTCTATTTCAAAAGGCTCCGCCCCGTGAAATCTCGCCGGATGGCGCTCTGCAGGCGCATATCCCTTTCCTTTTTCCGTCATGACATGTATCATCACCGCGCCCTTTACACGCCGCGCTTCGCCGATTACCTTTAGCAGGGCGTTCACATCATGCCCGTTCACCGGTCCTAAGTACGTGATGCCCATATCTTCAAAGAGCATCCCGGGAATCACAAGCTGCTTCACGCCGCTTTTCACCCGCCTGATCTTTTCAATGAGGGAGTCTCCTTTTGCCCTGCCGCGCAGCGCATTGTAAATACCTGACTTCAAATCGAGGTAGCTGTCCGCTGTCCTGATTTTATTGAGATAGCTTGACATGCCTCCCACATTCGCAGAGATGGACATATTGTTGTCATTTAATACAATGATAAAGTTCGTCTCCAGCTTGGAAGCGTTATTTAACGCCTCGTACGCCATACCGCCCGTCAGGGAGCCGTCTCCGATAACGGAAACAATGGTATTGCTCTCCCCCTTTAAATCCCGCGCCTTCACCATCCCCAGCCCTGCCGATACGGAGGTCGAGCTGTGCCCTGTATCAAAGCAGTCACACCTGCTTTCCTTCCGCTTGGGAAAACCGCTCATGCCGTGGTATTTGCGCAAGGATTCAAAGCCGTCCCGCCGCCCCGTCAAAAGCTTGTGCGTGTATGACTGGTGCCCCACATCCCATATGATTTTATCCGTTGGAAGGTCAAGTGCAATATGCAGCGCCATTGTCAGTTCTACCGCTCCTAAATTGGAACCTAAATGTCCGCCTGTCACACTGATTTTTTCTATTAAAAACTGCCGGATTTCTTCCGCAAGGGCTCCATACTCCGACTTGTCGATATATTTGATATCATTTTCTTTTTGTATCTGCTCCAGCAATACGACCACCTCTGCTTTTTGCGTAAAACCGCCGCCCGCCTTGTCTTATTTCCCGTATCTATGCAAACTCTTCCAGTTCTCCCTCGTCATTTAACTGCATGACCTGCTTTTCCACTTTGTCAATATCTGCATTGCATTTTTTCAAAAGTGCCATGCCCTCTTTGTAAATACGAAAAGATTCCTCCAGCGAGACCTCCTCCGATTCCAGTCTGGTAACCGTCTCTTCCAGTTTAGCAAATTTCTCCTCTAAGGTCATCCGTTCTCTCCTTTTTTGCCTTGATAGGACTCAGCTTGTCCTTTACCTGCACCAGTACCTTTCCGTCCGATACGCTGATGGTAAGCATATCCCCCGGATGCACCTGTGATAGTTTCTTTAAAGCCCTGCCTTCCTTATCCTCCACATAGGCATAGCCCTGATTCAGCTTTGCCAGAGGGGAAAGCCCCTTAAATTTTTCCACATAGAGTGCAAGTATATGGCGGTTATCTTTTATTTTTTCCTCCATAAGCCGCTGCAGCTCCTCTTCCGCCCTTAGCGCAAAAAGCCGCTTGTCCCGAATCCGGCTCTCGGGACTTTGCAGTCTATAGCGCAAAGCAAACCGTTCTGCCTGCTGCCGCTTTTTTGCAACCACGGCGCCCATCCGCTTTACAAGCTTTTCCCTGCCGTTATGTAAGGCAAGCATAACCTGACCGTAATCGAATACGGCAAGCTCCGCCGCCGCCGAAGGCGTAGGCGCGCGCAAATCCGCTACATAATCGATAATCGTATGGTCCGTCTCATGGCCTACCGCCGAAATAACGGGAATGCTGCAGTCAAATACCGCCTGCGCTACAATCTCCTCGTTAAACGCCCACAAATCCTCAAGGGAACCGCCGCCGCGCCCCACTATCATCACATCCACGCCCTGACGCTCCAAGGCGCGGATACCGTTTGCAATGCTCTGTGCCGCCTGCTCCCCCTGCACAATGGCAGGATATAAAAGAATGCGGATGTAGGGATTCCGCCTTTTCGCCACATTGATAATGTCCCTGACAGCCGCTCCCGTAGGCGCCGTCACCACACCCAGCGTCTGGCTGTATCCGGGAATGGGACGCTTGTACTGCTCTGCAAACATACCCCTCTCTGCAAGATCCTGCTTTAACGCCTCGTATTTTTCATAAAGATACCCTGCGCCCTCCTGCACAATCTGTTTGGCATAAAGCTGGTATTTGCCGTCTTTCTCGTACACATCCACTATGCCGCCCGCGACCACCTGCTGCCCGTTTTCCAATTTAAATTTCAGACCGCCCCTGTTTCCTGCAAACATCACGCAGGCAATCGCGCCTTTTTCATCTTTTAACGTAAAATAAATATGTCCAGAAGAATGATATTTGCAGTTGCTCACTTCACCTCTTACGAAAAGCGACTGCAGCATAAAATCCTGCGTGAACATATTTTTAATATAGGCATTTACCTGTGCCACCGTGTATACATTCTGCATGGTAGACCTCATTTTGGCGATGTCAGAGACATGCCTTTTATGCAAATTTTGCCAAAACCGCGTTGACAAACGCACCGGAGCCGTCCTGCCCGAACTTCTTGGCAAGCTCGACCGCCTCGTTGATTGCCACGCTGACCGGCACGTCGTCATCATACTGCATTTCATAAAGCGCAAGCCTGAGCACGGTCAAGTCCACCTTGCCCATACGCTTCAGGTCCCAGTTTTCCGCCTTTTTATCAAGCTGTGCATCAATATCGGACAGCTTTTCCATAATTCTGTCATACTTTTCTTCTATATAAGCTGCTTCCTTCGGCGTTCTCTTTACTTCATCATCCTCAAAAAACAACTGCATCTGTTCCGGCATATCCTGCGGCGTGTTAAATTCCACGCGAAACAGCAGAAGAAAAATCTGCTCCCTCAGTTCTCTTCTTCCCATATCGTATCCATTCCGGTCCATCGGACGAAAAAGCGCCCGCTTTTCCCGCTTCTTTACTTATTTTTCTGCATGTTGACGCCGGCAATGCGAATATTGACATCCGTCACGTTAAGACCGGTCATATTCTCGATTGCCGCCTTTACCTTTGCCTGTACCTTCTGGCAGACCGCCGGAATGTTGTAGCCATACTCCACGGTCATGGACAAGTCCACTTTCACATTCTGTCCCAAAATATCTACTTTGACGCCCCTTATCATATTTTTCATGCCGACCCTGCTCATCAGCTCTCCGGTTACATTGCCCGCCATGGCGGATACGCCGTCCACCTCCCGCGCGGCAAGGCTTGCAATCATGGACACGACATCATCTGCTATCTGCACAGCGCCAACGCTCTCGTTATCCTGTAAAACATATACGTTTTTATCTTCCATTTTGAAAACCTCCAAAAATTATTTTCCTTTTGTTGATTATAGCACACCCGTCATTCGTTCACAAGCCAAAAAGTCAGCGTGAGCTTATCAGGGGAAGAAGCATAGGCGACCGGTCCGCCGCCGGAATCCAGATAGCGGAATATCTCCTGCTTCTCAATCAGCCTCTCCAAAAAACTCTCGTAGGTATCTTCATCCGTACATTTTAACGTCACGCTTATCCGGTTCTCTTCATAGGCACGGTCAAAAAATGCTGCGACCGCCTTTTCCTCATACGCAGAAAAGCAGGCGTCCTCCATCACATAGTAATTGGCGGCTGTAGCCGTGCATTCCGGCAAAGGCACAAGCGTATCCGGCGCATGGGTTTTCAGCAGCTCTTTTGTCGTAATACAAAGATAATCGTAATTGACAGGGGGCACCGGCAATGCGCTTTCCCCGCCGTCATAAGAACGGTATGACGCATCTCCCCATGTGGCATCCAGATAATAATAACTGCCGTCCACCTGCACCAGATTCCACGCGTGCCGCTCTCCTCCCCTGACATTTCCGACCACAAGCGTAGAAGCTATCCCCAGCTTGTCAAACAGATACTGCGCCGCTTTTGCGTACCCCTGACATACCGACTCTCCGCCTACAAATACGGAGCAGATATTTTGATTTTCCGGCGCATCCCTGTTATAATCCGTGTGCAGCACCAGATATTCGTAGACATATTTTACCTTCTCATATTCTGACGCTTCCCTGTCAATACCGGCAAGGCATTCCTCCACGGCCGCATCTATCAGCAGCTGCTGCCTCTCTCTTTCCGCCACGCTCATGGTATAATCACCTTCGAAACTGATTTTTACGATTTCGTCTTCCCGCATATAGGTGGTATAGCGGTAGCCTTTTATAAAAAACAGCTCCGGATGGTCGTTCATGACGCACTGAAAAATTTTGTCAATCTCCTGCTCCGCCACGGTCCCGTACCCCTGCGGAGACAATGCGGCGCCCGTATACATGCCCTCCATAATGGCATACATATCCACATACCATGCCCGCTCCTCTTCTGTCAGGGCATCGTAATAGAATTTACCGCTCTGGCTTTCTGCGAGAAGCGGAACCATTTCTTCTTTGTCCGTCCCCTCTTCCTCAGCCTTTGCCGCTTCCGCTGCCGTTTCTGCCGCCGTTTCCGTCCCTTGCGCATACAGGCTCTCCCACGCCTGCACATCCTCTTCCCCGCCTGCGGCGGCGCTGGAATACGCGCCTGTTTTTTCGTCCGGCGTACTCTCTTCCGTAAATGCACACGCGCCAAGCACAAGAGCTGACATCACAAGCATGGCAGTCACAAAAGCGTATGGCGTGTGGATTCTCCTTCGTACAGAGAGTAAAAATCTTTTCAAGGTTTCTCCTTTTTCTATATATTTTGATTGGTGGGATAAAAATCAGTTGCTGTGCGAGGGTCATTGTGCAGGTATCGGCGGTAAGCAAAGGTCTGCTTATGGAATAGACAATCTACACAATTCGGTACTGGCAAAAGACCATAAAGGCAGGAGGGACGCTACCCGACTGCCTTTCGCTTTACTGGGCTTAACGGAATGTCCGGCACATCCGGCTTGCAACAGAAGAACAGGCTCCGGATTCTACGCTTTGCACCGTCCTCTCCAAATACCAAATTTTGCAGCCCCCAGTCTAATTCCTGCAAAACTCCGAGAGCACCAACCCCTCATTCCTATCCAGCGTCATCCCCACGCTCCACGCATTGACAAAGAGCAGAAGCGGATTCCCTTTCAAATCCTGAATTTTTTTCATATCCGAGGTGCCCGTCAGCTTATTCATATCGATATCCTTGTTTTCAACCCACCGGATATGCTCATAGGGCAAAGGCTCCAGACGGATTTCCACGTTATACTCATTTTCCAGACGATATTTCAAGACGTCAAACTGAAGCACACCCACAACGCCTACAATGATTTCTTCCATACCGGTGTTGAACTCCTGAAATATCTGGATAGCGCCCTCCTGCGCAATTTGGGATACCCCTTTGATAAACTGCTTCCGCTTCATGGTATCCATCTGCCTCACTCTTGCAAAATGCTCCGGCGCAAAGGTAGGAATTCCTTCATAGCGGATTTTTTCCTTTGGCATACAGAGCGTATCTCCGATGGAAAAAATTCCCGGGTCAAACACGCCGATGATATCGCCGGCGTACGCTTCGCTCAGTATCTTTCTCTCATCCGCCATAATCTGCTGGGGCTGGGACAGGCGCATCACCTTGTCCCCCTGCACGTGGCGCACTTCCATGCTGGCATCGTATTTTCCGGAACAGATGCGCATAAAAGCAATCCGGTCCCTGTGTGCCTTGTTCATATTTGCCTGAATCTTAAATACAAACGCAGAAAATGCATTTCCCACAGGGTCAATCATGCCGACATCCGCCTTGCGCGCAAGAGGCGTCGTCGTCATATCCAGAAAATGCTGTAAAAATATTTCAACACCGAAATTAGTCAGCGCCGAGCCAAAAAATACCGGCGTCAAATCGCCGCTTCTGACCGCCTCAATATCAAATTCCGCGCTGGCGCCGTCCAAAAGCTCGATTTCATCACAGAGCTTGTCCGCCGCCTCCCTGCCGATGACAGAAACTAGCGTTTCCTTATCAGAGAGCGGAATTTCCGTGGTTTCGCCCTCCTTGGTTCCCTTTTCCGTATCGGAATAGGTAAGTACTGCCGCCTTATTCCGGTCATATACTCCCTTAAAGCCCTTGCCTGAACCAATGGGCCAGTTGACGGGGCAGGTGGCGATTCCCAGCTCCTTCTCTATTTCATCAAGCAAATCAAAGGTGTCGTTGGCATCCCTGTCCATCTTATTGATAAAGGTAAAAATCGGGATTTTACGCATAACACACACTTTGAAAAGCTTTCTTGTCTGCGCCTCCACGCCTTTTGAAGCGTCGATTACCATCACTGCCGAATCCGCCGCCATCAGGGTTCGGTAGGTATCCTCCGAGAAATCCTGATGTCCCGGCGTGTCCAAAATATTGATACAGAAACCGCCGTACTCAAACTGCAGCACGGAGGAGGTCACGGAAATACCCCTTTCCTTCTCTATTTCCATCCAGTCTGATACAGCGTGCCTCGCAGTTGCTTTTCCTTTGACGCTGCCCGCCAGATTAATAGCGCCTCCATAAAGGAGAAATTTCTCCGTCAAAGTCGTCTTGCCCGCGTCGGGATGCGATATGATTGCAAAGGTCCTTCTTCTGTTTATTTCTTCTGCGTCGTTTAATGCCACGTCTTTTTCCTCCAAAATATTATAGCATTCCTGTTCCGTCAAAATCCGGCCGGATACCAAAGTATTGTAACACAGTTGCCCCTATATCTGCAAAGGTTTCTCTCGTTCCCAGATTTTTTGGCGCAGCTTTTTTCCCATAAAGCAGAAAAGGCGTGTATTCTCTGGAGTGGTCCGTGGAAACGGTATAGCCCGGGTCGCAGCCATGGTCTGCGGTTATCATCAGAAGGTCATCCTCCCGCATTTTTGCCATAATCTCCGGCAGCTTCTCATCAAATGCAGTCAGCGCCGCCGCATAGCCGTCGATGTCGTTGCGGTGTCCGTAAAGCATATCGTAGTCCACCAGATTGATAAAGCACAAGCCTTCAAAGTCTGTGTCCAAATAAAGACAGGTTTTTGCAATACCTTCGGCGTTGCCGCTTGTATATACATGCTCCGTAATACCCTGCCCCGCAAAAATATCGTATATTTTCCCTACGGCAATTACGGATTTTCCTGCCGCTTTTAGTGCGTCCAGCATGGTAGGCGCCGGCGGCTTTAAGGAAAAATCGTGTCGGCGCGGCGTGCGCACAAAGCTGCCTGCTTGTCCTGTAAAAGGCCTGGCTATGACTCTGCCTACACCATGCCTGCCTGTCAGAAGCTGTCTGGCTATGCGGCAGTATTCATAAAGCTTGTCCACCGGTATGATGTCTTCATGGGCGGCAATCTGGAATACGCTGTCCGCTGAGGTGTAGACTATCAGGCTGCCTGTTTTTAGGTGTTCTTCTCCAAAGTCCTTGATGACTTCCGTACCGGAGTAGGGCGCGTTGCAGAGTATGCCTCGTCCGGTCGCTTCCGAAAAGGCAGAGAGGATTTCTTCGGGAAAGCCGTGTGGGTAGACGGGAAGCGGGGTTTGGGAAGCGACGCCTGCAATCTCCCAGTGTCCGATGGTGGTATCCTTGCCGGCGGAGCGCTCCGTCATGCGGGCGATGCGGGCAAGGGGAGCGGGGGTTTTTGTTCCGCAGGTTATGCCGTCTATGTTGAATAAGCCGAGCTTCTGCAGGTTGGGGGTGGAAAAACGGGGGCTCTGGGAGACGGTGGCTAAGGTATTTACGTTGATGTCGCCAAAGGCGGGGGCATCCGGCATGGCGCCGATGCCAAAGCTGTCAAGTACAATGAGAAAGATTCTTTTCATGGTGGTTTATCTCCTGTCTGGGGTGGGTGCGGAAAAAGGGTGGCGCGGGGTGGGTGAAGCGGGGGTGGGTGAAACGGGGGTGGGTGAAACGGGGGCGCGGCAACGCTTCGCTGGGCGCTTTGGGTGGGCTGGGGGGAGGGTAAAGCGGGGGCGCGCCAGCGCTTCGCTGGGCGCGGGGTGGGTGGAGGAGAGTTACGCAGTGCTCAGCTCGCCTTCGCTGCGCTGCGGCTCGCTCACGGGCTGTCGCCCTATGAAAAAAGGCAAAAATGAATTTTCTTACGTGCAAGCACGACGCAAATTCATTTTTGCCTTTTTTCGCACTGCTCGTTGCTTACGTGAAGTATATCACGTTTTTCTCTACTGTACAATCGTGCTGATGACAATATTTGCGGCGTCTATGTTGGTTTTGCGTTTTACTATGTCTTCGATTTGGGCACGCTGGGCTTCGGTGAGTTCGGCGGCGTTTACGACTACGTCTACGCTGCCGTCGCTGATGCTGACTACTACGTCGGGGAAGCCTTTGGCTTCTAATAGGATTTCTGCCGCCATTTCTTGTTCTGCAATGTTTGTCATTGCTACCATGGTGTCAACTGCGTTTTGTTTTTGTTCGTCGCTTAGGGTTGCGCTGTTGATGATTTCAAGCAGGGTTTCCCTGTTGCGGGCACGTACTTGTTCTTTTAGTAGTTTTGCTTCGGAAAGGCTTGTTACGGGGGTTGTGCCGGTAAATACGGCTTCACCCGGGATTTCTCCGTCTGTGGGCGTTTCCGGTTCTACGGGGGTGGAATTTACGTCCATTCCTGTATCAAGATAATTGTCCGCCATCTCGTCTACGTCTGAATCCAGACTGGCAATGTCCGTGAGAGACTGGTCATTGGTAAGGTCTTCCTCGGACAAATCCAGCAGACCGTCCAGAGAATAGTCATTTGTCACATTACCTGCCGTAAAATTTTCCACGCTGGTCTGGTCCTGCGTCTGTGCATCTCCTGATGCCGGCAGATACTCTTCCTTTTCCAGATTGGTCCCCGCAAACTGCAGATAGCCTGCAACGGCAATCATAATCGCCAGCGCGGTAATCATAAGTTGGTTCTTCTTTAAAATGTTTTTCACGTCTTTCTCCCCTTTACTGGCTGCCTGCCAGTTATTTTTACTAATTTATTATATTAACCCTATGTCCCCTCTATGCATTTTCCCGCCTATTTTATGTCCCTCTTTTATGTGAAACGGTACAGATGTTTTATAAAACGCGGCTAAATCTTCAGTTCTTCAGCTTTACCACCTTGACCTGATGGGCGTCGATGCCAAATAAAACCTGAATGATGTCCGATATATTTTTGCTCACCGAGCCGCTCCCGGCTCCTTCCGCCAGTACTACAACGCCTTCTATCTGGGGACTGATTGTTTTAATCACATACGGTTCTGCATGGTTTCCTTCATTGGTATACACCGTGCTGTCGCCGGTATCCACAGCATTGACCGTGCGTGTTCCGCCTCCGGAATCCGCCTCTTCCGTGTCGGTGCGCGAAACCGGTGCATCTTTTTCTACGACCTTTTCCGAGGAGGTGCGGAGTGTGATAATAACCCTTACCTCCCCCGCCACCTCCATCTGCATAAGCAGCGCTGCTACCTTCTGCTCCATGACGGCAGTATATTCCTCTGTACTGTCCGTATACGGAAATCCTTCTGCCCCCGCTCCGTTTTCTGCTGCGTCATAACTATTGTTATTTAATTCTCCTGAAGCGCTGCCGCCGTTTTCACCGTCTTTTTCTGCCTTTTTTCCATTGTCCAGAGGCAGGGCAATTACCATCAGCAGCACGCCCGCCAGTACGAGAATCAGCAGATTGTTTTTATCCTTTGCCATCTCCTTTATTTTTTTAATCACCGGTATTCACCTCAATCCTGTCTATCTCTATGTCGATTTCCTCAACCGGCTGCCTTCTGTCCACCCCTGACGTATTTTCGAGCGGCAGAGTCTCCCCCTGCTGCCCGCCTGCGGCGGACTGCTGCGCTGTGCCGCTCTGCGGCGGCTCTGCCGCAGCCTGTTCTTTATCCATCTCCTTTTGCATGGCATCCACCCTCGCCTGCACTTCCGCCATCGTCATTTTTTCCAGAATTGCTTCCAGCTTTTCCATATCCGCTTCCTCCATGCTCTCTGCAAGCAGCCTCTGATAATACTCCAGCCGTCCGTCAAAAACAATGCCGCCTCCTTTTCCAAACACCGCGGATACTGCCACAATAACCTGCGCCAGTACCATAATGCTGATTAAAAGCCTGATGTATTTTTCATAACATTCTGCCGCTTTAAAATGTAGAATCATTTGCGCACATACGATAAAAATACCCGTCTGCTTTGTAATCTGCAACATTCTCTCTCCCATTCCCGCACCCGTTTTCCTTTCCCTCTAAAATCCCCGGTTTGTAGTGTATGCCGCGATAGAAACTGTAATCATGAACAGAAGCAGGGAAGTGCCCGCTGTCTTAAACAAAAGCTGCCCGCCGCATCCCACTTTGTCCGTACACATTGTAATCCGCTTATCACTCACCACCCCCAAAAATGCCGCCGCCGCTTTTAATAAAAATGCCATCACCAGAATTTTCAAAAGCGGCACCGCAGCAATCACCAGAAGCAGAATCAGCATCACAAGTCCGATGCTGTTTTTGATTACCACAGCCGAACCTAAAACAACCTCGACGATGCCGTCTGCCGCATCTCCGATTCCCGGAATTGCCGCCACTGCTTTTTGCAGCGTTGTCGCCTTTACCGAATCAATAGCAGGCGTTATCATTGATTGCAGCAGGCTGAGACCGGTTATCACACCCAGTGAAGCCTTTAACAGAAAACGAATTACCTTTTCCATGCCCTCCACCAGAAGCGTCAGCCTTTCCTCAATCCATATACCGTTAATCAGCGCCAGAAGTACATAGCTGTTAATGAGCGGCAGCACCATTGTCAAAAGCACATTTTCTATCACATAAATCAGCAAAATGACAATCTGGTAGCTTGCCACGGCTGTGACTGCACCCGTGGCAACCCCCACCGACAAAAAATAGACCGGAATAAAAATCTGCGTGAAATCCACAATGTTTTGTATGGCGCCGACCGCGACCGCAAGCGACGATGCAAAACATTTCATCAGGATAACCGACATGAGCAGATAAGTAAAATAAAAGCCGATATCCGCAATCTGGTGATTGTCAAATATTTCAATAAAATGTGCAATCAGGGCAGCCGCAATTCCCAGCAGCATAATCCAGACAAAAATTTCCCTGATGGAATGAAACTCCGCCGCTATATCGCTGAAAAACGACTGTATTCCATAGGAAATACCGCCCATAATGTCCCCTGAAAGGATTTTGGAAAACATGTCCTCCAAATGAAACTGTTTGTCCGGAAACAAAGAAGAAAGCTTTTGCTCCAGGCCGCCCAAATCATACTCATTCCAGATATGCGTAATATCAACCGACATGCGGCGCCTCCTATAAAAAACTTTGTATCTGCTCCAAAACCGCCAACAGTATCGGCAGCCCTGCAAACATGACCGTAAGCTTTCCCAAAACCTCTATCTGTCCCGCTACGGCGGCAAATCCGGCATCCTTGCAGATTCCTGCGCTAAACTCACAGATATAGGTAATTCCCACAATTTTAAGCAGCGTGCCCAGATAGCCTTCCCCGCCTTTCATATATTGCTGCAGCTCCAAAATCTTTGCCATCAAAGAATACAGACAACGTACTGCATAAGAAAAAATCAGCACCGCCGCACCAATTCCCACATAAAGGGTATATTCCGGCCTGCTCCCCTTAAACCAGCCGGCAAGCAGCACACCGAGAATTCCCAAGAGAGCAATTTTTATAATTTCAATCATAGCCGTCTCTCCTGCTCCTTTTATAAAGAAAATAATGCCTGAATGGTCGTAAAAAGCTCATATATGTAAGGCACTATCCATGTAAGCACCAATATCAGTCCTGCAAGGCTGACTAAAAAAGCCTGCTCTTCCCGTCCGCTGTGCTTTAACACCTGACTTAAAATGGTTACCAGAATTCCTACCGCCGCTATTTTAAATATCAGACTAACTCCCATGCCGCCTCCTCAGAAGACTTATATCAAAATGACTGCCAGTAAAAGCCCCCCCATAACCCCCAGCCCCGCAGCCATTCTCCCTTGCCTGTGAAGCTCTTCCTCCCTGCTCTGTATACTGCCCGCAAGCATATCCCTGTACCCCGCAATCGCCTGCTGCTGCATATGATTGTCCGAAATCCGGCTGCCCGCAGAAAAGCACAGAAAAATTTCCTTTTCCTTCTGCGTAACGGGAACCTCTGCCAGCGCAGCCGTCATACTTGTGACCCACTTTTCCGAAAAACTGCTTCCGTCGTGCGCCGCAGTCTTCTGATAGATTTCCAGAAGGGCGCTGCGGTATGGTTCCTCGGCCCTTTCTCCCGCCTTCTTACAACACTCCGGCAGCGTCGCTTTTCCGTACCTGATTTCCCCCATAAAAAATTCCAGTATTTGTTTCATGCATCGCAAATGCCATATTGCCTCATAAAGTCTTCTCCTGTACCAGAAGCCGATTCCGGTACTCCCCAGAACAATACAGCACGCACCGATTATCCGCAGCATATCCTCTGCTCCTTTTGATAAATTCTGCTGATATGGGGACGGCCGCTTTTTCTATCCATTTCCACATACCTTGCAAAAAGCCCTTCCCGCAGCATATTGTCCATATATTCCTTTTTTTTCAGATCCTCCAGCCCAAAACCGTGCACTGTTGCCAACAGCCCGCAGCCGCATGCCGATGCACGCCGCATCGCTTCCACATCTTCCATGCTTCCCAATTCGTCGATTGCCACCACTTCAGGCGCCATAGAACGTATCAGCATCATCATGCCATATACCTTCGGACAGGAGTCCAGCACATCGGTGCGGATTCCAACGTCATTCTGCGGTACTCCCATATAGCTGCCCGCAATCTCCGACCTTTCATCCACCACCCCTACCGTTTTGCCGCCTCCATAGGCATTGCCGTCCGACACCTGTCTTATGATATCGCGGAGCAAGGTCGTTTTCCCGCACCCGGGCGGAGAAATAATAAGCGTATTGCAAAGCCTGCCTGCTTCATACAAAGACGGCAGGACCTTATCCGCCGCTCCCTTTATCTCATGGGCAATCCTGATATTCATGGCGGAAACATGCTTTAGCGTCCTGACATGTCCATCCTCCTCCACCACGGCTTGTCCCGCGATTCCAACCCTATGCCCTCCTGCAACCGTTAAAAATCCTTGTTTCAGCTCATCCTCATAAGCATATACGGAGTCATGGCAGATTTGGTTTAAAATATCAGTCAGCGCCTCTTTTTCTATTCTGTACGCCTTTTTGCCGTCCCTGCTAAACTGTCCCTGCCCGTCCAAAAAATATTCTCCTTCATGCAGCCTGACAATTACCGGCTTTCCCACACGAAGCCGTATTTCCTGCAGTCTTTCATGATACGAAGCAGCCTGTCCCCAAAAGTGCCGCATGTATTGCGGAAATATATACAAAATACTGTCTGCCTTCCCCATCGGTATAACCTCCCGCCCTGCATCTGTATGCCGCAGATACAAGTTATGGTTTCTCTGGTTCCTAAAACTAATATATGTAGTGTTGTCCATGATATTACCAAAAGAATTTTTTTCTTTGCAAAAGTATTTGTATCAAAAAAAGAACAGAAAAAAAGGAAGAAAATATAGACATCGAAGCATAAAAGTGTTATGATTTGCTTAGAAATAAACAGTAATCATTATTATTATTAAATATAAGGAGGTATTGATTATGACAAATACAGCACAGGTTGACAATCTGGTAGCGCTTTTAGACGGGTACGCAACAAAGGGCGGGCACCACTTAAATGTAAATGTATTAAACAGAGATATGCTTTTGGATGCCCAGAAGCATCCTGAAAATTATCCCCAGCTTACCATCCGCGTTTCCGGTTACGCAGTAAACTTCATCAAATTGACGCCGGAACAACAGGCAGATGTTATCAGCAGGACCTTCCACGAAGCAGTATAATGTGAAGTTTTCACATAAAAAGAGAATGGCGGCTTGCCATTCTCTTTTTGCTTTTGTATTCTTTACAAGGACTGCTTAGTCAGCCCATCCCTGCCAGGTATCCCAAGCCTCATCATAGGTAAAGTGCTCGATGGAAAATCCCTGAATCTCGCCCCACTTATCAAAGTTGACAGCAAATACCACTACTTCGTCAAAGTCGTCAAAGTCTGCGTCACAGAACCATACATTCTGTACTTCGTAATCCTTCAGTACTCTCCACTTACCATCTTCTTTTGCAAAACCAAGGTCAAGCCATACATTGCCGTATGTACCATCGTACATTTCGGAAGGATCCTGATTGGTATACTCTGCAAAACTGGTATACTCATTGTTGCTGCCGGAATACAGCTCCCACACTGCATAACCGGGCTTTACGGAATAAAGCTTTGCATAGTCTTCCACGGTCATGCCGATTTCAAGACCTCTGTTCGTTGCAAATGCTTCGGAATATTCTTCATAGGAACCGTCAGAATAATCCGTGTAGTATGCCACGTCATTATAGGTAATAAAAGCATGGTCCTTTTTTACGGTTACGGTTTCAGAGGCAGACTTGAAATCCAAGTCGGCATCCGCCCATCCTTCCTTCTTTTGTCCGCCGCAGGCTGTCAGTCCCAGCATAGCGACACAGGTTAATAAAACTGCAACTGCCTTTTTCATTTACTTTCTCCTCCTACGTAATGAAAATGAAAATTTTTAGATTACTGCTGCGCAACGTCCTTCATGGAAAAGCTGATTCTGCCCATCTTATCCTTGCCGAGACATACCACCGTAACGATATCTCCCAGAGTCAGGACATCCTCCACATGTGCAATTCTTTCCCTTGCAATCTTGGAAATATGCACCATACCTTCCTTGCCCGGCGCAAACTCGATAAACGCACCAAATTCTTTGATGCTTACCACTTTTCCTTTGAAAATCTGGCCTTCGGCAAAATCGGTCACAATCATCTTTACCATGTCAACCGCCTTATCCATCATTTCTTTGTCTGTGCCGCATACGGATACGTTTCCGTCGTCCGTAATATCAATCTTAACGCCTGTACGGGCAATAATCTCGTTAATTGTTTTGCCTCTCTGTCCCACAACATCCCCAATTTTTTCCGGGTCAATCTGAATAGAGATAATCTTGGGCGCGTAGGGACCAACCTCCGGTCTGGGAGCTGCAATGGCAGGCTTCATGCAGGTGTCCATAATGAACAGCCTTGCTTCCCTGCACCTTGCAATGGCGCCTTCCACAATCGGTCTTGTCAAACCATGAATCTTAATATCCATCTGAATCGCCGTAATACCCTCGGTAGTGCCTGTTACCTTAAAGTCCATATCACCGAAGAAATCTTCCAGCCCCTGAATATCCGTGAGCAGGACAAAATCATCATCGGTATCGCCTGTTACCAGTCCGCAGGAAATGCCTGCCACCATCTTCTTAATCGGAACGCCCGCTGCCATTAAGGACATACAGGACGCACAGGTGGAAGCCATGGAAGTAGAACCGTTTGACTCAAAGGTCTCGGATACTGTGCGGATTGCATAGGGGAAATCCTCCTCCGAGGGCAATACCGGAATCAAAGCCCTCTCCGCTAACGCGCCATGTCCGATTTCTCTTCTGCCCGGTCCTCTGGAAACCTTGGTCTCACCTACGGAATAAGAAGGGAAATTGTAGTGATGCATATACCGCTTAGAAGTCTCGTTTTCGTCAAGCCCATCCACGCGCTGCGCTTCCGACAGCGGTGCCAAGGTACATACATTGCAAATCTGTGTCTGTCCTCTCGTAAACATGGCGGAACCATGCACACGAGGAATGATGTCAACCTCTGCTGCAAGCGGACGTATCTGGGTAATTTCACGTCCGTCAGGACGCTTGTGGTCCTTCAAAATCATCTTGCGCACTGTCTTCTTCTCATACTGGTAAACCGCTTCGCCTAACAGCGCCAGCCATTCCTCATTATCTGCAAACGCCGCTTCCAGCTTTTCGGTAATTTCTTTGATATTGTTTTCCCTTGTCTCCTTGTCGTCCGTAAATACGGCAACCTCCATCTCTGCTGGCGGCACAATTTCCTTGATGGCGGCAAACAGCTCCTCGGGAACCGCACAGCTTGCGTAAGTATGCTTCGGCTTGCCAACCTCGGCAACGATGCCTTCTATAAATGCTATGATAGTCTGATTGATTTCATGCGCCTTATAGATTGCCTCCAGCATTTTGTCCTCAGGAACCTCATTGGCGCCAGCCTCAATCATAATCACCTTCTCTTTGGTGGAAGCGACAGTCAGATTCAGATCGCTGACCTTCCACTGCTCCTGAGACGGGTTCACAATCATCTGTCCG
>ERZ779622.342-NODE-342-length-29392-cov-6.667655_pt1 | contig 29392 bp, 25 predicted proteins | sample MGYA00514188_ERZ779622 | MGnify/ENA primary metagenome ERZ779622 (study PRJEB29562, sample SAMEA4376702) | mouse gut metagenome | isolation source: Cecum | study: EMG produced TPA metagenomics assembly of the A DSS colitis mouse model was used to assess the... | reverse complement strand
CGACCTGGATATGTTCCTTTTCAGGCAGCCCAAGGAGCAGATCGTCCAGAAGGTAGGGCAGCAGCTCCGCATCAACCGGTCCCGGATCAAGGATGCCAGCGATACCAACACGGACTTTGACGATATAGACAGTGCCATCCGCAGCGGATATTTCCTGAAAGAGGGCCTGGCGGACAACGAGGATTTCTATTTCCTGAACCTGCTGATCACCGTCACCGCCCCCAGTGAGGAGGATCTGGAGTGGAAAGTAAATGAGATGAAGAAACTGCTGGCATCCCAGGATATGCGCCTGTGCAGCTGCCATTTCCGGGAGGAACAGGCATTCCTGGCAAGCCTTCCCCTGGTATCCATGGAGCGCGGCCTGTATGAGAAGGGCAGGCGGAACCTGCTCACCGGAGGGGCGGCAAGCTGTTATCCCTTTACAAGTTATGAGATGTGTGATGATAACGGCATTCTGCTGGGGGTAAATAAGTATAACAATTCCCTTATCATTGTGGATATCTTCAACAGTGCCGTCTATAAGAATGCCAACATGGCGATCTTAGGCACAAGCGGCGCCGGGAAGACCTTTACCATGCAGCTTATGGCGCTGCGCATGAGGCGCAAGGGTATCCCCATTTTCATCATCGCCCCCCTGAAAGGGCATGAGTTCCACAGGGCATGCGCCAACGTGGGCGGGGAGTTCATACAGATTTCCCCGGCAAGCCCCCATTGTATCAATGTGATGGAGATACGCAGGGTAGACCATACCGTGGATGAACTGCTGGACGGTCCGGACATACAGCTTTCGGAACTGGCACAGAAGATCCAGCGTCTGCATATCTTTTTCAGCCTGCTGATCCCGGACATGTCAAACGAGGAACGGCAGCTTTTGGATGAAGCCCTGGTGCTTGTCTATAACCAGAAGGGCATCACCCACGATAACGCTTCCCTGGAAGACCCGGCTCATCCCGGACAGTACAGGGAGATGCCCGTATTGGGAGATTTATATGCGGTATTGAAGAAATATACCCAGACCAAACGAATGGCGATCATTGTAAACCGTTTTGTGAACGGCTCCGCCAGCACTTTCAACCAGCAGACCAATGTATCTCTGGATAACCGCTACACGGTGCTGGATATTTCCTCGCTGACCGGGGACCTGCTCACCGTGGGGATGTTTGTGGCGCTGGATTTCGTCTGGGACCGCGCCAAGGAAGACAGGACGGAGGAGAAAGCCATATTCATTGATGAGTGCTGGCAGCTTTTGTCCGGCGCAGGCGCCACCGGCACACGGCTGGCGGGGGATTTTGTCCTGGAGATTTTTAAGACCATAAGGGGTTATGGCGGCTCCGCCATCTGTGCCAGCCAGGACTTGAATGATTTTTTTAATCTGGATGGGGGACGTTTCGGGAAAGGCATCATCAACAATTCCAAGACAAAGATCGTCCTGAACCTGGAGGATGAGGAGGCCCAGCGTGTCCAGGATGCGCTCCACCTGTCAGACGCAGAGATCATGGAAGTCACGCATTTTGAGCGGGGCAATGGCCTCATCAGTACCAACAACAATAACATCATGGTGGAATTTAAGGCAAGCCCTCTGGAGAAAGACCTGATCACAACGGACAGGCGGGAACTGAAGGACATAGTGGAGCGGCTGCGGAAGGACTGAGCCGGATACTGGAAGCGTATGGTTTGCGCATGGAATACGCATTCGGCGGCAGGAAGGATTTTTATTACGCACAGATTACGCAATGGGAGGAGTGGTGCCATGAAAACAAGGGCAGACATATACGGGCAGGAGGCAGCGGAGCTGCTGCGGGAGATTTCCATGTATCCCGGTCTGTCAGAACAGCAGCTTGTCCGGTTCCATCCGGGCAGGGAGGATAAGGTCAGGAATCTCCTGGCGCATCTTAAGAGGCAGGGGCGTGCTGCACAGGCTGAAACAGGCGGTTACTTCCCACAGGGGGAGCATATGCGGGAGACCGATGCAGGGCTTATCCGCTCGGTATGGGTGCTGTTAGACTTTATTGACCGTGTGGAATACCATTCCCCCAGCGATTTCCCGGTCAAGCTGCTGTTCTTTTCAGCGGGCAGCATGTACGAAGTGGTGTATGTGGCTGCCGGACAGGAGGCCCTGGTCGCCCAGGCATTGAGGCAGTACAGGCAGGGGGAGAGCCGCCGGATCGTGCTGGTGGAGGATGCCGGACAGATCCCTTTACTGGATTTCCCTGATATATCGGGATTCTGCACGGTGGGGCTGGATGGAGAAGTGAGTTATTACAAAAAGACGGGAGGAACATAATTGGACAGAAAAATGATTTCCGCGCAGATAGGGGAGCTTCTGAACAGCCTGTCACGGCTGAACAACAATATCTGCGCCATGGACACAATGGATATCCAGCGGTATCCGGAGAATTATGAGGTCATCTCCACGGAGGCGGCACTTCGGGCGGAAAGGATTGCCTGTAAGCTCCGCAGCCTGCTGTTTGCGTCCACGGGAGTCCCCAAAAGGGAATACCTCTTAAAGGCCAGCGGGGAGCATGGGATAGAGATAGGCTATGAGGACGGCGTGATGGAGGTGACGCTGCCCCGGCTCCTGCCGAAAAAGAAAACGCGCCAGAGCAGCCTGTTTCTGACGGAGCCGCTCCATGCGGCGCTGGAGCAGTATGCGGAGGAACATCCCATGCCCAGGTTCCGGGAATGTGTGGTCTGCATTTCCCATGTTTATGGGCATGACCTGCCGGACTGGTGCCTGCTGGACTATGACAACCTGCAGCAGAAACAGATACTGGACACAGTGGCGCTGTATGTGATGCTTGACGACAGCGGGCTTCTCTGTGACGCCTATAACACTACGGAGCTAGGGGAAAAGGACTGCACCCGTATCTATGTCATGGAGAAAGGGCGCTTTGGGAAGTGGCTTTCGGAACGGGAAAAACAGTTGAAAAACATATCAGATTTTTGACGGTTTTCGTCCCTGTTTTTCCTGATACCTGAAAAATGCAGCGGAACACCCGTAAAATGCGCTTTTGCGGGAACGTACCAGGGCAGAAAACTACCGAGGTCTTTAGGCGCTACGGTAAAAAACGGACGAAAGGAGAAGGACATGGGGGAAGATGGACGTCATTTCCCAAGGAAGGACACGCAAGCCTACAGACTTCTTGAACTGGTGGCTGTCTGTGGTGAATTCCCGGCAGAACTGATATACAGGCTTACCGGAAGTAAAAGCTACAAGGAGACAGTCACATGGCTCTTAAAGAAAGAAAAGCTCCTGCGGCTGTATTACCGGGATAAGCTGCGGGGTTACAGGCTGGGAAAGCGGGCTAAGGCAGTGCTGTTGTCGGACAATCCGGAGCGGTTTGCCTTTTACCTGACAGGGAATGTGGATACAAACCTGCCAAAGAGCGAGTTCACCAGGAGGATACGCCTGCACCGTATTGCCGAGGTGTATGTGGCGATGCAAAATGCCGGCGTGGCGGTGTTCCGGGATGAAAAAACGCATGTGTTTGCACCGGATGCTTCTTATGCCGGGGGTCTGGAGAGGACTGCCTTTTACAGTTCCCGTGAGGTCAAGGAATTGGGGATAGAGGCAGTGAAGATCAAAGGCTCCCGCATGGCAGGGGTGCTGCTTGCACCAGACAATGCCTTTCTTACCTACAACAGCGGCCCTTATATGGCAAAATGGGATTACCGGGCAGAGCAGAGGGCAAGGGCCCTGATGCAGATTGTGCTCTGCGGAGGAAGGGCCGGCTTAGGATATGCCCCGGACAGGATCTGCGGGCTGCTGTTTGGGAACGGCATGGAGCCTTTTTACCAGATCATTTCCAGCGCAGACAGCAGTGCAAGGTGTTTTTTCCTGCTGGATGGGAATTATGAGCATTTTTATTATCTGACAAACGACCACAAAGGGGAGGTGATGCTGAAACTGCTTTGTGACACGGACAGGAGAGGGGAGCTTGACCGTATCCTGTCCCAGGGGTTCCATGCGGGGGAGCCATACGGGATCATAGAGAATGATGCCGTGGACAAAAACGGGGCTCCGGTGCTGTTCGGGTATCTGACGGACATTCCCCGCATCCACCGGTTCTGCAATGCGCTCCAGATACAGGAACGGCAGGGGACACTGATCTGTTTTGACTTCCAGCGGGAGGTCCTGGAGCGTTGTTATGGAAGTCTGGTGGCATTTGAGACCATCAGTTTTGAAAAATTTGAAAGGAGGTTTTACCCATAAACAAGAAAAAAATATGGAAAGCCCTGGCAGCCGTGCCGGTGATGCTTTTGGCGGTGCTGTATGCGGGCGGTTATCTGGCGCAGGTTATCGGGAATTACACGGTCTGGAAACAGGGAGGCGGCATTCCGGGTGACGGCACTTCGCCGGCTGCGGTTTCTGCCGCATTTACGGACTGTCTGGGTGCCGCCGTCAGGCCGCCCTATGGGGTCTATGGCATTTTTATCTGTATCGGGCTGCTGGCTGTGCTGCTTGTCATGGTCATGCGGATGGGCTGCAGCGAGGCCGGGGAATATGATGAGGACAGGAATTTTACATATTCCGCAAAGGGGACATACGGCACTTCCGGCTGGATGAACCGCAGGGAAATGTCTGGTGTCCTGGAACTGGCATCTGACCTGCGGGATCATCATGGCGTTGTGCTGGGGCTGCTGGAAGGAAAGGCGGTCTGTCTGCCGGAAAAGTCAAGGCTTAACAGTAATCTCGCTGTGTATGGCGCCAGCGGCAGCATGAAGACCAGGTCATTCTGCATGAACCGTATCCTGCAGGGGGTGGGCCGTGGGGAATCCCTTATCATCTGCGACCCCAAATCCGAACTGTATGAGAAATCCAGCGAATATCTCCGGAACCAGGGCTATGTGGTGCGGGTGTTCAACCTTGTCAGCCCGGAAAATTCGGATTCCTGGAACTGCCTGTCGGAGATCGAAGGACAAGAACTGATGGCACAGCTTTTTGTGGATGTTGTCATCAAAAATACCATGATCGGCAGCAGGGGCGACCACTTCTGGGATTCTGCGGAAATGAACCTTTTGAAAGCGCTGGTATTATATGTGGACCAGGGGTATCCGCCGGAGAACCGGAACATGGGTCAGGTGTACCAGCTCCTTACGCTCGGCTCGGAAAACGCACTGGACAGCCTGTTTGAAGTCCTCCCTGCCCGACATCCGGCAAAAGCGCCCTACAGCCTGTTCAAGCAGGCATCGGATTCCGTGCGGGGCGGGGTAGTCATCGGACTTGGGAGCCGTCTCCAGGTATTTCAGGCTGACCTGATCAGGAAGATAACGGCACGGGATGAGATCGACCTGGAACTGCCGGGACGGGAACGCTGCGCTTATTTTCTGGTGACAAGCGACCAGGACAGCACCTTTGATTTTCTGGCGTCATTGTTTTTATCCTTTACTTTTATCAAGCTGGTGCGCTATGCGGACAGGAACTGTGATGGCGGGGGGCTGCCGGTGCCTGTCCATGTGCTGGGCGAGGAGCTGACAGCCTGCGGTACCATCCCGGATCTGTCCAGACGATTGAGCGTGATCCGGTCCAGGAACATTTCCATGTCCTGCGTATTCCAGAACCTTGCGGGACTGCAGAACCGATATCCGCAGAATCTGTGGCAGGAGATACTTGGCAACTGTGATGTGCAGCTGTTCCTTGGCTGCACAGACCCGCTGACGGCGGAATTTGTTTCCTCCCGCACCGGGCTTGCCAGCGTGGCGGTGACGAGCAAGGCAAAGCAGCTCGGCACATGGTGTATTTCCAACTATACGCCGGAGTACCGTGAGACCAGCGGTGTGGGGAAACGTCCTGTGCTGACGCCGGATGAAGTGCTGCGTCTCCCTATTGATGAGGCACTTATCATCATCAGGGGAAAGAAGATCCTGAAAGTGGACAAACTGGATTATTCCAGGCATCCGGCATATCCTCTGCTGCATTCCTGCAAGGCATCCGCCTATATCCCCGAATGGCGCAGGCTGGAAAAGGAGGCGGCAGCTGCCAGATCAAAGAAAGCGGAGGGGCGCAAGGCAAAAGCGGAAATTAAGGCAGAGGGAACTGTGGCGCAGGAGCCAAAAGCGGAGGAAACCACGGCACGGGAGACGAAGGCGAAAAAAACTGCGGCACAGGAGACGGGAGTGGAGCAGACCACGGCAAAGTGCCGGAAAACAGAGAAAACCAAGCCAAAGGAAACAAATGCAAAAACTGTTAAGGCGGATGCAGCGGGAACAAAGGCTCCGGAAAGAAAGGCACCCAAAGGAACGGTTCCCAAGACAAAAACATCAGGATCAGGAGAGAAAAAAGCGGAAAAGGAAAATCCCGTTTCCCAGGCCGGAAGTCAGCCCGGCATTGTGGCAGCTGGCAAAGAATCTATTATGTCTTAGACCAAGAAGGAGGTAAATCAAATGGCAGGTAGAAAAAAGGTAACGGAAGAGACAATGACAACAGAAGAAATGATGGGAACAGCAGTACAGGCACTGGAGGGTGCTGAAAAACTGTCTGACGGAGATGCTGCCGCAGAGGAAAATGACATGGATCTGAATGAGCTGCTGGAGAGCATGGATCAGGAGCCGGAGGAATCCGCAGGACAGTATGATGAAGAACTGCCTGAACTTTCCGAGGAGGAAATGTTCGGGGAGACAGCAGAGACTGACAGCGCTGGTTCAGGGGATGTTGAAACTGTTTCCGGGGATGTACCTGAAACGGCGGCAGAAGACGCGGAACCGGAAAAGCCCAGGCGCACTTCCCGCAGGAAAAAAGCAGAAGACCAGACAGCAGAGGGGCTGCCTGCGGGAGATATGTCTGCAGAAACAGGAGAAGGCAATGTATCCGGGGATGTACCGGAAGAAATATCGACAGAAACATCAGAATGTATGGAAACAGGAGACAGGGCAGAGGGCGGCGAAAGCGAAAGGGAAACAGCCTGGGACAGTCAGACAGAATCGGCTGATACTTCCAAAGCACAGGCTGCTATAGCAGCAACCGGCCGCCGCCCGTCCAGGTCAGGAAAGACAGAGGCACCCGTGCTGACACTGGAGAGCCGCGGAGAAGTGGAAACGGAAAGCGCACGGGAGGATGTGATCTGGCATGAGATCCACAATGCCTACCGTACCCGTAAGATACTGACCGGACAGCTTGGCGGCATTGAGCAGACGGACAGCGGCAAGACCATTGTGATTGTGGACTATAAGGGGTTCCGCATTGTGATCCCCTTAAAGGAAATGATGATCGACCTGGGGCAGGGGCGCAGTCCCTCCGGAAAGGAGTATGCGGAACTGATGCTGCGTCAGAACAAGATCCTCGGCAATATGCTGGGGGCGGAGATCGACTTCATTGTGAAAGGCATTGATTCCAAGACGCGCAGCGTGGTAGCCAGCCGCAGGGAAGCCATGCTGAAAAAGCGCCAGATCTTTTATCTGGATACGGATGCGGAAGGTATGTACCGTGTTTATGAAGGGCGTATCGTCCAGGCAAGGGTGATAGCCGTGGCGGAAAAGGTCATCCGGGTGGAGGTATTCGGGGTGGAATGTTCCATCATGGCCCGCGACCTGGCATGGGACTGGATCGGGGATGCCCATGAGCGTTTCTCAGTGGGAGACCAGGTGCTGGTGCGTATTTTGAGCGTGCGTCGTAATGACCTGGAGGATATGGGCGTTAAGGCGGATGTCAAGAGTGTGACCCAGGACACACACCATGAAAACCTGAAAAAGTGCCGTGTCCAGAGCAAGTACGCCGGAAAGGTAACGGATGTACATAAAGGGGTGGTCTATATCCGGCTGTCCAACGGTGTCAATGCGGTGGCGCATGCCTGCTATGATTACAGAACGCCTGGGAAAAAGGATGATGTGAGCTTTGCCGTGACGAAGATTGACGAGGAGCGGGGAGTGGCTGTGGGGATTATTACGCGGATTATCCGGCAGAATCTGTAAAGGGTAATATAATATAAAATGTTGACAGGTTCCAAAATGGGAAACCATTAAAAAAATATGCTTGTGGGACCGTTGCTGTAGGGCAGCAGTCTCACAGGCAAACATAGAAAATTTCTCATCATATTGGGAGAAAGGTTATTCTAAAGATCAAAATGTTCGTGCAGCATTTTCAGATAATCAGTGTTCATACTATCATAGGGGCATGCGAGGAATATGGTCTTACCAAGTATCCTGCTCTGTCCGATATGTATGTCCATCTGTGACAGGAGATCCATGCCGATCAGAATATTGCCAGTCCTGTCATAACTGATTTTTACAGGGTTATTTTTTAGGCAGATCCCACCAAAATCAATTTCAAGGGATTCATGCCGGAAAGTCACAGACTGGAGTTCCATATATTCCCCGGTCCTGAATTTTTCCTTGTCCAGTTCCCTTTTTTCTTTTGTATCATTGACGCCGAAAGATATTTCTTTTTTGATGGATGGGTCGGCACAGTCTTTTTGCTTCATCAGCTGCGCTTTTTCATTTGAAATACCAAGTTTCCTGACAGGTATGGATGTGTAAGGGCATCCGGTATCTATCTTGACATTGATATTCCCGATTTCTGTAATACCCAGGCTTTTTATTGTCATATTTACATCGGCCCTTATTTCGTTGCGGTGGTTCAATTCAAGCAGGATAAAATTATTCTTCATAGTAGATGTCACCCTCCAGCTCAAGACTGTCATTGTACACGGGACATACCACATTTCCCTGGGCGAATAACTTATCAGATTCAGCATTTGTTTCTTTGCCTATGAATTGTACTGTATAACCATCAGAATTTTTGTTTTTCACAAGCAGTATCCACATATCATATATATTACTGAGCTGATCTTTGTCTTTTATTTCCATGCCAATATACAGATCATTTATTGTAAGCCTGTTATCTGTATTTTCCATATTGCAGTCCTCCTTTTCAGTTGGTTTATGTGGCAGATGATTAAAATGCAGTTTAACACTCTTTGCAGTTTATTTTGCACCTTTTTTATATTATATCCGATTCTGCAATAAAAGTATATCTGCAAATTTTTTATATCATATTGCGTAATTCTGTTTTGAAGATGGAGGAAAATGCGCATGGTAAATACTATATATTGCAACAAATATCTTGACAAACACTATATATTGCGTTAATCTGTTCTTGTAATTGATTTTTGTGCGTATCCCTCTGGGAGATACAGCTTTTTGCTGTAAGCGGATGTGAGTGCCGCATTGCACACGTTGTAAAGATTGTATTTGTGCCAGTAGTATCACTATGCCCTTGAGGGCGGTGGATTACTGGCTTTTTTATTTTACCGGGTGTTACACACATAGCGAGAATGACTTTGGTTCATAAGAAATTATGAGCGCCAGAAGATGGTTCCAGGTCATTCCCGCTTTTTTTGCGTGTGCAATGAGCCAAACGGGTATACTTGTATATCCAGTTGGCGAATGCCGCGACAACGAACGCAGTGAGTTTGCCCAAACGCCGGATACGGCTTTGAGGATAAATCATTTACAGGAAAGGAAGGCAAAGAGAATGAGCATGAAACAGGAAAGAAACATGGGGAGCTGGTTAAACCAGTATCCCGGCCGCCCGGACTACAAGGCGGACAACAGGAGGATGAATGGGCAGTACCGCAATACCCGGACAGTCTGCAGGACTGTCAATCTCCCCCGCAGGGCGAGAAGGGGGGTCTGACTGGTGCCGGAAAATACTGAAAACAGAATAAGGCACACCCCCTTAATAGCTGTGGAGACAGAAAACCTGTCCCGGACAGAATGGCTTGATTACCGCCGCCAGGGGGTCGGCGGCAGCGATGTGGCGGGCATCATGGGGATATCCCCTTTCAGGACGGCCCGGGATATTTATTATGACAAGCTGGGCATTGCGCCCGTGGAGGACGAGCCGGAGAACTGGGTGGCCCTGGAGATGGGGAACCTGCTGGAGGATCTGGTGGCAAGGATATTCCGCAAAAAGAGCGGGCTTGGGATATACCAGATCAAAAAGATGTTCCGGCATCCCCTGTATCCCTTTATGCTGGCGGATGTTGATTATTTCGTCACACTGCCGGACGGCACAACCGCCATCCTGGAGATCAAGACGACAAACTATAATGCCACGGACAACTGGTGGCAGGATGGCAGGGAGACCGTGCCTGTTTACTATGAGGTGCAGGGGCGTCATTACATGGCGGTGATGGACATTGACAGGGTGTTCTTCTGCTGTCTGTACGGCAACACGGAGGACGAAACCATCATCCGGACCATCGGAAGGGATATGGCATACGAACAGGAAATGATCTATCTTGAGCAGAGTTTCTGGGAGAACCATGTACTGGCAAAGGTTCCCCCGCCCTATACAGAGGGCGGTCTGCAGATCATGGAGAGCGTACAGCGGTACTGTGGCCCTGCGGACACGAAGGCACCGGTGCTGGAGCTGGGCATGGACATGACGGCGGCGCTGATGCGTTACCTGCAGCTTCAGGAGGAGAAGAAAAACGCAGAGAAGCACTCTGAGGAGCTGGAAAGGGAACTGCAGCAGACCAAAGCCATCCTGATCGCAGAGATGGGGACGAGCTGCACTGCACAGTGCAGGAAGGACGGCATCCGTTACACGCTGACCTATAATCCGGTGCGGAAGCCGGGGGTGGACAAGAATAACCTTTCACGGCTGAAACTCCAGTACCCGGAAATTTATGAGCAGTTTGTGACCGTATCGGAGTACAGGAGGTTCCATGTAAAGGCCAGCGCGGAGGAGGCTGCCTGACAACAGAATAAGAGCCGGGGGGACGGAAAAGCCGTTCCATGGCAGAAATGAGGTAAATATGGGTATTTTAGGTACTTATGACAGTACGGTTTACAGCAATCCGGTAAACAAGTATTGCGTGGTCCGTATCAGGACAACAGACCAGGGCGTCCCGGAACAGGCCCGTGACAAAAGGAAATACAGGGACCACCTGATACGTTTTACGGCGGTGGGCTATGACCTGCCGTGTACCGATGCGGTGGAACTGGAATTTGACGGTGACTGGGTGGACGGAAAGTATGGGATGCAGCTGCAGGTCGGGCAGTGGCAGACGGTCGTGCCCAGGACGGAGGAGGGCGTAAAGGGCTATCTTGGTTCAGGGCTCATCAAAGGCATAGGTGAAAAAACAGCGGCGGAGATCGTGGCACGTTTCGGGGTCAATGCGTTGGATATCATTGAAAAGCAGCCGGAGAGGCTGCTGGAGATCAGGGGCATCACGGAGAACAAGCTGGAGGACATAAAGACATCCTTTGCGGAAAGCCGTGCGCTGCGGGATATCATGACCCTGCTGGCGCCGTTTAAGCTGACGCCGGCAACGGCGCAGAGGATCTACCAGAATCTGGGGCCTGCCAGCGTGAAGATACTGAAAGAAAATCCCTTTGAACTGTGCCGGGTTTCCGGTTTTGGTTTCTTAAGGGTGGATGCCATCGTGCAGAACACGGACAAGCGGCTGAACACTCCCATGCGGATCAAGGGGGCGCTGTATTATGCGCTCGACAAGGCACGGTCTGATAAAGGGCATTTATTCCTGCCCAAAGACACACTGATATGCGATGCGCTGAAACTGTTGAACAAAAGGATACCGCTCCCTGAGCTGCGCATACAGAAGGCCGATGTGGAGAAAGTTCTGGAAAGCGCCATCCTGAGCGGTTCTGTAGTGTCCATGAAAGATAACATCTATTCGGTAAGCCAGTTTACCCTGGAGGACGAAACGGCAAGGCAGATAGCCCTGCGCCTTCTGGCAAAGCCGGAACAGGAAGACATAACCGGACAGCTGGAGGAGATCAGGGCGAAACAGGGGATATGCCTGTCATCCAGACAGGAAACAGGGACAAGGATGGCATTCCGGCATAACCTGTCCATCATTACCGGCCCGCCCGGCACAGGAAAGACCATGGTGCTGAAAAGCATCCTGGAGGTCTACAGGCTCCTGTACCCGGACAGGAAGATCGTGCTCATGGCGCCTACGGGACGTGCCAGCCGCCGCATGGCGGAAAGCACCGGTTTTGATATGGCATGTACCATGCACAGCGGGCTGGGGCTCCTGGGCGGGGAGTCCGAGAGCGAAAGCTTGATAAAGGACAGGTTCCTGGACGCAGACCTTGTCATTGTTGACGAGTTCAGCATGGTGGATATGTGGCTTGCCAGGCAGTTTTTTGCCCGGATCAAGGCCGGCGCGAAGATCGTCATGGTAGGGGACCCGGACCAGCTTCCCAGCGTGGGTGCGGGAAATGTATTTAAAGAACTGATCCAGTGCGGCCTGATACCTGTTACGGTGCTGGACGAGATTTTCCGCCAGGCATCGGACAGCCGGATTGCCCACAACGCAAAGTTTATCAACTCAGGCAGCATGGAGCTGTACTATGGGGAAGATTTTATGGTTGTGGATGCCAGGACACAGGAGCAGGCGGCAGAGACCCTGATGGACATTTACTGCAGGGAAGTCAGGGAAAGCGGCATTGAGCATGTGCAGATCCTTTCGCCCTATCGGGAAGAAGGGGGAACGTCCGTGGACAGTCTGAATGAGAACCTGCGGGAGAGGCTCAATCCGTTCCGCTCAGAAGAGGAGGAGATCCATCTGGGCAGCAGGGTGTTCCGTGCAGGAGACCGTATCATGCAGACCAGGAACACAAAGAAAGTGTCCAACGGCGATCTGGGATTCATACGTTATATCAAGGAAACGCCGGAGGGAGTGCGGATCGGCATGGATTTTGGTGATGACAGGCAGATGGAGTATGCCGCCGAGGAAATGGCAAATGTGACACTGGCGTATGCCACCACCATCCACAAGGCGATGGGTTCCGAGTATGATGTGGTGCTGATCCCATTGGTGGCGGCACAGAAATTCATGCTGTACCGGAACCTGTTATATACGGCTGTCACCCGTGCCAGGAAAAAAGTGATCCTGGTGGGCCAGAAAGGGCTGCTGTATATGGCGGTCAACCGGAACGGGAACGTCAGGAGGAATACCCTTTTAGGGGAGCGTATCAGCCTGTATTATAAGGCATTTGCCAGGAGTGCGGGGGATGCGATCACGCAGTTTGTGGAAGAAAAGTTAAAAAATGCAGGTTAATGGAAAAAAGGGATGAAATGTGAAGAAAAAACGCATTCCATCTCCTGTTTATATTTATGGAAGGAGACTTTTATTATGAGTAATAACAGTGACTTTGCAGCAACTATGTATGAGTGCAATCCTGCGGTGGCGGCGCTTAACACGGTGCCGGGCTTTGATCCTTTGAAACTGATGAACCGGAAGAGGACGCCGGGGGCGGAGAGGGATGAGAGATACCTGGATTTCCGTTACAAGAAACTGTGGTTCCGCCTTGCGCACAAAAAAGGCCGGATCCGTTTGAACAAGCTGAGCGTCACGGAACAGTTTGCCATGATTGAGGCACAGGTGTATCTGGAACTGACGGATGCGGTTCCCGTGTCCAGTTTTACCGCTACCTGTACCAGGGAAGAGGGCGGTGACAGATATATTGAGAGCGCACAGATACAGGCGATGGACCAGGCGCTGACAGATGCGGGTTTTGGCCTGCAGTTTGTTCCTGTGCCTGTTGAGAGTGCGGAGAATACCATACCGCAGACCGCTGCTGATGTTACGGAGAAAGGGCAAGCATCTGTTACGGCATACGGAGCGGTTCAGCCGGCAGTCCAGCAGAGGCAGCAGGCAGCGGTTCAACAGCAGGTATCAGTGTCACAGCAGGCAGCGGTTCAGCAGAAACCTGCGGTAGTCCAGCAGCGTACAGCAGTCCAGCAGAAACTCACGGCCCAGCAGCAAACAGTAGCACAGCAGGCAGTAGTCCAGCAGAAACTCACGGTTCAGGCAACAGCCCAGCAGCACACGGCAGTATCACAGCAGCCGACAGTTCAGCCCAAATCGGTACCGCATGCAGTTCAGCAGAGACCTATGGCGCAGAAATCTGCGGTGCAGCAGCCGACAGCCCAACAGAAATCTGTAGCGCCCCAGTCTGTTATTCAGCAACAGTCTGCCGCAACACAATCATCGGTTCAGCAACAGTCAGCAGTCCGGCAACCTATCCAGCAGCAGAGACCCGTGGCGGTTCAGCAGCCTGCGGCACAGCAGTCTACAGCACCCGCTAGATCTGTTCAGACAGTACAGACACAAGGCGTTCCCGTACAGGAAGGAACGGTCAGACCGGCACAGGCGGCAGCGGGGGTACAGAAAACGGCCATCAATCCGGCGGTATCTGCATCACCGCAGAAAGCAGCGCCAGTTGCGGCAGCGGCACCGCAGACAGCGGATCAACTGCCTGTAAGCGCAGAAAGCCTGCCCGCAGACCGGCTTCCCGTGGCAGCGGAGGAGCAGACCCTGCCTGTTACTTCAGATATGGCAGCGGCAATGTCCATGTTATCAGGAAAGGGAGCGTCTGATACCCTGCCCGTAGCACCGGAAAGCGCCAAAGCAGAAGAAAAGGCGGAAACCATGCCTGAAGAATTACCTGTTGCACCGACATCCGTAACGGCAGCACCTGCCGCAGCGGGTACGGCCGCATCTGTTGAAACAATACCTACAATGTCAGATGTTCCTGCGGCTGATGCAGGGGCAGGACAGGCAGCAGGGGCGGACAAACCTTATACGGAGACAACACCTGTTGAACAGATCCTTCCGTTCATGACTCTGGAGGAGGCAAAAAAGGTAGTGGTGCCCACAGGAACCTGCCGGGGCTGGACCCTTGATGAAGTGGCACAGCGCAGACGCCCCAGCCTGAGATTTTATCTGAGTGAAGGCTATCAGGGGAAGGACAATATCCTGCGTGCCGCTGCAAGGCTTGTGCTGGATGACCTGGAAAAGAAAGCAGGCTGATAAATGACTTAAAGATGGCGGACAGGAAGGAGGAGACGTGTAATGGACTCTCATCCGCAGGATTTCCCGTTTGGGATCATGACCGTGGCAGAACTGCTCCATCTGAACGTGCGCCGCAGGCTGGCAGACAGTGCATATGTGGACTGCCCGTTCTGCGGGGACAAGCGGGGCAAGATGAATATGAATTTCAGCAGGAATGTATGGCGCTGCAATTACTGCGGCGATTCCGGCGGGATGCTCGCGCTGTACGCAAGGCTCAACAATATGTCAAATTCCCAGGCATACCGTGAAATATGGGATGCCCTTTCCACAGGGGAGGCTTCCTGGGGATGTGAGGATCCTGGAATATCCACGGCTCCGGCTGCGCTCCCGGTTCAGGGAGCCGCAGCCCCCGGTCAGGGGAGGCAGGGTATCATCCAGTCGCCCCCGGCCGATGCCCGGGAAGTCCACAGGACGTTCACAAGGCTTTTTGAGATGCTTACCCTGTCGCCGGCCCACCGGAACCATCTGAGGTCTGAAAAGCGCGGGCTCACGGATGAACAGATTAAGTTCTTCGGGTTCAAGAGCACGCCGCCTTATTTCCTGTGCCGGTCACTGACGGAAAAACTGATCGGGCAGGGCTGCACGGTGGCAGGGGTGCCGGGGTTTTACCAGCACGAAAACGGATACTGGACAGTGAAATTTACCAGCAGGACGTCAGGCATCCTGATACCTGCGGTTGGGATGGATGGCCTGATCAAGGGGGCACAGATCATGCTGGATACCCCCATCAGGGATAAGAACGACCCGTCGGATAAAACAGGTGCAAAGTATATCTGGCTCTCGTCCTCCTCAAAGAACATGGGGACCACTTCCGGCAGTCCGGTACATTTCGTGGGCCGGTTTCCGGCCCGGACGGTCTATGTGACGGAAGGGCTGCTGAAAGCGGATATTGCGCACTGCCTGATAAACCGGTCCATTGTGGCGACAGCCGGAGCCAATAACGTGTCAGCGCTTAATGAGGTGTTTAAGGCGCTTGCGCAGGGAGGCACGGAGCTGATCATTGAAGCCCAGGATATGGACAAGTTCAGGAACGCAAATACCGCCAGGGGAAGTTCAAAGATTTACCTGATGGCAAAGGAACATGGGATGGAGTGCCGGCGTTTAGCCTGGGATCCGAATTACAAGGGCATAGATGACTGGCAGCTTGCGCTCAGGAAAAGAGAAAAGCAGGGAGAGGAGGAGAAGACAGATTCAGACAATGCGGATGTCTGGCAGGATGTGCAGGGAACGAAATGTTTCCTGCAGAAATACAGGATCTATCAGCTGGACTTTGGCAGGGAGCAGACACCGATCCCTTTTGCGTTTGAGGGGATAAAGGAACTGCACAAGGCAGGATATGGGCAGCCGCCTGCGAAGGAATACCGGCTGGTGTGGGATTCTGTACTGCCCTGTCCTGAAAACACTGAGGACAGGGAGATATTAGGACGGATCAAGGATGTTTTCAGCGTCCATCTGCCGGAAGGCTACAGGGGGCGTCAGGTAGCGCCCTCTGATATACTGGAACTGTATGATGAAGGGAAACGCAGCTATTATTATGTGGATACAGGAGGCTTTGAGCCGGTGCGCTTTTCACCATTCCTGGCAAAACCAATGCAGGAACAAGAGAAAGGCAGCATAGGACAGTAAGCTGTATGCTCCGCATGTGTGGCACAATACATTTACAAGGGCATGGTTCAGGGAAGACTGTTCCATGCCTTTTTTCGGAAAGGAGAACGATTATGGATATGTATACGGAAAATAACGGAGGATTTCAGCCTGTGGAGGGAACAGTCCCCTTTGAGGAGAACCAGGTTCAGGGAACGGAAGGTTATGCGGGCGGATTATATCAGGATACAGTGACAGATCCGGCATATTATGCAGATTCGGAGGGTGCGGAAAGCCTTCCGGCAGAGCAGTATCAGGAAACGGTGATGGGAAATGCGTACTGTGGCAGTACGGATGGTGCAGGGAACTTTCCGGCAGAACCGTATCAGGGGACAGTGGCGGAAAACGCATATTATGATGATGTGAATGGGCAGGAGAGCCTCCCGGCAGGAACGTATCAGGAGACTGCAGCCGGATATGGGCAGGAGACCTACATGGAAGAAGCGGATGCCCTGCCTGTAGCGCCGGGACAAATCCTGGAAATGGAAAATCCGGAACAATATCAGACGCTGGTTCCCAAAACGGAAGAAAATGCTTTAGTGCAGTCAGAATTCTCAGGAACGGAGGACGCCATGATGCAGTCGGAATTCCCGGAAACGGATCATGCCATGGTGCAAACTGAACTTTCGGAAACGGAGGATGGCATAGCGCAGACGGAACTCTCGGAAGTGCAGGATGGTACGGCACAGGCAGAACTTTCCGAGACGGAGGATGACCCGGAGCAGGAAGGAGTTTCGGGGATGGACGGGAGCGAGCAGGAGCCAGAGTCGGAACTGGAAACGGCAGAGGCAGAGACCACTGCAGACAGGGAAGATGACGAGGAAACCAAACGTCTTAAGCATGAGGAGGCAGAAGCCAGGCGCAAGGCTGAATGGGAAGAAAAACAGCGGGCAAAAAAAGCGGCAGAGCAGGAAAAACTGGATCAGCTTGCCGCCATGAGTGATGATGCCGCCATGTCCGCCGCCATGAAACGGGTAGGTGCGGATACGGAAAAACTGACCCGCAGGAATATGAAGGACTGTGTGGCGGAATATATCCAGACTCTCTGCCTGGAAGATCCCGGACTTGCCCGCATGGTGATGCACCCTGACAAGAGTATGATCAACTGTTTCCATTACATCAACCGCAAGGCGAAAGAATTCATACAGCAGGAGATGGAGGACAATGACGTTAAGCCTGAGAACGGAGTGTATGGAAGTGACGTCCCGGACGATCTGTGTTACCAGTGGGCCGTAGATTATTTCCGTGACCCCGATGCAGAGGAGGACCGGAAAGAGGAAGAGAAGTTTGTTCCCAGACCCTATGCCGGTAAGAGCGGTTCCAAAGCAAAATCCAAAAAGACTGCTGAGAAAAAAGCGGCAGCGAAAAAGCCTGCCGGTAAGAAAGCGGAAACACCTAAGCAGGAGACGGATGGGCAGATGTCATTTATCGGCCAGATGTCGCTGGGTGATTTTACAGCGCAGGAGGTGAAGGCAGAATGAAGCTGGACAGAAGAAAATGCCGCCCATATGCGGCACAGGCTTTGAAGATTTCCAAAAACAACGGTCTTCTCTGTGCAGAACAGATTGAACATATCATCTGTACTGCGGTCAGGATCATAGACCACCATAAAGTCCTTGTGCTGTATGTCTATTCCAGGGAAAAGGCCGCTATGGGGGAATTCCTTCCTGAATTTACCGTATTTCAGGGAAAGGATGATTTTGTGACGCTTGCCAGGAAAGAGGATGGAACGACTACATGGCGGCTGTCAGCGTTTGAGGATCTGGGCAGAGGGTGGCCGTTCCGGAGTGGATGCGCTTTCTTCAGTCCCAAAGACGAGGAACGTGTTCAGGGGTTCCTTAGGGGAAAGGAGAAGGGCGGACTGTATTCCCTGGCACGGGCACAGTCCCGGATACAGCAGCAGAAAAGAATGGACAGGCAGCGCCTGCGGGAACGCAGGATCATGGAGCGCATGGAAACACTGCCGCCGCTTCCGCAGGATATGGCGGAATGGGTTCATTACTATGTCATGCCTGCTTATTTTTTCTATGATTACAGGAAGGGCAGGAAGATCATAAAAGGTAGGTGTTCTTCCTGCGGGAAGGATGTGGAGTTTGCCGGGGCGAGGCATAACAAAAAAGGAGTCTGTCCTGTCTGCGGGCGGGAGGTGACAATGAAAGCACGGGGGCGCAGGGGAAACCTGTATGACCGCAAGACCTGCCAGGTGCTCCAGAAAACAGGGCCGGATGAGGTAGCCATACGGATCGTGAAGTGTCATTACACATATAAGACGGATGATACCCCGGAAAAGTTTATCCGTGAAAATGCACGTCTTTTTATCAAAAAAGAAGATGCAGGGGACATCCTGTGTGACGCATACTATGATTCCTACGGCGGCGGGCTCCTGACCAGTTGGAGACGGGGCTTCCGGCCGGTAATCAGCCACTGGCAGTATAACTTTGAGGCGGAACAGTGCGGGCATGTCTATTGCGGCAACCTGCCGGAAGAATTGGAGGGCACACCCTGGCAGTACTGTCCGGTCAGGACATTTTATGAGCATTATAATGGGGAAATGGAGATGGAACCGTTCCTGTCTGCTTACCTTGAGCATCCGAAGTTTGAGCACCTGATAAAAACAGGCTTTTTCATGCTGGCATCGAATCTGGCTTACAATAGATACAATAACAGTACGCTGGATGAGACGCAGAACAGGACACACCGGCTGCTCGGGGTGATGGCGGAGGATGTTTCCTTTTTACGGCACATGGACCCGGATATGTCCACGCTGAACCTTTTCAGGGAATACTGTCAGGCGAATCTGAAAGACCGGCAGAAGCTGCTGCTCTGGCAGACGGAGAACAAAGTTGACAGGGATATCCTGAAGATACTGGTACACATGACGCCGCACAAGATGATGCGCTACATGGACGGGCAGTATTCTTTCCTGTCCCTGCGCAGAAGCCAGTATGGCACGCTGCGGTATTCGTCCATGCAGGTGCTTGTCAGCGAATACAGGGATTATCTGGATATGTGCGTAAAGCAGAATTACGATATGCGCAACAGCTTTGTGCTTTACCCGAAGGATCTGCAGAAATCCCATGACAAGGTTGCCCACCGGATCAAGATGAAAGCGGACGCTAAGATGCGCCGGGATTTTAAGACAGCTTATAAGAGTATCATGCAGCGGATGGACTTTGAAATGGATGGAATGAAGATCGTATACCCTGCCACGCCGGAGGAGATCATAGCGGAGGGCAATACCCTGCACCATTGTGTGGGAGGCTATGTGGACCGTGTTGCAAGAAAGGAGTGCATCATCCTGTTTCTCCGTAAGAGTAAAAATCTGTCAAAGTCCTTTTATACCATTGAGGTACGGGGACGGGAGATTATTCAGGTGCGGGGGATGAAAAATGATCCCCCGACGCCGAAGGTGGAGAGATTCATGAAAAAGTGGAAAAGAGAAGTCCTTATGGCGCCTGCGGCAAAGGCGGCTGCATGAAAAAGGTACCGGGTGTCCGGAAGGATGCCCGGCGTTTGCAAGTGGGATCATAAGTGGAAACAGGACAGAAATAGAACTATAAATCCGGCAAACGGATCAGGAGGATAGGGATGGGACAAAGGACAATGATAAAATTATCGGCATCGGAGAATTGCATTTTTATATGGACGGTTTCCAGGGGATTCCGTTCCCCGCACAGGTTTGGCATATCAAACCAGAAACTTCAGGTTCTGGGAGATGAAAGGTATGCCATTGTGTCGGATATCCATTCTTTTGCGGAGCTGCGTCTGAGACAGTCCGGGAGAGAGGAAGATGGGGATATGCTGGACATAGAGTTTACATGGCTTAACGATAACGGGGGCAGGAGGGTTTCCGGAAGAGAGGAAATCCTGCATGTACCGTACCGGGAATTCAGGGAAGCGGTGGAAAAGAGCGGACGGCTTGGCGGCGCCAGTATAGGGCTGCTGTCCCTGGAGGAAAAGCCTGCGCCGAGAATTGAATTCCAGAGCAGGAGGAACCTGCAGGCGGTTGCGGAGATAAAAGTGCTGCGGAAAAAGCTGGGGAGATTCCTTGATGATCATTTTGCATGGAAGGGCAGCAGGAGGATCGTGGTATATGACGATTTTGAACCTTACAGCTTTTTCTTCAGGGAGGAAACACCGGGCAGAACCGGGATCTGCGGAGGGATCATCCTGCATGGGCGGGAGAATTTGAGAAAAGCGTATTATGGGATGCACACTTAAGGATCCGACAGGTTAATGGAAAATCAGGGCTGGCAGCTTTTTTTGTTGTCGGTCCTGATTTTTTGTTGAAAAAATGCGTAATCCATGCGTAAAGGATATGTATAGATTGAAAGATAGATCTTTCAACTTCTTATTCAGGCATATCACAGGTAAATCTTGCGATACGCAGGGATACAAAAACAAAAAGGAGGCATCAAATTATGTTAATTGCAATCGACCATGGGAACAAGCAGATGAAAACCGCCTGCCGTCCGCCCTTTGTGTCAGGGCTGGCAGAAAGCACCACAAAACCTTTTGGCAGTGATATACTGATGTACCAGAATAAGTATTATGCACTGTCAAACCAGCGTATCCCATATAAAAGGGACAAGACGGAGGATGACCGTTTCTTTATCCTCACCCTGTTCGGGATTGCGCAGGAACTCCAGGCAAAAGGGATATATGGGGAGAACACGCAGCGCATCCAGCTCGCGGTGGGTCTGCCACCGGCACATTACGGGGCGCAGAACCAGACTTTTATCCGGTACTTTTCGGACAGAGGTGTGGTAAAATTTACTTATAAGGACAGACCCCATGCGGTCTATATTGATGATGTGCGCTGTTACCCGCAGGCTTATGCGGCTGCGGCCACCATGATGGACAGGCTGATGGGCAGCCCCAGGGTGCTGATCGTGGATATCGGAGGGTTTACGGCGGATTACTTAATGATGCGGTCTGGGCGTGCAGACCTGACGGTATGTGATTCCCTGGAAAATGGAGTGATCGTATTTTACAACCAGGTCCGCAAAAAAGCAAACTCGGAGTTTGACATTCTTCTGGATGAAACAGACATTGACAGTATTTTAGAGGGCAAGGCCGGTCTGTATGCTCCCGATGTGGTTTCATTGGTAGAGCAAATGGCCCAGGATTTTGTCAATGACCTTGCAAACGGGCTGAGGGAGCGTATGCTGGATCTGTCATCCGGCAAAGTGGTGTTTGTAGGCGGTGGGGCGATACGGCTGCGAAAACAGATTGAAAGTTCAGGCAAGGTAAGGAATGCCCTGTTTGTAGAGGATATCAATGCCAATGCGAAAGGGTATGAGTTCCTTTATCGGATGGAAACCAGGAACAGGTGAGCCTATGAATAAAAAGAAGAACAGAGAGCGGTTCAGTATCAAATTCAATGAAAATGACCCGGCCCATGATACGGTCATACGTCTGCTGGAGAAACAGGGTCCCCACAGCAAGGCGCAGTTTATTGTCAATGCAGTGCTGCACTATGTAAATTGCCCGGAAACGCCGGATATTTCCCTGACACAGACTGCAGACAGGGCATCCATAGAAAAGATTGTAATGGAAATTCTACGCAATAAGGATAGTGGGCAGCAGGATACCACAAACAGGGGAGGATTTGGAAAAGCGGTAAAGGAAGAAAGGCTGTCCATGGAATTTCCGGAGCGGAAAAGTGATGCTGAACCGGAGCAGAAAGAAATGGACGAGGGTACATGGGCCATGATTGCGGATACTATGTCGGCATTCAGAAACAGTTAAAAACCACAGGGGAGATTATATGGTTATCTTCCCTGTGTACCCTTTTCATCAAGCGCGGCGAGGAAACTGTTAATAATATCTTCCAGATGTCGATATTGTGCAGGGGAAAGGCCTGAAATTTTGGAGGACAGGGCAGAATGGTCGCGGCTGTTCACTTCACCCAGGAGCAGGTAGTCGGTGCTGACTTCCAGTGCGGAACAGATACGGATGATATTCTCCGGGCGCAGCGCCTTTTTACCCAACTCAGCGGTGGAGACTGTCTGCGGCGTGATGCCGGCCTTTTCGGCAAGCTCATCCTGTGTCATGCGCAGTTGTTTCCTGCGGCTCAGTATTCGGTTTCCGATTTGGTTTAATAAGTCTTCCATTTCCATACCTCCATGCTATAGTTAAATTTTATCCGCTATAGCATGAATTATTAAGCGGTCATGGTTGATTTATTTCTTCTATGGCATGTATAATAAGTGATATGGATAAAAAGCGGATTCAAAGGGATTATAAATTTTGACAAAAGAATAGGAGTGAGAAGTCAATGTTAAATGATGTATGGACGAAGATGGCCCAGTTCCTGGGCAGCTTAAATGGGGAGAATATAAACAGGGAAAGCTATGTGCGTACCCCGGAATATGAAAAAGCGCTGGAGGCGTGGAAGGAAACGGAGCAGGAATGGGAGACATTTCTGGAAACCTTGCCGGAAGGACAACGGGAGAAGGCGGAAGAATTGAAGGAGTGCCTGGAGGATTTTGCATCCGTCCAGGAGAAGCGTGCCTATATGCAGGGATATGCAGACTGCATACAGGTGCTGTTCCACATGGGGCTTCTGAAGGAGAATGAGGGGCTTAAGTGGGCGGAGAAGATGGAGCTGAGGTAACAGACAGTGGTTTTGAATGTCAGAAAGGGTTGGACTGGGGAATCAGTGTTCTCCAGTCTTTTCAGTTACAGGGCTCCTTCTCTGGTCTTTTATTTGTTTTTCGGGGAAAAAATTTGTATATCAGAAATTGCATTTTTAAACAGAAGTAAATCATGTATAATAGATTTGATGTGTATGATACGCCAGATATCCGTGACGAGAAGAAATTGGTAGGAATAGAGGTTACAGAGGCTGTTACAAAGGAATAGGCCCAAATAGAGGACGAATTTGTAAAATATCGTTTGGAAAGTAGAGTAGAAGAGAAAGAACGTAGAAAGTAAATAATTGAAAATAATGGTGCAAAAGTTGATGAGCCGGGTTTATCGTATTCATTCGGATATTTGTGTGGTCTAATAGGGGATAATATTTTTCTAAATAGTATTCAGGCACGACCTATTGAGAGAAGAGTTTATAACAGACTGCAATAGGAAGCAATGTTGAAAGTAGAGGCATATACTGGAGGAGTAATGTATGGGATGGATCATATTTGAAAGTATTTTCAGTTTTTTAGAAATGCTGACATCTTGTTTTTTTGCTACCGGGATTTTTGGCAAAAAATTAAAAGAGAAAGGAACCGTATTTGCATTTACATTATTTTCAGTCTTTGGGGCTGCGTTCCTAATACTCCGGAAATATGTATTTGGGTGGATTCCTGATTTTCTACCGGCGGTGTTCATTTTTACATTATATGCCATTATGATCTGCCGGGCGAAGTGGTGGGCCGCAGTTTCCTGGGCTTTGGTCAATTATTTATTTATTGGCATCCTATCGGTCACAACGGAATATATGCTGAGGATGTGTCTGCAGTCTGCTGAAGTGGAAATGTCAGTTGGATCGGTATGGTTTTTTTCATGCATCCTTACAAGAATAGGTCAATTTCTATTGTTGGAGATCATTTTGTGTGTCTGGAAGAGGTTTCCGGTATCAACAGTCGTCCATCGCGGAAGCTGGAAGGTGATCATTGTTTCTTCCATTAGTATTATTATGATCTGGTTCCTCTGGGGCAAAGGCTCTGAGCTGAATGAAGAAGTCCTATATTCCAACGGCCTTGTGTGCCTGCTGGTATTGGCAGTCAATCTGTCATTCCTGCTTTTTGATGAGGTTCTTGCGAAAGAAAAATATGCTGAGGAAGAATTAAAGACACAAAATAAGCTGATGGCGCTACAAATGAGGAATCAGGATGAGATCAACAACATGTACCAGAGCATATTGTCTTTAAAGCATGACATGAACCATCATTTACATACAATATCAGGGTACATGCAGATTGGCGAGTATGCCAAGGCGCAGGAATATGTGGAAGAGATCGCAGGGGAGATAGGAAAAATAAAGTCATTCCACTCAGGAAATACAGTGGTTGATGCACTGATCGGAAGTAAGACGGCATTGGCTGAAATGAATGGGATCATGGTTGACGTAGACATGGCGGCGCTGCCCGAACTGAAGATGACGAATGGAGATTTGACGGTAATGATCGGCAATTTATATGATAATGCCATTGACGCCAATTTGAAGGTCCCGGATGTGGATAAGAGGTTTATACATATTAAAATACTGTATGACGGCGGGAACGTACTTTTTATATTTGAAAATGCTGCGCCGGAAAAAGAACATACCGGCAGCACGGAGGTATGGGCTACAACGAAAGAGGACGGTTTCATGCATGGGTTTGGGATAAAAAATACTGACAGGATCGTACAAATGTATGATGGCTATTGTGAAAGGGATCTGAAGGACCATGTTTTCCGCTGCAGGATTCGCATACCTGGCAGGTAGGATGTTGTTTTCTACGTCTGAAATGTGACAATCCACGTCAAAAATATATCTGCGGCAGGCAGTGTGGTATACTTGATAAAAAATGAAGAGGGAGGACTGTCAGCTTATGAGGATAGCGATCTGCGAGGATAACGAGGAACATTTAGAGATATTGGAAGAGATTGTAAAACGCTGGGCAGAAAAAGAAGGGGAACCGGTTGCTGTTGGACGCTACCGGTCTGCAGAGCAGTTTCTTTTCTGCATGAAGGACGAACCCCATTATGACCTTGCATTTTTGGATATTCAGATGTCAAAAATAAACGGGCTGCAGCTGGCGAAGATGATCCGGGAGGAAGACATGCTGATCTTTCTTGTTTTTACAACAGCGCTTAAAAAATACGCCCCCAGGGGATATGAGGTGTCGGCTTTCCGGTATCTGATAAAGCCCCTGCGGGAGGATGAGATTTTTCAGGCATTGACGAAGGCCGGCCAGATGATGGAGGACAGGAAAAAGGAAGCCATCATTGTAAAAAGGGGTGATGACTCCTGCCGGATATTTAAGGATGATATTTACTATATTGAAGTAGACAACCATCATATCATCCTTCATTTACGGGAAGAAACCATACGGTTTAAAGCAAAGATGAAAGAATTTGAGCTGCAGTTTAAGGAGCCGCAGTTTTGTAAATGCCATCGGTCTTATATTATCAATTTGAAATATGCAGGCAGAATTTCAAGGGAGGGCGTGGAAGTTGACGGCAAGAGGACGCTGCCTATAAGCAAGTCACGGTGGGAGTCCCTGAATCATTGCTACATGGAGTATTATGTGACATAAGGGAAAATACAATAATATTATTGAGTTCAGCAAAATTTTTCAAACCAACGAATTAAAAAATGGGAGGTCATGTCATGAAGAATAGGACGGTATCACTTTTTATTGCGGCAATAATGATTTTCGTAATCAGCGGATGTGCTGCCCAAGCGGATGGCTTGTCCAGTTTTACTCTGCTTGAGCATCAGACAGAGGACGATTCTCCGTTGTCTGGTCAGATGTATGATTATTATAGAACTTACGAACAAACGAAAGAGGATATTCAAAATGGCTATATTGTGAACACAGGTGCTTCTTTTTCAGGGCAAGCTGTGCCAACAGCAACAGGCGGAGGGGGAACCAGCTTTTATGTGAACCATGATAATAGCATAGATATTTCAATCACCCTAAAAAATCTTATAGATGGAACTGGCCGTGATAGCTGGACGCCTGATTCCTTTGTAAGTTTTGAAGTATATGACCCGTCAGGTAAAGTCGCCTATTCTTTTTATGAAAAAGGAACAGATATAGAAAATGAGGTTGATATAGATACCGAATTAGATGTATATCCGGGAGAATGGCGGTATAAAATTTCTTTTGCATATACTACGAACGGAATCGATCCGTCAAACATGGAAATTGCATTAAGGTATAAAACCATATTTGAAGATGATGTTCAATGGCTTGTTGATAACAAACTTAATATGATTGATTAAATCATAACTACTATCCTGCCGCAGCTGCGGATATTGCGTCTGAAAGACCATTGCCGAAAGGGTTTTCTATGCCTGAATAGGTCGAGGTTGATTTCAGTGCAATCTCCGTAACCGGGCAGGAGCCTGTGGGCATGGGTATCAATGGAATTGAGAAAGGTGAGGACAAGTTATGAAGAATAGAATGGTATTGCTGCTTGTCGCAGTGATATTGATTTTTGCAATCAGCGGATGTACTGCCCAAGCGGATGTCTCGTCCGGCGTTGCCCCGGATAGAGAAGAAAAAATACATTATGATATTGTGGCTGAAAATATTCATCATGTTAATATAAGCGGCAATGCCCGTTCCATTATTATTAGGCAGGGTGAAAATGAATACTTTGAATTTTATAATGGGGATTGGGATACCAATCATATATATGAAGTTTGTTGTGAGGAGAATGGTGATACGATTGATATTGATATTTTGATGGGAAATACGGAAGACGATAATGATGTTCTTGGCTCCCTCATTATTGACATACCTCAAAAAGAATTTGAAAAAATTGAAGTAACAGGCGATTTCAGTCAAATTTCTTTATACACTATAAACTCAGATGTGCTGGTTCATGCAAACAAATCATTTGTATATCTTGATTTAGAGGCTGATCATATAGAACACAATATCACACTGGATGGTTCGGAAACAAATGCATTTAAAGGTGTTTCGATTTACTTGGATAAATTTCCTGATAATGTAAGAATGGAGTTGAGTGTAATTCAAGGTGGTACAATAAACGATCCGGAGAACGTACTTAAAGAGAACAGACTTGAATCAAGTTCAGGAAAACCAGTCATAAGAATCAATAATACAAAAGAAATAAATATTTATAGAAAAGACTGAAAGAATATAGTCCTGCGTAAGCATCACCAATAAGCCACAGCCGGACAGGTAGGATTTCCCGGTTTCTGGCAGATAAGGGAATCGGGGAGCAGATGTGGCTTTGTGAATGGCAGTGCCACGCCTTGGGACTTGACTTTGTTTGAAAGGGAAGAGAAGCAAATGCGGTTGTTTGATATGTGGCTATATAAGATAGGGGAAGGGTTTCAAGTGCCTTCCCCAGTCTTTTATCTGTCTTTCAGGGAAAAATCTGTATATCGGGAATCATACCCCCATATTCAGTTGCTTTCGTTCTTTCCTATTTCTCATCTCCATCAATCAAAAACGCATAGCTGACGCCCAGCACCTCCGATAAGGCCCGCAGCTCAATATCCGTGACATACCGCTTGTTGGTTTCAATGCGTGTGATCACGTTCTTGTCCATGTCATATCCGGCAAGCTGCAGCTTATGGGCAAGGTCACGCTGGGAAAGGTTCTGCTGTTTCCTTAACTCGATAAGGCGGCTGCTGATCAGGTTCTTTTCGCCGGATGTAGTCCTTGGTTTTGGCATAATTATCCTCCAATCTGTCGAAATGTGTCGAGAAGTTTGTCTCACTTTTTGCACCACCACTATTGATTTTAATGGCATTACATATTAAAATCGGTTGTAAAAGTGAGACAAAAGGAGGATGCGGTATGCAAAAAGAACTGATTTATGATAAGATGAACGGATTTCTGGCAGAGGGGATGGCTTCCATGCTGGAGGGGATTGAAATTGAAGATGAATTTGCCGAGGGGAAAGAGTGCTGCCTTTTGTATGAAGGTGTATATCAGGCAGGGAGAAACCTGTGTGAACGGCTGGGAGAAGATGAGGATGAAGATGTGGAAACCATCCTGAACGGCATGGACAGGATTACCAGGCTGGTTTCCCTGAAAATGTATGAGTATGGCAGGCGTGAGGCAGGGGCTGCTATTTGATATGTAGCTGTGAAGGATCGGGGAAGGTTGTCAAGTGTTTTCCCCGGTCTTTTATCTGTCTTTCGGGGAAAAAATATGTATGTTGGGAATCGTCACCTCTGATAGCAGTGAAAGATATATAATTAAATACAAAGAAAGAATGAAACTTTTTTTTGATAAAATACGAATATATAGAAGGGAAGGAGGGAAGTGGGTGAACACTGCACAGGAAATGAAATGGATTCACAGAATCAAGCTCTTTGGTTCATCAAAAGATGCCGATTGCCTTGTTCGTGCCTATTATGACGAAATTTATATATTTGTTGCAAGACAGATAAGCGATAAAGAGCTTGCCCGTGATCTGACACAGGAGATATTCATTTCCATGCTGCGTTCTATTGGCTCCTATCAGAAAAAACTTTCCTCTTTCCGTACATGGCTCTATCGGATTGCGACGAATAAGATTATTGATTTCAGGCGGAAGGCGCTGCCAGATACAATCCCGTTGGAAGAGCTGGACGAAACGGAGACCGTTGATTATGTGGGCAGGATAGATTATGAGAATAACATTGTCCAAGCTGAATTTTTAGAAAAAATAGAACATTACGTCAGCAGTTTCCAGTTGGATGTGCAACAGATTTTTCGTCTGCACATTTATGGCGAACAGACTTTTCAGGAAATCGCCGTACTGACCGGGATGCCTGAAGGCTCTGTTAAATCGAAATATTACCGTCTGATCAAGCAGGTAAGGAGGGAGTTTTACAATGAGTATACAGAAATTGTCAGAAGCTGAAAAGGACTTTGCTATTAGCGAAATTGTGGAAAAAGGTGTGGTAAAGCCGGGAGATAAATTCAAGAAAATGCTTGAGGTAAGGCGGGCTTGCTCATTCCATACTTTATTTTTTGGGGTGGGAGACTGCTTTTTATTAGGTTTTTTGATAGCAGCCTGTATATGGCTGCTCTTAATACAGGCAGGCTCGCAGGTGATTATCTGTATGGTATTTGCAGTGTCCCCATTTGCATATATCGCATCTTACCTGCTGACCTCATGGAAGGAACACCGTTTACAGCTATATGATATAAAAATGACCTGTAGGTACACGGTCAGACAGGTTTCAGCCTTCCGCATGATATGTTTCAGCGGAACTAATATTTTTCTGAATGTGC
>ERZ779622.335-NODE-335-length-29668-cov-6.023672_pt1 | contig 29668 bp, 27 predicted proteins | sample MGYA00514188_ERZ779622 | MGnify/ENA primary metagenome ERZ779622 (study PRJEB29562, sample SAMEA4376702) | mouse gut metagenome | isolation source: Cecum | study: EMG produced TPA metagenomics assembly of the A DSS colitis mouse model was used to assess the... | reverse complement strand
TAGAAAAGCTTTCGGAAGAAAAGGGCCTGCACAGGGAATTTGCCCTTTATTCTTTGGTGGAGCGCCTAGCGCCCGCCATTATCTCAGAGGAGCGTCAGATGTACAAAGGCGTCAGCATCAACGTGGACTTCTACTCCGGCTTTGTCTATCACATGCTGGGGCTTCCCATGGAGCTGTATACCCCCATCTTTGCCATCGCCCGTATTGTGGGCTGGAGCGCTCACAGACTGGAAGAGCTTGCCAACAACGGCAAAATCATCCGTCCCGCTTACAAATCCGTGGGGGAAGACAAGGATTATGTTGCTATCGACAAACGATAACCTTTCCATAAAAGAGAGCCAATAACCGCAGTCAGCATACTGCATGTTATTGGCTCTTTATTCAGTCTTAATATCAGTCTCCCTAAACTGCCAGAAACTGCTTTACTACTGCCTTCATTTCTTCCTTATCGCAGACTTTCGTATGCAGCACGGGAGCCGTACGGATTTCCTCTACGGCAGCGGGCACAGGAACCTTGGACAGCAGAGAAAGCGCGTCGGCAAGCGCAAAATCGTCCATGGCGCCGTCCTCTCCCATTGCCTCCATCACACTTCTGGTAAATTTATAGGGGCTTGCCGTGGAAACAATCACGGTTTTCGTCATATCCTGCGTGTCCGCCCTGTATTTGTCATAAACTGCAGATGCTACCGCAGTATGGGTATCAATTACATAACCGCAGTTCTCATAAAGCGCTTTGATTGCCGCTGCAGTTTCCTTCTCGGTGGCGTAATTGCCATAAAAATCAGAAAGCGCCTCCTGCATCCCGGGCGTAATTTCGTATTTGCCGCCGCTGCCTAACGCCGCCATAAGGCTGGCTGTCTTTTCTGCGTCATTGCCGGCAATCCGGTAAATCAATCTCTCCAAGTTGCTGGAAATCAGAATATCCATGGAAGGCGAAGAGGTAAGGACAAATTCACGGTTTTTATCATAGGTGCCTGTGGCAAAGAAGTCATAAAGCACCTTATTGTCGTTGGAAGCACAAATCAGCTTGTGGATGGGCAGCCCCATATTCTTGGCATAGAACGCCGCGAGAATATTACCGAAATTGCCCGTGGGCACTACCACGTTGATTTTTTCTCCCTCTGAAAGCTCCCCTTTTGCCAAAAGCCTTGCATACGCATACACGTAATATACAATCTGCGGCACAAGTCTGCCGATATTGATGGAATTAGCTGAGGAAAACCGAAATCCTGCTTCCGCCAGCTCTTTTTCCAGCTCCTTGTCCCCGAACAGCTTCTTTACGCCGGTCTGCGCATCGTCAAAATTGCCGGTGATTCCCACTACATAGGTATTGTCGCCCTTTTGCGTCACCATCTGCTTTTCCTGAATGGGACTGACTCCGTTCTTCGGGTAAAATACGATAATACGGGTTCCTTCCACGCCTGCAAAGCCAGCCAGCGCCGCCTTGCCGGTATCCCCGCTGGTCGCCGTCAAAATCACAATCTCATCTTTTACATGATTCTTTCTGGCTGCCGTCGTCATCAGATGCGGCAGTATGGAAAGCGCCATATCCTTAAAAGCAATCGTCGCTCCGTGGAAAAGTTCCAGATAGTAAGCACCTTTTGCCTCTTTTAAAGGTGCAACTGCCGCCGTGTCAAACTTTTCATCATAGGCTCTGGCAATGCATGTCTTAAGCTCCTCCTCCGTAAAATCCGTAAGATACAGCTTCATAACCTCATAAGCCGTCTCCTGATAACTCATCTTAGAAAATGCCGCAAGGCTTTTATCCAACGCCGGAATATGGTCCGGTACAAACAAACCGCCATCCGCAGACAGCCCCTTTAAAACAGCCTGCGACGCCTTTACCGGTTCTTTTTTGCTTCTTGTGCTTTTATATAATACTTCTTCCATCATAGCTCCTATCCGTATCGGAGAAAGCCTCCGTTATTTCCCGCCGCACAGCTTATGAAATGCTTTTATGCGGTGATTGAAAACAGTATAGCATAATGGAATTTTTTTGGCAACGCAAAAATACGTGAGGCTCCCGCTCGGATAAAAAACATAGCTTAATAGAAAAACTCATGTCCGCCGTGGGAAAACAGAAAAGTCAGTTTTTCATCAAACCAGCTCATACTGTCAGAATTGGCATATTTTCTGGATGCGAAGTAGAGCGCGCCTTCGGAGATATCTTCTCCGCACAATACCCGCTCCACCGCCTCGATGGTTTTTTCGCTTACCGTTACCCTGTCATATCTGCCGCTGTACGCAGGAGAAAACTGTGCCGTGCCGTTTTCTCTCTGGAAAACCACTTCTTTTACGGTATTGGGAAACACTTCGCTGTTTACCCTGTTTAATACAACGCTGGCTACCAGCATCCTTCCCTCTATGTCCTCGCCTCCTGCTTCCGCTTCCACAATCCGCAGAAGCACTTGATAATCTTCCTCCGACAAATCGTATTTCCACTTTTTTTCTACCACCTCATAAAAAATGACAAGCTGACCTGAGGATACTGCTTGTACAAACCCGTTGTGGCTGACCTGTTCCTTTGGCGCAAGCGCCTCCTGCAGATTCAGCTTAAACGCAGGCATCGCCATAATATGGTTTACCTTCAGTCCGGTAATATTGAAAACCGCAACCACCGCTATGATATTGATAAGTAATAACGCCAAAATATACTTTTTATACATCCTTACACCCCATATCCACTTCCACAGCCCAAACAACCTATGAAATCTCTTATGCTTGACCCATACAATATATTTTATACAGTATGTCCGGAAAATATTTCTTAATTTGTACTTTTTTCTAAAATCTGTTATACTTTTCCTACAAAAATCACAGGGAAGGAGTTGCAGATGAACAAGACGAGCGGCGTTTTTACGGCACAAAAAAAAGACGGCAGCATTTCCTACCGTTCTTCCATCACCTATCAGAATAAACATATCAGCCTTGGCAGCTTTTCTTCCTTCGGGCAGGCGCATGCAGCATATAAAGAAGCGGAACGGCTGCTTCGGTCTAAAGAGCCTGCCGCTCTCTCAGATTACGGCAATCACTGCGCTCTTTCTTTTGAAAAATGGGTGGTACTCCTCAATTTTAGGAATAACGGCGTCTACTCTTCCACACCTATTTATGTCCGCCCGCATTTCTTTTATTATTATTATACAAGAGAAATTGTATTGAAATTTGATATAGACGATTTATTTTACTATGCCTCCCACAAAATTATGAAACGAGGCAATCATTATTTTGTCGCTGACTTTGGGATGCAGGTGAATATCTTAAACCGCTACGGCATCAAAAATTACGCTGTGGCGGGCAGGGATTTTGATTTTCAAAATGGGGATACCACCGATTTCAGGCGGGAAAATCTTGTAATATACAATAAATATCATGGTGTTCTTATAAAATCCGACAAGGACGGACTAAAATACTGTGCCCGTATACATGTAAAGGGCAACTACAACATTGGCAGCTACCCCACCATGGAAGAAGCTGCCATTGCCTACAATAAAGCAATCGATATCTTAAAGAAAAACGGCTGCAAAAAAAATTATACGCCAAACTATTTAGAAAACGTACCGGCGGGCATGTATGCCGATATCTATACACGCCTGCCGGTTTCTGAAAAAATATACCAGCTTCACTTTTCGGAGTAGTCAATAAAACTGATATTCAAGTTTGCATATCCCGCAATTCCGTCTATGGAAGCCGTATTGGAATACTGCCACATGGTAAACTTATACGGATAATCCGGAATATCCCCGGGCTGAGAAAGCCAGATATCATAGGATGTCAATTTGGAAAGGTCAACATACCGGATAAGCCACTCCTTATTACCATAAAGCATAGGCATGTACCCTGCATTTGCAATCGTGTCCATAAAAGTCCTCGCGATTGTCGTCTTTTCTTCCCTTGTCAGCGCTTCAATCCTCGCAGTATCCCCGACGATAAACTCCATGTCAAACGCAATGGGATAAGTTATCGCATAATCCCCAATATTCTCCAATACCAGATTTGCCTCCTCGATTGCTTCCTCTTTGCTGACTGCCTGAGAAAAGAAATAGAGACCGATTTCCAGTCCGGCATCCGAAGCACGCTTGATATTGTCAAGAAAATTCTCATCCAGCATAAGCTGTCCCGTTCCATATCCTCTTGCGCCCACCCGCAGCATCACAAAATTGACGCCGGCTTTTTTAAGCTTCACAAAATCCACATAATCATGATATTTGGAGATATCCGCACCTACATAGGATATCTGCCTGCCATCTTCAAAATATTTCATCAGCTCGGACTGACAGACCAGCTTGGTATAGTCGTATTCATTTTTAGGCAGATACGGACTGATTAACACCCATTCCTCCTTGCCGTCCGCTGTGACAAGCAGCGTGTGCCTGCCGTCGGTTGCAGGGTCGCTGACTTCTTCCTTCTTGACGCTCTCCTCCTGCTCGGGCTCTTCTGTCTCCTCCGGATATAAGTCCCAGAAATCAAAATCATCCGGCGTCAGCGTTCCCTGCGTAAACTCATCGGAAGGCTCTCCATCCGTCACACTTTGGACAGCATCCGCAGGCTGTTTTGGCGGCTCTTCCACTCTTTTTTTAATGTTTTCGCTGTTCATCAGAAGTATCAGCACCAGAATCGCAGAGATAAAAAGCGTCACGCCGATTATCATGCGTACCACGGTCAGGCTCATTTTGGGCTGCTCGTCATATTCTTCCGGTAATTTCATAACAAATTTCTCCTGCTTTCATTTTTATGCCCCCGCATATCGCAAGCGCTGCTTACGGCACTGCACCGATAAATTTTACACAATAACATGCTTCGGGCACTTCTCCACACAGATACCGCAGCCCGTACATTTCTCCTGATCGATTACCGCATGAAAATCTTTGACCGCAATGGCGCCTGCCGGACAATTTTTCACACAGATGCCACAGCCGATACAGCCTGTCACACAGGATTTAATCGTATCAATGCCCTTGTCCTTCGAACTACATAAGACAATATGCTTTGCATGATACGGCTCCATGGATATCAGATGTCTTGGACATACCGCAACGCACTTCCCGCAGGCACGGCATACCTCTTTATCCACCACTGCAATGCCATTTTCAATGTGTATCGCATCAAAAGGACACTCCTTTACACAGGTGCCAAAGCCAAGACAGCCATAGGTACAGGATTTGGGACCTCCATTGGGCACATAGCTTAGCATACGGCAGTCTTCTATTCCGGTATATGCATAGTGCGGATAGGTCTGGTCGCAGTCGCCCATACAATGTACAAAAGCCGTCATGCGTACACTCTGTCTGCTCTCCACCCCCATAATGGCGGCTATCTGTTTTCCTACGGCATCCCCGCCCACAGGACAGGCATTTACCTGTGCCTCGCCTTTTGCAATCGCCGCAGCAAGCCCCGCACAGCCCGGGAATCCACAGCCGCCGCAGTTATTGCCCGGAAGCGCGGAAAGCACGGCTTCCTCTTTTTCATTTACCTTCACCTTAAATACAATTGCCGCCGCCCCTAAAAACAAACCAATAAACAGACCAATCCCGCCTACCAGCACAGCAGCGCTTAAAACTCCCATCGCGTTCATCTGTTCATCCTCCTTACAAGAGACCGGAGAATCCACAGAAAGCAATCGCCATCAGTCCTGCCGTCAGCAGCACATTTGGCATTCCCTTAAAGGATTCCGGTATGTCGTTATAAACCATTTTTTCCCTGATGCCGGCAAGAATCACAATGGCAATCATGAATCCCAAAGCCGTTGCAAAGCCATTTACCGTACCGGCAAGAATGCCGTATTCCTTCTGCACGTTCGTCAATGCCACGCCAAGTACGGCACAGTTCGTCGTAATCAGGGGCAGATACACGCCGAGCGCCTGATACAAGGGTTTTACAAATTTCTTTAAAAACATTTCCACAAACTGCACCAGTGCGGCAATCACTAAAATAAACACGATAGTCTGCAGGTATTCCATATGAAACGGCGTCAGTACATACTGATAAATCACACCTGCAATGGCGCTGGAAAGAGTAATGACAAAGATAATGGCTCCACCCATACCTGCCGCCGTGTTAATCTTTTTAGACACGCCAAGAAAGGGGCACAATCCCAAAAACTGGCTCAGCACAACATTGCTTACCAAAGAGGAGCTGATTAATATGACAAGCAAATCTTTTACCTCTCCCATTTATTCGTCCTCCTCATCCAAGTCTATGAATTCCATGCTTTCTTCGGTTTCCTGCCGCTCTTCTTCCCTACGCTTCTGCTTCTTCTCAGGCGTTTCTTTTTTCTGCTTTTTCAACGCTTCCCTGCTCCTCACAGTTTCCGGCTTCACTTCTGTCTCTTCTTCCTCTTTTGCAGATTCAAAAAGCGCTTCATTCTGATTGTCCGCACAGCTTCCATCCATACAGTGCAGGCAGTCATGACTGCATCCGGAGCCAATTTTACTCATATCCTTTCCCTGCTTTTCCCCCCGTATTTTTACAAAATTCTGTATGGCGGTGAGCATGGCAAGCACAAAGAAAGCACCGGGCGCCAGCACGAAAATCAAAATCGGGGTAAAGCTGTCCGGCATAACCGAAAAGCCAAAGAGCTTCCCGCTTCCCAACAGCTCCCGCACCATGCCGATACAGGTAAGTGCCACTGTAAAGCCAAGCCCCATGCCGATACCGTCAAAAAGAGAAGATACCGGTCCATGCGTATAGGCATAGGCTTCCGCGCGCCCTAATATAATACAATTTACCACAATCAGCGGGATATAGACACCAAGCGCCTCATTTAAATCCGGCAGATAACCCTCCAGCAACAACTGCACTATAGTTACAAAAGAAGCAATAATCACAATAAACGCCGGAATCCGCACCTTGTCCGGAATCACCTTCCGCAGCAGGGAAATAATCAGATTACTGAGAGTAAGCACCACAGCCGTGGTAAGTCCCATGCCAAGTCCGTTGATGGCGGAGGTGGTTACTGCCAGCGTGGGGCACATGCCCAGCATCAGCACAAAGGTCGGATTTTCTTTGGCTATGCCATTATAGAGCCTCTCCAAAGCACTGTTTTCCTTCATCCTCAGATACCTCCCTTCAGCAACGTCTCAAAATAGCGAAGCCCCGCGTTGACAGCGTTCGTCACCGCACGCGTGGTAATGGTCGCCCCGCTTATGGCATCAATTTCATTTTCCGCCGCGGCACCTGTCTTCGTATAGACAAAGGCTTCCGCTGTTTTGCCTGCAAACTGAGGCACCAGCACATCTCCTGCCTGCATGCCAAGTCCCGGGGTTTCCGATATGCTTAAGATGGAAATACCGCTTATACTGCCCTCCATGGTGATGCCCACCATCAGCTCGATGCTGCCGCCGTAGCCCTCTTTTGTTGTAACCTTCAGCACATACCCTAAAAGAGAACCATCCTGCGACAGCGCACGATAGACCTCCCCAACCTCCGATCCCAGCGTCTCCGCGTTATACCCTTCTACGGCTGCAATCGCATATCCGGAAGCCAGCGCAGTCGGAAGCATCAGCGGGTCAATCTCCGTAAAGGCCGCCGCCTGTGAAAAGACTTCGGCGCACGCGCGCTGCACCTTAAGCTGCTGTTTCTGCGCAATCGGCTCCTTCGTCAGCTCATAGACAAAGCCCAGCGCAATCCCTGCAAGCAGGGTGATGGCAAATAAAATACCCGCATTTTTTAACATTTCCGCTGCCGGATTCTGGTTTTTATTTTTCATATCTGCCCCCTCCTTTTCCAAAGGCTTTCGGCACTGTTATCTTTTCAATCAGGGGCACCAACAGATTGCCTAAAATAATCGCGTAGGAAACGCCCTCCGCGTTGCTTCCGAATACCCTGAAAATACCGGTCAAAAGCCCCAGCACGATGCCATAAAGATACTGCCCCTTAGGAGTAATGGGTCTCGTCACATAGTCCGTCGCCATAAAGAATGCGCCAAGCATCAGCCCGCCGCCCGCAAGCTGCGCTGCCAGATAAGCCGGATTGATTCCGTGCCCGCCAAAAAATATCAGGAAAACCACAAAGGTCACTATGTAGCTGCCCGGAATCCGCAAATCAATGATACCGAGCAAAAGCAGAATACAGGCGCCGATAACGATGGCTATCAGGCTGGTCTCCCCGATGGTGCCTGCCGTCTTTCCGATTACCATATGTAAGATATCGACGTCCTCCCCTGCCTTCAATGCGGCAAGAGGCGTCGCTCCCGTATAAGCATCCGTCGTAAAATTCGTCATAAGCGCCGGAAAGGAAATCAGCAGAAAGCACCTTGCGGCAAGCGCCGGATTCATAAAATTCTGTCCCAGACCGCCAAAAAGACATTTGACAATCAGAATGGCAAACACACCGCCCATCGCCGCTGCCCACCATGGAATACTGACAGGCAGGTTCAGCGCAAGCAAAAGCCCCGTCACCACGGCGGACAAATCTCCGATAGTCTGTTTCTTTTTATACAGTCCAAACAAAAATTCCGTCAAAACAGTGGAAGCTACCGTTACAAGAATGATAAAGAGCGCACGGATTCCAAAATTGTAAATACCGAATCCCGCTGCCGGAAGCAGGGCAAGCACAACGGCAAACATAATGCCCATTGTGTTGACCTTGGACCGGATATGGGGATTCGATGATACCTTCAATAAATCATCCATTTTCGCTTTCCTCCTACTTTTTCTTTTTGGCAAGCTGCATCTTGCGCATAGATTTGATAGTCTGGGTAAGGGGCCGCTTTGCCGGACAGATGTAGCTGCAGCAGCCGCACTCGCAGCATTCCATGCCGTTCAGTTTTAAAAACGTCTCCTCATCCCCGTGGATTGCCGCAACCATCAGCTTGTTGGGCAGCACCCTGCCCGGGCACACCTCCACACAGCGCCCGCATTTGATACATGCCGTGGGCTCCATAGCTGACACATCATCCTCACTCATGCATAAAAGCGCGGATGCCGTCTTCGTGGTCGGCACATCCAGCTCAAAAATGCCAAAGCCCATCATGGGCCCGCCCGATATGATTTTTACAGGCTCCGTCTTAAAACCGCCGGCTTCCTCTATCAATTCATGGTAATTGGTTCCAATGCGGACCTTGAAATTGCGGGGATGTTTAATGGCGTCGCCGGTTACAGTTACAATTCTTTCCATCAGGGGCTTCCCCTCAAAAACCGCATAATAAATTGCCACTACCGTATCCACATTGTTAACCACGCAGCCGGCATCCGCCGGCAGCATGGAAGAGTTGATTTTTCTTCCCGTTGTGGCAAAAATAAGCTGCCGCTCCGCTCCCTGCGGGTATTTCGTCTTTAACGCCTTGACGCTGATACGGTTGTCATCCTTCGTCATATTTTTCAGCAGCTCAATGCAGTCCTTTTTATTGTCCTCCACCGCCATGATACCCTGTGCCTTCGGAAACAGGCTTAAAGAAACCTTTAATCCCTTTATCAACTTCTCCGGCTCCTCTATCATCCTTCTGTAATCAGATGTCAGATAGGGCTCACACTCTGCGCAGTTTACAATGACATAATCGATTTTTTCCGGCTTTTTGGGAGAAAGCTTAATAAAGGTAGGAAAACCAGCGCCTCCCATTCCCACAATACCGGCTTCCTTGATTCTTTCTATGATTTCCTCCCGTGAGGCTTCCTGTAAATCCAGCGCAGGCGCATACTCCACTTCCTCATAAAGCCCGTCGTTTTCCACCACGATGCTCATCACATTGTCGCCCGTCACCACGCGCCGCGGCTCTATCGCCTTGACCTTGCCGGATACGGTGGCATGAACCGGTGCGCTTACAAAAGCGCCCGCTTCCGCAATCTTCTGTCCTGTGAGAACCCTGTCACCCTTTTTTACAAGGGGAACCGCAGGCGCTCCGATATGCTGGGACAGCGGATACACCAAATCTCCTTTGGGAAGCACCTGTCTGATAGGCTTGTCCTTTGTCATATCTTTTCCGTCATAGGGATGAATCCCTCCCGTAAATGTCAGCGTTGCCATTTCGTTACCTCCTGCCATTCTTTCCTTCTAATATACTATTTTTTTAAACAAAATACTACAGAATTATAAAAAAATGTGCTATGATTATGACAAAATATATTTTATATCAAAATTTGGTAAAGGAGTAGCCTATGCATACAGAAACTTACATGCCCCAGCCCTTTTTACTCGATTACCCCCTTGAAAAACTGGCTGACCCGTCACAAATTTTATTTATAGATATTGAAACAACCGGCTTTACTGCAAAGAATTCCTTTTTATATCTTATCGGCTGCGCTTATTTTGAAGGAAATACGCTGCACACTATACAGTGGATGGCAGAAACCTACGAGCAGGAGAAAGAGCTTTTGGATACCTTTTTTTCCTTTGCCGCCCGCTTCCGCTGCCTGATTCATTTTAACGGCAATAACTTTGACATTCCCTATCTGCAGCAGAAATGTATCCGCTATGCGCTGCCCTACAGCTTTGACGATTTTGAAGGCATTGATTTATATAAACGGATTTCTCCCTACAAATTCTTTATCAAGCTGCCAAACTGCAAGCAGAAAACCATCGAACAATACCTTGGCTATGAGCGGGAGGACGCTTACACCGGCAGCGAACTGGTCGGCGTCTATCAGGAATATGTAACAAACCCCACCGAGCTCGCCAAGGATTCCCTTCTGCTGCACAATCAGGAGGATTTGTTGGGAATGCTTCGGATTCTGCCGATTCTTGCCTACTATGATATCTTTAACAGCCCTGTAAAAGTCAAAAAAGTGCAGGCAAGCTACTACACCGACTACGCCGGCAGAAAAAAGCAGGAGCTTATCATGAAGCTCACCCTTCCCACACCGCTGCCCGTATCGGTTTCTTCCTCTGCGAACGGCTGCTATTTCAAGGGAGAAGGCGACACGGCAAGTCTCCGTGTTCCGATTGTGGAAGAAGAATTAAAGTATTTTTATGCCAATTACAAGGATTATTATTACCTGCCCGAAGAAGACATTGCGCTGCACAAATCCGTTGCCGGCTTTGTTGATAAAGCGCACCGCACGCAGGCGGCAGCCGCTACCTGCTATACCCGCAAATATTCTCTGTACCTGCCCCAGTGGGAACCGCTGTTCACGCCCTTCTTTAAGCGCGACTACAAGAGTAAAGAGCTGTTTTTTGAGCTGACGGAGGAATTAAAAAAGGACAAGTCTGCCTTTTTGCTTTACGCCGGACATGTCCTTGATATACTTAGCGCCTCCTTGTAATTACCTGTAATACTGAGCCTGTGCCGCAAACATTTCCGCATAGATGCCGCCCTGCCTCAACAGTTCGTCATGCGTGCCGTATTCTGCTACCTGCCCTTCCCCGAACACGGCTATCCTGTCGCAGAACTTGCAGCTCGACAAACGGTGGGAAATATAAACCGCCGTCTTTCCACCCACCAAGGCTTCAAACTGCCGGTAAATATCGTATTCCGCGACAGGGTCCAGCGCCGCAGTCGGCTCATCCAGTATCACCACCGGAGCCTTTTTGTACAGGGCGCGGGCAATCGCAAGCTTCTGCTGTTCACCGCCCGACGGCTCGATGCCGTCCTCATCATAAAATTTAAACAGCATGGTATCCAGTCCTTTTTCCATGAAGGATAACTTTTCCTCCAGTCCCACCTGCTTTACCAGCGGCAGGAGCACCTTTTTTTCCGCATTATCCTGCAGGGCGATGTTTTCTGCCATGGAGAAGGCAAACAGCTTAAAATCCTGAAATACCGGCGCAAAAAGCTGCATGTACTCCTTATAATCATACTGGCTGATATTGACGCCGTCTAGCAATATTTCTCCCGCCGTCGGGTCATAGAGACGGCACAGCAGCTTCACAAACGTGGTTTTTCCCGCACCATTTAAGCCCACAACGGAAAGATGCTCCCCCGCATGAAGAGTCAGGCAGACATTGTGCAGCACCTGCACGTCCGTATTGGGGTAAGTAAAATCCACATTTCTAAATTCTATGGTATGAGGTCCTTCCTCCACATGCCTATCCCCCTTTTTCAGCGCCACCGGGTACTGCATCAGTTTGATATATTCATATGCATAGTTTGTCCGTTTTATGATGTCCTGCATCTGCCAAATCATACGCTCCACCGAACGGTTCAGCGTCGTTCCCGCATCGCACATCTGAGAGAAAATACCGATAGAAATTTTTCCCAGAATCACACGCATTCCCAAATAAAAATATATAGCCAGAATTCTGATAATATTGACCCCATTGGCCGCCAAATGCAGCGGAAGCCGCCTGTCCGCATTTTCCTCCCAGTTTTTCAGAGATTCGTCTGTATACACATTCCACTTCTCCGTCAGCATATCTTGCGCATCATACAGGCGGATATCCTTTCCATAGCGGAAATCGACAATTTCCCACCCAAGATAAGAAAAAATACGATTAAACTTGGACAGCTTGGCATATTGTTCTACCTCTATCTTGTTCGTCTTGTGGTTAATGATGGCATTTACAAGCACCAGTACCGCCGCCACCACAAAGAGAAGGGGCGCATGAATCGCCACCAGCACAACTACGCCCCCCATCGTGAGCAAACTGGAAATCAACCCGAAAAACTGTTGGGAAATACCGTGCACGCCGCCGGAATACCATTGCATTCCGGTGCGGGCCGCCTCAACCTGATCCAGCGCTTTTTTATCCTCCGTAAGCTGGAAATCAAGCTCCATTACCCGACGGCTTAACTGCTGTGAAAAGTAATTCTGAAATTTTTCATCATACTTTTCCATGATGACTCCCAGCACGGAGCCTGCAAGACTTAACAGACTTCCGCCCAGCGCGATAATCATGGCATACATAAGAAGCCGGCTGACCTTTTCTCCGTTTATCAGCCCGTCAATCAAAAACGGCAGTACCAGCATCGAAACAAAAGGCTGCGCTGCATCAAGAAGCAGCTTCCCCACGCCTGCCGCAAAATACCCTTTATACTGTTTCCACACCTGAGGATAGAAAAAAGCAAGCGTCTCCCGCACCTTTTTCATTGCACCTTTTTCACTTTTCATTAAGCTGCACCTCCTCATCCTTGTAATACTGCGCCTGAATTTCAAACATTTCTGCGTAAGCGCCTTTTTTGGCGAGAAGCGCCTCATGAGGTCCATATTCCACCATTTTTCCTGCCACAAACATGGCAATATTATCACAGAACCGCGTGGAGGAAAGCCTGTGGGAAATATAGACGGCAGACTTTTTTCCAATCATCTTGTCAAAGTTCTTATACAGTCTGTATTCTGCCAGCGCGTCCAACGCCGCCGTGGGCTCGTCCAGCACAATAATGGGAGCTTCCTTGTACAATGCCCTCGCCAGCGCAAGCTTCTGTTTTTCTCCGCCCGACAAATCCACACCATCGTCATGAAGCACCTTTAAAAGCTCTGTCTGCACGCCGTCTTTTAATTCTGCAAGCTTGTCCGCAAGCCCAGCCTGCACAAGATACTGCTCTGCAAGAGCGCGGTCCGTCGCCTTCGGCGGCTTCATGGATACATTTTCGCTAACGGGAAAAGCAAAAATTTCCACATTCTGAAATACCGGCGCAAACAGGGCAAAATACTCCCTGCGCCTGAAACGATTGATATTGGTGCCATTTAACAGGATTTCTCCCTCACTTACATCATACAGCCTGAGAAGCAGCTTAATCAGCGTGGTCTTTCCCGCCCCGTTTAAGCCTACCACCGCCAGCCGCTCGCCTGCCCTTATAGTCAAATTTACATTCTGCAGGGCATAGCTCTTTGCCCCCCCATACCGAAAGGATACATTGCGAAAAGTAAATGTATAACAGTCTGTTTTGGGCAGCGGAATACAGTCGCCTTCCTCGTCGTCCGTAAGCCCCATAAAAGAGCGGAAATCATCCACCCACAGAGAGTTCTTTTTCAAGTCTCCCGCCCTGTTAAGTACCTCCGTCAGCGCGGCTGCAAAGGTGGAGGCAAGCCCCAGATACAGGGTAAAATTACCGATTGTCATGCCCTTCCCCATAAATACGAGAATCAGCACCGCATAAATAGCAGCATTCTGCAGTATACTCATCCCATGGGCAAAGATACTGTTGTAAATCCACAAATTACGGCTGTGCAGCATTTTTTCCTGCTTTTCTGCAAGCACCTGATGCTGCTTTCCCAAAATCCAATCCTGCATATGAAAAAGACGGATATCCTTGGCATATGAAAAATCCTGCGTCACATGTTCCATATAGTTGATACGCCGCCATGTGGGAGACAGCTTGTCCCATACCTCTTTCCTGTCTCTTTTTACCGTATGGCGGAAAAACAAGTACTGCAGAACAGAAATCACAATGATAAGAAGCACCAGCCGCACGTCAAGTACTATCACCACGGACAAGCTTATCACGAGCAGCATCGCCTGCACCAGCACATCATAGAAAGAACGCATCATGCCCTCTACGCCTTCGTCGTTGCCTCCCGTTGCCCTGCATGCTTTTTCATGCATATCCAGTATTTTCGGATTTTCCAGATTCTGATAGTTCATGGAAAGCGCTTTTGTCACACGCTCCGTAATCATCTTCATACGGACATAGATAAAATAATGACCCCTTCGGTTGTCGCTAAAGGAATCCACCCCCCAGACTACTATGTAAACCGCCAGAAGTACCATAATCAGCTTTATCAAGGGCATAATATCTTTTTCTTCGCTTCCCGCCTGCAGCATCACCAAATCAATCACGTACTTTCTGGCGAAAGTACCGAGCACTTGTACAAAGGAATTCATTGCCACGCCGAGTACAATAAACAAAATCAGTATAGGCTTGTATTTTTTTATATTTTGAAAGCAATACCGAATATTGCCGAGAATCCCAAACTCTTTGTGTAACGGATTTTCATCCTGCTCTTTTTCCTTCTTTTTCATAACACTTCCTCTTCCAATCTGTTATTACCATCAAAGTATAAGTTTGCTTTCCCAAATTACAACTGCTTTATTAACGAAAAAATCCCGCTATTGCCATGACAACAGCGGGACATTCTTACATATATTCTGTTTCATCCGCTTACACAGGTATTTAGACCACACCACGAAAAGGCTTGATATAAAAGAATGAATTTTTCCGTTCCAAACCAATCTCTTTATGGTTGATAATCTGTTCCGTACTTCCGATAAACAAAAGACCACCGGGCTTTAATGCCGTTTCAAACTTCCGGTATATTTCCTCTTTTGCTTCTTCCGTAAAATAGATTAGCACATTGCGGCACACTATCAGATGATATTCCACAGGATACGTATCCTTTAACAGATTATGCTCCTTAAATTCCACCCTGTCCTTGATTTCCTTTGCTATCTGATAAGAAGGACCTACCTTTGTGAAGTATTTCTTTTTTAAATCCTCCGGTATGCCTGCAACGCTCTTTTCATTGTAAAGCCCTACCTTTGCCTTTGCAATTACCTGCTTGTCCAAATCCGTTGCCATTATGTGAATCTGGCTTAAGGGCAAATGCTGTGACAGCGCCATCACCAGTGAATAAGGCTCGTCGCCGGTGGAACATGCCGCACTCCAAATCTTTAAATTCTTGCCAAAGCGGTTCAGCAATTCCGGAATGATTTCCTTATCTAAAAGCCTCCACTGGTCCGGATTGCGGTAAAACTCAGAAACATTAATCGTCAGATAATTGACGAACTCTTCAAACCTCTCCTTATCTGTCTTTAACAGTTGAACATATTTATCATACTCCTGAATTCCGTTTTTGTTAATCAGCGTATCAATTCTGCGCTTCATCTGTTTTTCTTTGTAAGCATTTAAATCGATTGATGTCAAATCATATATGGCTTTTTTAAAATATTCATAGTCATACGTCATTCAGGCAACCTCTTGTTCTTCTTTTTATTCAGCGGATTCCTCAGACTCTTTTTCTGCTGCTATCACGGCATCAATATCTACGGACACAGCTTCCGCATCCTCGTCCTCAGCAGGCTCCTCTTCCTTTGCAGGCTCAGGTGCCAGCAGCGCTTTGATGCTTAAGCTGATTTTCTTGTCCTCTTCATTGAAATCCACAATTTTTGCGGTTACAGTGTCCCCTGTCTTTAACACGTCAGAGGGCTTCTCCACATGCTCTTTGGAAATCTGGGAAACATGAAGCAGGGCATCCACACCCGGCTCTAACTCGATAAATGCACCGAAATCCGTCATTCTTGCCACAGTACCCGTCACTTCATTGCCAATGGCAAATTTCTCCGCTGCATCCTTCCAAGGATTCTTGTCATCAAATTTCAAGCTAAGCGCAATCTTGCTGCCATTGATTTCTTTGATAAGCACGGTAAGAACATCGCCAACCTTGAATACTTTCTTGGGATGCTCCACACGTCCCCATGACATTTCCGAAATATGAAGCAGACCGTCGGCGCCGCCCAAATCAACAAACGCACCAAAGTCCGTTACATTCTTTACGGTGCCTTCCACAATATCACCCTCATGGATACGTTCGAAAAGCTCTCTCTGCATTTCTGCCTTCTTTGCAACAATAAGCTGCTTTCTGTCGCCAATATACCTCCTTCTTCTAGGATTATATTCGCTGACTACAAATTCTATTTCCTGACCGGCATATTTGCTTAAATCTTTCTCATAGGTATCAGAAACAAGACTTGCCGGAATAAAGATTCTCACTTCCTCCACAACAACGCTTAAACCGCCCTCCAGCACCTGTGCAACCGTTGCTTTCAAAACCTCTTTGTTGTTGAAGGCTTCTTCGATTCTCTTATTTCCTCTGTCAGCCGCCAGACGCTTGTAGGTAAGGAGAACTTGTCCCTCTCCATCGTTTACTTTCAGAACCTTTACCTCCATGGTATCGCCAACCTTGACTACCGTTGTCAAATCCACACCGGGTTCGTTGGTGTATTCATTTCTGGTAAGAATGCCGTCTGACTTGTATCCGATGTTGAGAACGATTTCTTCAGGCTTCACATCAATAACAGTACCTTCAACTACCTCTCCTGTGTGTATTGTCTTTAATGATTCTTCTAACATTTGTTCAAAAGTTAATTCTGACATAATTTTGAACCTCCTCAATAATTTTGTTTGGGGTCGAAGCCCCCGCAGTAATACCCACCAGTGAAACAGCTTTAGGTCGTTCTAAATGCAAGTCATCCAGTGTCTGTATAAAATAGGTGTGCGGACATTCTTTACTGCAAATTTCATAAAGCTTCCGTGTATTGGAGCTGTGTCTGCCGCCTATTACTATCATAGCGTCAACGGAGGCGGCAATTTCCTTTGCTTCCCTCTGTCTCTCCTCAGTTGCGTTGCAGATAGTATTCGCAACAGTAACATTATAGACTTTTTTCTTGAAAATTTCAACTATATAATGAAATTTATTGTAGTTAAATGTCGTTTGAGACACAATACAGAGCTCTTTTCCCTCTTCGGGCATAAAATTTTCGGCTTCTTCCGCCGTATCTATGACAATTGCCTGCGTTCTGCACCATCCTACAATTCCTTCCACCTCCGGATGCCCCTGATTGCCAATCACCACAATTTGTCTGCCTTTTTTGCTCTCTTCCTCCACAATGCCGTGAATTCTCTTGACAAAGGGACAGGTTGCATCCACCAGCGTAAGTCCCTGTCTCTCTATCTGCTCATAGATATCCCTTGCCACACCATGCGCCCGTATCACAATCGTCCCGTTCTTTACCTTGGCAAGCGCAGTGCGGTTCTCTATCACCCTGACGCCTTTTTCCCGCAGTTCCTCTACCACTTCCTCGTTGTTGACAATTGCGCCGTACGTATAAATATCCCCTTTTCCAATCTGTCCGTAAACCGTTTCCACCGCACGCTTTACGCCAAAACAGAAGCCCATGCTTTTAGCCGCCAGAATTTCCAACTCAGATACCTCTTTTCCTGTCCCCGCATATTTTCACAATGGTTTCCATCACCTCTTCCACCGTCATATCGGAGGAATCCACCAAAACGGCATCCTCTGCCTGCCGCAGCGGTGATTCCGCTCTTGTCATATCCCTGTGGTCGCGCTCTATAATATCCTGCTCTATTTTATCAAACTCACAGGCTTCCCCCTTTGCCAAAAGCTCCTCATAACGCCTCTTTGCCCGTACGCTGGTGCTCGCCGTCAGATAAATCTTGACATCTGCATCCGGCAGCACACAGGTACCGATATCCCTGCCGTCCATCACCACATCTGCTTTTCGTGCCAGTCCCTTTTGCAGGCTTACCAGCTTTTTCCGCACATCAGGCTGCTGACAGCTAATGGAAGCCATCGTACTCACTTCCTCCGTCCGAATCAGGGAATTGACATTTCTGTTATTTAAATAGACTATCTGCTCTCCATTCTCATAGCGGATTGTAATGTCTGCTTTCCCACAACAACCGTTCATGGCCTCGGTATCCTCTTTTCCGATTCCTTGTTCCAGCATAAACAGTGCCATAGCGCGGTACATAGCGCCTGAGTCCACATATATCATTCCCATTTTTTCAGCAAGTTTCCTTGCAATCGTACTTTTTCCTGCGCCGGCAGGTCCGTCTATCGCGATACAAAAACTCATCTTTCTCCACCTTTCTGTGCTTTCCATCATTGTGCCGCGCCTTTTCCCGCCAAATATCCTGTTGACCAGGCTATTTGCAGGTTAAAGCCGCCCGTCAGGGCATCCAAATCCAGCACCTCTCCTGCAAAAAACAGACCGTGCACTTTTTTGGATTCCATTGTAGAGGGGTTGATGTCCCTGACAGAAACCCCGCCCATGGTGATGACTGCCTCCTCAAAGCCCCTGCAGCCTGTTATGGTAAACGGCAGTCCTTTTATCAATGCGGCAAACCCATGTCTCTCTTCCTTTGTAATTTCATTAACCCGCTTTTCAGACGCAATACCGGACAAAGAAACCATTACCGGAATCAGCTTTGCCGGAAACAATGCGCCCAGCGCGTTTTTAAACGCCTTGTTTTTATTTCCTTCAAATTCTCTGATAAGCCTTTTATCCAACTGTTCCAGAGAAAGCGCCGGTTTTAAGTCGATAGAAAGCGCCGCCCGCTGTCCATATGCCTTCTGCACATAACGGCTGCTTGCGCTTAAAATCAGCGGTCCGCTCACGCCAAAATGGGTAAAAAGCATCTCTCCGAACTCCCGATAAAGCTCTTTCTCTTTATATGTCAGCGCTATCTCTACATTTTTCAGGGAAAGTCCCATCAAATCCTTGCAGAACGTTTCCGCCGCTTCCAAAGGAACCAAAGAAGGACGACACTCTGTCAGGCTGTGCCCCGTCTTCTCTGCAAAACGGTATCCGTCTCCTGTAGAGCCGGTCGAAGCATAAGAAATACCGCCGGTCGCCACAACCACCGCATCCGCCTTTTCCTCCTTTCCCGAAAAAAGCCGCACACCGCACACTTGCAAGCCTTCTTTTGTCTCTTCCGTCAGTATCTTGCAGATGCCGGTGTCAAGATGCACTGCAACGGAAAGCTCGTCCAGTCTTTTTTTCAACGCTTTTATAATATCGGAGGAATGGTCCGAAACCGGAAATACCCGATTCCCCCGCTCCACTTTCAAAGGACAGCCTGCCTCCTCAAAAAATTTCATAACCTGACCGCTGTCAAACCCATAGAAAGCGCTGTATAAAAATTTGGGATTGCTTACCACGCCCGCAAACAGCTCCTCCGTCTCGCAGGCATTGGTAACATTGCAGCGTCCCTTTCCCGTAATAAAAAGCTTTTTGCCCAGTTTTTCATTTTTTTCATATAAGACAACCGTTTTGCCTTCCTGCGCCGCAGAAACTGCCGCCATCATGCCTGCGGCTCCGCCGCCGACTACCGCCACCTTACTCATATATTATCCTTCTCTTTCTGCCGCGCTGTCAGAGCAGACTGCAGATTTCATCTGCCCTCTGTCTTCCACAATGGATTGTGCAGCACAGGCGCCTCGTCAATAAAATTAATTTCATCATTCAAGTACACCTGATAGTTGTTCCATGCACTCTCCAGCATCTCCAGATTCCGTTTGACCTCGGTGGGACGTTTTAAGCACAGAGCCACCACCACTGCATTAATTACGCTTAAAGGCGCAACCAGTGAATCCACAATGGATACCATATCGCTTCTCGCCAGCAGATTCATGGAAGAATACAGGCACATGGGCGAATGAATGGTGTCCGTGATGCTGATAACTTTGGCATTTCTGTCGTTTGCAAATTCCAATGCTTTCAGCGTGCGCATGGAATATCTGGGAAAACTAATGCCTATTATCACATCCTTTTCGTCAATTCGAATCATCTGCTCAAAGGTCTCGCTTACGCTGGTAGTATTCAAAAGCCTCACGTTGCCACGCACCATATTTAAATAAAAGTGCAGAAAGTCCGCAAGCGGCGCACAACTCCTAAGCCCGATAACATACACATTCTCAGCCTCAAGGATAGCGCTCACCGCCATCTCAAAGGCATTTGCATCCAGATTTGCTATGGTATCCTGAATCTTTTCTATATCTGCCGTAAGCACGGAGGACAATATTTCCGACTGGCTGCTATGCCCATATTTCACCCCTATCTTCTGTACCGCGCTCAGTTTGTCCTTCACCCAGTTTTCCAGCGCCTTCTGAAATTCAGGATACCCGTCGTAGCCGATTCCCGATGCAAAACGGACCACTGTCGATTCGCTGATTCCCAACTCCTCACCCAGCTTTGCCGCCGTCATAAAAACCGCCTGCTCATAGTGTTCCTTTATGTATCCCGCAATTGTTTTATGGCTTTTACTCATTGAAGTGTAACGCGCATTGATTCTTGTTATGACATCCTGCTCACTATCCATTTGCATACTCCTGTTCCAGTAGTTTTCTGGTTTCTGCGTCCGACAGGTCATAATCACCGGTCAGGCTCATACATGCCGCCCCATGGATAAACAGCCACATTCTCATGAACATGCCTTGCGGATTGGCGCAGCCCATTGCGGACGCCTTGTTAATTTCACAAAGAACATTCCCCTTTTTACCATTCAAAATCTCATAAAGGCTCTTTCTTGCCGCAAACTCCGACAAAAACAAAAGCCTGAACAAATTTTTTTCCTCTTTTGCAAATGCTATGTACGCCATTCCCAGATTGGAAAAAGGAACCGTACCCATTTGGGGAAACAAATCATAATAATCCTGAAAAAACAGGACCGCTTTCTTGTAGACCTCCCCCCACAACTCCTCCATATTCTTGTACACTCTGAAAATCGGCTGTGTGGAGCAGCCCACCCGTACCGCCACTTTTCTTGCCGTTACACTGGCAAAACCTTCTTCTCTTGTCATTTCAAAAGCATTTTCCAATATGTCCCGAATGGTAACGGATTCTTTTCTCGCCATGGTATTTTCTCCTCATACGCCTGCCATTGTTACCGTAACACTTGTTATTCTAATTCATTCCGATAAATTCGTCAAGACAAACCGAAAAATTCAATCAAGGTCTTTGAAACAAGAAAAGGAATGGGAAATTTCCCATTCCTTTTGTATCCCTGCTTCTGATTACACAGGATAAGCTCCGTTTTTGGTATCCGCCTGTGCAGGGTCTACCTTCTCCTGCTGTGCCTGACGGTACTTAAAGAAGTCCGTTGCCACCTGCGGGAACAAAGCATAGGACAATACATCCTCATCCTGCTGCTTCCATTCCGCCATCTCAGACTCTAATTTCTCCATCTCATTGGAAATCAAGTCCGCCGGACGGCAGGTAATTCTCTCTTCACCCGGGATGACCTTATCAATAACCTCCTGATTCATGGGCTTCACAGTCTGCCCGTATTTGCCGCGCAGTACATCCTTGGTCTGGTCGGTTGCCATCTTGTATCTCTCTCCCATCAACACGTTGAACACCGCCTGCGTGCCGACAATCTGTGAAGAAGGCGTAACAAGAGGCGGCTCGCCCAAATCCTTGCGGACTCTCGGAATCTCCTGCAGCACTTCATAATATTTGTCCTCTGCATTCTGCTCCTTGAGCTGGCTCACCATGTTGGAGAGCATACCGCCGGGTACCTGATACAGCAGCGTCTTGATATCCACGCCCATTACCTTCGGATTCAAAAGACCGTTTGCAAGGCACTCGTCCCTGTAAGGTCTGAAATAATCCGCAATTTCTGCAAGCAGGTTCTGGTCGTAGCCGGTATCGTAAGGCGTTCCTTTAAAGGTCTCCACCATAACCTCTGTTGCAGGCTGGGAAGTACCCATCGCAAAAGGCGACATCGCACAGTCAATCACATCCACGCCTGCCTCTACTGCTTTCAGATAGGTCATGCCGGCAACACCGGAAGTATAATGCGTATGAAGCTGGATAGGAAGCTTTGTCGCCGCTTTCATCTCACGAATCAACTCGGATGCCTTATAGGGCACCAAAAGTCCCGCCATGTCCTTGATACAGATGGAATCAGCACCCATTTCTTCAATCTTTTTCGCCATGTTAATCCAGTATTCCATGGTGTAGGCATCACCCAAGGTATAGGACAGCGCTATCTGCGCATGTCCGCGTCCCTCACGCGCTTTGATTTTGTTGGTGGCATTTACCGCCTCCTGCAGATTGCGAAGGTCGTTCATACAGTCAAAAATACGAATGATATCGATGCCGTTTGCCACGGATTTTTCTACAAAGCTGTCCACTACGTCGTCGGCATAGGGCCTGTATCCTAAAATATTCTGCCCTCTGAATAACATCTGCAGCTTTGTGTTTTTAAAGCCGTCACGCAGCTTCCTCAGTCTGTCCCACGGGTCTTCCTTCAGAAAGCGAAGGGAGGCATCAAAAGTCGCACCGCCCCAGCATTCCACGGAATGATAGCCTACCTTGTCCATTTTGCCTACAATGGGGAGCATAAGCTCGGTCGGCATTCTGGTTGCAATTAAGGACTGATGTGCGTCACGTAATATAGTTTCCGTTATTTTAATCGGTCTTGCTCCTGACATTTCCTAATTCCTCCTAATTTTTTATGATATGAATAATGGCTGTGCTCTGCTGCATCGCCGAATTGGTCGCTGTGCATTCGCAAATCTGCTTTCAGCAGATTTGCTCATCGCGCTTCGCGCTCTATACATCTGCCCAAATTGTCATCTGCTCATGCAAGCATGGCATCTGCCAATTCGTTCAGATGTGCACAGCTTTAAAATATCCCGTATATCGCCATGAAGGTGCCGGCGGCTACGGCGGTGCCGATAACGCCTGCAACGTTTGGTCCCATAGCGTGCATCAGAAGGAAGTTGGTCGGGTCGGCTTCTGAGCCTACTTTCTGCGATACACGTGCCGCCATGGGTACTGCAGACACGCCTGCAGAGCCGATTAACGGGTTTACTTTACCGTGTGTCAGCACGCACATCAGCTTGCCAAACAATACGCCCGCCGCCGTGCCAAACATAAAGGCAACCAGTCCAAGTCCTACGATTTTTAGAGTATCCCAGTTTAAGAAAGCTTCTGCACTGGTGGTCGCGCCTACGGAAGTTCCCAGCAGGATAACCACGATGTACATCAGGGCGTTGGAAGCCGTCTCCGTAAGCTGTCTTACCACGCCGGACTCCTTAAAGAGGTTTCCTAACATCAGCATACCTACCAGAGGAGCCGTAGTCGGAAGAATCAAGCTTACCACGATAGTAACCACGATAGGGAACAGAATTCTTTCCAATTTGGATACCGGACGAAGCTGTGCCATCTTGATTTGTCTTTCCTTCTTTGTAGTCAGAAGCTTCATGATGGGCGGCTGAATAACCGGTACCAGCGCCATATAGGAATATGCCGCAACAGCAATGGGTCCCATCAGACCTGTCTGCCCCAATTTTCCTGCAAGGAAAATGGAAGTAGGTCCGTCAGCGCCGCCGATAATAGAGATTGCCGCAGCCGCTTTGCCGTTAAAGCCCAGTGCAATCGCGCCAAAGTACGCAGCAAAGATACCAAACTGTGCTGCGGCACCCAAAAGGAAACTCTTGGGATTGGCAATCAGGGGACCAAAATCCGTCATTGCACCGACTCCCATAAAGATAAGAGACGGCAGAATGGCATATTCGTCCAGAATATAGAAATAATACAGTAAACCGCCCACTCCATTTGCCGAATCCTTTGCGTGAAGCATAATATCCGGATAAATGTTTACGAGCAGCATACCAAATGCTATCGGCAGCAAAAGCAAGGGCTCAAACTCATGCCTTATCGCCAGATACAGGAAAAAGCAGGCAATTGCAATCATAAAGTAATTTCCCACCGTCAGGTTAAAAAACGCCGTCTGGTGAAGCAGATTGCCCAGCGTATTTGATATGTATTCCATTTGATGACCTCCTGTTAGTTGACAGTCCGATTAGTTTAAGGTAGCCAGAACTTTGCCCGCTTCTACTGCATCGCCAACCGATACCTCGATGCTTGCCACTGTGCCGTCCTCAGGCGCAACAACAGGAATTTCCATCTTCATTGCCTCTATGGTAACGACTGCATCACCCTTCTTTACTGCCGTGCCGACTGCCGCGTCAATTTTAAATACCTTTCCTGCCGCGCCTGCTTCTACCTTAATGCTGCCTGCGCCGACTGCCGGTGCGCTTGCCGCTGCAGGTGCCTTTACCACCGGCGCCTTGGGCGCTGCGGGTGCTTTTACCGCAGGTGCGCCTGTGGATGCGCCCTCTTCCACTACTACATCATATACGTTTCCATTCACGGTGATGGTATAATTTTTCATCTTCTTATCCTCCAATTATCTTCTTTTTCTAATGCTTCTGACTACAAAACCATCGGTTCCCGCCGCGCCCTCGCTGGCTGCAATGGCAGCCGCGATCACTGCGATAAGTTCCAAATCATCACTCTCTTCTGCTTCCTGCACCGTGGTATTATCCACTGCCTTTGCAGGCTCTTCCTCATTACCTTTTTTCTTTCCTGCAAACATTTCCTGCAGCTTGGGAATACCGCCAAGCGCCCATATAATCAGGCTGATAAGTATCAGTATGAGAAAAACCGTTCCCATTCCCATTACGGTATCCATTGCCGCCTTGCTCATCAGCGCTCCCATGGACTGATCTACATTTAAGGTACAGGCTTCTACGGTAAGGAAAATATCATTGGAAAAAATAACCTCCACCGATGCCGTTTTCGGGTTTCCATCCTTGTCCGTCATAGAGCCCGTAAGCGGAACCGTTACAATAATCTCATCGCCCGATACTTTGTAGGTCACTTTATTCCTGTCAATCGGCCCCAGCTCTCCCAATTCAGCATAAGCGCTGCTGAAAGACACCAGACCATTTAAGATACCATTGCCCTCCACGTCAATGGAGCTTACGCCATAAGAATAGCCATAACTTGTGGCTATTTGAAATGCGGCGTTGATGTTGTCCTCCGTCACCTTCTCCAGCTCATGCACATTATAAAGCTCCTGATGGGAGACCGCAGTTACCGCCCCTTCGCTGCCCTCGCCGCCATAATACGCATATATCATGTAGGGCACCACAAAATCCGTGGACAACAGCGAGGCAGCCGTTGCCTTATCTGTTGTCGCAGCGTCCAATGCAGGTTCCCCGCATGCCGTAAGTCCAAGGACACAGGTGAGCATACATAACATTGCCAGTAATTTTTTCATATTAAGTATCTCCCTTTCTAAACCGTTCCATGCTTTTTGATTGGACGCTCTTCACTCTTTGTAAACAGCATCTCAAAAGCGCCGATAATATATTTTCTGGTGTCGGCAGCTTCCACAATCTGATCCACATATCCTCTCCGCGCCGCGCTCTGTGCGCTGGTTTGCAGAGACGCATACTCTGCCGCCTTCTCCTTTATCACGTCCGCACCCTGTCCTTCGTACATGATTTTCGCCGCGAGGGATGCATCCATGGAACCAATCTGCGCGGTCGGCCATGCCATTGTAATATCCGCGCCGGTTGCCTTGGAGTTCATTGCAATATATGCGCTGCCAAACGCTTTGCCGATAATCACGTTTACTTTTGGTACGGTTGCATTGGCAAAGGTGTATGTAAGATGTGCAACGGCAGAGGCAATCTTTCTCTCGCTGCACTCACATGCCTTGTAACCGGTCACATTGGTAAGGGTCAGCACCGGAATGTCAAAGGCATCACAGAAGTTGACAAAATCCGCCGCTTTTTCACAGCCTTCCGGTGAAAGCGCCGCTTCATATTTTTCTGCAAGATTTCCATTTTCATCCAACACGCCGCTTCTGTTTGCCACCGCGCCTACCGTCACGCCATCCAGACGGATAAAGCCGGTCACCATGTCCTTCGCATAGGCATCCTTAACCTCCACAAATTCATTGTTGTCGGAGATAATGGCAAGCGCTGCCGCCGTATCCTCCACACAGCCGGCAAGCTCTGCCGTCAGACGGTTCAAATCGTCCGTGCACTCGTCAAAAGCAAGATTCTCCTCATTGTTGGCAGGCAGAATGGAAACAAGACGGCGGATGCCTGAAAGCACTTCATCTTCGTCTCCCACAAAATCTACATTGCCTGTCTTTTCACTCTGGAATGCAGCCGAAGAGGTGTCGCATTTTGCAGTTGTATTACCCGAAAGGGCGTTGGGGGAATTGACAAATAATTTCGCGTTCTTTTCTTCCATGAACGTGAAGTCAGACATTGCAGCCATGATGGCAAGACCGCCGCCGCAATTTCCAAATACTGCTGAAATTTGGGGAATAACCCCTGAAGCATCCGTCATTTTACGGTAAATGGTTCCAAATGCATCCAAAGCATCCGTAGCTTCCTGTAACCTAAGTCCGGCAGAATCCAAAAGTCCTATGATAGGCGCTCCCGTCTTCATCGCCAGATTGTAAAGACCTGCAATCTTTCTTGCATGCATCTCGCCAACGGTTCCATTCATAACGGAAGCGTCCTGACTGTACACATACACAAGACTGCCGCCTATCACTCCGTATCCGGTGATGACACCATCCGAAGGAGTTTCTGCCTGTTTCAAATCAAAATCAGTCGCTCTGGCAGTAACCATGGCGCCAATTTCAACGAAACTGTTGTCATCGAGCAAAGCGTTGATTCTTTGGCTCGCTTTTGAAGTACTACTCATGTTTTCAGCCCTCCATTTATAATAAATAAATATGAACAATTTAACAGGGGGACTTTTTTGCTTTCTGTAAAGCAAACGCCTATTGCCCCATGATTAATGTTTGTATCATTGTAGCATAAATTTTCCAATCATACTAGCATTATTTGCAGATTTTGAACAAATTAGGCGTTTTGCACATTTTAGACCAGCCGTCTGCCGCCATTACAATATAAATTTTTCCAGTACTCTCTTAAAACACCAGAAAAAATCAATTTTTTCTACTGCGCTCCGTGTCACAACCAAGTCCTCCCTCAGACAGACGCCGCCAGTCATATAACGGATATATCCCACGGTTTCTCCCTGTAAAACCGGCGCCTGCAGACTCTCTTCAGCCTCCCATGACACCTCTATTTTTTCGTTTTCGGAAAGCAGAAGCCCGTGTAAGCCGCTCCCCTGTTTTATCTCCACCTCCGTATATGCAGTCCCCCCAATCCTGTCTGTCTGCCCGTTTTCTACCGGTATTGGTGAAAATACATTGCCATTCATGGCTACTTCATCTATGGCGTGATACACAAAATTTTCCAGGCCATATGTAAAAAGTTCTTTTGAATCTGCCCACTTCCACGTCTTATTGCCGGGCCACCCACATGCCAAGAGCGCTATGGTAAAACGCTTACCGTCCCGCTCTAATGCCCCCACATAGCAATACCCCGCCTTGTTGGTAAAGCCGGTCTTTCCTGTAAGCGCGCCTTCCATCATATGCAAAAACGCATTGTGATTAACACAGGAAAAACTTCTTCCCTCCTCACTTGCAAAGCTGTAGCTTTCCGTCCTCGTTATCTTTAAAAATTCCTCCTTGGCAGGAGAATAAAAAGCACAGTATGCCATAATCCTCGCCAAATCTTCCGCGCAGGTGCCATGCTCCCGCAAAATGCTTTCTCCGTCTGCCCCCTGAAGCGTCTGCGTTGCGTCAAGTCCGTTCGGCGTGATAAACCAGCTGTTTCTGCATCCCAGCCACGCCGCTTTTTCATTCATCATAGCGGCAAAGCCCTCCATACTTCCCCCCACATGCTCCGCAATCGCTACCGCCGAGTCATTGTGGGATTCTAACATCAAAGAATACAGCAGGTCTCCCAGCTTAAAATGTTCTCCTTGATTCATAAAAAGTTTGACTTTCGGCATCCCAGCGGCATAAGCAGACACCTCCACGATTTCCTCCGGCGATGCATTCTCCAATGCCACAATACAGGTCAGTATCTTGGTGGTGCTGGCGTTTGACATAAACACATCTCCGTTTTTTTCATACAATACCCGCCCTGTATCCGCATCCATCAATACTGCCGCCGTAGCATACAAAGACGGCGGCTCGGCGCCCTTCACATCCATCTTTATGTACAAAAACTGAAGCAAAATCACAGCTGTCAAAAGCAGGCACGGTACGCCGCCCTTTTCTCTTTCTTTTTTCATTAAAAAATACATAGCAGCAACATTCTTTCCTTTGGTTGCTACTATGTATATGTATTTTCCACGTATTTTAAAACGTCTTTCAGGCTTCTTCCCCGCCGGAAGCAAGAATCCCCGCTTCTGCCTCCGCCTGCTGTTTAAATTCCTCCACCTGCATGGCAGACAGCTCCGGCAGTTCTTCTAAGGACCTCACTCCAAAACAGCGCAAAAACTGCTCCGTAGTTCCAAAAAGCAGCGGACGTCCCGGCGCATCCAATCTTCCCAACTCCGTAATCAAATCATATTCCAGCAGCTTATTCACCGCATGGTCGCAGCTTACACCACGGATTCTCTCAATTTCCAGTCTGGTAACAGGCTGCTTGTAGGCAATAATGGAAAGCGTTTCTAAGACCGTATCTGTCAGCACCATTTTTCTTGGCGTCTTTGCTATTTTAATCAGATACTCGTACATTTCCGCTTTGGTGGAAAGCTGCACGCTGTCCTCCAGCCAGAGAAGAAAGATTCCTCTATCCTCTTCCTCATACCTTTTCTGCATTTCTTCCAATATCTGTCTTACTTCTTTTTGCTCCATTTCAAGCACTGCCGCAAGCCGTCCAAGCTCCACGGATTCCCCCATGGTAAACAACACCGCTTCCAGCACCGCTTCCGCTTTTTTTCTTTCCATATCCATTCCTTCCGCTATGCAACATCACCGGAGGTTATCAGAATATCATCAAAAATATTCTCCTGTGCAATATTGATTTTACCAAGCTTCATCATTTCCAAAATTACCAGAAAGGTAACAATGATTTCCATCTTGCTGTGCTGCTTTTCCAAAAGCTGTCTGAAGCTGCATGTTTTATGGCTATTTATGTAATTCTCCACATAGGAGGTTTTCAAATCCATATCGACCTCATCCTTCTCGATATTTCCATAATGGCTTCTGATGGGGTCTATTTTTTCCTCCTGCCGCTTTACAATGGATTTGAAAATGTCCTGCAGCTTCTTCAAATTCATCTCGCCAATCAGTTCTTCATAATCAACGGGCTGCCTATAGCTCTCTACTTCCGCAGGAAGCCGCTGCTCGCGGAAGAGGTAACGCTGCGCATCCACCTGCCTGTCCTTTAATTCAAAGGACATATATTTGTACATTTTATATTCCAGCAGCCGCTGTACCAGCTCGGCTCTCGGGTCCTCTTCCTCGCCTTCCTCATTTATTTCCTTAGGCAGAAGCATCCTGCTTTTGATATCCAAAAGCGTCGCCGCCATCACCAAAAATTCACTCATCACATTCATATCGCTTGTCTTGAGCTTACGAATATAATCCAGATAC
>ERZ779622.334-NODE-334-length-29717-cov-6.382712_pt1 | contig 29717 bp, 26 predicted proteins | sample MGYA00514188_ERZ779622 | MGnify/ENA primary metagenome ERZ779622 (study PRJEB29562, sample SAMEA4376702) | mouse gut metagenome | isolation source: Cecum | study: EMG produced TPA metagenomics assembly of the A DSS colitis mouse model was used to assess the... | reverse complement strand
TCTTTTGGCATGTTAATGATGGCTTCCATACTGCGGTATGGATTAAAAGGAATACTGCTGATATTTGCAGGTGTATTTCCGCAGATTCTGGTATACTTTCCGGCGGCGCTTTTATTGCTGCAGTGGATTCAGGAATTTTGTATGGCAATCTATTATCCTGAAAGGCTGAAGGAATTTCAGGAGGTGAAGGATAGGAGCCGGCTGCTTAGGAAAAAGGCGCTGCGCCTTCCGCTGCTGCTGGCGGCACTGCTGTTCGGCTGTCTGCTGGAGGGTTACGTAAATCCTAAAATTGTATCCGGTTTGCTAAAGATTTTTTGAATTTTCATTGCTTTTCGGAAAACAGGTGCGTATAATAAAGTTCTAACAAAGAAGCTAAGCGGGGAGTAAAAGCGGAGGGTGTAAGAGTTCATGGAAGGTGCGATAGATGCCTTTATGGTTTATTTGGAAGAGGTCAAAAAGAAGGCGGTGAGCACAAGAGCGGCTTACCATAGCGATTTGCGCAAGCTGCAGGGATTTTTAGACGGTCTCGGGGTGAGCAGGGTAGAGGATGTTTCCCGGACAAACTTAAATTCCTATATTCTTTATCTGGAAAAGAACTGCTTTGCCCAGACAACCATTTCCAGAAATATTGCGTCGATTAAAGCATTCTATCATTTTTTGTTTAGGGAAAAAAGAGTCGTTGAGGATATTGCCGAGGATTTGAAAACGCCTAGAATTGAAAAGCGTATGCCGGAGATATTGACGGCAAAGGAGGTGGATAAGCTTCTGCTGCAGCCTTCGGGCGATTCCGCAAAGGAGTGCAGGGACAGAGCCATGCTGGAGTTGTTATATGCCACGGGCATCCGCGTATCAGAACTGCTTTCCTTAAAGCTGTCAAACGTGAATTTAAAGATGGGTTTTGTCATGTGCGGCAGCGCAGGCAGAGAGCGTGTGATTCCTTTTGGCAGCAAAGCGCGCAGCGCGCTGGTGCAATATCTGGAGTCGGCAAGAAGCGCTATGATTGCAGAAGAAGCGCAGGAGATTCTCTTTGTAAACTGCGCGGGACAGCCTATGAGCAGGCAGGGGTTTTGGAAGCTTGTGAAAGAATATGGCAGGCAGGCGGGTATCAGCTCCGAAATTACGCCTCATACCCTGAGACATTCTTTTGCCGCACATCTTTTGGAAAATGGAGCGGATTTGCGGAGCGTGCAGGAAATGATGGGACATGCCGACATATCTGCCACGCAGGTCTATCAGCGTATGAGCTGCAATCCGATGAGAGAAGCATATACAAGAGCCCATCCGAGAGGATGAGCTCTTGTATATTATTGCTTACTCGTAATCTGCAATATCGTAAATGAGCTGTTCCGTGTCCGCCCAGCCAAGGCACGGGTCTGTAATGGATTTACCATAGATACCGCCGCCTACTTTTTGGCAGCCCTCTTCGATGTAGCTCTCAATCATAACGCCTTTTACCAGCTTGTGAATATCCGGACTCAGCTTGCGGCTGTGCATAACCTCCTTGACAATGCGAATCTGCTGCTTAAACTGCTTGTTGGAGTTGCTGTGGTTGGAATCGATGATGCAGGCGGGATTCTTCAAGTCCCGTTCGTTGTAGAGGTTTAAAAGGGTATTTAAATCTTCATAGTGATAATTGGGAAGATTGCGCCCGTATTTGTTGGTAGCGCCCCGCAGAACGGTATGCGCAAGTTCGTTTCCGGTAGTCTTTACCTCCCAGCCGCGATAGATGAAAGAGTGGGGATGCTGTGCCGCGTGTACGGAATTGAGCATAACGGAAAAGTTGCCGCTGGTGGGGTTTTTCATGCCGGCAGGTACATCAAAGCCGCTGCAGGCAAGACGATGCTGCTGGTCTTCCACAGAACGCGCACCGATTGCAACATAGGATAAAATGTCGGAGACGTAACGCCAGTTTTCCGGATAAAGCATCTCATCCGCCGCTGTCAGTCCGCTTTCTTCAATGGCACGAATCTGCATCTTTCGCATAGCAATAAGTCCGGCAAGAAAGTCGGGCTTTTTTTCGGGGTCGGGCTGAGATACGATGCCTTTGTAGCCTTCTCCTGTGGTACGGGGCTTGTTGGTATAGATGCGGGGAATCAGAAGCAGCTTATCCTTTACCTTTTCATTCACCTTCGCCAGTCTGTTTACATAATCGCAAACCGAATCTTCGTTGTCCGCGGAGCAGGGCCCGATGATAACCAGAAATTTACTGCTGTTTCCGGTGAAAACCTCTTTGATTTCTGCATCGCGTTTTTCTTTAATCTGTGCCAGTGCATCCGGCAGGGGAAACAGTTCCCTGATTTCCGCCGGAGTGGGCAGTTTTTTGATAAATTCAAAGCTCATACTTACCGTCCCCTTCTCGTCATGTCCGATAGTATTATATAATAAACAAGAAAGGAGCGCAAGTTTTTTTGCCGTATGTACCCACTTGATAAATTTATTTTTTAACCTTCCCAACCGTCTTTTTTAAGAGCAGCAGGAGAAAGCCCGCAGAATAAATCTGGGACAGGAGCATACCGGCGATGTAACTGTCTATGCCAAAACGGGGAAGCAGCCAAAATACAAAGGCAAGCCGCAGCAGAAGAGAGCTGACATTGACAAAAAAGATGCTGCCGGCTTTGCCAAGCCCGTGCAGGATGCTGGTAAGGGTGGCACATAAGTATAAAAAAGGGCAGATAAAGCTTAAGGAGCAGATAAAGATGCCGGCAAGCTCGCTGTGAAACAGAAGCTGCCCGACAGGGCGCCCGAGAAGCAAAAAGCCAAGCGTGCAGATGCTGCCTAAAAAGAGGCAGGAGTATACGGTTTTGCGGGCGGCGCGTTTGACGGCAGCCATATTTCCGGCAGCGTCGGCTTCGGAGACGACGGGCAGGAGCATAAGGGAGATGGAGCCGGTGAGTGCGTTTGGAAAGAAGATGAGAGGAAGCGCCATTCCCGTCAGAACGCCGTACACACTAAGCGCGGTTGCGGAATCATAGCCGTAAGCCTGTAACATACTGGGGATGTAGACGGCCTCGACGCTTTGCAGCAGGTTGATGACAATGCGGGTGAGGGAAAGCGGAACGGAAAGCGCCAGCAGCTTTGCCGTGACGGAAAGGTAAGCGGCGGCAGGGCGCAGCGCCTTGGCAGCATTCCTGCGGATTCCTTTTGTGGAGGAAAGCTGGCAGAACCGCAGATAAACGGCGGCTATGGAGACAACCATGGCGCCAAATTCCCCGACTACCAATCCGACTACGGCAACGTTGATTGTAGGCGCGCTTCCCTTAAGACCTGCCGTATAGCTTGCCAGAAAAACACATGCTACCCGAAAAAACTGTTCAATAAGCTGGGTTGCCGCAGGTATGCCGGCTTTTTTGACACCGTAAAAGTAGCCGTTGATGCAGGAATGCACAGCGCCGAGCGGAACGGAAAGCGCAATGATGCGCAGCATGGATGCAGTGCGCGGCTCGAGCAGGAATCTGGCGGCAATAAGTTCGGAAAAACGCAGCATAATGCCCGTACACGGCAGGGAGAGCAAAAGGGAGAGAAAAAGCCCTGTCATCAGCACACGAAAGGAAGCTTTATAGTTTTTGGCGGCGGCCTCCCCTGCTACATATTTGGAAATGGCGGTCTGAAGACCGGCGGCAGTGACGGAAAAGGTAAGGGAGAGGACGGGGCTTAAGAGCTGGTATACGCCCATGCCTTCTTCACCAAACAGGCGGGATAGGTAAATCCGGTAAAAGAAGCCGATAAGACGGCTCAAGAGTCCTGTCAGGGTAAGAATAATTGTGCCGGTGATAAAGGGATTATTTCGTTTCATCAAAATCCTCATTTCTGTACATGCCTGCTATAAGGCATGTGCCGCATAACAGCGTTCTTGATAATATATTCGAAAGAAGGACATGAAAGAACGTTTTCGTGGACGAATCGGGAAAACCATGCTAGAGTAGAGGAAAAGAAAAGGAAGAGAGGAAAAAATTGCAAAGGAATGAGGAAGAAGGTTGTAGTAGGTATGTCGGGCGGCGTGGATTCGTCGGTTGCGGCATACCTTTTGAAGGAAGCGGGGTATGAGGTCATCGGCGTTACCATGCAGATGTGGCGGGAGGAAGGCGAAGCTTTCGCCGCGGCGGATACAGGAAACAGAGAGGGAGAAGAACCGGCAGAAAGCGGCTTTGGCACGGCGGCGCAGGATGCAAAAAAAGTTGCGGATTTGCTGGGGATTCCTCATTATACCATGGATTTTACAAAGGAATTTAAGCGCAGCGTCGTAGATTATTTTGTGGAGGAATACCTGTGCGGCAGGACGCCCAATCCCTGTAATGTCTGTAACCGTTATGTAAAGTGGGAGGCGCTTCTTATGCGGGGCAGGGCGCTTGGGGCGGACTATATCGCCACGGGGCATTATGCGAGGATTGAAAAACTGCCGAACGGCAGGTATACGGTAAAAAATGCCGCTGCCGGAAAGGACCAGACCTACGCGCTGTACAATCTGACGCAGGAGCAGCTCGCCCATACCCTGATGCCGGTCGGCAGCTATGCAAAGGAGAAAATCAGGGAAATGGCAAAGCAGCTTGCCCTGCCGGTGGCGGCGAAACCGGACAGTCAGGATATTTGTTTTATACCGGACGGGGATTACGGCGCTTTTTTGCAAAGAGAGGCGGGGGGACGGCTTGCCGGTGCCGGCAGTTTTGTGGGAACGGACGGAACGGTTTTGGGCGAGCACAGAGGCATTGTCCACTATACAATAGGGCAGCGGAAGGGACTGCAGCTTGCAATGGGAAAACCTGTGTTTGTGACCGCAATCAGACCAAAGACAAATGAGGTGGTGATTGGAAAAAACGAAGACTTGTACACGGACACTCTTTTTTGCGACAGGATAAATTATATGGGAGCGGCGGATTTTGCAGAGTCTGTGCGGGCAAAAATTAAAATTCGATATGCACATGCAGGAACCATGGGCGTGCTGGAAAAGCAGGCGGACGGGCGTATAAAATGTACCTTCGATGTGCCGGTGCGGGCAGTCACGCCGGGACAGGCAGCCGTATTTTATCAGGATGATTATGTGCTGGGAGGCGGTACGATACTGTGAGGGGCGCATAAAATAAGAAAAAGAAAGCATAGTTGCAGTAACAAAAATGAGGATGGAAATGGATTATATTGCACCTTGGAACCAACAGAAAAGAACCACGTATAAAGTGGTTACGGGAACCGTCACAAGAATCAACCCGCTGCAAAGAAGCGGCGGCAGCGAATGCAGTCAGTTTGTGTCGGTAGAGACAAAGGAAGGCGGTGTCGTTAACTTTATTGTAACGCCGGAAACTTACATTGCAGATTTTGTTACGATTTACCGCGGGATGCAGGCGCATTTCGTATACAATGCCGATTTGCCGGCGCCTCTTATCTATCCGCCGCAGTTTGGCGCGGTAGCGGTGGTTTCTACGGCGACTGCCGCAAATGTGGCGGTGGGTTATTTTGATAAACGGCTTGTCAGTGCCGACAATACCCTGAAACTGAATCTGACGGAAAGCGTGCCGGTGGTAACCACCAACAATCAGATGTTTTATGGCTCTCCCGGGGGACGTTATCTGATTGTTATGTATGAAGCGAGTACAAGAAGCATACCGGCGCAGACCACGCCTCAAAAAGTGGTAGTGATGTGCTCATAGCTTTTTGAATTCCGGCACTCTTTTTTCGAAAATGCAGTAGTAGCCAAAACCGCAGTCTGAAAGGACTTCGGAAGCGAGATGAAAATCAGCGGCGATATCTTTTGCACAGTGGGCATCGGAGCCGATTGTAATGATTTCGCCGCCCAGCTCGCGGTATCTTTTCAACACTTCCCTGCAGGGGCTTACGTCCTTTGTGCCGCTGCGAAGGCTCCCTGTATTCAGCTCTATTCCTTTTTCTTTTTCCAGTAAAAGCGTCAGTATGGTATCAAATAAATCCTGATACTTTGCGTAAGAATAGTGCTTGTCTTTTTCGGGACCGTAGCGCACGACATAATCGAGATGTCCGAATACATCAAAATGGCTGCATTTCTTTATATTTGCAATCACGCTTTCGAAGTATTCCCGATAAGCCGCTTCCTCGCTGCGGTTTTCATAAAATGCAGGATAATAGGGGTCCTTCCCGTTTACGATATGGGCGGAGCCGATAATAAAGTCAAACTCGTATGCATGTGCGTAAGCAGCCAGCTTTTTGGAGAGATCCGGCTGCAGCCCAAGCTCTATGCCGAACAGAATCCGAAGCCTGTCCTTGTAGGCATCTTGAAAACGCGCCAAGTCATAGAGGTAGGAATCGGTGTTGACAAGGAAGGTGCCTGCCGGCGTTTCTTCGGAGACCGGATAGTCGATATCCATGTGCTCCGTAAAGCAAATATGTGTAAGCCCTTTTTTCATGGCGCTTGTAATCATATGCTCCATGGGCTCCGTACTGTCGCCCGAAAAAGAAGAATGCAGGTGAAAATCTGCCGTGACTGCCATAATGTGTCCCTTTCTGCGGCTGCCTGAAGGAAAACCGCAAATTTATTATAGCAGAAAAAAAGGGGTCGGAGAGTAAAGATTTGTAAAATTTATAAAAATTCCCTGCAAATGGCAAATATTTTTGATTTACATCTTGAATTATCAAAGGGAATTAGGTAAAATGAATGTGCTGATAAAAATTTGACAATCATAAGATTGGATAAAACATTATAAAATTTTAGGAGGAAACTAAAATGGCAGTAAGAGTAGCAATCAATGGTTTTGGCCGTATCGGTCGTCTTGCATTCAGACAGATGTTTGATGCAGAGGGATATGATGTTGTGGCAATTAACGATTTGACAAGCCCTAAGATGCTTGCACATCTTCTGAAGTACGACTCTTCACAGGGCAAGTACAAATATGCCGATTCCGTAGAGGCAGGCGAGGACAGCATCACCGTAAACGGCAAGACTATCACCATTTACAAAGAGGCAGACGCTTCCAAGCTTCCCTGGGGTGAGTTAAAGGTTGACGTGGTTTTAGAGTGTACAGGCTTCTACACCTCTAAGGAAAAGTCTCTTGCACACATTACCGCAGGCGCACGCAAGGTTGTTATCTCCGCTCCTGCAGGCAATGACCTTCCTACCATCGTATACAACGTAAATCATGACACTTTAAAGGCAGAAGATACCGTTATTTCCGCAGCTTCCTGCACCACCAACTGCCTTGCTCCCATGGCGAAGGCACTTAACGATTTTGCACCGATTCAGAGTGGTATCATGACTACCGTACATGCATACACCGGCGACCAGATGATTCTGGACGGCCCGCAGAGAAAAGGCGATTTAAGAAGAAGCCGTGCAGGCGCATGCAACATCGTTCCCAACTCTACCGGCGCTGCAAAAGCAATCGGTCTTGTTATTCCTGAGCTGAACGGCAAGCTTATCGGTTCCGCACAGCGTGTTCCGACCCCTACCGGCTCCACCACGATTTTGGTTGCAGTTGTAAAGGGTGAGGTTACCAAGGAAGGCATCAATGCGGCTATGAAAGCTGCAGCAACGGAGTCCTTCGGTTACAACGAGGATGAAATCGTATCTTCTGACGTTATCGGCAGCACTTACGGTTCTATCTTTGACGCAACACAGACCATGGTTTCCAAGATGGAAGATGGCAACAGCTTAGTGCAGGTTGTTTCATGGTATGACAACGAGAACAGCTATACCAGCCAGATGGTTCGTACCATCAAGTATTTCAGCGAGTTGGCATAAGGCGGAGCGCAAAAAAGAGTTTGGTTCTGCAAATTAGACCTATCAGGGTCCGGTCTTATGGACCGGACCTTTGTTAATGTATGGTGCACAGGGAAACGCAATGAGCACGGCACGATTGCTTTAAAAACAGCTCTGCAGTGTGCGCCGGTACGGACAGGGCACAAGCCGCTGTCCGGTTTATAAGGAAACGGAGGGAAAGAAATGGGTTTGAACAAAAAATCAGTAGACGATATCAATGTAAAGGGAAAGCGAGTGCTGGTACGCTGTGATTTTAACGTACCGTTAAAGAACGGGGAAATTACCGACGAGACACGTATTACGGCAGCGCTTCCCACCATTCAGAAGCTGTTAAACGACGGCGGCAAGGTAATTCTCTGCTCCCATTTGGGCAAGGTAAAGAACGGACCTAACGAGGGAGAGTCCTTAGCGCCGGTGGCAAAAAGACTTTCCGAGAAGTTGGGTAAGGAAGTGCATTTTGTTGCAGATTACAATGTGACAGGCGAGGCGGCAACCAAAGCTGTTGAAGCTATGAAAGAAGGCGATGTGGTTCTGCTGCAGAACACCCGTTTCCGCGGTGCGGAGGAGACCAAGAACGGAGAAGCGTTCAGCAAAGAGCTGGCAGATTTGGCGGATGATTATGTATGCGACGCATTTGGCTCTTCCCACAGGGCGCATGCTTCCGTGGCGGGCGTTACGAAGTTTATCTCTGAAAAGGGCGGTTCTAACGTGGTAGGCTACCTGATGCAGAAGGAAATCAATTTCCTTGGCAATGCCGTAGAAAATCCCGTAAGACCTTTTGTTGCTATTTTGGGCGGCGCAAAGGTTGCGGACAAATTAAATGTAATTTCCAATCTGCTTGAGAAGTGCGATACCCTGATTATCGGCGGCGGTATGGCATACACCTTCTTAAAGGCACAGGGCTATGAAATCGGCAAATCTCTGGTAGACGACAGCAAGCTTGACTACTGCAAGGAGATGATGGAAAAAGCGGAGAAGCTTGGCAAGAAGCTGCTGCTTCCCGTAGATTCCGTTACCATTACGGAGTTCCCCAATCCCATCGATGCGCCTGTCGAGGTGGAGGTGTATGATGTGACGAATATGCCTGCGGACAGAGAGGGATGCGATATCGGACCTAAGACGGCAGAAATGTTTGCGGAAGCTGTAAAATCTGCCAAGACGGTAGTATGGAACGGACCCATGGGCGTATTTGAAAATCCGACTCTTGCGGCGGGCACCATTGCAGTTGCAAAGGCTTTGGCTGAGACGGAAGCTACCACCATCATTGGCGGCGGTGATTCTGCGGCGGCGGTAAATCAGCTTGGATTTGGAGACAAGATGTCCCATATTTCTACGGGCGGCGGCGCCTCTCTTGAATTTCTTGAGGGCAAGGAGCTTCCGGGCGTGGTTGCTGCTGACGACAAATAAAGAATAGAAATGATAGAGGTGAGAGGATTATTATGGCAAGAAGAAAAATCATTGCCGGCAACTGGAAGATGAATATGACGCCCAGTGAGGCCGTGGCATTAATTGAAAAGTTGAAGCCGCTGACAGCGACGGATAAGGCTGACGTGGTATTCTGCGTGCCTGCCATCGACATTATTCCCGCGGTGGAAGCAGTCAAAGGAAGCAATATCGAAATCGGTGCGGAGAACATGTATTTTGAGGAGAAGGGCGCTTATACAGGGGAGATTTCTCCTGCCATGCTTACCGATGCCGGTGTAAAATATGTTATCATCGGACATTCCGAGAGAAGGGAATATTTTGCGGAGACGGACGAAACCGTCAACAAAAAGGTATTAAAAGCTTTTGCACACGGACTGACCCCGATTATCTGCTGCGGCGAGTCCCTGACTCAGAGAGAGCAGGGTATCACAATCGACTGGATACGCCAGCAGATAAAGATTGCTTTCCTCGATGTGACGGCAGAACAGGCTAAGAGTGCGGTAATTGCTTACGAGCCCATCTGGGCAATCGGAACGGGCAAGGTGGCAACCACCGAACAGGCGCAGGAGGTATGCGCTGCAATCCGTGCCTGCATCGGCGAGATTTATGATGAGGCGACGGCACAGGCAATCCGCATCCAGTACGGCGGTTCCGTGTCCGCTGCAAGTGCGCCTGAGCTTTTTGCGCAGCCCGATATCGACGGCGGACTGGTAGGCGGCGCGTCTCTCAAAGAGGATTTTGGAGCTATCGTCAATTACTAATTTGTATTGTGAATGAGGAATATTTTTGGAAATGATTTCAGGGACTGCCATATGGCGGTCCCTTTGTCACAGCGGAAAGGGAAGTTATATTTGCCATAAATAGGGGAATGCGTTATAATGGATAACGGTAAGAGAAAGAAGCGTTTATAAGAAATTGGCAAAGCGGCTTGACCCAAAGGAATAAAAGATTTATCATAATGATAATAAGGAAACCGTAAAGTACGGAAGGGGAAGGTAAAATGATTGAATATGGCAGAAGAAAAATTCGTCTGGGTGATGCACTGGTAAAAGACGGCATGATTAGCGAGGAACAGCTCCAAAAAGCGCTGGAGCTCCAAAAAGGGAGCGGCAGGAAGCTGGGAGAAACCTTGATAGATGCCGGAATGGTGACGGAAGAAAATATAGCCAAGGTACTCAGCAAGCAGCTTGGTTATGAAAGTATAGATCTGCAGAATATCTCTATTTCAAAAGACGTATTGGATTTGGTAACGCCTTCTGTACTTAAGAAAAACAGAGTGATTCCCATAGAGTATGCACCGGATAACATGAACATTCTGCGAGTTGCCATGGCAGACCCGCTGGATTTGGATGCAATGGATGATATTTCCATTATCACGGGTTGTCAGGTGGAGCCGCTGGTATCCACGCCCCGCAATGTCATGCTGGCAATAGACCGTTTTTACGGACAGGCAGAAGTGGCTACCGCGTTGGAGGATTATGCCAAAGAGCGCCTGATTGTAGAAGAAGAGGACGCGTTCAGCGAAGACATCAACAATTCCCCCATCGTTATTCTGGTAAAGGAAATGATAGAAAAAGCGGCAAGGCAGCGTGCTTCTGATATTCATATTGAGCCGCTTGAGAAAAAAGTGCGGGTACGATATCGTATCGACGGTGCGCTCTACGAAAAGGGCCGATATGATGTGCGCATCCTGCCGGCGATGGTGGCGCGTGTCAAAATTATCGGCGGCATGGATATCTCGGAGAAAAGAAAACCGCAGGACGGCAGAATTACGCAGATTGTGGACAGGACGGAATACGATATCCGTGTTTCCATTCTCCCTACTGTTTACGGGGAAAAAATTGTTATGCGTCTTGCTTCCAAGAACGCTCTCAACCGCGAAAAGAGCCAGCTTGGATTGAAGCCGATTGAGATGCAGCAGTTTGACCATATTTTGAAAAATCCCCATGGCATCCTGCTTGTGACGGGACCTACCGGAAGCGGTAAGTCTACCACGCTTTATACGGCGCTTAGTGAGTTGAATACGGAGGATGTAAATATTATCACGGTTGAGGACCCCGTAGAGGCAAATATAGACGGCATCAATCAGGTACAGGTAAATCCGAAGGCGAACTTGACCTTTGCCAGCGCGCTGCGTTCCATTCTGCGTCAGGACCCGGATATCATTATGATTGGTGAAATCCGAGACCAGGAGACGGCAGGAATTGCCGTACAGGCTTCTATTACAGGACATCTTGTGGTGAGTACCCTGCATACCAATTCGTCCGCCAGCACCATTACCCGTCTGGCAGATATGGGCGTAGAACCATATCTGATAGCAGATTCCGTGGTAGGCGTTATTGCACAGCGTCTGGTGAGAAGACTGTGCCCAAACTGTAAAAAGCCGCATATCATAACAGAAGAAGAAGCGGAAATTCTGGGAGTGAAGACAAAAGAGCAGGTGCAGATTTATGAGCCCTGCGGCTGTCCGCAATGTGACAACATGGGGTATAAAGGCCGTATCGGTGTATATGAGATTATGGAAATGACACAGGATTTGAAGACTATCATCAGCAAAAACGGTTCTGCGGAAGCAATCAAGGAGCAGGCGATAAAGAATGGTATGCATACACTCCGTATGAGTGCGTCGGAATATGTACTTTCCGGTATTACTTCTTTTAATGAGATGATGAAAGTTTCCTTTGATTTGTAAGAAAAAGGTAAGAATTTACAAGGCATTGGCGGAAAGATTTGCCGGTGCCTTTTGCTTGAAAAATTTGCAAATAAAGAATTTAAGCCAATTTTTGAAGCTTTTCACTGTGCGCGGCTGCAGTTTTTGGTCTAACAATGCAGATATGCCTTTTAATGATTCGTTGTTAGTCATGTATTTGTCTCCTTTCTTATGTGGTGATTCTAGGTGATTGCGAAACTCAGTGATTATGTGAGTGTCATTGTGCATGTTGTATATTCCACCACAGACCCGCTTTCGCTTCATAAAAAACGCAGCGGTACATAAGCTGCCAAAATACGGCAGCTAAGTGCCGGCGTTTTTTAAGAGTCTGCTTATGGAATATACAACATGCACAATTCGGAACTGGAAAATGAGGGTTTCGCAATTACCTAGTGGTGATTCGGTATACCACAGGCTTCTTATAAAGTATGCAAAATCTCGATAATTTTCAAACCGATAAACGACATGAAACAGATGATGAAAAGAAATTTTTTAGAAAAGTATGGTGAGAACAGAGAAAAGGGGCAAGTAAGCGTTGAAACGTATTTGATAATCAGATATAATAAATAGAGATAAGAAATTTAGCCTGCAAATACTGTTCGGGGCAGGAGGCAGAGACGGTAAAATGCTGGTGTTTGCTGGGAAAACTATGATAATTACTTAAGGCATATTTTTGTGAAACTTTCCGAAAAGAAGCACGATATGTGCACGTTTCGTATAGAATGCACCACTTTATATAACGAAAAAATAAGAAAATATGTAAAAAAATCCATAAAAACAGCCAGAGAATGTTGTTTTTTTTGGTGAATAGTGTTAAAATATTTACTATACAAAGTAAGATTATGGAAGAATAAAGAACGAAACTTACTTCAATACAGGATTCGAGGGGGATACCAATGGCAGCTTACGGCTATGAAGCGCTGGATAGGGCAGGTAAGACGGTAAAGGGGAGCATAGATGCCGACACCATAGAAAAAGCAAAGTCGGAATTAAAACAGCAGGGCTATACGCTTTTAAACATTAAGGAGCAGAGCCTGCTGACAAGGGACCTTAATATTGAAATCGGAGGGTATCCCAAGCCCCGTGATTTGAGCGTGTTCTGCCGACAGTTTGTCAGTATGACGAGGGCCGGCGTATCCATTCTGGAGGCGCTTAAGATGCTCAGCGAGCAGACGGAGAATAAGCAGTTGAAAAAGGCTGTGGAAGGCGTCCGCGTCAGCGTGGAAAAGGGTGAGACATTGGCGCGCTCTTTGAAGGAATATCCCAAGGTGTTTCCGGAGCTTATGGTAAATATGGTGGCGGCGGGAGAATCGTCCGGAAGCATCGATATTGCCATGGAGCGTATGGCTATTCAGTTTGAAAAAGCAAATAAGACAAGAGCGCTGGTGAAAAAAGCGATGATGTATCCCATTATCGTGTGTATTGTAGCGATTGTAGTTGTAATTGTTATGTTGGTAGTGATAATTCCTAATTATGCGGATATGTTTACACAATTAGGCACAGAATTGCCGGGGATTACGAAAGCGGTACAGGCGGCGAGTAATTTTATTATTGATTACTGGTACATACTGGTTCCGACAATTATTGTTCTTGTAATTGTATTAAAAATATTTTCGGCAACGGATATGGGAAAACATGTATTTCACGGGCTGCAGCTTCGGATTCCGGCACTGAAGAATTTGAAGGTGAAGCAGGCATCCTCACAGATGGCGCGTACCATGAGCACGCTGCTTGCAGCCGGCGTTCCGCTTATCGAAGCAGTGGAAATCGTGGGCAACACCATGGATAATGTGTATTTCAGGGAAGCACTGGATACCTGCAAGAATGAGATTATCATTGGACAGCCGCTTTCCCGTCCGTTGGAGGAAGTCGGACTGTTCCCTCCCATGGTATACCACATGGTCCGCATTGGAGAAGAATCCGGTAACACGGAGGAAATGCTCAATAAATTGGCAGATTATTACGATGAAGAAGTAGAAATGGCGGTACAGACGCTGATGGCGGCAATGGAGCCTATGATTATTGTGGTGCTTGCCTGCATTGTAGGTGTGCTGATTGCCGCATGTATGGCGCCTATGCTTTCCATGTACAACGCAATGGAGAATCTGTAAGCTTGAATTAAATGCCGTCGGGTAGGGACGCGGCGTTTAAGATAAATATGAATAAAATGAGTAAAAGGAGACGAGAGTTATGAAAAAGGACAACAAAGGTTTTTCACTGGTGGAGCTGATTATCGTTATTGCCATTATGGCAGTACTGATTGGTATTTTGGCACCTACGTACATGAGATTTGTACAGCGTTCCAAGGTTAGCACCGATATTACCAATGCACAGGAGATGGCAACGGCTATCAATACCGCTATTACTGACGGTGTTACCATTGGCGGAATCAACAATGGTACAGCAACTGCTGCAAATACGACAGTTACGGGACTTCCCGGATTTACAACTATGCCGGCTTCAAAGGTAAATGCAACTTATTCTTGGGTAGTGTCTTGGGATACAACGGATGGCGTTACCAGCATTACATTAGGCGGAGACCAGATTTATCCGGATCCTACTGATTATCATACAACAAACGACTAATTGACACTTGAAAGGACACTCCCATGCTGACACCAATCCCTACGTCACTGAAAATCTTCCTTTACATAATTATCTTCCTCTACGGAATTGTCATCGGCAGCTTCATTGATGTATGTATCTGCCGAATTCCGAAAAAAGAGAGCATTGTGAAGGTGCGTTCCCACTGCGAGAGCTGTGGCTACCAGTTAAAATGGTATGATTTGATACCGGTTTTCAGCTATTTGTGCCTGGGAGGAAAATGTCGCAAATGTAAAGAGAAAATATCCGTTTGGCACCCCCTTTTGGAGGTGTCAAACGGGCTTCTCTACATTGTAATCTTTACTGTCTGCAATATAAGCGTAGAATCCCTACTCTACTGCTTGGCAGGCAGCGCGCTTTTAGGACTTTCCGTCATTGATTTTAAGACCTGTGAAATTCCGGTTGGCTTCAATATTTTTATTGGCGTGCTGGGCGTTATCAGGGTGCTGACGGATTTGTCAAACTGGCATTTGTATGTGATAGGATTTGCGGCGGTCAGCGCTTTTCTCTACTTATTATATATACTCTCTAAGGGAAGAGCGATAGGCGGCGGCGATATCAAGCTGATGGCGGCGTGCGGGCTGCTTATCGGCTGGAAATTGATTATACTGGCTTTTTTAATCGGATGCATTTTGGGCTCTGTCGTCCATATCATCCGTATGAAGGTTTCGGGGGAGGGGCATGTACTTGCCATGGGACCTTACTTATCCATCGGGGTTCTCATTGCAGCCCTGTGGGGGAATATATTCCTGACATGGTATTTTGGCATTCTGCTTTGATGCCGCCGCCGGATTTTCTTTGATGAAGGTTATGCGGAGATTGGGAAAGAAGGAAATGGAAAGGGGTATTTATGGCTAAAATACTAAGCATTGAAGTCGGTTATGCGCTGACAAGGATATGCGAGATGGATTATCGGAGCAAGAATCCGAAAGTATATAAATATTTTAATGTGCCGACGCCGCAGGGAGCTATGAGCGACGGCTTTTTGGCGGATAATGAGGATTTTGTAGCAGTAATCAAAGATGCTCTTGCGGAGCATAAGGTAAAGACAAAACAGGTCGTGTTTTCCATTACTTCCAGCAAGATTGCAACCAGAGAAGTCATGGTGCCTATGGTAAAGCCGAATCAGATGGATGCGATGGTAAAAGCAAACGCATCTGATTATTTTCCGATTGATTTGACAGAATATGAACTCGCCCACCTGATTTTAGGTGTGGAGAAGGGTGAAGATAAAGCAGACCGTTATAAGGTGCTGGTGATGGCAGCAGGAAAAAGCCTGATAGCGGGTTATGAAAGATTTGCTGCACAGTTGGGACTGCGTCTTGCAGCGCTCGACTATGCAGGCAGCAGTGTCTACCAGCTTATGAAGGCGGAGTGTGGTGAAGACACGGAGATGATTATTAAGATAGAGGAACGTTCCACTAATGCGCTGGTTATCAGCGGGCAGAACCTTGTTCTTCAGCGAAATATCGTTTATGGCATTGATGAGGCGGTACAGGTGCTTGGGCATGGTTCGGAGCATGGCGAGGTAGGCTACAGGGAGGTGCTGGATCTCTTAAAGAGAAAGACTTGTATCAAGGTTGCACTAAGTCCTGAGACCAGAATCATCGAAGCCGATGATGAGATGGATGAGAGCGAGCGGATTGCAGAAGCGAAGCGGAGGCTGACGGAATCCTTGGCGCCGTTTGTGGGCAATGTGGCTCGTGTCGTGGATTTGTACAATTCCAAAAATATGGATAATCCGATTAAGCGCGTCAGGATTGTGGGACTTGGCGGCGATATCAGCGGACTTTCCAAGCTCTTTACCAACGAGCTTGGTATCAAGACTACCGTAATGAGCGGTCTTGAAAATATGGATTTGAGCCGTGCGGACGGCGAGGGAAGCCCCGGTCTTTATGTAGCGTGTTTTGGCGCGGCGATTGCGCCGGTAGGCTTTATCAATGAGGAAAAGAAAAAGCAGGATGCACAGGAAATGAATTACCGTAACGTGGCGGTTCTTTCCGGTATTTTCTTTGTAGTGGCGGCGGCAGCGCTCTGCGTCCTTTCCATTACAAGATATAATGAGGCAAAGGAGGAGGAAACGCGTCTGGCAAGGCTGGAGGCGGAATACGGACCGGCAGAAAATGTCTATAACACTTACAATCAGATTCAGAATGTATACAGAGAGGTGGAAAACGGACATAAACTGACGGAAGGCCCCAATGACAACCTGATTGCCTTTTTGGAAGAATTGGAGAGGAAGCTGCCGGCAAGCGCCCAGTTGACTGAGTTTTCTTCCAACAGCGAGCAGGCGGTGCTGACTATGAAGGTGGATGATAAGGAGCAGGCGGCAAAGATTATCCAGACGCTCAGAGGCTTTGAAAGTGTGTTGGATGTCTCAATCGGGGCGGTTGACAAAGAAGATGCAGAGGCAGCGGCGGAGGAAGCGGAAGAGACGGGAGAGCCGAAGGTAATCTTCAGTATTGTCTGTACCTATTATCCGATTGTGATTGAAGAGGTACAGCAGCCGCAGCAGACGGTACAGCCGGCTGCAGATGATTTGAGCACATTAGAGTAAGGGGGAGCGGACATGAAGAAGACAACGGCAAAACAGGTCATGACATATGTGCTGGCATTGGGCTTTGTGGTGCTCCTTGCAGTATATTTTCTGGTATATAAATCCTATAATGACAAGGCGGCGGCGTTAGAAAAAAGCAATGTCGCAAAGTCACAGCGTGTCGCCGAGTTGAAGGTATTTTATGACAATCTTGATACCTACAATAAAGAAATTGAGCAGTATCAAGCGCAGATTGCGGCATGGCTGGATGAATTTCCGGCAGATGTCAAGGAAGAGGATATTATTGTACTGGCGCTCGATACGGAGAAAACTGCTGTGGTGGGGTATACCAATATCAATATAAACGGCAGGGAGGCGCTTAGGACGATTCCGGCGGCGACGATGCAGCTTGCCAAGATGGAGAACCTGACACAGGATGTTATCTTTGTGGAGAGAACCGTCAGCTATGTGAATATAACGGATTATTTCAATCTGAAAAAATGTGTGGAAACCATTAACAACAGTACCAATAGGCTGACTATCAGCAATATTACGTACAGCAAAAACGAGGAGACCGGCGAGCTGGAGGGAACGATTGAAGTGACCTTTTATTCCGTTCGGGGAACCGGTAAGGAGTATGTACCGCAGGATTTGAAGGAATATGAGAGCGGTCTTGCAAATCTTTTTGGCACGGCAACGGTAACAGAGGAGCCGGATAGTGAAGAGGGTGCAGAGTAATCATGCATAGTAATCGTAATGGAAAGCAAAAAAAGCGCAAACTGAATAATAAGGGATTGAGCCTTGTGGAGATTTTGGTGGCGGTTGTGATTCTGGCACTGGTGTCAGGTCCTTTGCTTCATACTTTTGTTTCGGCGGCGGTTTATAACCGGCGCGCAAGGGAAAGGCAGCGTACTACGACGGCGGCACAGAGCGTTATGGAGGGATTCAAGGCGTTTGACCTTGAGGAGCTTTGCTGGCAGTTTGACGAGCACAAAAATGCCGAGGAGCAGGCGGCGCATCCTTTCCGGGTGTACAGCGGTGCAACCGGAAGCTCCGGAGGAACTTATATCACGGAAGTGGACGGGGTAAGGCAATTTGTCCCGACTGCCGATAACTCTTATGAGTTTATTATGCGCAATATTAAGTTTGAAGGTGTGCCCGGCGCGGCGCCGGATGTGTTTTATGATGCAAAAATTAGCCTTTCTCCTGCGTCAGTGGCAGTAAGCGTGCCTTCCGTTGAAACTATGAACGGATATCTGGATGCGGTATACAAACAGCCGTATCAGCAGGATATGCAGGCTTACAGTCAGGTTGTGGATAAAGTGTGGCACGCGCTGATAGATGAGAATCTGGAAGACGGAACTCCAAATCCGTACCATGACTTTGTGTATACCTATGAACAGGGAGACATTGATAAGGATAAAATCAGGTTAGAAAAGACAACAACCGTAAATATCAATACATCAGGCGGTATCAGTATGGTTACGGTTTTAGTCAATTATCATTACATAGTGGCGGATTATCCGTTTTATCCGACGGACGAATTCTCACCGGATTATTTTACGCTGGAGGGAGATATTTCCATTCCTTCGGTGACTGCTTATGACAATACGGATACGGTAGCAAACGGCGCCTTGCTGGGGGATGTTTATTTGTATTATTATCCGGCATACAGCAATGGTTCTGCAGGTACGAGGATTGCCCATGAGACGATAGAGATTTACAATAATAGCGGTTCTGCAAAGAATGTCTATCTGATAAAACAGAAAAATACATCTCTTTCCGATACGCAGCTCAATACCTGCGAGAATAGTTATACGCCTACGGTTGTCGGCGTTTCTGCGGTAGCCGGAGATGAAATTTATTTATTCCATAATCTGAATCAAAATGTGACTGAGGCAGGAAGCGGCACCGGTACTTTTTCCATAAGCGGAATGGCTGAGGCAAAGACGGATATGTTTGCGGAGAAAGAGGAAATTCTGCTTTATAACGTGAAAGTATCCATATACGAGGCAGGAGAGGCGGACAGCGGTTTCACCGGTACAGCTTTAGTGGATTTGGAAGGCACCATGAATGATTAAGGAATTGTTTTGGGAAAGAAAAGCCGTAAGGCGGAATGAGAGGCAGTATGCAGGGGAAAAAGAACGTCAGGAAAAAAATGAATAATTCCGGTTCCGCAATCGTGACCGTGATTGTTGTGGTGGCGTTTATCAGTATATTGGCGACTACGATTCTGTATGTGTCCGGCACGAACTTTTATATGAAGATGACGGATTTGCATACCAAAGAGAGTTTTTATGAGGCAGAGACGGCTTTGGAGGAAATCAAAGCATTTCTGATGGAACAGGCGGCGGAGGCAGGCAGAGAGGCATATATGGACGTTATGATTCGTTACGCCTCCACTGACGGATACACCCGTTATGCTCTTTACCAGAATCGGTTTTTCGCGTTGTTAAATGAAAAATGGGAGGAGGAGCGGACGCCTGTCGGCGGAACGGAGAGAACTTATCTGGAAACGCTTGCTTCGCTGATATCCTCCTATCCGGTAGCGCCCATAGACCCGTCTGCGGCAAGCGCGCTTTCGCTGGATATGTCCATTCCCAATGCAGGAAGCATGGAGCTTCATGCGGAAGATGGTTATGCACTTTTGCGGGGACTCATATTTACCTATACGAAAGATGGTTATACCACTATGATTTCAACGGATTTTATCATTTCCGTGCCGGAAATGAACTGGGGCGTCGATTCCTATCAAAGTACATGGGATGTATCGGCTAATTTGGAGCGTGACACTGTGGATATGACGGATTGCGTACAATATTATAACTGGACGAAGCAGTAAGAAATAAGCAATTTTATTGTGTTATACGGGAATGCGGAAGGAAAAGCAGATTGGGGTATCTATATGAAAAGAAATAACAGAGGCATGTCATTGGTGGAAGTTATCATAGTGGTGGCAATCCTTTCCATAGTGGCAGGAGGAATCACGCTGGGAATTGGCTTTATCACCGGCAAGCCTGCAGATGAGTGCGCCAATAAACTGAAGGCAGCCCTGCAGAACAACCGGATGACGACTATGGGAAAGCTCAGTGCCAAGCTTGAAATTCGGGTGGAAGCGGATGGAATTTACATAAAAGAAACCATAGGAACGGCAGGGGAAGCGTCCGCGAAGGTAAATACGACCCGTATTGGTGATGCCGGCATAGAAATAAAGTATGCGGTATCGGGCGGCGGCTATGTGGATTTACCGGTCGGTTCCTCTTTGGAAATCAGCTTTAACCGAAGCAGCGGCGCATTTAACCCATTGCCGGGCGGCGGGTATTGTACGGAAATCGTCATCAGTAAGGGAAGTACGGTAAAGACATTGAAGCTTTACTATCTGACAGGAAAGATAGAGTTGCAGTAGTGTTGTGTCAAAGGGAAGAGAGTGAAAGGTGATGCAGATGCGTTGGAAAGGGAGACGAAAACTGAACAACAAAGGGCTTACTCTGATGGAATTGATTTGTGCCATTGCAATTCTTGCAATTGTGACGGCAAGCATCGGAAGCGTTATGGTAGTCAGCGCGCGCAGCTATCAGCGTGACAGTGACGAGGTCAGCCTGCAGCAGGAAGCGCAGGTAACAGCCAATCAGATTGCCGATTTGGTGATAGATTCCACTGCAGGGGTTTCCTATACCTGTCCGCTGGGGGCTTATCTGAGCGAGGATGATGCGAGAGCGGCAGGCGCGCCGGCAGGAGGAGACAGGACATTGTCGATAGACGGCAATGGGCATCGGTATGTAGTTTCTTTTAAATCGGCAGAAAACAAGATATATTATGCGGAATACATTCTCAATCCGGACGGTTCCGCGGCGCCTTATGACAGCGAACAGCTTATGGCGGAAAATGTAAATCTGTTTGCAGCGGATATCCGCAATTTTTCAGATAACGGCTATATGGAACTGACATTGGGGTTTGAAAAAAATGCGAAGACCTACGCGGCTACTTTTACTATCACGGCGCGTAACGGCGCAGTAGCAGTCAGCGGCGCGGAGGCGGCGGCAACGATTACAACGGAGTTGGAGCTGGTGCTGGAGCCGAACCAGACTTATGTGCTTAATGCAAATGTGACAGGACCGGCGGACACCGACATGACATGGGTGTTAAGCGGCGGCAGTACGGACCCTGCTACGCAGGTGTTGAAAGATGGTGCTGACTGGAAGATTATTATCGGAGAGAATGAAACCGCGAGTGAAATTTATCTTCTGGTACAGAGCAAGGCAAAAAAAGAGGACGGTGTAACGCCGCAGGCACAGCAGACGGTAATTGTACACATCAGGCGGGTGACGGCGGTCAATCTGAATGTAACGCTGCAAAGCGGCAGCGATTTGATGGCTGGCGCAGAATATTTGATTACTGCGGATGTGGTCGGAACCAACCTGCCAAAGCTGATGACGGGAAGCAGTGACGTGGAGCCGCCTTATGTGTCGCCTTATAAGGTGGAATGGGGCTATATTTATTCTGTGAACGGTCATGCGGTCGGCGGAGACGACTGGACGGATTATCAGTGGCAGCCTTGGTATCATCCTTCGCCAAGCGACTATTTTACGGTGTTGGAAGAGCTGGAAGGTTCGGACAGTACTGCGCCCAGTATTCGAATCAGATTGTTGGAAAATATAGATGAATACAGGCAGCTTTTGGTGACGGCTACGGCAACGCATCCGGAAGGCACGGCAGGAGCGCCGCCCGTAAGCAGTAATAAAACGGGGCTTCCTTATGGGCATGTGGCAGGAATGCACTTGTTCTATAAAGCGCTCCATAGCTATTCAGGCGAAGGCATGTACCGTGGTACGCCGGATGCGCAGGTTGTGGATTTTGCGTACGACTTGATTAAAGGCATGATTCAGGCACAATATGGCAATGTCGGTTTTCTTGACAACTGTGTCAGGTATTATCGTTTCAGACCTTTTACCGTGAATGCGGCGGGAGAAAGGGTGTATGGTCCTTGGGTCAACTGGGCGCCAACCGCAAATGAATACGGCGGCGCTATCAAGATGCGTGGCGACACATTGCGGTTTGAGTTTGATAAGAATTATGAAGTGCAGATAAAGTACTGGTGGTGGGAAGGAAACGTAAACAATGTGGTCTGGCCCTTTGCAGGGATGCCGGACGATATCAATGTGGTTACGGCGGATATTTACAGGGCAAAGCTGTTCTTCAGGATTACGGACAGTTCGTGGAATGAGATTGCGACAGGAGCGGCTAAGCTTGGCACCAAAGAAGTGCCGTATGTGCTCGCTGACGGTAATCCGATTCATTTTGAAGGTCAGTTGACAAGTGCGCAGGAAATGGGCGCGGACCAGAATTATATCAAAGACCACGTATCATACAGAGTAGAAAAGCTGGAGGGCGACGCTTGGACTGCCGTATATGAGACGGGAGGACAGGAAATGTACCATTTGTCTCCTGTGACATGGAATTCCGGCTCGGGGCTGTATCGTGTTGTAGTGGGATTAAAGGGTGTTCCATACAGAACCTATAATTATGCGACGCAGAGCTATAATGCAACCGTAATGCGGGATTATTGGCTCTATGATGAAGTATCGGGCGATGGCATTTTCTATTTTCAGGTGCCTTAAGTACCAGGCTGCAGGATAAAAAGTATCATACACATATTATAATAGTAGAAGCAGGAAATTTGTCGGTTTCCTGCTTCTATTTATGACAACAAAAAATTTGACGGAAATTTAACTAAATTTTAACTTGCGTCAGACTGCATTTTGGTGTATAGTGATACCCGATTATTGTAAAATGCGTTCGGGGGAAATCAAATGGCAAAATATCTGGTTATTGTGGAATCACCTGCCAAGGTGAAGACAATCAAAAAATTTCTGGGCAGCAATTACGAGGTGGCGGCAAGCAACGGTCATGTCAGGGATTTGCCGAAAAGTCAGCTTGGCATTGATGTGGAGCACGACTATGAGCCAAAATATATTACGATTAGGGGAAAAGGGGATATATTGGCGAATCTTCGTAAGGAAGTGAAGAAAGCGGAAAAAATTTATCTGGCAACCGACCCCGACCGTGAGGGAGAGGCGATTTCGTGGCATCTTTATCATGCGTTAAAGTTGGAAAATAAAAAGACTTACAGAATTACGTTCAATGAGATTACCAAAAATGCGGTAAAGGAATCCCTCAAAAATGCAAGGGAAATTAATATGGATTTGGTGGATGCGCAGCAGGCGCGCCGCTGTCTTGACAGAATGGTGGGGTACCGGATTTCTCCGCTTCTGTGGGCAAAGGTAAAACGCGGGCTCTCTGCTGGCAGGGTACAGTCCGTGGCGCTGCGCATTATTTGTGACAGGGAAGAGGAGATTGATGCTTTCATACCGGAGGAGTACTGGACGCTGACTGCTTCGTTTGCCATAAAAGGAGAAAAAAAGCCTCTTGTGGCAAAGTATTACGGAGAAGGCGATAAAAAAGCGTCTATCTCGTCGAAGGAAGAGCTGGAGGCAGTAAAGGCGTCTCTTGCGGGGGCTGTCTATCGCGTGGCAGATGTAAAAAGAGGAGAGCGGACGAAAAAAGCGCCGCTTCCTTTTACGACTTCAACCCTGCAGCAGGAAGCAAGCAAGGTGCTGAATTTTTCCACACAGAAGACCATGCGGCTGGCACAGCAGCTCTATGAAGGCGTGGAAATAAAGGGCGAGGGCACCATTGGTCTGATTACGTATCTGCGTACGGACTCTACAAGAGTATCCGAGGAAGCAGAGCGCATGGCAAAAGAATACATTGAAAAAACATACGGAGCGGAATATGCCGGAGAGGGGACGGACCGGAAGGCGGGGCAGAAGATACAGGATGCCCATGAAGCAATCCGTCCCACAAGGATTTCCTTGACGCCGCAAGAGGTCAAGACACAGCTTCCCCGTGATTTGTTCCGGCTTTATCAGCTTATTTGGAAGCGTTTTACGGCAAGTCGTATGCAGCCGGCACAATATCACACGGTTTCGGTTAAAATCGGCGGCAACGGTCATATATTTACAGTGGCGGCTTCCCGGCTTTATTTTGACGGCTTTATGAGCGTTTATACACAGGAGGAGGAGCGGGAAACGGAAGAAAATCTCTCGGTGGAGCTAGATAAGGACACCCTTCTGACCCACACGGGATTTGAAGAAAAACAGCATTTTACCCAGCCGCCGGCACATTTTACGGAGGCTTCTCTGGTACATGCACTGGAGGAACTGGGAATCGGACGTCCCAGCACCTATGCGCCGACCATCACTACGATTCTGGGCAGGCGCTATGTCATAAAGGAAAATAAGAATCTTTATGTGACGGAGTTAGGGGAAGTTGTCAACAACATGATGAAAGAAGCTTTTCCGACGATTGTGGATGTCAACTTTACCGCCAATTTGGAAGCGCTTTTGGACGGTGTGGAAGAGGGCGGCATCAACTGGAAAACCGTAGTGACAAATTTCTATCCCGATTTGGACGAGGCGGTGCGGGCGGCGGAGAAGGAGCTTTCCGAAGTGGAAATAGCCGACGAAGAATCCGACGAGGACTGTGAGATATGCGGAAGACGCATGGTAATCAAATATGGCCCCCACGGTAAATTTCTGGCGTGCCCGGGTTTTCCGGACTGCCGCAATACCAAGCCTTATTTTGAAAAAATCGGCGTCATGTGCCCTAAGTGCGGTAAGGATATTGTGATTAAGAAGACAAAAAAGGGAAGAAGGTACTATGGCTGCATAGACAATCCGGAGTGCGACTTCATGGTATGGCAGAAGCCTTCTAATGTAAAATGCGAAAAATGTGGTTCCGTGATGTTGGAAAAAGGAAGTAAGCTGGCGTGTTCAAATGAACAGTGCGGGCATATTATACCAAAGGAACCTGTGAAGGCGTAAAAGGCAAAAACTGTTACGAAAAAATGTAAAATTATGAAAATTGACTGTGTTTTCATTGAAAATCAGATTTGTGTGTGGTAAAATAGGAATGAATTTTGAAACAACGTGAACCATGGCGTAAAAAGCCTGCACGGAGGAATCTGAATGAGTAGTGTACAGTTGTTAGACAAAACCCGAAAAATCGGGAAATTATTACACAATAACAATTCCAGCAAGGTGGTCTTTAATGATATCTGCAGGGTTATGCGTGAAATTGTGGATTCCAATGTGTTGGTTATCAGCAGAAAGGGAAAGGTTCTGGGCGTAGGAAAGCTTGACAGCATAGAGACAATAACGGAACTGCTCGACGAAAATGTCGGAGGATTTATTGATTCCATGCTGAATGAGCGCCTGTTAGGTATTCTTTCCACCAAGGAAAACGTAAATCTGCAGACGTTGGGTTTTGAACATCTGGACGTCAAAAAATTTCAGGCAATCATAACGCCGATAGAGATTGCAGGCGAAAGGCTGGGGACGCTTTTCTTTTATAAGTGTAATGAACAGTATAATATTGACGACATTATACTCTGTGAATACGGCTCCACGGTAGTCGGACTGGAAATGTTACGTGCCGTGAATGAGGAAAGCGCGGAGGAAGACAGAAAACTTGCGGTAGTGCGTTCTGCCATTTCGACGTTGTCGTTTTCGGAGATGGAAGCGATTATCCACATTTTTGATGAGTTGAACGGCATGGAAGGAATTTTGGTTGCAAGCAAGATTGCGGACAGGGTAGGGATTACCCGTTCGGTGATTGTAAACGCCTTGCGGAAGTTTGAAAGTGCGGGAGTCATTGAATCGCGTTCCTCAGGAATGAAAGGAACGTACATCAAAGTTCTCAATGACGTCGTATTTGATGAAATAGAAGAGTTGAAAAAACAGAATCACAGACAACACAGGTAACTTCATACATAATACAAAATGGATTTTGGATTTTTAAGCGGACGGATTACGGTAGATAAAAGGATTTATTGAAGTTGTCAATAAGTCCTTTTTATATTCAAAAGGACATGGAAAAGGTTACTATACAAAAAACTCGTAAAAATACTTGTCTTTTTCGACAAATAATTTATAATAAAATAGAGTGACTAAAATTTGCCGGCGGGTTTCCTGCCGCAGAGAAAGAAGGAGCGGTTCTATGATAAATACCAATGCGTTTGATTATATCAACGTGCTTGACAAAGCAGCCGATGCGTCGTGGCTTCGGAACGCCGCGATTGGCAACAATATATCCAATGTCGATACACCCGGTTATAAGCGTGAGGATGTTGCATTTGAGAGTGAACTGAAAAAGGCATTGGGAAGAAGCAGGGATACATCTAATATGGATCAGCGAGTAGCGGCAATTAAGACTTCACAGTTAAAGCCCCGGACTTATACGGATTTGGTCGGCTATTCTTACCGGCTTGACGGCAACAATGTCGACATCGAGACAGAAAACGTGATGCTGGTAGAAAATCAGATAAAATATCAAGGACTTCTTGACAGTATTACGCAGGAGTTTTTAAATCTGCAAATGGTAATGAAGTAACTGAGGCTTTTTATCGTAATAACAGGAGGAACAAGTATGGGAATGTTTACTGCGTTTAATATCAATGCTTCCGGTCTGACCGCGCAGCGCTACAGAATGGACATTATTTCGGAGAATGTGGCAAATGCCAATACCACCAGAACGGAGGACGGCACACCCTATAGAAGAAAGGTGGTTACCTTCGAGGAAAAGGGTGCCGGCACTTCTTTCGGAAGTGTATTCAGCACAGCCAGAAACCGTTACACGGGGAATGGCGTGAAGGTGAGTAGAGTACACGAAGATACATGGAGCGAGATGAAGATGGTGTATGACCCGTCTCATCCGGATGCAGACGAGAACGGATATGTGACATATCCCAATGTCAATATTATTACGGAGATGACTAATTTAATCGATGCCAGTCGTGCCTATGAGGCAAACTCTACCGCTTTTACCGCCAGCAAGTCCATGGCAATGCAGGGATTGCAGGTAGGAGAATCCTAAGACTGGCTTCGATATTTTTCGTGTAAAAAGCCGCCGTAGAAGGGCGGGATACTAAGAAAAGTACTTTCTGAAAAGTACTTCGGGGAGGATATATGGACATTTCAATAACACCAGCAGGCATGGGGGCTGAGGCTGTCGTGCAGAATGCCAAAGGCATCGGACTGAATTCATCTTACGGGATGGTAGGAAAGGTGAAAGCGGAAGACAGCCTGTCCGCAGAAGGGACTATGTTTGAGGCGCTTCTAAATACGGCGATAAACAACATCAACACGACGAACAGCTACCTGTCTGATGCAGAAAATGAAAAGATCAAATTTGCACTTGGTGAGACGGAAAACACGCATGATTTGACCATAGCCATGCAGAAAGCTTCTACAGCCCTGCAATATACGGTTTCTATCAGGGATAGATTGCTGGAAGCTTATAAAGAAATTATGAATATGCAGATTTAAGGCGCACCCTAAATCTTGCGGCTTAAGGAGAAAGAATCATGCCGGATAAAATCAAAGAAATTTTGGAGAAAGTCTTGGCGTGGTGGAATAAATTCACTACGAAGCAGAAGACAATTATTATCGGCGTTACCGCAGTGGTGATTTTTACTTTTGCGATGCTGATAAGTGTTTTTACAAAACCGCAGTACATACAGTGGCAGCAGTGTTCGACGACTGCGGAATCTGCGGAAATTATCGAAATTTTAAAAGGCAATAAAGTATCATATCAGGTGTCCAATGACGGTTTAAGCATTAAGGTAAAGTCTACGCAGGTATCCATAGCAAACTTAGCGCTGGGCGCGGCAGGCTATGTGCCGGATGATTATTCCATCAAGGATGCCCTGTCCGGCGGCTTTTCCACGACGCAGTCCAACATAGACAGACAATGGCAGTATTATATGGAGCGGAAGCTGGCGAGGGATATTGCCGCACTGGATTCTGTCAAAAGCGCAATTGTTACGCTGGATTTGCCGACGCAGACAGGAACACTGATTGATTCCGGCGAGGAAGCCTCCGCTTGGATTCAGTTGACGCTTCAGGATAAATTCACATCGGAACAGGCAGCTACTGTGGCGCGTGCCGTTGCTACCGGTTTGGGCAACAGTTCCACGGCGAATATCACGATTGTGGACAGCAGCGCCAATCTTTTGTTTTCCGGTGAAGAAGATTATTCGACAGCAGGCGTGGCGAACAATATGTTTGAGCTTCGCGCACAGGCGGAGACCAAGGTGGGAGCGGATGTCAAGAAGGTGTTGGTAGGTTCCCAGCAGTTTGACATGATAGAAGTGGCGTGCCGCCTGAATATTGATTTTGCAGAGTACCAGCGTACCATACATGAATATTACGCCAACGCAGGCAGGGAAGAGGGTATGCTTGCGCACAGAGAAAGCTACGAGGACGAAAATACCAACGGCGCCGGCGGACTTCCGGGAACGGACTCCAATGACGAGCAGACCTATCAGTTTCAGAATGGCACGAATTCGGAGAGCTCGTCCAGTCAGATGCTGGAGGATTTTCTGCCTAACGAGCTTATCAGCGTGGAGAACCTGCCGCCCGGCATCATCAATTACGGCGATTCTTCCCTAGCGTTGACAGCAATCACTTTTAACACCTTGAAGGAAGAGGATGCCAAAAACAGAGGGCTTTTAGACGGCGTTTCATGGGAAGAGTACAAGGCGACCCACAGCGAAGACACAAAGCTTGAGGTAGACGAAGATTTTTACCGTATTGTGGCGAACGCAACGGGGATTCCGCAGGAAAATATCACCATACTGGCGTATCAGCGTCCGCAGTTTATCGACAGGGTAGGCATTGCGGTCAGTGCGACCGATATCTTATCCATTGTCCTGATTGTGATTATTCTGGCGCTGCTTGCTTTTGTGGTTATCAGAAGTATGGCGGGCAGGAAGGAAACAGAGCAGGAAGAAGAGCTTTCTGTGGAGAATCTGTTACAGTCCACACCGGAGCAGAGTCTGGAGGATATTGAAGTAGAGACTAAGTCTGAGACCAGAAAGATGATAGAAAAGTTTGTAGACGAGAATCCGGAGGCGGTGGCAAGTCTTTTGCGCAACTGGCTGAATGAGGATTGGGGATAGGTCTGAAAATAAGATATAAAGCATGAAAGAAAGGGATGGTGTCCGGCATGGCAAGAGCAACAACGGATGAAAAGCTAGGTGGACTGCAGAAAGCAGCCATATTGCTGATTTCTCTAGGACCGGAACGTTCGGCGGGCGTGTTCAAGCATTTGAAGGAGGAAGAAATTGAAGAGCTGACTCTGGAGATTGCCAATACCCGAAGCATAACGCCGCAGACAAAGGAAGAGGTTATCAATGAGTTTTATGAGGTGTGCCTGGCACAGCAATATATTGCCGAAGGCGGTATTTCCTATGCGAAAGAACTGTTGGAGAATGCGCTTGGCAGTGATAAGGCAATGGAGGTTATCGGCAAACTGACGGCATCCTTGCAGGTGAAGCCTTTTGAATTTGTGCGTAAGACGGAGCCTTCACAGCTCTTAAACTTTATACAGGATGAGCATCCGCAGACAATCGCTCTGATTTTGTCGTATCTTTCTCCGGCACAGGCGGCGCAGATTATTTCAGCGCTTTCTCCTGACAGGCAGGCGGACGTGGCAAAGCGTATTGCGACAATGGACCGTACCAGTCCGGATGTGATAAAGGAAGTGGAAAAAGTGTTGGAATCCAAGTTGTCTTCACTGGTAAATCAGGATTACACCATTGTCGGTGGTGTGGATTCGGTGGTAGAAATTTTGAACACCGTGGATCGTGGAACCGAAAAGCACAT
>ERZ779622.332-NODE-332-length-29792-cov-6.866664_pt1 | contig 29792 bp, 21 predicted proteins | sample MGYA00514188_ERZ779622 | MGnify/ENA primary metagenome ERZ779622 (study PRJEB29562, sample SAMEA4376702) | mouse gut metagenome | isolation source: Cecum | study: EMG produced TPA metagenomics assembly of the A DSS colitis mouse model was used to assess the... | reverse complement strand
GTCTAATTTTTGTCTTGTTGGAATCAAGATTGCCTACTTGTTTCGCAATTGCCTACTCTTTATATTTTCGGACAGGACTTTTGACACCCTAATCATCGTAGGTGACTGCGAAACTCTCATTTTCTAGTACCGAATTGTGTAACTTGTATATTCTATAAGCAGACCCTTGATTGCCGTTGGTGCCAAAGTCATGCGGGCATGACTTGCGCCATACTTTGGCAGCTTACGTACCACTACGGTAATCTTGGCGGGAGAGCGCGTCTGCGTTAGATTGTCCGCTATTCTTCCTTCCACTTTTTCCATCCGTAAATCCCTGCTCCTATCACTCCGTTTTCCTGATTTGCATTGGAATACAGAAACCTTAAGTTTTCCGCCGGATAAGGCTTGCGGGTGTGTTTATGGATATTTTCCTTTAAAAGATGCAGCGGAAAATCCCGCATCTGCAGCAGTCCGCCGCCTAAAATCACATAGTCGGGATCTAAAATATTAATCTCCGTCGCCACGGGTACCGCCATTGCTTCCACCTGCTTTTTCAGTTCCGGCATGTTTCGATGCCTCGCATAGATTTCTTTGATTTTTGTATCCTGAAACCGTACGGCGCACAGCTCCTCCAAGGCTTTGCCGCCGCCTATGGGCTCGATACAGCCTGTATTGCCGCAGCCGCAGGGCACGTCGGCATATAGCTGCGGGATATGTCCAAGCTCACCTGCTACCCCGTTGCGTCCGCAAAGCAGGTCGCCGCCCATATAAATACTGTTCCCGATTCCGGTTCCAAAATAAATTCCAATGACCGTGGACTCTTCCTCCAGCTGAAAGCAATAAAGGTCATAAAGTAAAAGAAGGTTGACGTCCCTTTCCAGATAGACCGGCACCTGCAGGCTTTTTTCTAAAATATCCGCAACCTCCACATTGTCCATGCCCTCGATATTCGGTGTGGAAAGCAGCTTCCGCCTTGTGCGGTCCACTGTGGAGGGAAAACCCAAAGCCGCTGCCTTTATCAGAAAATGTTCCTTATGTATCTTCCTGTACTGGGCAAGCTTTTCTGACAGCCCTTCCATAAACCCGTGCTCCGCCAGCGCCTCCGTGCTCCATATCTGCTGCGCGTACACCTCGTATGCCCTGTCCACCAGCCCTATTCTGCAATTGGTTCCTCCGATATCCAAACATAAGATAACTTCTCTTTGCATTGCTTTCGTCTCCTTGGTAAACGTTTTCTCAACCCTGCAAAAGAAAGAGGTGCCGCCACCTCCTTCTGTCTCCTATTCCGTTGTTCCTCTCGTCGATTCCCGCGGCACCAGATACACCGGCACCTTTACAATATTCTGCTCCACCTTATCCTGCCGCATAATCTTTAAAAGCTGTTCCACAACCCGCGCCCCCATCTCGTCCACCTGCTGATGTATTGTCGTGATGGGAACCCCGTTGAAGGCGGTAATGGAAATATCGTCATACCCGGCAAGCTTCACATCCTCCGGTATCCGGATACCCCGCTCCGTCAGAGCCTTGTAGCAGCCGACAGCCAGCCAGTCCGATGTGGCAAAAATGCCGTCATAGGCAAATTCACCTGCCTCCAGCATACGCATCATTTCCTCATAAGCCGCCGCATAATGAAGCTGATCCAAATACACCACATGGATATCGTCCGCCTCCATCCCAGCTTCTAAAAGCGCTTTCACGTACCCTTCAAAACGATCCGCATAGCCGGATATCTTCTTGCGGCTTGTGAGGAGCAGGATATTCTTGCAGCCGCAGTCCAAAAGCTCCTTAGTCGCCAGATACCCGCCCTGTACATTGTCACTCTCCACCGTACAATAGTTTCCAAGCGCCTTGTCGGGAACGCGATCAATAAAAACAGTCGGCAAATCCCTGATGACATCCTGCATATCGGATATGCCCCCCGCTATGTAAATCAAGCTGCACACATTCTGCATTGCCATCATGTGTACCCGCTTACGCTCCTTGTCCTCATCCTCGTCCGTATTGCACAAAAACGTTTCATAGCCCTCTTGAAAGAGATTTTTCTCAATCTCATATACCAGCTTCATAAAAAACTCGTTGGTGATATCCGGTACGACAATCCCCACGTTTTTCATCTTCTGGGTGCGAAGCCCCTTTGCCACCAGATTGGGCACATAATTATTTTTTTTGATAATATCCATAACACGCTTCTCTGTCTCCTGAGAATAGCGCCCGTTTTTGTTGATGATTCTTGAAACCGTCGCGATGGAAACTCCCGCCTGACTTGATATATCCTTGATAGATATACTGTTTTTCATTTCCGCCCCGCCTTTGCAAAAGTCCTTTTATTTATTATATCGTTATATCGCAGTAAAATCAAGGCTTTCTGTACTTTTTAAACGCAATTTTCATATACTTCCCAAATAATATCGCGTTCCCTTGCAGTAAGCCGGTAAGACGGATTGCGCAGTCTTTCGTACAAATAAACAGCCGCCGCTTTCCTGTCTATTTTTGCCGGAGAAGCCTGTGCAAATTCCCTGAAATTATCCACGGTAATCTTTCTGACAGCTTCCTCTGGCAGACAAATTCCCTGCACCTGCTTATCCCATGCGGCAAATCTTTCTCCACTCTCTAAAAAGCTCTGCTCCATGCGGTTTACCACTTCCATATTGCGTGCCTCCTCCAGACTGCACGCATTGCAGTTATCCGTACCAAACTGTATCCGGTCCTGATATTTTAGGAAAAAATCTCTAAAGAGCGCCGGTCTCTCCGTAAAAGAAAAATACATCTCCGTACCCGCCGTAATATCCAGCCTGATATTGGGGAAACGTTCCATCAGCCCGCACAGCCGTTCATACTCATCTGCCAAAAACAAGAAATGTGCAAAGCACACCTTCAGCTTCGGGTACTTTTCCGCCATATCGACGGTTTCCGCAAGAATCTGCTCATAGGATGGATAACTGCCATCTCCATAATAGTACCCGCTTGCCGCCGCCCACTCCGGAATCTTTTCCGCCTGCCAGAACGACTTCGGGTCATTCACATGAACCAGCAGCGGCATCTGCAGCCTGCAAAGCGTCCGGTACAGGCTCTCATAGCGGACATCATTCTGCGCATATCCGAGCTTTTTCCGCTCAGTAGGCTTGTTTTCAATCATTTTAATACCGTCTAATCCTATTTGGTGCAGACGCTCCGCTTCTTTTCCAAAATCATAGGCAAAGCGGTAATGTAGACCGCCAAATGCATAATGTGACGGCGATAGAAGTTTGAAATAGATGGCAAGGGCGTTCTGCGCCGCGTCACCCATTCCCTCCACGCTCAAAAAAGCCGACTGCGTATAACCCAGCGCCGCCTGCCTTGCCGCCAGTGCTTCCGTCTCCCTGATGCCGCCTTCTATCACATGTATATGCCCGTCAATCCACTCTCTTTTCGCTCGCTTTTCCATTTCCGGCATGTCTTATTCCTTTCCGGCGGCAGCAGACGGATACTCCTTGCACAAAAGGCGGTAAGGCTCTGTATCCTCCTCTATCCGGGGAAACCGCCCCGGCGCCTCTAAAAAGCAGTTGTCCGTATCGTCATCGTTACACATGCTGACCTCGCCCACAATCACGTCTCCGCTTCCCTTTTTTCCCCAAAAGGCATGATACAGCCGTTGGGTATAGGTGACGCTCTGCCCGGGAGAAAGTGCAAAGATGCTGCCCGCCGGAAGCGTAAGCTTTACGCCGTCAGACACAATTTCCACATCCCTTGCCGTATCCGGCTTTCCATCCTCTGTGGCATGATAAAGCTGCATTTCCAGAATGCCGCCGCCCCTGTTTATAATATCCTCCATCTTGTACCAATGAAAATGCATGGGCGTGACCTGCCCCTCCCGCGCCACAAGCAGCTTTTCCGCGTAGGGCTTTGGGTACAGCGCCGCATTGCCCTGATTGCCGTTGCGCAGAGTCAATGCGGTAAGCCCGATTTTGTCAAAGTCACCGCACCCAAAATCCGTAATGTCCCAACCCAGCCGATTGTCCCTGATTTCCTGACATTCCTCTCCCTTTTGCGCCCACTCCTCCTTCGTCCATCCAAAGAAGGGCGGCAGTAAAATCTGATGCGCTTTTAACAACGCCTCTGTCTCTCTTATGATTTGGTTGATTCGTGAACGTTTCAATTCTTTCCCTCCTTTTTCCTGACAAGCAGGCTCTGTATCTCAAAGGCGTGAAAACAAATTTCCGCGCCGTCCGCCGTTCTGACAAAATCCGTCCGCCCTTCCCCCGACATATCCGCGTATGCTTCCATAGGTTCCTCTAACAGGTTGACAAGCCCTTCTGCCGTAAAGCCGTGCAGCCTAAGGCGCAGCCTTGTGCTGCCTCCCTTCGCTTCATAAAAACGCAGAATATAACCGTTTCCATCCTCCGCTGCTTTTACCGTCTCCAATACCACGCCGCAATCCTCTATCTCCAGAAAAGCAGGCATTTTTCCCTTGATCCCGTCTGCGCTTTCCCGCCTTCCTGAGACTTTGCTGCACAAAAGCGGTCCGTTCAGGCAATCGCTTTCTCTGATAACGCCGCCCTCCCACACGCCGCCTCCGTGGGGATAAACGGCATACGTAAAGCTGTGCCACCCGCAGTCGCCTTTTTCGCAGGGACAGTTCTGGCTTCTCAAAAGGCACAAATCTAAATTGTTGTCCCATATCTTGTAGCCGTATTTGCTGTCGGTAAGGAGCGCTAATCCGCCGTTTGCATCTTTTATGTCCACCCAGCCATGGGCACACACTTCAAACTTTGCCTCATCCCAGCTCGTATTGCGGTGCGTCGGTCTTTCTATGTGTCCAAACTGAATGCCGCATTCCGCTTTATCCGTCACCGCCTCCACAGGCCACGCCGTCCGAAGCATGGCATACTCCTCCTGCCAGTCCACACCGGTTTCAAAATCAATCCTTGCAGAAAAGGCGGAGAGCACGGCAGTCTGTGTAATCCGCGATTTTTTTCCGATTTCATAGGTAAAATGCAGCTTCTGGCACATTCCTTCCACCGTCTTATGGCAGCTTAAAAGCCGCGCCGGTTCAGGCTCGCTCTTAAGATATGACTTGTTAATATCCCAGTGGGTCAGCTCATCCGGATACAAATTCAGGCAGTTGCCCTCCTGTCCCTTTGGCAGAAGCTCCCTATCGTTTTGCTTGTCAAACAGGCTCACCACCGTTCCTCTGTCAGAAAATTGTGCCCGCACCCATTCATTTTCCAGTACATTGTCGTCTGCACTCTGCACCGAAAACGCTGACGCCTCCGCCCAGTCTATCACTTTGATTTCCATAGGCTTTAGGGTGACTGCCATTTCCCTTCCATCCCGTTCCATCCGCTCCGTCCGCGTAAAAGAAACCGGATTGATAACAAGAAGAGGCTCTTTTTCTCCCTGCACCATCATGCTTCCCAGCGCTTCCTGCGCCTTTTTTAACAGCTCCTCTGCCTCGAAATAAAGACGGGCATACCGCGCCTGCGTCTCCTCATACACCCTCTTGATTGCAGACCCGGGCAGACAGTCATGAAATTGATAGAGCAAAACCTCCTGCCAGCACGCTTTCAGCCAGCACGCAGGATAGGGAAGCCCGCAGATGCTTTCCGCCAGCACCGATACAAGCTCCAAATCATGCAACAGCACTTCCAGTCTTTTGTTCCATTTCTTCTGCGCCGCCATGGAAGTGTAAGTACCCTGATGCCGCTCAAAATACAGCTCTCCCCGCCAGCTTCTGTAACGGTCCGCATTCTCTGCAATCCTGTCAAAGAAATCTACCACAAAGGCATCCTGAAAGGGCGGACAGCCCTTTAAGGAACGCATCCGTTTCCTTCTCTCCATATGCTCATAGCCGGGACCGCCGCCGCCGTCCCCCAATCCGTAGAGCATAAGCCCTTCGGGACAGACGTCCTTGTCCGTATTGTGGTATTCTCCGTAGATTGCCATCTGGGGAACTGCCGCGCTGGTATAGCTGTTTTCCGGCAGCATATGGGTCAGCACTCTGCTGCCATCCAATCCGTACCACCAGAAGGTATACCGCGGAAACCGGTTCGTATCGTTCATGGAAAGCTTATTCGTTGTAAAATAGGGCACGCCGCTCTTGACAAAAAGCTGCGGCAGCGCCGCACTGTAGCCAAACACATCCGGCAGAAACCCTACTCTCATATCAAACCCAAACTCTTCCCTGAAAAAACGCTTTCCGTACAAAAGCTGTCTTACCAAGGACTCGCCAGACGGCAGATTGGTATCGCATTCCACAAAAAATGCGCCCACCACCTCCAGCCGCTTTTCCTTGATGCGCTTTTGCATTCTTTGATACAACGCAGGATATTTTTCTTTCACCCACATATAAACAGGCGCCTGGCTCAAGGTAAATTTGTATTCGGGAAACCGATCCATCAATTTCATGACTGTGGAAAGTGTTCTTGCGCATTTGCGGTAGGTCTCCCGCTCAGGCCACAAAAACAAAAGGTCTAAATGAGAATGTCCAATGGCAGAATAAGTCATGGAGGGCGACTCATTTTTGCGGGAAAGAATTTCCTGCAAAATAGAACGCACCTTTAACAGAGCGTCGGAGGGTATCGCAATCTGGCATTTTTTTGTATGGTCCGTTTCCAAATCCGGCAGTATGGAAAGCTGCTCTCCTGCCTCGGCATAGGCATCCCTGCCCTTCATCAGCGCTTCCGTTCCCATGCCCGCCTGTAAAGTACCGTCCTCCTGTACTTCCCCCAGCGCTTCCTGCAGCACCAAAGCTGCCTCCTCTAATATCCCGCCCACTTCCTCTCCGTAGGCGTCGCCGTTTTCACATAGACCCACAAAAAGGCTCTGGCAGACCACCCAGTCGTAGAAAGCGTCTCTGCACAAATCGTCCACAAGGGCTATACATGCCTCTTTTACGCGTCCGTTGTTCTTGTACTGTCCTTCCACATCACAGCAGGTAAAGTCAATCCAGCAGTCCACCACGCCGTCCTTTGCGCAGTCTTCCATCTCAATGGTTCTCTTGCCCCAGAGTCCCAGCGGAAATTCGTTGCGGGAGGTGGCGCTGGTAAGTCCCTGCACAGGATTGCCGTCCTTATCCACCAAAAGCCCCTCCGCGGACACATCGATAAGCACTGCCGCATGGCTTTCCCATGCTTCCTTTGGCACCCTGCCGGTAAAATGAAACCAGCCGCAGTCAAACAGATCGCCCCAATGGTCGCCGGGCTTTGGCGCCATATGCCTGCCGCTTTCTCTTTCCGAAAATGCTGCCGGTTCCTCTGTTATATAAGCTTCTATTGCCAAATCCGCAATCACATGGTATACGCCGTATTCCAGCTTTTCCCGATACGCCGTAAAGCGCTGCTCCTGTTCGCGAAATTTCTCCATGACGCTTATTCCTCCGCCTTACAAAGCTTTGCCTGTTCTACCTCATGCTTATAAGGTATGGAAGGCGCCGCGCCTTTTTGGGATACCGCCAGCGCACTGGCGCGTGCCGCCATATCCAGCGCGCGGGCAGGATCCTTCGTCTCTGCCAGTGTACTCATAAAATATCCGGTAAAGGTGTCTCCCGCTGCCGTGGTATCCACCGTATTTACCTTGTAGATTCCCTGTTTGATACGCTGTGCGCCTTTTGCGTAGACGCTGCCCCGCCCGCCAAGAGTCAGTACAAACTCTGCATCGGGATATTTTTGTGTCAGCGCATCCAGTATGCCGTCCTCTTCGCTCCCGCCGGAAAGCTCCGTCCCCTCAATTTCATTGAGCAGGAAAACAGACACCTTCTCAAGAGGCAGCGCGCGTATGCTTTCGTTCATGGGAGAAGGATTCAGCACAATGGAAAGTCCCGCCGCATACGCCTTTTCCATAATTTCTCCTATCCTGCTAATCTCATTCTGGAGTATCAAGTAGTCGCCCGTCCCAAAATCCGCAAGCACACTGTCAATTTGTTCGGACGTCACGGCGCCGTTGGCTCCCGTATACAGGATAATCGAATTTTCTCCCGTCCTGTCCACCTGTATCACGGCATGTCCCGTCACCTCTTCTACCGTCCGCACATACCTTGTGTCCACACCCGCCTCACGCAGAGCCTGTATCAGGGGCGCGCCGTCCGCGCCGATATTGCCTGCGTGGAAAACCGAAGCACCGGCCTTGGCAATGGCAATGGACTGGTTGAGCCCCTTGCCGCCCGCAAACTTATCAAGCCGCGACGCAGCAAAGGTCTCCCCCTTGCGGATAAAGTGCTCCATCTGATAAACCATATCTAAATTCAGTGAACCAAAATTCAAAAAACGCATATCCGCTCCTTTGTCCTGTTTCTCTTTACTCAGCCGTATTTACAAACACGGAAAGGTACGCGCTCACCCAGCCGCCCTCTGTGGCGGAAGGGCAGTAGAAATACAGAACGTCGCCCTCGCTCATCGCCGCGTCGAAGCTGTATTCATTGGGCAGGGACGTAAATTCCGCTATCTCAAACTCGGACACTGTCTCTCCGTTCAACACCGCATAAAATTTTTCCGCGCTCTGGCTGTAGGGATTGAACGCATAGCCGCTGAATGTAAAGGTTCCATCCGCCGGCGCCTTGAATCCCAGCGCCATCATGGTCGCGCCGCTGCCCGGTGTGTTCATCTCCAGATATTCACCCTCCAGATAACCCACCGTGCCGATGCCCGTACCGTCCTCAGAAAACCATTCGTCGGCATCGTAATCCGTATCCCTGTACTCTACGGCAGGAACAAAGTCTGCGCCGTCCGTGGTAGAAGCATACAGCCATACGCCGTTTGCACCCTCTGCATTTTCCTTATCAAACTCCTGATAAGCATTGTAAACCGCTTCCTTTGTAAAATCAGGCTCCACGCCCTTTACTTCCCTTTCTTCCACCTCGGGAACCGTATACACGGAATCATCCACGGGCTCATATACCATGGTACAGCCGATATACGCGCTCACCCAGCTGCTGTCGGTGGAATTGCAGTAGATATAGAGCTTCTCGCCCTTTTCCATCTGCACGTCGGTAGGCGTCACATATGCGTAATTGTCCACGATTTCCGTCATATCCACGGAAAGCACCACCGTGCCGTCCTGCTTTTTAAAGGTAAACACATCGCAAGGCTGACCCCACGGATTCCACACCTTAGCGGTAATCACATACTTGCCCGCTGCCGGCGCCTCAAACGCCAGAACACCCATCTGATTGGACCAGTCTTTGGAAACACCGTCCGTATTTAATTCCAGAAAACCCTCCATCGAATTGTTAAAACCAACACCTATGTAGCTTCCCTCCCAGGGATACCAGCCTCTTATGCCTGAATCCGGATATTCGTTATAGCTGCCGCAGGCATCGAAAGTTTCTCCGTTGTCCCCTGAAAAATAGTACTGCCAGGGTCCGTTCTGTCCCTCTTCAGTATTAAAATCCGCCACAGAGTCGAAAGTCGTGCCCGCCTCCGGACCTCCTTCGCCCTCCGGCTCTGCCGTAGGCTCCGGCGACGCTGTAGACTCCTGCGTGGGCTGCGGTGTGCTCTCTTTTGCCGGCTTATCCTGCTTCTTACCGCATCCGGCTAACGAACAAACCATAACTGCCGTCATCAATGTTACAAGTAACTTCTTCATAAAATACCTCCTTTGTTTGCGTTATCGTTTACTCATATATAAATACTACCATACAAAGTTATTCTTTGCAATATGTTTCTCTATTTTTCCTATTTTTAAAGAAAACGTTTCCACACCATGTCCGGCTGCAGCTCACCGGACAAACCGCCATACATGGTCACGCATATGCCGGACAGAATGGCGCCCAGCTTCAACATATCTGCCGGTGTTTTCTGCATCGCAGCGCCGGTAAGCACGCCTGCCGCAAAGCTGTCTCCTGCCCCGCAGGTATCCACGCACTCTCCTGCCCTGACCGCCGGCTGTTCATAGCTTTTTCCGCCGCAGAGCGCAATGCTTCCCGCCTCCCCCAGCGTCACAATCACATGCTCCACGCCTTGTGCAGCAAGCGCCTTTGCCGCCTGCCATGGGTCTTCCTTCTTTGTCAGACATTTCGCCTCTTCCTCATTTATCTTCAGATAGCGGCATGCTTTTGGCAGGCTTACTTCCTCTTTCGCCAGATCGCCGTAGGACACGTCCAGACTAAGCGCCTTCCCATACCTGACGCAAAGCCTGTCTATGGGATAGTGGCGGCAGTAGCCTAAGTAGGTGTGAACGATATCCGCCTGCCTGATTTCCTCCTCCAAACGTTCTTCGGTCACGAAATCGCCGCCGCTCCCGCCATAGGATGCAAAGCAGCGGTCCTCATGCGTACTCAGTACCGCGGAGACCGGCGTTGCCGTCGTCTTTTCCACCCCCGTATCCGCTATCTTTACACCGCTTTTCATCAAGGCTTCTTTTATCAGCCTGCCCGCAAAGTCTTCTCCAATGCCGGATAAAAAACGGACGGGGACGCCCATACGCCCCAATGCAATGGGCGTATTTGCGCCGCCGCCCGCCTTCATTTCAAAATGCCGGCAGTAAATTTCTTCCCCATGCTTTGGCAGGCGTGGCAGCAAGCCAAAAATCATATCACAGCAGCTTTCTGCTATACACAACACCTTTTTCATGGACTTTCCCGCCTTTCTATTTCCACTCTCCAATCCACGGCAGATTATGCGCACAGTAAGCCTCCACCAGCTTGACCGCCAGCCCGTAATCGGCTACCAGCGGATGAATCGTGAGCGCCTCCACCGCCGCTTCCTTTGATTTTTTCCTGACTGCCTCAACCGTCAGCTTTTCATAGCGTTTGATGGTCTTCATCAAAAGCAGGTTGGAGGGGGCAATCTCCTCTCTGGAAAAAGACATGGGCACCGCCCCATCCTTACCGATGGTACAGGTCACCTCCACTACATCATCCTCCGCCATGTCCAAAATCGCGCCGCGGTTTGGCACGCTGACCGCCAAATCAATGTTTCTGCCGTACTGCATACTGTCAATGTAGTTGAATACCACGCCTGCGTAGCCTTCGTAAACTTCCGTGGCGGGCGCTTTTCCTACAAGCGCAGGAATCCCCAGCTCAGACGGTTTCACAGGCTGCGCCGCTTCCTGCTTTTCTCCCAGCTCAAGCTGCATATAGCTGCCCTCCCTGCGCTGCATAAAATCTCTGTAGATACGCAGACATGCTTCCGGCTCTTTTTCTATATCGTGCGCCCGAAGCGCCACCATCATCTCATGGTTATTTCTGCAGATAAACTCGCCTCTGGATTCCTTTGCCGCAAGCAGATTTTGAAGCGCTCTCTCTTTGTGATAATAATAGTACAGATACCCGTTTGGAATCTCTCCTAAATGCCGCACCAGCTTCCTGTCAAAGTATTGGAACTGGTGGAAGCTTTCCACAAAGCCGTCATGGGAAAGAAGCGCCGGCAGAATATCCTCGCCCAAAAGCTCCACCCTGTTTGCCCATGAGAGATGGTTGAGCCCGTAGACCTTTACCATCAGCTCGCAGGCGTTTACCTGAAGCGCCTCTGCCACGTCGATTTTGATGCCCGTGGCATTATCGCAGATGCCGATAATATTGCCGTATCCGCCATCGTAGAGCGCCTGCGTCACCAGTCCCGAAGGGTTGGTAAAATTAAATACGATTGCATCCGGCGCCGCGTACTTTTCTACCAGCTCCATGTAGGAGAGCATGACGGGAATCGTGCGCACCGCATAGGAAAAGCCCCCTGCGCCGGTGGTCTCCTGTCCGATAAGCCCCAGATTCAGCGCAATCCGCTCATCCTTTGCTCTCGCCTCGTCCTGTCCGACCCGCACGGTAGTCACAATATACTCTGCGCCGCGCACCGCCTCCACCGGATTGTCCGTAAGCGTCACGTTAAGCCCGCTTTTTTCCCTCTGTATCAGGTATCCGGCAATGCCGCCAAAATATGCAAGCTTTTCTGCATCGCTGTCCATGATGCAAAGTTCCCCGATGTCCATCTCTTTATAAAATTTCATCAGCGACTCTACAAAGTAGTAGGTTCTTACACTGCCGCCGCCAATCAACGCCATTTTTTTCATCAGAGAACCAGCCTCCCAATCAGACGCTCCTTAAAGAGCGCTTCCTTCACGTCTACCGCCGCCTGCACCGGCACGCCCTCTCCCCAGTCGCAGTCTATGGTAAGCCCTCTCGTATACTGCCCGCCGGTCTCTACCAAAACCTTCTTTTCCTCAAAAGTCAGTATGTCTTCCCAGAGCAGTACAGACAGCGCCAGCGGGTCATGCAAAATGGGAAGGTAGCCGAAATTTTGTGTAAAAAGCTCCATCATTTCTCCCAGCAGGCTTGTGCGCGGATTGCCTGCCTGACAAATCCGCCCGATGTCCTCTTTTGTAAACCTGCAGCGATTCGTTACCTCCAGCCCTACCATGTGAATTTTTGCACCGCTCTCAAACACAATCCTTGCCGCCTCAGGGTCGCAGACAATATTCCACTCCGGATGCGCCTTATCCAGCTCTCCGCCCATCATCACAATGTTTACCCTGTTCACAATGTCCGGCGCCTTTGCAATCGCAAGCGCCACGTTTGTCAGCGGGCCAATCGCCACAAGCGTCAGCTCCTCGTGCGCCCTCGCCATCTGCACAATAAAGTCGCAGGCGGCAGCACTTTCTTCCTCATCCACAGGCGCCGCCGTCTTGGAGCTGTTTGGGATGCGATTTTCATCCCACCAGCCAATCAGCGGCTTTTCTGCACCGGTGCGGACAGGGATATCCTCCCTGCCGTACACCTTAAGCATATGCTTTGTCACGCCGGCGCGCCATTCGTTTGCCAGATACACATTGGTGATGCCCACAATCTCAAGCTCAGGACTGTTTAGGGCAAGCGCCAGGGCAAGGGCGTCGTCCACATCGCCGCCTATATCCGTATCTATCAGAATTTTCTTTGTTTTTTCCATGCCGCCTCCTTAAAAGGGAATCTCATACTTATCGTAAGGGGTAATCTTTGCCGCAAACAATCCGGAAGGATTTCTGGTGGACTCTAAAAGATTCATCAGGGTGTTGACTACCCCCAGCGTAATCTCGTTTTCGCCCGCCTTTACATACGCGCTGATGTCTGCCACGTAAGGCTTCCACAGGCAGGTTTTCACCGGCTGTCCATTAATCGAAACAAGCAGCACATCCTTTCCGATTTCGGCGGAGAGCATCAGCTTTTTGCCTGCCTGCTCAGGCGTCAGGTTTACCTTCGCGGTATAATAGCCCGTGCCTGAGTAGTAGGGAAGCTTCTTTTTTGTCCAGTCTCCCGCTTCCAGTTCTTTTATCATGGGCACGATAACCTCTTCGCCGTCCCGCTCTTCCACCGCAAAGCCGCCGATGATTTTCAGCAAATCCGTCATGCCGTCGCTCTTCTTCGTCACCGTGAGCTTCACGGCAATCCAGTTGACACCTGCCGTAAAATAGGTATTCATGGGTACGGTGAGGATTTCCGCATCCAGATAGCTGCGCACAGGCGTATCCGTCACTTCTCTTGCATTGACATACAGGGTATAGCCTGTGCCCTTAAAGCCGTCAATCATCAGTTTCAAATCCTCGGGCACCACGTCGGCATGTACCTTCGTCACATACCACAAATCCACGGGATAGGTTTCCTCGTCTCTCTCCACGGGAAGCTGCATCTCCCACGCGCCCATGCGCATGGTAAGCCAGTCGCTGTAGTCCGCCTTTCCGCCGGTAATTGCCGCTATGTCGTCATCCGCTTTTGCATACTGCACCCGCCATGCATCCGTGTTGAGGGAATTGGGCTTATCTATGGCAAAGTCAAAAGGACCATCCAACAAAATTTCTTCCAGCATATCTCCCGCAGGAACCGCAAGCTCCTTCTCCTGCCCGTCTACAGACAATGTCAGGCTGCCGCCAAAAAGCCTGCCATAGCCGCTCACGCTGCCGCTTCCATCTTCCTTCCTTATGATGTTTTCCACCATGATATCGGATTTGACCGCATGTACCGTATCCTGCTCCTCTGCAAAGGAGAAAAGCGCCGAACCAAAGGGCTCCATATGCACGGGAAGATAGGTCCATCCATCCGCTATGCGGTATACCTTGGCACGCTCTATGCCGCCGTCCTCCAGATTCCATACCTCCGGCGTGTGTGCGCCTGCAAAGCCGACGGTAATATCCGCCGCTTCCTCCACGGGATTGACAAGGAAGAACATATCCTTTCCGTCCTTGACGCGATGCAGGTAAAATACCTCCTCGCTGTCAATCTCAATCTCCGGCGTCACGCAGGCACGCATGGTCTTATCCAGCATCGCAAGTCCGCCGCAGTCGTCGTTTGCCTTGTAGCCCAAGCCTGTGGCAAATACCACTTTGCCTTTTCCGACGCTTCTCTCCATCAGCGTCTGTCCTTTTTCCTCACTCTGTAAAAAAGCTTTCCGCAGACCGGAAGGCTCCACGCCGAAAAGCGCTTCGATGCGTTTCTCCAAATCCGGTGCTTCCCCTTCAATGCTTTTGTAAGGGAGCAGGGCGTCTCCGCCCAGCCTGCCGCCGTCACGTACAAACTCTTCGATTTTGTCAAGGGTCTTCGCCTTGATATGGGTGCATGGAGGCAGCATCAGCATTTCATATTTTTCGCCCTTGATGCAGATTTTTCCATCTTCAATCCGGCACTCGTCGCAGAGCACGTCCTCGTCAATATAATCAAAATCAATATGGAGGCGCAGCAGCCTGTCCGCCATATAATTAAAATCATTCTCAATGGTCTCGCTGATTTTATCTTGGACCTGAGAGGTATAATTTGCCCAGATGGAGTTCATGGGATAGAGGATTGCCACCTTCGCCACATGGTCACCGCCGGAAAGCACATACCCCATCCTTGTCAGGTAATCATTGAAGAGCCCGTACTGCTCCCACCATGTAAACTGGCAGAACATGGAAGGCGGCCAGTCCCTCTTGCGCTCGCCCTCTATGGTATAATGGAACCCGTGGGGAATAAACTGGTTGACCCCCAGCACATACTCCCAGTCCGCAATCCATTTCATGCGCTCCATGGTGCAGTCCCAATAAGAGCCGCCCATGGACTCGGATACCAGACGGACGCTGCCGTTCTGATGCGCTGCAGAGCTGGCAATTTTCAGCGCCACATGCTCGTTCTCCATTTCCCTTGTGCCGATTCTCGGATACAAATGATCCACGCCGGTCATATCAAAGTGGCGCAGATGCTTAAAGAGGTTGCCGTCCACCCTTGCATGCAGGCGCAGGGATTCCTCATAGAGCAAATGCCCCGTAAATACCATGTCATTGTCTTCACACCAGTCGGCAATCTGCTTAAAATATGCTTTCTCATACTGTGCCGTGAGGGTGCTCCAGAAGTCATAACGCACCTGCTCCGTGTTGCCACCGCAGTCAAAAAACAACTTGGGCAGCTCCTTCTTTAAGTCATAGCCGTTGCGATCCCTGAAAATTTTAAGCATCTTCTTCGTCCAGGGAATGACAAAATTATTCCTTCCCACCTCAAAATAGTCCATGGCAGGTTCATCCGTAAAAAAGCCCTTTACATCTTTGGAAAAATTCTCCCCAAGACTCGCCTTGTAGCGCTCGTGGGTATACTCCAGAAACTTCTTTGTAGTCTCCGGATTCAGCACATCCGCATACCATGTGCTCTTCCGCTCAATAAAGTAGAAAAGCTTCCAGGGCCCCTTCGGCGCCTCCCACGTGATAACCTTGTCAAAGGAAAGGGTGGGCATCAGGTCAATCACCTCGTAATTGCCCTTCTCCATATCCTCCAGCTTAATTGCACAGGCATACACCGGCTCCGACTGCTCTAAGTCGTTGTAACGGGAATCGGTTCCCTCCATAAAGGTAAAGAACTGCCCGGGAAGGTCGCCCTCCACCAGTTCCAGATAGACGTTGGTAAGCTCCGGATAATCCTTCATTATCGTCTGTCCGCAAGTGCCGCTGGGCCAGTTGTACTCGTCATACACCCAAATCTGCAGCCCCAGCTCCTGCGCCTTCTCGATGGTAAATTTTACTCTGTCCAGCCAGTCCTCATTCATATAACCCAGTTCTTCCCGCACGCCGAATCTTGCGTGGATGTACAGACCCGGGCAGCCCTTTTCTTTATATTCCCGAAGCTGGTATTCAATTTCCTCGTACTTCATCTCGCCGTTCCAAAACCAAAACGGCATGATGCCAAATTCCTTGCTGGGCGTTAAGAATTTCTCCTTGCTTAACGCTTCACCGCTCACCAGTTTATTGTATTCCATCTTCACTCCTGTCCGCGCCTTCGCGCTCCTTTTCCTAAAATCTGCATTTCTGCCTCTACTCACATACTACTTCTACTACTGCATACAGGGGCATTTCCGGTATAAAAACTTCCAGCCTGTCGTCCTGCTTTTTGATATCGCAGGGCAGCTCGCCGCCCGCAAGGGACACACACCGTACTGCGCCCGCATGTTCGGGAAGCCTCGCCGTAAGCCGCACGCCTGCAAGGGGCAGTACCTTGTCCTCTCCATTGTCGTAATTATAATTTAAAAGATGAATGGTAAAAAAGCTGCCGTTTTTGTGACAATGCACGCCTGCAAAGCCCTGCTTTTTTTCATCCGCCACAGTCACCTTCACCTGTGCAATCCGTCCGTTCAACCCGTCGAATACTTTCTCAAATTGCGCCATTGCCTCTTTTCTGGATTCCGGATTGTCACAGAAAATGACATTGTCGCAAGACAGGAGCCTCTCTGCAAAGGCAGGACTATTTTCTGCAGTTTTACCGAATACTAAAAGCTTTCCGCCCGCCTGCGCGTATTTTTCCAGCTCTTCCATCTGGTTTTTTGTAAGCACGCTGCACTCCGGCAGGACAATCAGCTCATACTGCTTCCAGTCTTCTGCGCTGACCCTGTCAGGGCGCACATCCTCGTCGCCGAACATCCGAACGTCATAGACCGCCTGCTTTTCACTCATCAGCTTGATAACCTCCCAGAACGGCAGACGGGAAGCCTCCTCGCTGTCCATATCCACGGACTGATAAAACAGAATGCTCTCATCCTCCACCAGCTCGTTCGCACCGCCGGTTTTCGTCACTTCCCTCCAGTAATAGCTGGGGAAAGAATATGCTACCATGATTTTTGCGCCGCTGTCCTTGCTGTACCATGCATCATTGTCGCACAAAAAGCCCTGTACCTGCTCCGTCACTTCTCTCGGCGGATAGAACGCATCCTTTATGGTATTGCCCATCCAGCCGCCGTAGGGTACGCTCATATTGCAGCCGTAGACGGAGGCCTCCAACAGAAACAGCCTGTACAAGTCATAGCCCTTCCCGCGGTTTAGCATCTCAAGAAGCTGCGGCACAATGCCGCCGTAGGGATTTTCCGCCACAATCACCGGCTTATCGTTGGAATAGCCGCTGATATAGCGGTACCAATGGGGCTGACGAAACAGCGTCTTTTCCATCTCGGTGATAATCACATCCACGGTATTTTCAAAGGGATAGTAGACCGGCATACAGTTGAAAAAGTTGCCCGATACCAGAATCTCTCTGTTTTGCGTTCTGCGCGCGTAATCTCTCGCATAATCCACAAGCTCCGTAAAATACTTTTTCACGGCGCGAAGCTGAAACTCATAGTACTCCCTAAACATAGGGGACTCATTGGGATGCGCCACGCCCAGCCCGAGCAGGTATTCCTGATAATCAAAATGCTCCAAATCGATGCTGTCATAAAAAAGCGGAAGCTGCTTTTTCGCCTTCTTCTCCTTTAGGTACTCCCGAAACTGCTTTTTGCAGTCCTTGCAGAAACAGCCGCCGGCGCCCATGGAGGTGATTGGCAGCTCCGCCTCGTCGAGCTGGATGCCAGCCACGCCCGCATCAATCTGCAGCTTCATAATCTGCTTTAAATAATCCCTCCAGACCGGATTGTTGCGGCAGGCCTGGTAACAGGTTTTGGAATGGTTTTTTACCTCCACCCACTGCGCATGGACAGGCTCGCCCCACAGAGTTCTCGCCGCTACCTCCTCCTGCAAATCTGTCACCGGCTCTCCGTCGCTGTTTTTTATGCCCTCCGGATAATAATCCTTTAGGCTGGTCCGAAACAGCCCGTCAAACTTTCCCGAGGCAAATTCGTTCAGCCCGTAGGTATCCCTGTGGCTTCCTTCCCTGATAACGTTAAACTGCCGCATGCTTTTACCGTCCGCAGATACCTCCACCGGAAACTCCCAGCCCTGCACCTCAAAGACGATTCCCATCACCTTGATACCGCGCTTATTGCATTCTGCAATAAATTCCGAATCATTCATATAGCCGTAAAAGCGCAGTCTGGGGTCCAGCTCCCCAAACGCCTCGTTTTCTAAATATGGGAGGGAAATAGAGCCCCCTCCCATGGCTGACCATACCAAAATGGTCGCCTTATATTTTTCCAAATCCTCCACCATCTGCATACTGCGAAAGGGGAGGCTTGGGTGGTAACAGTGATTGTCCCTGTACCACCCGTCAAAATAAACGCCTCTTTCCATTTTTTCCTCGTTTCTATTCTTTGTTGTCAATCATCAAATTAATTTTGGCATTAATCTCCGACTCCATATTGGCGTTGATTGTCGCCGCAGGCACGCCGTCATAGATATAATTTACTATGGAAGCAATTGTGGTACTGATATCGTTTAGGCACTTGTCATAAGCATAGACAATCTCCACATCCTCCGCATAAATCATATCAAAGTTTTCCTGCCCAATGCGGATTGCTTCCTTCTGGTCTCCCACTTCCTTCTGCAGTTCGTTGACAATACGCATAAAGGCTACCGCGCCTTCCGGATTTTTTGCTCCCGTGGGAACCGCCATCCCCTGCGGATATACCACCAGATTTTTGCCACTGTAATCGTCTCCTGTCGGGAAGGGCACCATGCCCACCTCGAAAGGCACATCCACGGGATATTCCTTGCCTCTTACCATCCCCAGTTTCCCTACGTCAAACCATTTCGCCAGAGCATCGTTGTCATAGATGAAGCAATCCTTCAGACTTACCAGATAATTCAGCGTATTCTGCGTCTCCACGGAGTTTAAATTGGAGGTAGCCGTACCGTTCACGGTATCCATATTTAACAAAGAGCCGCCGTTCGCATACATAAATGGCAGAATCACATCCTTATAGGAGCCAAAGCCCGCCTGCGTCGTCTCTCCGTTCACAGTTTTCGTCAATGCTATGCATGACTCTTTAAAAGTAGTCCAGTTCCAATTTCCTTCCTGAAAAAGCTCATCCGGCGCCTTTAAGCCTTCCAGCTCAAACAATTCCCTGTTAAACATAATGTAGAATGTATAGGGCTTTAACGGAATGGCATACACGGATCCCTTCCAAGAAAACAGGCTCTTGTCCACATCATAGTAGCTGTAATCCGCATCGGTGGTTAAATCATCCAGAGGACTTACCACACCGGATAAAATCACGTTATACATGTTCTCGTCATACACTTCAAAAAGGTCGGGGGCATCCCCTGCCTTCTGCAGCGCCAGCACAGTTTCCGTCATGTCACCCCATGCCGCATAGATTACATTGACCTTGCCGCCGTATTTCGCCTCAAAATAAGGGATTGCTTCCAGAACAGGGTCGTACACATTCTCATTCTTTGACGTGTCATATGCATACTGGTCCTTATTGTACCAATACACAATGGTGATATCCGGATTGCTCAGGGTTTCCGGAAGCCCTTCTGCATCGTTTAAAAAATTCAGGCTTCCCTGCGTATCCTCCCCGCCGTTCTGTACGGTATCGCCGCCCGTTTCCTGCGAGGAAGTACCTCCGCCCTGCCCGTCCGGATTATTCTGTGCCGGCTCTCCCCCACAGGCGCAAAGCGCGCACATGGATACCGCCAGCAGCAGGCTCATCAGCTTCTTCATTCTTTTTTTCATAACAAATCCTCCTTTGATATCATATATTTGTTGTAACTATGGTTTCTCTTTGCCGTTCACATTGCTTTACATACCTGTCAGACCGGAATTTTCTATACCTTCCGAAAACCGCTTCTGCAAAAACAGATACAGAATAACCAGCGGTATAATGGCAACCAGACATGCCGCCTGCATCTGGGTGCTTATCGTCTCCGCAACATCCATGCCAAACCCCATCGTATGCAGATTATTCATCTTGTCCTTAAAGCCCGCCATCGCCGTGGCAATGGTATCCTTGACACGGATAAACATGGCTGGCGTATAATAATCGTTCCAATTCCATACCACGGACAAAAGCAGCACGGAAATCACAATATTTTTTGCCGTAGGCACAATGATTCTGAAAAAGGTGCCAAAAGCGCCGCAGCCGTCAATAGCGGCAGCCTCCTGCAGTTCCTTGGGCAGCCCTGTAAAAAACTGGCGGTAGATAAAGATAAAAAAGCCGCTCTTTAAACCCACTCCCAAAAGAGAGGGCAATATCGTCACCCATGCCGTGCCAATCAGGTTCGGCGTGTTTATTACACCTGTCAGCTTATTCAAAAATCCCAGAATGCCCAAAAAATCAAAATGCCGATAGCTGGTATAGAGTGAGGTGGAAATCACCTGCTGCGGCACAATAATCGTGAGGATAACTCCCGCAGAAATAAGCTTTTTCCCTTTAAAATCAAATCTCGCCAGCCCATAGCCTACCATCATGCAGACTGCCGTGGAAATCAGTGCCGGAATCAATTCTATGACAAACGTATTCCAGAGCACTTTTCCCACATCCATAATCATCAGCACGATTTTAAAGTTTTCCAGCGTCAGGCTTTTGGGAATCCAGATAATAGAGGGGTCTTTAAACTGTTCTATAGGCTTAAAAGCGTTGCTTACCATGTATAAAACCGGATAGAGCACCACATAGGCAAGCCCCAGCATGAAAAACTGCCTTGCGGCTGCCCAGACATACCGAACCGGTTTTATAACTTTAAGCTTATGTTTCAGCGCTTCCTTCGTCTCTTTCTTCACGCCCTTTCACCTCCTAATTCTCAATTTTGTTTGCCTTTCTCCCCACAAGCAGCCATGCCAGCAGAAGAAAAAAGACAATTACCGCAAAATACATCCACGCCATCGCCGAGCTCATGCCAAACTTCATTGACTTTCCAAAACCCATTTCCTGAATCGCCATCATCATCACGTTTCCGTCCTCTTCCCTGCCATACGCCGTGCAGGAATCCACAATGCTGTAAACGATATTTAAGAAAATAATGGGCGATATCTTTGGCACCGTAATTTTCCAAAAAATATCCCAGTTTCCCGCTCCTTCTATCCTTGCCGCCTCATAAGCGCTCTCCGGAATCTTCTGCAGTCCCGAAATATAGAGCAGAATCGGGACGCCGCAATTAACAGCCATAACGTAAATACTCTCTACGGCGCCCTTGATAACGGCGATAAGCGTCTCGCTGAGGCCGCTGCGTTCCATCATGGTAATAATGGTGTTTCCATTCATGTAGGCATTACCCGTGCTGACGCCCATAGAGTCTACAACGCTTCCTACCATGGAATATACCACGCCGCTTGTCATGATAATCGGCAGGAAAAAGATGGCGCGGTATACCGTTCGTCCCCTGAAATTCTGCACCAGCACTACGGCGACAAGCAGGCTCAATATGGTACACACCACAACCTGTACCAGCATATCCGCCGTCACTTCCCAAAGATTTATCAAAAATTTGCTGTCCTCCAAAATCAGATACTTAAAGTTGCCAAGACCCACAAATTTTGCTTCTATGCCGCTGCTTCCCATTGTTACGTTGTTTACGGCATACCACATACTCTCCAGAAAAGGCTGCAGGAAAAAAAAGATAAATCCAAACACCCACGGTAGTACAAAAAGATATCCTGCTCTCTGCTGCCTGCGGGTCAGCCGCAAGGACTTTTTCTGCTTTCCTGCCATCAATATCCACTCCCTTCTGCATATGCCGCCACAGTTCCCGATGTCAGGACCTTGCCTTCCTGTACCAGACAATAGCCTCTTGCCGGAATTCGAATGTTGTCTGCATCCGCATCGGTTTTTCCGTAATTAATATAAATGATACTGCCATTTTCATAGGATACCCGCCTTACCTCCTGTGACAAAACAGCATGTCCCGTCACAACGCTTGTCTGCACGCAGCCGAGCACCTCATTTAACTGTCCGTACTGCATCCCCATATAGGATATCCAGTCACGATAATCGGCCGAATACAGCCCTGCCGTTCTCGAGCCAATCAGCTCGTCTGCATTTTCTCCCACAAACGCATACAAGGGATATGCGCCATATTCCATACACACAAGCGTCATATTCGTGGGATTGCTCATCAGGTTTGTTGCCGCGAGCGAATAGGAAATATAACCGTGAAATACCATCTGGTAAAAGGGAACGCTCACATCCTCTATATCATAGCCGCTGCTTTTTGCAGGTGTCTGCAAAATATGCCCTGCATACACCGCCGCATACGCGTTTGCTCCGGTCAGCAGCAGATTATCCATACTTTCGCCCGCTTCCCTCACCGTATCTGCAATCACCTGTACTGCCTGTATGCGTCCCATGCCGCCGCTGCCCAGCTCAGAGCTGCATATCTCCCCAACAGAATCCAGCGCCAGATTGCCGTACCCCTGCTTTTCCATATTTGCTGTCAGACGTCCGCAAAATTCCGGCAAAGCTGCCGGCTTTAACAAGTACCAGGGGTCGTAGCGGTTGTCAATCTCTGGCGCATCCAGCTTAAACAAATATTGCTTTTGCGCCGTATTCGCCACGGAACGCACCACGTCATGATACTTGCTTACCCCCCTGCCCAGCTCATATATATTGATGACGTCCGCTGACAGGTACAGACCGCCTCCATTCTGCGTAAGCCTATCCTGCAGCTCCAAAAACGCTTTTTTGCTTCCCACTTTCCTTTCCGCCTTGGCATGTGTCGGGATTTTCCCATAATAGCTGTCCGCCATCCAGTAGTTGTATTTCAGGATAATGCTTTCTATCCCCTCTTTTTCTGCCGCGTCCAGAATTTCGCCTGCATCTGCCACGGTTGTCATGGCTATCTTCGTCTCCATCGGAATACCTAAAAAGGGCTTTGTCTTTTCGATATAACCGTACAGTTCCAAATAAAGCGGAATGTTTTCCTGCTCCTCCACCCGCCTTACAAGACCGCCCTCTGCAATCAGGTATTCCCTGTAGCATGCCGCCATATCCGCGTATTCTGCCCTTCCATCCTCCAAAAACAGATAGCTTACCTCAAAATCCTGCCAGATCTCCGGTGATTTCTCTCCGAATTTGACCTGCTTAGGCGTGCCATCCTTCTCCATCCATATCATAGCGCCGGAAAGCCTGTAAGAATAAGTACTCCACACCGTGTTATACAGGGTATATTTTCCCGCCACATCAGCATTTACCGCCGCCCTGCCATCTCCTCCGGTTATGACTGCCAGAAATCCGCCATTGTCCTGATGCACTCCGAATACAGGAAGATATGCATTTTGCGAGTGGCCTATCAACGCTTTAATATTTTCTCCCTCCACGTACAGATTATCACTTGTACCGTTGTCAAAACCGTAAAGCGTTTTTTGGTAGGTACTGGCCGCCGTCTTCCCATTGTTATAGTAAATCAGGGCGCCGCTGCCATCCGGTACCAGCATGTACCCTTCTGCCTCCCTGCCGCCTGCACCAAAAAATGGCAGTAAATCTATACTCTCAATCTTATTGGTGCCGTATTCCAGAATACCGTCCACTAAAATTCTTGCACGAAATCCTTCTTCACTGAGTGCATACTGCACCGGAACGCGAAATTCCTCTTTCGGAAAATCGAACAGAAAAATAATGGAGCCATCCTCTTCTATGCGGTATGTAAGCCCCTCCTTGGCAACACTCGACATATAGCCGCCGCACAATAAAGGCACACTGTCCTCCGTGTTATACTTCACCGTCACTACGGATAAAAGCGTATTTTTGTTAAAGCCGCTGGCAAGCCCGTCTTCCCGCTTATCCACCGGATTGGAATACCATGTGCGGCCTTCCTCCTTGTCCTTTAGCGCCATCTCGCCGCTGCTCAAATCGGCATAGAGGATAAAACGTCCGTTTTCATCGATTTTTGTCAGCTCTTCCGAAGCAGCCGCAGGCAGAAACCCCTGTGCATAGTCGATTGCGTCCCTCTGCAGCGAAGGTGTCTGGGTTTTTGCCCCCTTTTGCCGTCCACAGCCTGCCGTTGTCAGCAGAACACCCGAAAGCAGCAGACAGAATATCTTTTTTATTGTTTTCATCCTTGCTCCCCTCCAATCAGAACCGAAAGGCAATTTCATTGCATATAGTCACCACAAACATATACATCTGCTGTATCAGCGTGTACCCTAAAAACAGTAAAAACAAAATCACCACAATACCTGCCGCCGTCAGAAAAAGATTTAAAACCACCTGCCCAAAAGTAAGCTGATGTATATAATACTCTCCCAAAATCAAAATGAAGAAACTCCATAAAAGCCCGATAAAACGGATTGCCATCAAAAACGCCTGCATTTCAATGTTTGCGAAGTTCGATGCTATAATATAAATGAGTTCAAACACCGTGTAGGGAACCAGCGTATAGGTAAGCATAATAAAAATGTGACGGCTTTTTCCCTCTGTAAACATCAATGAACTTACCGCCCAGTTTGCCACATAACAGATGGCAAAGCCTCCCATGGTGCCAAGAAAAATGGACGGCACCGAAATCTTGTTGGGATAGGCGTTATTGAAGATAAAACCCGTAAGCATCTCGTCGAACACATTCACCAGAAAGAACGCTGCCAGAAGAATAAAGCAGACGGGCAGGCTTCCCTCATTGTTCCATTTCACCCCGTCAAAGCCGTTGACCGGATGAAACATCGTATATTTGCACTGTTTAAAGCCTTCCTTCAGCTTATTCATACAGATGCTCCTTTCCTTTTTTTCCGGTATTTCACAAACATGACAGCCGCCGCTATCAAAACAATACCCAGCACAATCGTCCCAAAAGACTCCCTCATCTTTTGCAGGGATGCAGCCTTGTATGCATCTGAATAACTATCCTTTGTATTTGCCAGCCGGTCATAATACATCGCCTTGTCATACTCGCCAAGCTGATAATACACCTTCCCCATACAGGCATAGGCAACCAGATAATTGGAGTTGCGCCGCACTACCTCCTGCCATGGGCCTATGCTCTCTTCATAGAAGCCCTCATTGAACAAATTTACAGCCGTCCACACAAGTTCTCCAAACTCTGTCCGCTCAAATTCCGTAATTGTGTTTTTCTCTGCATCCAATACATATATTTTGTCCTTAACCTGTACCAAAGAAACCGGATTTCTAAATAATCCCACCTGTTCGCCCTTGCCGCCCATAGTAAACATCAGCATGCCGTCTTTGTCCAACTGATAGATAACGCCTGTTTTAACCTCCAGCAGCGTCGTCACACCGCTTTCATCCACCGCAACGTCGCTGAATAAAGTTTCTTTGCCAAATTTTATATGCAGCATGTTAATGCCGAGAGGGTTCAATTTTGTTATCGCATTGCTCTCCGTTTTTGCGTCGGCGTAGCCGGCGGCTGTGGCATAAATATAACCGTCCTCGCTCAAAAAGAGATTGCTATACTCAATCGGATTAAATGTCTGCATGGTCGATGCTGCCTGTTCGCTCAGAATACTTTTCCATATCTTCATGGCCTTGCGCTTCAGCGTCATCTCCACATCATTAGGTCCAAAAAACTTAATAAACGAACCGTCCGGCTCCAGATAGACAATCCCCTGATAGACACCCTTGCTCAGCACATAAATCCTGCCCGCTGCGTCTACCACCACCTTATGCGGCTGGTATTTAAAATTCTCGGGAAGCAGAGGGGATACCGGCGCACCAAATATATTGCTCACCTGCCCTTCCCTGTCGCAGACTACAATTTCCTGCCTGCCCATTTCTGCAATATAGACCAGTCCGTCACGGACATAGATTCCCTGCGGATTTACAAACTGATACGCGCTTCCGTCCTCTAAAGTAAGCTCCGTCCAGCATCTGATTACCTGCAGACTTTCGTCAAGCACCACAATACGCATATTACCGGAATCTGCAATATATAGTTCACCCTGTTCTGCACAGTAAAACATATCCGAAGCGTCCTTGAAATCTCCCAGCCCAAGCTCCGCGCCTCCGATGCTTCTCGTGGGCAGATAACCACTGGGAACCGGCATCGTGCTCCCCCATTGGTCAAGTGCAAAAGGCTGATAGGGCGCTTCCGTCGCCCGCGCTGCCATGGGGGAAAACAGAAGCAGTGCGCCGCACAGCAGTGAAATAAGTTGTTTTTTTATCTTTTTCATTATTTTTGCCTCCATGGGTCAAATTTCCTAACCTTTGATGCCGGTCTGAGACATGGTTTCCATTACAGAAGACTGTGAAATCACAAAGACTGCAATTGGCGGTATCATCATTATCAGCGCCACCGCCGCACCCGCGCCGGCTCTTGCAATGCCCGCCGAGGAGATGGACTGCATAACTGCCGTCAGGGTTTTCAGCGCCTCATCATAGATATACTGTGATTCTCCCGTATTCCAGAGGTCCTTGAAGGTAAAGATAGTCAATGTCATCCATGCGGGGCGCACCAATGGCATGATAAGCTTCCAAAAGCAGGTAAAATCGCTGGCGCCATCCACCCGCGCAGCCTCCAGCATCTCATTCGGCACCGTAATGATAAACTGCCGCATCAAAAAGACGCCGAAGCTTCCTGCCATAACAGGCAGTATCAGGGACCAGTAGGTATTGATAAGACCCAGTCTGCTGATAATAATATACAAAGGCGTCCGCGTCACTTCCGGACGGAACAGAATCGCCAGTACCACAATCTGATAATAAATACTGATGTAACGGCTCTTGTTTTTTGCCAGCGGATACGCCGCCATGGAAGCGACTATAATGTATGCCGCCGTGCCGGCCACTGCAATAAAGAGGCTGTTAAACAGCGAGCGTTCAAAGGGAATCCATGTTTCCTGCGTAATCTCTATCAAATCGCTGAAGTTCCCCCATGTGGGATTCCTGACAAAAAACTTTGGCGGATATGCCAGTATTTCATTCAGGGGCTTAAACGCCGTCACCAGCACATAGATAATCGGAAGCAGCATAAACGCGCCCGCCACAGCCAAAAACGCAAATATGAAAAATGTACCTGCCTTGGAACGGCTCAATATCTTTTTTTTACTTCTCCGAATCCTTTTCATTTGAGTCTGCTCCCTTCCTTACAACCACTTTGACAAAAACTTATTGACTACCTTCCACATAATGAGCATCATGGCAAACAAAAATACCGCTATCGCGCAGGCATACCCCATTTCAAACCTGACCTGCCCAAAGTCCAGTATGTGAAGTACCATTGTATGCGTCGCATAATCCGTGCTGGGGAAGCCCGTCAGGTTCATGCATTCATAACCAATCGCAAAGGAAGTCGATATCTGCATAACGGCGCCAAAAAGAAGCTGCGGTCCCATCTGGGGAAGCGTTATGTACCAAAGCTCTGCAAACCGGTTTTTCACACCGTCGATTGCCGCCGCCTCGAAAAGTTCTCTGTCCATGGACTGCAGTCCCGCCACAAAGGATAGGAAACCCGTTCCCAAAGACAGCCACAAAATCACCACGATTACCACTACCATCATGTACTTTGTGTCCGTCAGCCACTGTATAGGGTCCTCCGTAATTCCGAATTTTGTCAGCAGATTGTTGAGCATACCGTAGCTGTCGCCGGAAAAAATATAAGTCCAGACAAAATACACATTGCCCGCCAACGACGGCAGATAAAACACCAGCGTCAGTATGGTCCGCACAAAGCGGTTGAATTCATTAATCAGCCACGCCATCATAAAGCTTAAAATATAGCTGATGGGACCGGTTATCATGGCAAAAATAGCAGTATTCTTCAAGGCAATCAAAAACACGTCATCATCAAAGAACATTCTGATATAGTTGTCAAAGCCGACAAAAGCAGGCGCGCTCAGCATATTAAAATAGGTAAAGCTCAATACGACCGCCGCCGCAATCGGCAGGATGGTAAACAGAAAGAACAGAATCGTGAAGGGAGCCAGAAATACAAGGCTGGAACCCTGCACCCGAAGCCATTTTCTTATACCGCCTTGTTTTATTTTTTTACCTTTCATAGATACCCGCTGCCTCTCTGTCTTAATAGTTAAATTCCTTCTGCTTGCGCTGTAGTTCCTTATTAATTTCAATATTGTACTTGTACAGTGTTTCCCGTGGATGCGTATGGTCATACACAATACTCTTGAAGGCAAATGCCAGATTACGGGCAATATAGTAGCTTCCCGGAATCTGCTCCACCGCCACTGTATTCTCACGCTGCCTCCGGATGACCTCCGCCTGTGCGTTGTTCCAAGGAATATCTTCAAACGCTTCCAGATTGGCGGTTCCGTAACGCGCCGCCACACCGAGCGTCTGCTCTACCTGCACGCCAAAATTACTTTGCGTTTCGGCGCTCACCCACCATTTTAGAAACGCGTAGGCTTCGTCAGGGTATGCCGTATCTGCCAAAGCAATCGCCCCCGTGGAGGTTGACGTTTCCACATAATTGATACCGTCTTCGCAAGGCGTACCCGGTATCACCGCAATATCCCACAGACCATTCATCTCAGGCGCTGCAGAATACAGATAATTCGCCTGATTGTAGGGTTCAATCGCCAGCGCCATCTCTCCGCTTCTAAACCGGTTGAAAAAATCAAACACAAGAGAAAGGCTGTATTTGGTATACAATCCTGTCCAGCTTTCAAACGCCGACAATGCTTCACCCGTATGAAATGTGGAGCTTCCCATATCCTCACTGTAAAAGGACATTCCCTGCTGATACAAAAAAGTTTCAAAAATATTCTGGTTCTGGGGCACGCCCGTCATATAATTCTCATTTGCCAGAAGAACCACCTGCTCATAAAACGCATCCCATGTAGCAGGAGGCAGAAGCCCAAGCTCTTCATAGATATCCGTGCGGTAGAACAGAACGTTAAAGTTCTGCGTCTCCGGAAAAGCATAGCATCCATCCTTATACCAGAAGGGTGTTACGGCGCTCTCGGTAAACTGCCCAATCACCTCTTCAAAATCGTCATACCTGCTTAAATCCAGCAGCGCCCCTCTCATCGCCAGATTGACAGGCGTATCCACCGAAGTAAACAGCGCCACATCCGGTCCCTCTCCCGCCAGCACAGCCTGCACCAGCGTATCGGAGCCGCTTACCAGACTCACCTCTACAGAAATCCCGCTCTGCGCAGAAAAGGATTCGTCTATCAGCTTTTTTAGCAGGATTGCCTGATCCCTGCCGGAAGAAGCACCTGTTGTTGTGATATCCGCCGTGCTAATCCAGACGCGCAGCTTTTTGCCGCTTCCTGCCGTCTCTCCGTTTCCGGAAACAGCGTTCGTCTCCCCCGCAAAGGAGTGCAGGAACATGGAAAACCGGTAGACTAGCTGCTCCCATGCGCCGCCCCCTGCCTTCGGCGTATCCACGTCAGGGGAATATACCATAAATTTATCCATGGTAAGCGGCTGTGCCTGCATATCAATCCGCCAAGTGGCAAGGTTACTGATATTACTTCTAAAGGTCTCTATGCGCTTTACGATTTTTCTTGGTTTTTTCAGGAAGGATTCCAGCGTCGTCGTCATTTCCTTCAGTTCGGAAGCGCTGGAGCCGGAAATCCCCTCTAAATTCTCCAAAATATAATAGTAATATTCCAGTTCTTCTTTGCAGCTCTGCAATCCCTCTAACAATCCCGGAATGTTCTTTTCCAAATTGAAATCGCGGTTTAAGTCGATGGTAATCCGGTTTTCGTCCGCATTAAAACCGGTCACCTTGATAATTTCCCTGTACCAGTATTGCAGCTCGGCAGTCACCTCGTCCACACCGCGCAGCACCTCCGCCAGCTCCGTATCCATGTCCGCCCGCATCCCAAGCACATGACGTCCGGCTGTCAGATATACCTTCATCGGCAC
>ERZ779622.328-NODE-328-length-30061-cov-6.366027_pt1 | contig 30061 bp, 24 predicted proteins | sample MGYA00514188_ERZ779622 | MGnify/ENA primary metagenome ERZ779622 (study PRJEB29562, sample SAMEA4376702) | mouse gut metagenome | isolation source: Cecum | study: EMG produced TPA metagenomics assembly of the A DSS colitis mouse model was used to assess the... | reverse complement strand
CCTTTTTACCGTACACATTTGAATGCAATCTTTAACGCACCTTATTTTCGCTATAATCGAATCGTTCATTGCCGTCCGTGAAAAGGAGTACTTGTCTTCATTCAATGGTTGAATATCAATGCAATCGGCTATCAATGCCGCATGCAATATAGTCGCTATAGTTGCAGCAATAGCCTTGCCCAGTTCCGTACCGGGATAAAGTATCAGATTCGGTTTGTATTTTCTGCAAACCTGCGCAATCAGTTCAGCATAGCAGATATACTCTAATTCCTGTTCTGCTTCATAAATCAAAAAGTTTTTCCCGCCATATCTTTTATATAATTGAATAAGTTCATCAGAAAACTTTTCCATCATAAGTATCTTTACATCGGCACTATTACCTTTTGATAAATCATATGCCTTTCGTATAAGTTCAAAGTTTATATTACCATCATTCCCTGCATAAGGATGTGTAACAACTAAAATACGAATCATATTTTCCCTAACTATCCCTTTCGTATACGCAATATATCATAAATCTTTGATATCATTTCCTCCATTTCGTCCTGTAATAAAATTGGCTCTGCTTTTCTGTATTCAGGTTTTGTACTGCTGTATACTTCCGTTTTAGACCCTTGTTGTCCAACTTTATCTGTATCTAAATTCAAGTCTTGGGCCTTTAAAATAGTCACCTGATATTTCTCTGCTCTTTTTAATGCCATCAAATTGATTGTGGCGCTTTTTAAGGTGCAAGCCTCCTATGTCATTACAATCGGCAGCTTGCCTGCCAGCTTTCTTTTTATATTATCTTTTTGCTGCGTGACAATCACTCTATTCATTTCTAACACCTCAATTTCACTGATAGCTCCCATGCAAATACAATTCAATCTGGCTGCTAAACCATATGGAACTTGTCCTGTTTCACCATCAACGGCTTGTTTACCGCATACTACAATATCATAATCAAGATTCTTTAGTGCTTGTGCCAAAACATAGACTGTAGCATAAGTATCTGCTCCGGCAAATTTCTTATCACTTAATAAAATAATGTCATCTGCCCCCATTGCCTTACACTGCACTAATGCCTCTTTTATCTCTTCCTTCCCCATACATAAGCATGTAATCTTACATTCCGTTGTCCTTTTTATCTCCAATACCTGCTCCAGCGCATACAAATCAAATGGGTTCAGCATATATTTATCAACAATATTATTATCCTTATAAAGGATATCGGATAAAACTACCTTTACACACAAAATAATATTTATCATACCTGTTCCTTTAATGTGTCAGCAGCGCCATACATCAATATACGACTTCCATACGCTTTCTAATTCCATAATGTTGAAGACAAATCATAAATAGTATTTCTCTGCATATCATTTGTTCCCGAGTATACACAGCAAGCCAAAGCATCCCGCATTTCACGCTCTAATTCATATTCTTTCATGTACCCGTATGCCCCAAAAATTTGCATAGCGTCTTTACACACGGAAATATAACTCTCACTGACATATAATTTGAACATAGATGTTTCCAAAAACGCACTCTTTTTATTATCTTTCAGCCACGCTATTTTATATAGCAAAAGCCTTGCCATTTCAATTTTTACTCTCATATCCGCTATTTTGTGAGTAACTGCCTGAAACTTAGAAATCGGCATATTAAATTGCTTTCTTTCTTTTGCGTACTTTATGCATTTTTCCATGACTCTTTGCATTGCACCGACATGACACGCAAATTCATAGCACCGTTCTAATTCCAATGCTGTCATCATAATCAATTTGCCATTTCCGATGTTTCCCAATACATTTTCTTTTGGAATCTTAACATCGCAAAAGCTCACCTCACACATAGGACAACTATCGAGCCCCATTTTTTCAAACTCTTTGCTACAAGTAACACCTGCAAATTCTTTTTCAACAACAAAAGCAGCAATTTGAATTGTTTTATTAACAACTATCCTTCCAAAAACAACAAATATATTTGCAATATTACCATTTGAGATAAACATTTTATTTCCGTTCATAATATAGCAGTCATCAGTTTCTACTACCGATGTTGACATTCCGAACGCATCCGAACCTGCATCGGCTTCCGTTATGGCTATAGCTCCAATCCTTTTTCCTGCAACCATATCAGGAATATATTTGTCCTTTAATACATTGGATCCAAACATATTGATAATATTCTGCCCAACCCATATATGGTTATTGACAGCAAATACAAAACCATTGTTTTTACAGCCATATCCCAATGCCTCTATCGCAACCGCCGCAGTCGTATAGCTTTCATTCATTCCGCCATATTCTTCTGGAATCATGATGCCATGAATTCCTAGCTGCGATATATTATTCCACATATAGAAAGAAAAGTTGTCCATACACTCCGTCTTATTCAGATGTTCTCTGGAAAACTTAATAATTTCATTTTTTAACCGCTGCTGTTCTTTTGTTAAACTAAAATCCATGCACTTCTTTACCTCTCAATATTTCTATAAATATTATCTTACCTTATCAGCCAGTCCAATCCACTATAGTTCCAATCTGTATTACTTTATAGTCTGTTTCCACAAAAAAAGAGAAACAGGCATATGCCGGCTTCTCCCAACAATCTTTTTCAAATCCCCTCTGTACAATCACCTCAACTTTCACCCGCCGCCGGAAAATTCATCTCCTGCACATAACGTTCCGAAAACTGCGGCTCCTCTGCCAGATTAAACACCTCTGTCCGATGCGGCGGCAATATGCCTGCGGCAGATATTATCCCTGTCTGCAGCGGTTTACCGGCTGCCGTATTCTCTCCCTCTGCCGATATCTCCTGCCACAAAATCCGTCTTCCGTACCAAAAAGCGCCCTCAAGCGCGGCATTTCCCACCGCAACCGTTTTTCCTGCCAATTCTGCCGGCAGCAGCCCAATGCGTGCTGCCGCTTCGGAACTCAGATAATAGCCCATTCCACCGGCCAGAAAAACCTTATCTATCTGCGCAGGTGACTCTAATCCATATTTCTCACATAAAATGTGGATGCCCGTGCGGACAGCAGCTTTCGCCATCTGAAGCTGCCTGATGTAACTTTGTGTCAACCGAACGCCGCCAATATCGATGCCCTCTTCAAAATAAGGCTCTGCAAGAAGACCTGTTTCATCCAAAATATCCTCCTCTAAAAGCCTTGCGGCAAGCGCCATCAAATCCGTACCGTAATTTTCTGCATTTCCTTCAAACGCCGGTCCTGCCGCAGCCGCCGTCGCTATCATCCGCTCCCTGTTCCCCAAAACCATCTCCCCATTGGTGCCCAGATCCAAAAGCAGAGTAACCTCCTGCCGCTCATGCATGGACAGGGCATAAATTCCAGCGGAAATATCCGCACCCACAAAGGCGGAAATTCCCGGCAGAATCACCGCCGGAATCTCAAACAAACTTGTGTGAATCTCCGATAGCGTCTCCGGCTGAAAGGGATACTTTCCAAGCAGGCTCACATCTAAATCCATAAGCAGGTGTACCATGGTCGTATTTGCGGCAATCACAATTCCACAAAGCTTCCTTGTTTCCTTGTCTCTCCCTGACAGGGCAACTTCACCTGCTCCCTCCTGCTTTGGTAACAAAGAAGCCTTTTCTATTCCCTTCTTTTCAGGATGCAGGCAAAGTCTGTCCAAGGTTTTTTGAAATTGTAAAATCCCTGTGTTCAAAACTTCCCTGATTTCCCTATACATGGCTTTCTTTGTCTGCGGATTTTCTGCAGCCCCTATGCGCGAAAGCACATCTGCTCCATACTTTCCTTGGGGATTTAAGCAGGTAAAGGTATCAAAAACCTTTCCGTCCTGCAGACTCCTAAGCTGCATCGCCACCGTCGTCGTGCCGATATCCACCGCGCACAAAAAGTCCTCCTGCCCTGCTGCCGCCTCGCCGCCCCTCCGTGCCTTTTCCCGCTCCAAAGCGCATAGCCTCTCTCTTTCACGCCTTTCTGCCACGCTGCCCGCAGCGCTTTCACAAGATATTCCTTCCTCGACGCAAAAGGCACTGACTGCATCCATCTTCTTTTTTCCAAAACATCTGCCGCAGCCCGTACAAATCCTGCAGCGGCTTCCCTTCTCAGATAAATTGGTTTGCTTCTCTGTCATAATAATATTCTATCCCCGCCAATTTTTCTTCCAACTCTTTTCTGTTCAGCTCAAGCTGGCTGCACAGCTCGTCCAAATCTTTATAAAAATCCCTAAGCTTCATATTGATAAAGCTAAGCAGCATCAATGGATCCTTTGGTATCATAAACATGCTTCCTTTCTCCGGTTTTCGGACAACTTGACAACTGCCGTTTTCCGGCAGGGCTTTTGACGCTCTAATCATTATAGGCAAAAAAAGCGGCGGTTTCAAGGAAATTTTCATAGTCCGGCATCACAAAAAGCCGGTCCATCCATATATGCCGTAAATCGATATCCACTTTGCAAAATCAAGCCCCAGCACTGCCAGCACAAGGGGCAGGGCAAGCATAAGAAAGGACAGGAAGGAAGCCTGCAGATAGCTTTTCCGGTTCCACGACCAAAACAACACAACTGCCCCGACCAGCAAAAGTGCCGCAAGCTGGGAAAGCACCGCCGCTGCAATCAGTACAAAAATGGGAATATCCGCCACTTTTCCAAAATACATGGGAAGGTTTCCGGCAGAAAGCCCTATGCCGCGCATGGAATATGTCCTGCCTATGGACACCGCTCGGAATATCCATGGCAGCAGCACGGTACAGGCAGCGCACAGAATATATATGTTTATTTTTTGCATAAGCACCTGCCGCCTGCCCTTACGCGTCGCCGCCAGCAGATACCAGGATTTTTTCCGGTACTCCATCGCCATGACGCCGCCAAATGCAAATATCATACAAAGCGTAAGCAGCAGACAGTCCGTCAGAAAGCTCTCGTCCATTTTGCCAAACAAATAGCGGTAGCCCGTGTCATAGATAAAATATCCGCCCTCTGCCTTAATATGCGCGTATTGCTCCGCTATGCGCGTAAAAGACGGATAAAAAGCCAACACACCCAGCCATGGAAGCTTTCTTTCGTCCGCAGTACTTTTATCAATGCTGCCGCACGCCTCCAATTCCTCGATACGCGCAAGCTGCGCAAAAGCCTCGTCAAACCTCGCCTGCTCCCGCAAAACCATATCCTCCTTTTCCTCCGTCAGCCTGCCCTCCAGCAAAAGCATCATATCTGCATAATACTGTTCCTTCGCCGGGCAGGTATAGCTTTTTCCCAAATCCTTCCAGCCAAGCAGCAGCACCGCAAAAAGCAGAAGAAGCAGGGCGCGGTTTGTAAAAAGAATTTTATAGCCTTCATGCCGAAGCAGACTTTGATATGGACGAAACGGCAGCATCAGCCTGCGCGCCTTCTGCATCACAAGGCTTCTTCCCCTTAAAAACAGGAAAAATGCCGCCGCTGCTCCTGCCGCGCCAAACAAAATAAGGCACAGCATTGTCGCGGCAAGTCTTGGCACTGCATTGCCCCACACATTAAAATTCAAGTATCCCCCATAGAGCCGTTCCGTTTCCAACATACCGAAGAAAGACAGATATTTGAACATGTGAAACGCTGAGCCTGCCGGTATCACCGCATAGCACAAGCCATTGCAAAAAAGAAAAGCCGCGCCCGCAAGCTGCGGCGTAAAGCTTTTTGCCGCCCAGACGGAAACTGCCGTCAGCATTGCGCCAAAGCAGAAAAATAAGGCTGCTTTTGTCAAAACGGCAAGCGCGGCATACTCTCCCAGCGTAAGCGCCAGACTGCTTTCCATATAGGCGCCCACGGACTGTATCTGCGCGGAAAAGCTTCCCAAGCCTGCCGTTGCGGAGGCATATAGCAAATTTTCACCATAAAACAAGAAACAAAAAGCTGTCACATGTATAAGAAGTGCCAAAAGCTTCGCTCCCATGCACACAGCAACGCCGTTTTTTGCGGCCCTTGTCAGATAAAACAGCCCCTTCTCTTTTTCCTCTCCAATCAGACCTCCTACAAAGAGAAACACTGACAGCAGCAGAAAAATATCCGTACTGTGGCTCTCCATTGCCATCCGAATCCCTTTTGATGGGTAAAAACGAATATTTTTATCGGAAAGCCCCCTGTGGTCGGCTGCGCTTCTTTCCACATTCTGCCTGCCAAACCGTGAAGCGGTCCTAAAAATGGAAATACCGCGCAGCCTTTCTGCCTGCTTCTCAACGCTTTCTAAGTATGCGCCGTACCCTCTTATTTTTTCTATTTCCTCATACAGTTCGTCAAGCAGCGCCCTTTCCTTGTCCAAATCATCCGTATACTTTAAATAGCCGCCTTCTGTAAGCTCCTCCATATAAGTTTCATAAATAGCAGGATTTTCCCGCAGCAGTTGGGCGGCAAGTGCGTTTCCTATCTCATCCCCCCACGCCTGCAGGGTGAGAATCTCCTGCAGCATGGCAATATTGTCCGCCTTCTCCTTCAGTTCCTTTATATATTCCCACTTTTCCTGCTCGTCCATACCGGACATGTCGCCGGCTGCCATACGGTAAGCGGAAAGCGGCGGCTTTCCCTCCTTTGGCAGGTTCCCATACCAAAGCATAAAAAGATTGAGCGCCAGAAGAATCCCTAAGCACGCCAGAAAACTACGCTTTTTCCATATTTTTAACAACTCAAAACAGGTCAGTCCAAACATAGCGTATCCTCTCCAAAAATATCCATATATATCCGCTCCGGATTGGCTTCCCCTCCATGCTTTTCACAGAGCGCTGCAGCCGTACCATACGCTGCAATCTGCCCCTCCTTTAGAAAAATAATTTCCTTGGCAATGGACCAAATATCGGAAATTACATGAGTGGAAACCAGAATAATTTTATCTCCCGATATTTCTTTGATTTTTTCCCGAATCCGAATACGTTCCTTCGGGTCAAGTCCCGCCGTCGGCTCATCTAACACCACCAGCTTAGGATTCCCCATCACTGCCTGTGCAATCAAAAGGCGCTGTTTCATACCGCCGGAATAAGAACCGATAGGACTGTTTCCCCTGTCCGTGAGATTGACAAGTGTAAGCACCCGCTCAATTTCCGCTTTCATTTCCTTTTTGGAAATCCCTTTCAGTGCCGCCATATAGCTCAAAAAACGCCTGCCCGAAAAGGTCTCATACAGCCCCTGCTGCTGGGGCGCATAGCCGAGAATCCCCCGATAAGCCGCTCCAAGCCTCGCCGTTTCTTCTCCGTTCCACAAAATTCTGCCCGCCGAGGCTTTCACATTGCCCGTAATCAGATTCATCAGCGTAGACTTACCCGCTCCATTCGGTCCCAGCAGCCCGTAGATTCCCTCTGTCAGCACATGGGAAACATCTGCAAGCGCCTTTTTTTCCTTATACTGCTTCGTCACATTCTGCAAGATAAGCTCCATTACCTTCCCCTCCCCAGCATGGTAACCGGCTTATAGCCTGCAACACCGTTATACAAATCTTCCTTGGAAATCAAGGCATATTTGTACTGCAGTATCTCATAGCTGCCATCCCCATTATCCTTTGCATCATAGTCGTAAATCACAAGCACCTCCCGCTCTGTTTCTGCCAGAATATCCAACTGCCAGCCCAAGGACAGGTTCGTAAGCATACTTCTTTTTACTTCTCCCGATTCCATATCCACAAAGTACAGAGACTTATCGTTCACATCCTCTATGCTGACACAGCATAAAGTATCCCGCAATACATAATAAATATAATTTTGCTTCAGGGAGGCAAGAACGGATTGTTCCCCCGTATCCAGATTCAGCCTTGTGATTTCCCCGCTTACCGAGTCTGCAATAAAGAGCATGCCCCCTTTTACCGCACAAAAGCTCATCTCTCGATTGTCTGTCCGGTATATCTCCTTTTTCTCCTGTGTTGCCACATCGAAGGTGCTGTATATTGTGCTGCTGTTCTGCCATACATTTCGCCATTTATCATCATCCAGACGCATAACGTCCGTCTCGCTCATGCCATCCGGATACGCCACGCCGCTTAAGACAAGCAGACTGCCGTACCCTCCTATCACCTTATATTGGATATTGTCTCCAAAATCAAGGGAAACGCCCTCCGACATTTTATTGTCCGCAATACTATACCTGCAGATCCTGCGCTCCTTTGCCAGCGTGTACGTCTGATTTCCTTCCTGTTCAAAAACAAGCTCCTTTATCACAAACCAAAGTGTATCCCCGCTGCCAAATACAAGCTTTTCCACCACCGTGTCTTCCGGAAAGGTATATATCTTTTTTCTGTCAGAGCCGTCAAGCTCCATGCGGTAGAGCGCCGCCGCTGCCATATCCGGCGCACCCCCTCCGAAAACTTCAACCACTCCGTCTCCGTCATATTCCCTTCCCAGAACATAGAGCGTCTCTTCCCACACAAAAGGCAAGGGATCTCTTCCAAATTCATCATCTAAAAAAACACTGCTGCACGTAGCGCTATTGTGCAGGCAGGCGCTGTCAGAACATAAATATACCTCTTCTCTTTGGGCGTAGTCTATGTAAGTTAAATGCTTTCCATAAAGCCCGTCCACTATTTCCTGACTCTCCGTAAACTGGTAATAACCCTGCTCCGTTCCGAAATGGTTGGAAAATGCTGAATTTGCATCGCTTAGCAGGACAAAACCGCTTCCGTCCTCTCCGCCTTTCGTCTCTCCCTCTCCCTTCTGTCCGGAAATATCCGCTTCAGAATTCATGGGAATCATAATATCCTCCGGCCTCTCCGGTTTTTGCCGCTGTGGAATATTGGGGTTTGCACATGCCGTAAGCATTGCCAGAAATGCATAAAAAAGAAATATCAGAATTTTTTTCATAGCTTGAAAGCCTCCTTAAACAACTCCGCAGATGCGCGGAGTCTTATTTTAAGAGAAGCATATCGCAGAAAAGTCAAAATCCGGTCAAACCGAAAGCATTATTTTTACGGCAGCGCCGCCCTCTGCTTCGTTTGTAAGCATAAGACTGCCGCCATGCTTTTTGCAAAGAATCCGGCAGATGGCAAGTCCCATGCCGGAATGATTTTTATCACTCCCTTCTATTGCGAAGTAGCGGTTTTTACAATGCAATACCTTTTCCGGAAAACCGCAGCCGTCGTCCGCCACCGTCACGCAAAGATTTCCTCCTTCCTCAAAGAAAGACAGATGAATCCTGCTTTTGGCAAACCGCACGGCATTGCCAATCAAATTTTCCAGAATCCGGTACAATACCTGTACATCCAGACAAAGCAGCTCTTGCTTTACCTGATTGTCTGCCGCAAGCGTAAGCCCCCAAAGCTCCGCCATCCTGACAAAATCAGCACGCATGTCCTGATACAGCGCAGGAAAATCCACCTCCCTGCGCATAACCGCAAGCTCCTCCAGATGGTTGATGGTCCTGACAGATTCCGTATACCCCTCCAGCCGTTCTGCCGCCTTTTTGATATTGCCTGCATAGGAAAGCAGCATATCCTGTGTCAGCTTCTTTTTGGGAACATTTATCTGCAAATATTCCGCGTGCCCTTTAATAATGGCAATGGGATTCCTTAAATCATGCGCCACCGAAGCCTGCAGGCTGCGCCTTTCCTCCAGCATCTCCCACATTCTTTTATAATTTTCCTGCAGGGCGGCTCTCATCTGCTCAAAAGAGCGGCATAGCGCCCCCATCTCGTCCGCCGAAGTATACGCAATGGTAAAATCCAGATTCTGCTCCGCAATACACGCCGCGGCATCTGTCAAAATATCTATGGGCGGTTTCAGCTTCTTTTGAAAGAACCTCCTGCAGCAGAGCAGAATGCCGGAGAGGGAAAACAACGCCGGCAGCAGGGCCATCGCACCGTAACATCCAAAATAGAGCAGCTTTTTCTTTGGCGTCAGAAAAGAAACGGCGTTGTCATACAATTCCAGAGAGTACCTTGTGGACACGATATCAGGCTTTACCGTTTTCCCATCCTCCTCAGCCACCAGTACCGCTGCCTCCATAAAATCTCCATCCAGTTCCATAAGATATGTTTGAGATGTCATTCTTCCGTCACCCATTGTCCCTTCCACATGCAGGTAGACGGCATCCTTATCCGGCAGAAGCCAGCGCTGCACCCTGATGCTCACCAAAATCACTGTTGCCGACAGCATTACCACCAGCATAAACGTTGTCATCACATACCGAAAAAAAGCTTTCTGCAGCGGCATACGCAGTTTTACGCACACTTCCTTCTTTATCTGTTCCATCGATACCCCACTCCCCATACCGTCTCAATATAAGTCCTGCCCGTCGCTTCCTGCAGCTTCTGCCTTATCTTGCGTACATGCTCCTTTATCACACCGGCGTCCCCCTCTGCATCCAGTCCCCACACTGCTTCATAGAGGCGCTCCCTGTCAAAAACCTGTCCGGCATTGGTTATCAGAAATTCTATTATGTCAAACTCTCTTTTGGAAAAAGAAATTTCCCGTTGCTGCCAGAACACGGTACGGCTGGAAAGATTGACAAGCAGTCCGCCCGCGGCAAACAGCTTCTGGCTGCTCCTGCTCCGCTCATCCCGTCTTAGGTGAGCGGCAATCCGCGCAGTCACCTCCGGCAGCCCAAAGGGTTTGGTAATATAGTCGTCGCCCCCCGTAAGAAAACCGTTGACTTTGTCCTGTTCCGTAATACGTGCCGTAAGGAACACAATGGGACACGCCACATTGTCCCGAATCATTTTACAGAGAGAAAGCCCGTCCGTATCCGGCATATTAATATCCAGCAGAATCAAATCCGGCACACATGCAAGCTGCTGCAGCGCCGCCTCCGCCCCGTTCGCCGTATAGGTGATATATCCCTCATTCTGCAGGTGCGCCGCAAGCAAATCCGTCAGCATTACCTCATCATCCACAATCAAAATTTTATAAGCCATAGAAACCTCCCGATAAAGAATAACACAAAAAAGTCAAGATTCGGTCAAGTCCTCCTAAACGCCGGACCGATATCCTATTTTGCCTCCGCCGCAGGTTTTTGACGGGTGTAGTAATTGTCCTCATTACAGTCAATCACAGCGCGAAACTGCTCTAATACATCTTTGATTAACGTCAGCAGCACACTTTCTTTGGAATCGTAATTGCGGTAAAAGGAAGCTCTCGCCGCCTGTGCGGAGCGGATAATTTCCGTAATCGAAATATCCGCAAAGCTCTTTTCACGCATCAGCTTCAGCAAAGCCTCCGTAATACTGTTTTTGACGCGAATGTTTTCTTCCTTCCGTTTATCCATGACGCTTTCCTTTCTGAAGCTGCAAATTCATTCAAATTGTAGCATACTTCCGTCACTTCCTCAATGAACTTAACCAACATGATACAAAACAAACTCTTTTGTCTCATATACATGTCTTGCCAGCTTTCCTTTAATATGATACGGTTGTTTCACATTGTTTTACAGAATCCCCAAGTATGACCTTTGCGCATGGAACACGGCAGCAGAAAAATATGACCGGTCAAAAGAACGGTAACGGAAGGAAAATTTTTATGAAAACAGCAGTTGTAACAGATACCAACAGCGGCATCACAGTAGAAGCCGGAAAGAAGCTGGGCATTTATGTTCTGCCAATGCCCGTTATTGTAGAGGATTCCTGCTATCTGGAAGGAGAAGATATCACCAACGCCGAATTGTATGGGGCAATGAAAAACCACAGGGAAGTTTCCTCCTCCCAGCCCTCGCCCGGCAGCATCCTCAGCCTTTGGAATGCCGTTTTCAAAGACGGTTTTGAGAACATTGTCTATATTCCCATGTCGAGCAGCTTAAGCGGCTCCTGCGAGAACGCTATGCAGCTTTCCGCAGATTATCAGGGAAGGGTGCATGTAGTGGACAATCACCGGATTTCCGTCACCCTGATGGAATCGGTCTATGACGCCAAAAGACTTGCGGACAGCGGACATTCCGCCAAGGAAATTAAGACTATGCTGGAGGAGTCTGCCTACGATGCCAGCATCTATCTTTCCGTGAATTCTCTGGAATACTTGAAAAAAAGCGGACGTATCACCGCTTCCGCGGCAGCCATCGCAGGAATTTTGAATATCAAGCCTGTTCTGACGATTCAGGGAGATAAATTGGATTTGTTTGCAAAAGTGAGAGGAATCAAACAGAGCGAAAGAAAAATGATAGAAGCCTTAAAGCAGGATATTGCCTCCCGTTTTGCCGGCATACCTGCCGGACGGCTTCGGATTGCAACTGCCGGCACCTTTGAAAAAGAGGAAGAAGCAGAGGCATGGCGCGGACTGGTACAGTCCGAATTTCCTCATGCCTCTGTCTACTATGTTCCTCTCTCCTGCAGCATCGCCTGCCATGTAGGAGTAGGCGCCTTGGGAATCGGCGTCTCTATTCTGCTCGCGCAGTAAGCGCGCCGTCTGTAAGCTCTATCCGTATGGTATCGCCTGCCCCTACCTCTCCGGCAAGAATCAGCTTGGCGGAGAGTGTTTCTACATACTTCTGAATATAACGCTTCAACGGTCTTGCACCATAGACAGGGTCATAAGCATTATCTACGATGAACTGCTTTGCCTCATCGCTAAGCTCCACCTGCAGCTCCCTGTCTGACAGCCTTCTGTTTAAATCCGCCATAATCAGATTGACAATGCCGCCGATATTATCCTTAGTCAGCGGTTTAAAAAGTATGGTCTCGTCAAGGCGGTTTAAGAATTCCGGTCTGAAATGGTTCCGCAAATCTTCCATTACCCTTTTTTCTGCCTGCGGCAGAATATTGCCGTCTTCACTGATGCCGTCAAGCAGATACTGCGCGCCGATATTGGAAGTCATAATCAGAATCGTATTCTTAAAATCTACGGTGCGCCCCTGTGAGTCTGTTATCCGCCCGTCGTCCAACACCTGCAGAAGCACGTTAAACACATCCGGATGCGCCTTTTCAATCTCATCGAAAAGCACCACGGAGTATGGCTTTCTTCTGACTGCTTCAGTCAACTGCCCGCCTTCCTCATATCCGACATATCCGGGAGGCGCTCCAATCAGACGGGATACGGCGTATTTCTCCATGTATTCGCTCATATCAATGCGAACCATGTTATTTTCATCGTCAAACAGCGCTCTGGCGAGGGATTTGGCAAGCTCCGTCTTGCCCACGCCCGTGGGACCTAAAAACAGGAAGGAGCCAATCGGCTTGGAAGGGTCCTTGATTCCCGCTTTGGAACGTATAATTGCCTCCGACACCTTTGTCACACCTTCATCCTGTCCCACAACGCTTCTGTGCAGCTCTGTATCCAGATGCAGCGTTTTGTTCCGCTCGCTCTCCGTCAGCTTGGTTACCGGTATCCCCGTCCAGCGCGACACGATGCGGGCAATTTCCTCCTCCGACACACTCTCGTGCACAAGAGAAAGCTCTGTGCTTCTTATTTGCTCTTCCTCAATATCAAGCTGCTTTTTCAGCGCCGGCAGCTTCCCGTAGGAAAGCTCAGCCGCCTTCTCCAGATTGCCCTCACGCTGTGCAATCTGAATCTGCCCGTTTATCGCCTCTATCTCCTCGCGCAGCTTAGAAAGCTTATCCACGGAAGCCTTTTCATTGTCCCACTGTGCCTTTTTCCCTGCAAATTCTTCCTTCAGCTCCGCAAGCTCCTTCTGCAAAGTGCCCAAACGGTCTTGACTGAGACGGTCATCTTCCTTTTTCAGCGCCGCCTCCTCTATCTCAAGCTGCATAATCTTCCGCTGCAGCTCATCCAATTCCGTGGGCATGGAATCCAGCTCCGTCTTAATCAGGGCGCACGCCTCATCCACCAAATCAATTGCCTTATCCGGCAGAAAACGGTCCGTAATATAGCGGTTGGATAAAATAGCGGCGCTTACAAGGGCATTGTCCATAATCTTTACCCCATGATACACCTCGTACCGCTCTTTTAAGCCTCTTAAGATGGAAACCGTATCCTCCACCGTGGGCTCCTCCACCATAACGGGCTGGAAACGCCGCTCCAATGCTGCATCCTTTTCGATATACTGGCGGTACTCGTCCAGCGTAGTCGCACCGATACAATGAAGCTCACCCCTCGCCAGCATGGGTTTTAACATATTGCCGGCATCGAGCGCGCCGTCCGTCTTACCCGCACCCACAATGGTATGCAGCTCGTCGATAAAGAGAATAATCTGCCCGTCACTCTTTTTCACATCCTCCAGTACCGCCTTTAACCGCTCCTCAAACTCGCCCCGATACTTGGCGCCTGCAACCAGTGCTCCCATATCCAGCGCAAAAATCTTTTTATCCTTGAGCCCCTGCGGTACATCACCGCGCACAATACGCTGTGCCAGTCCTTCTACTACCGCCGTCTTGCCCACACCGGGCTCACCGATAAGCACCGGATTGTTTTTGGTCTTGCGGGAAAGGATGCGGATGATATTACGGATTTCACCGTCACGTCCGATAACCGGGTCCAGTTTCTGCTCTCTTGCCTTCTCCACAAGCTCCTGCCCGTATTTCGCCAGCGTATCATAAGTCGCCTCAGGGTTGTCGCTGGTGACGCGCTGGTTGCCCCTTACGGTGGAAAGCGCCTGCAGAAAACGCTCTCTGGTGATGCCGTATTCCCTGAAAATTTCTTTTAACGCCCTGTTCGGATTGCCCAGCATGGCAAGGAATAAATGCTCTACTGAGACATATTCGTCGCCAAGACGTTTTGCCTCGTCCTCCGCGGATAAAAGCGCCTTATTCAAATCCGCGCCTACATGCAGCTCACCGCCCTGCACCTTGACGCGCTTTTTCAGCGCATCCTCCGCACGTCCCAGAAAGTGCTCTTTATTTATTTCCATCTTTTCAATCAGCTTTAAAATCAGGCTGTCCTCTATCGTTAAAAGGCTATAAAGCAAATGCTCCTGTTCTATCTCCTGATTTCCATATTCATAAGCCAGCTTCTGGCAGCCCTCCACGGCCTCCATAGACTTTTGTGTGAATTTTGAAATATTCATGTCAACAGCCTCCTTTTTCTTGTTCTACTGATACTATAACACAAGGAACAAGAAATGCAACAGAAAAATTATAAACATTTTCTAAAACTTTCCTCTATATATTATAGTAATCCGCAAAATTTTGAGGTTATGCATGGCTGCTTTCCTTTTTGCCTTTTTAGAAAAAATAAATGCTTTTTTATGGAACGGACCCATTATCCTGCTCCTTGCCGCCACACATCTCTTTTTTACTTTCCGGCTGTTCCCCCAACGGCTTACTTTCCGTGCCATCCGCGCCTCGGTTTCCAAAAAAAAGGAAAAAGGGGAAAAGGGAATGGGCGGCTTTGCCACGCTGGCAACCACGCTGGCGGCAACGCTGGGCACCGGCAATATCGTGGGAATTTCCACCGCTATCGCCCTTGGCGGCCCCGGCGCCCTGTTCTGGTGCTTTCTGACAGGGCTTTTCGGCATGGCTACCGCCTATGCGGAGTGTTACTTAAGCTGCCTGTACCGGAAAAAAGCGCCTGACGGCTCCGTGGCAGGCGGTCCCATGTACGTGCTGGAAAAAGGACTGAAAAGTAGGCTGCTTGGCAAATTTTATGCCTTCTGCATTGTATGCGCCGCCATCGGCGCGGGCTGTACGACACAGTCCTCCGCCATTGCGGATGCCGCCTATTCCACATGGCATCTTTCCCCGCACATTATCGGCATGGCTGCCGCAGTACTGACCGGCATGGTTATCCTTGGGGGCGCCGGCAGCATCGGCAGCTTCTGCACCCGCATGGTACCGCCCTTAAGCTTCCTTTACATGGGCGCCTGCTGCTATCTTTTATGGATGAACCGCGCTTTCCTTATACCCTCCTTTTCTTTGATTCTTTCCTCCGCCTTCACCGGACGCGCCGCTGCCGGCGGTTTCGTAGGCAGTACCTTTTTGATGGCGGCTCGTTTTGGCATCGCAAGAGGATTGTTTACCAACGAGGCTGGCATCGGCACTGCGGCTATCGCCGCCGGCTCCTCAAACGATTCAAACCCTACAAGACAGGCGCTGATCTCCATGACTGCTGTCTTCTGGGATACCATTGTGATGTGCACACTGACTGGCTTTACCATTGTAAGCAGTATACTGGCACACCCGGGAAGCACCAAGGGCTACACCGACGCAGGGCTTACAAGCGCCGCCTTCGCCTTTCTTCCCTTTGGCGGCAATGCGTTTCTGACACTTGCCCTGATTGCCTTCGCCCTCGCCACGCTGGTAGGCTGGTGTTACTTAGGCGAAAAAGGAGCGGCTTACCTGTTTGGGGAATCAGGCATCCGCTCCTACCAGCTTGTTTATATCGTTATGATTTACATAGGCGCCATCATTCCCATGCAGCTTGTGTGGAGCTTTACGGACTTTATCAATGCCGTTATGGTGCTGCCAAATGTCCTCTGCCTCCTCGTCCTGTTCCGAAAGGTGGGAAAGCCCGAAAAAGTGTAAATGCCACACGCAAAATCAGGATATCCCGCTGCCGGCACATTTCATTCCTTGTTTATGCAGAACCTCTCTCCACCAGACTGCAGGCAAGGCATATCTCGGCGCCCTCGTTTTCTCCGCGGAGCATTTGCAAAAGGCACTGCACCGCCACCGCGCCCTGTTCTTCAAAATTGGTGCGTATGGTCGTCAGCGCCGGCGTAAGATAACGCCCCAGCTCGATATCGTCACAGCCCATCACCTTGACCTCCCAAGGCACCTTGATGCCTGCCTGCGCAAACGCCTCCATGCCGCCAATGGCACTTAAATCATTGGCGGCAAACACCGCCTGCGGCAGCGGCGCTCCCTCCGACGCCGCTTTTTTTAAGAAAGCGCTTACTGACCTATATGCCATATCACGGGCAAAACCGCCCTGCCAGATATGCTCCTTGCTTATCTCGATGCCCTTTTCCGAAAGCGCGGAAAGAAAACCTCTTTTCCGCTCCCTTCCATCATAATTATCCACTCCCTCTATCAGCCCCAGCCGCGAAAAGCCCTTCTCCAGAAAATATGCTGCCGCCATTCTTCCTGCCTGACAAGAATCAAAAAATACGCCTGCCTGAAGCCTGCCCTTGATTTCCCTGTTCAGGTACACAACGGGAAGACCTGCTTCGCTCAGCTCCTCCGCTTGCTTTGCAGTCAAAGCATTCCCTGCAATCACAGCGCCGTCAACCCTGTGCCCAAGCAGGTTTGCCATAATGGTTCTGCTCTGCGAGGTCACAAAAACCTGCAGCTCATACGCCTCCCTCGCACACCATTTTGCCATGGAATCTGTCAAGGCTCCCATATAAGGACCTCCCATGTATCCCACAAACAGCCCGATTACCTTTGTCGCCTGCGCCTTTAAGTTTCTTCCATTTATATTTGGTACATAGTGCAGCCGTTTTGCCACCTCTAAAATATGCGCCTTTGTATCGGGGTGCAGTACGTTCACACCGTTTAATGCATTGGAAACCGTGGATATCGAAACCCCTGCCTCCCGCGCCACATCCTTAATCGTTACCTTCCCCATTTTCATCCCCGCTTTGCTTCGCAGCCTGTTTCGTTCTCACATCCTGCCATGCTTCCATCTTCTTTATAATGCTATAAACTGCACCGACAAAAGCTGAATGCCGGACTGTATATGCTCTGCCGTCAGCTCATACAGTCCCTTTGACAGCGCCACCTTGGATATCCGCTGGATATAGTGGTTTCCCCTTGTCCCGTTGGTCTGTATCATACCCGCTTCTTCGCCATTTAAGCAAAGCCTGCACAGCATCTGTGCCCTGTCGCTTTTATCTGACATAACTGTCACATTGATGCCGTAAATACCGTCACTTTCCGCATACAGCAGTATACCTTCTCTTTCGGCGCGTTCTCCCGTAAGGTCTGTCACACCGGTAATCACTTCCGCCCTGTCAAATGCTGCCTGCTCTGCTGCCGCATTTTCCAACGCCTCCACGGTTCGCTTTGCTGCCCCGCCTTGTTCTGCCGCTGTTTCCGTTGCAAGCGGTTTTATCATCACCGGCTGCTTCTCCTTAACCTCCCGCCCTGCCGCAGGAGATGCAAGTAAAAACCGCAGAATATTCATAGCGCTGCGCTGCAGCTCCGCCTTTGTCAGACTGCCTTCCTCCACCGCATGCAGCAGATTGTCGCCCCGCGCATTGATTGCCGCGCCATTGTTGTTTACCACCATATAAACATCATTCTGGGCACGCACCATGGAGCGCATATCCGTCTGGTTTGCTTCGCCCCCTTCTACAACATCATTCAGGCCTGCCCACCAGTCCGTCATCACCAGTCCCCTATAGCCCCACTCTTCTCTTAGAATCGTAGTATTCAAATCATAATTTGTGGCGTTCTGATATCCGTTCAGCGGGTTGTAAGTCGTCATAACCGCTCTGCCGCCGCCCTCCTTCACTGCCATTTCAAAGCCTTTTAAATAAATCTCCCGAAGCGCCCGCTCCGATACCGCCGCATCCACCCTATGACGGCTCTTCTCCTGATTGTTGCAGGCAAAATGTTTCATGGTGCCCGTCACACCTGCTCTTCCCATACCGCGCTCACATGCCGCCGCAATCGCCCCCGTCACATAAGGGTCCTCGGAAAAATATTCAAAATTCCTGCCGTTAAGCGGATGCCTGTGAATATTGATACCGGGTCCCAACAGCGTATCCACTTCGTTGAGACAAAGTTCTTTTCCTTCCAGATAAAACAGCTCTTCCACCAGCTCTACATCAAAGCTGCAGGCAAGCAGCGTACCGCCTGGCAGCAGCGTTGCCTTCTCTCCCGTATCCATGCGGATACCGGAAGGTCCGTCCGCCGCGCAGCCTGCCGGAATTCCCCGTGCGGCAAGCTCGTCGCTCACACCGCCGAATGCCGCCGCCGTACCGGAAGTCACCCTTGCATTGCACATGCCCTCGCCCCGCACAAGCACAGCCAGCTCTTCCACGGAAAGCTGTGCGGTAAACGCCTCTAAGGAAGCCCTGCCCTCACGGACATCGCCAAAAGAAATTTCCTTTTTCCCTGCTGCAAGCTCCTTCGGCAGGTTTTCCTTTATCCGACTTTCCAAATCCACTGTACGCAAGGGCACAGGCTCATATGCGGGCGCATAGCTGCCATCTGCCTGCAGAACGGGCTTTATCCTGCGGAATGCCTCCACCGGAGCCGCCGCTTCGTGCAGCCGCTCTGTCACAAGCAGCTCCTGCGGCGCAAAAGGCGCGCCGCCATCCGCCCGGCAGAGCTCTTTCGTCCTACGGCAGTCCGTACCCACATAGAAGCGATAGTCGCCTGCCTCCAACACAAAGCAGGATTTATTGCCCGTCACGCCGCCGTCATCATAGGAAGCAAAACGTTTAACCGGAATACGGAAATACAGTACCTGCGACTCCCCCGCGGCAAGCAGCTTCGTCTTGGCAAAGTCGGCAAGCACCCGCTTTGCCTTCCCCAGCACGCCCTGCGGCGCCTCCACATAAACCTGCAGCACTTCCCTGCCGGCACAGGCGCCCGTATTTTCTACCCTGACCGTAAATTCCACACAGCTTCCTGCCCCGCTTCCCGTCACTTCTGCCGTCCCCGGCTCCCACGAAAAAGTCGTATAAGATAATCCCAAACCGAAGGGGTAGAGTACCTTCTCCTGACAGAAAGTCTCAAAGTACCGATACCCTACATAAATATCCTCTTCATAAAAATTGCGCGTATCGCTGCCATAGTTGGCACAGGCAGGATAATCCTTTATGGAACGGGCAATCGTATCCGTCAAATGCCCTGAAGGCGATACCGCTCCCACAAGCACGTCGGCGGCGGCATTGCCGCCCTCCATACCGCCGTGCCATACATAGAGCAGCGCTTTTATGGCGCCATGGCACCACTCCTCGTCCACCCAAGACATATCGATGATATTGGAAACGTTAAAGACCACAGCCACGCGGGAAAAATATTTTGTCACAAGAAAAATCATGGACTTTTCTTCCTCTGCCAGACGAAAACTGCCCTCTTCGTCCGCATTGTCCCTTTCCTCGCCCGCCGTTCTTCCTAACACAATCACTGCCTTATCGGAGACCTCTGCCGCCTCCTTTACCAACGTCTCGTCAAGCGGCATTTCCTCCAAATGCCACGGCTCCGTCGTCCAGTCCTTTTCCCGCGCGCAGATGGGGTGGGCTGCTATCCACGCCCTGTAAGCTTCCACCAGTTTCTCGTTCAGCCGCACATGCGGGTGCTGCGAAAAGCCGTCGATAAGATTTGTCGTATACTCCACGTTTACCAGACCGCCCGAACCGATTCCACTTTTATAATAATCCAACTGTCCCCTGCCAAAGATAGCTACCCTGTCCTCTTTGGTAACCGGCAGCATACCATCTTCATTTTTCAATAATACTGCGCCCTCTGCCGCCGCTCTTCTGCAAAAAGGCGCCAACTCCCGAAGCGCTCCGTTTCTTTTTTCACGCTGCATACTCTTCTTCCTCCCAATTTCCGCTGCTGACCGTAAAAGTCCTTTGCACATGCCTTACGCTTTGACAGCCCTCCTTGTGCACAAAGCTTTTATAAATAGCGCAAGATTCTGATTTTTTCACAATAAAAACGTTTTTATTTTTGCCTAGTATAACATGTGCGCTGACACTTTGCAACTCATTATCTTGGATTCGGGTGTAAAAAGCCCTGTTCGAAAATGTTGGTTGTCAATTTGACAGAAAGCAACCTCAATCAGGGCTTTTGACACCCGAATCTTATCTTGTATTTTTTCTTTCCTTTCTGAGCTGTTTAAAGGAAATCAGGAAAGCGTTTTTGACAGGCAGCCATTCCAGTCCGGTTTTTTGAGACAAAAAGCTTTGAAAGGCTTCCTCCGCTGCGCCCTCTTCCTTTGGCAGCATATAAGCGCCCTCCTTACTCACAAAAAGATAATCGTAGGCGCCGTCCTCCGAAAGCCTCACGATTTTATCATAGAAAAGCGCAGTGTTTCCTCCTTTGTTTGTCACCCGCAGGCTCTTTTCTTCAAAACAAAAGGCGGTGCGCCAAAAGCTGCCGCCGCATTCCTTTACCAGTTTTCCTGCGCGGAATTTCGGTATCTGCCGCCAGCTTATCAAAAGCCAGCATCCAAACAGGCAGCACATAACGCCGGCGGCACCGTCAAGTCTTCCCGACAAAGCCGCAAGGACAAAGCCTGCACCCAGAAGAAGCTGCAGGAAAATATATTTTTTCTGAAAGGAGAGGTACTGTACCTGTGAAAGGCGCTGCACGCTCTCCGTATTGTGGCAGAATTCTCTTGTAAAACGAGGCATGTTCCCCTCCTTTTTTCTGCTTCCTTTTTAGGATTCAGACATCAAAAACCCTGTCTCCCCACACCGCGGCTCCCAGCATGGCGGCAGACTCTAACATATCCGAGGCATAAATCTCCACCCCGCCCGCACAGGCTCTCAGCGCTTCTCCAAATAAATCAAAGGCAAGGGAAATCCTGCCCCCAATAACAATGCACTGAATCTTATGCTGCTTTACTATATCCGCTATATGCCCTCCCAGAAGCCTTCCCATCTGCTCATATACTGCCGCAGCCGCCCCGTCGCCGTTTCTCGCTTCTGCCGCAATTTCCTTTGCATTTAACAGGCGCCCGCATTTCTCCTGATAAGCCTTCTGCAGTCCCCTGCCCGACACATAATCCTCCAGAATTCCTTCGCCGCACGGTCTGCCAAAAATACTGTAGAGCGCACCGCCGTCTTTCGCAAACCGGATGCCGCCCTGCTCCCACAGCCCTACTCCCAGACCGGTTCCGATAATGACAGCCATTACATTTTCATAACCTTTCGCCCGTCCAAAGCATTTTTCTCCTACCAGAAAAGCATGTACGTCGTGCAGAAAAGTATACTCTGTTTTTGCCGAAAATATGCCCGTCTCCTGAAATGCATGCCGAAGCGGCAGATTCTTTAAAGCCCGCCACTTATGCGTCATCATACTTACGCCCGCGGTACAGTCAAAGGGGCCCGGGACGGAAAATGCCGCACGGGCAATTTCCCCTCCCAGCGCGCTGCACTGCTCCTTCGCATCGGCGAATACATTTGCAAATGTAAGGAGCAGCTCTTCCTTTGTTCCGAAAGACGGCATGTCGTAGAATTTCTGCCCTGTCAGAAAGGTTTTTGTATCCTTAGACAATAAACTGTATTTTATGCTTGTCCCGCCGGCGTCAACTGCCAGTATCACCCTTTCCATACCTTCTCTCCTCTGCCGCTATCTGACCAGCACCTTATAGACTACCACGGGCTGATTTCCCAGATTCTCCAACTCATATTCACCCATATTTGCAGGTACTACCACCAAGTCCAGATAATCCATCGTATAACTGCGCTCGGGATGGTTTTTGGAACGCACCACAACCCTTTCACCGTCCACCAGCGCCAACACGTGAAACCTGCCGTTTGTATCGTCTTTTGCCTTTTCCTCAAATCGAAGTTGTCTGGTACTATAATAGACCAAATCGTCCTCTCCTACAATATATTCCTCATAACCTGCGCCATCCCGCAGCAGTACGGGCTCTTTCACCAGATGCTCATAGACAAATTTTTCCGTCCTCTCGCCCTTCAGCACCTGCTCCCCGTAATAGCTATGTATCGGACGCGGCCTGCCGTCCAAATCCTCACGCAGATAATCGTAGAGTTTGAAGGTATAAGACCCCATTGTCAAGCTTCCTATCTCCAGTATCAATTGATTTCTGCCCGATGCATGAACGGTGCCGCCCGGCAGCAGAAACTGCCGTCCCGGCTTGGATTCTACCGCATTGACATAATGCTTGTAATCTACTTCGGTGTGTTCCCGCTCAGACTCTTTTATTTTTTCTAAAAATTCATCCTTATCGACACCTTCCTTCAGGCCGCAGTAAGTCTTTGCCCCATGCCCTGTGGCAACCACATAATAGCCTTCGTCCTGCGTGCCCAGCTCGTTAAAGGTTTCCATGCAGTACTCCCTTGGCGGATGTACCTGTACGGACATATTGCCGTTCGAGTGAAAGGTATCATCATAATTAAAACGGATAGGAAAATAGCCGCCAAAGCGCTCCTTTATCTCCGGTCCTAAAATAGCCTCTCCCTGACACTGTACAAACGTGAAAAACGGCATTTCCATCAGACCGTCAGCAAGCTGAATCAGGATACTGACCTCCATAGGAATTAAGTCAAACACCCACGCAATATTGCGGAACCGGTCAGGCAGTTTTCTGGCATGCTGTACATAATAACCGCCCCACACGCCCTCTAAATACACCGGTTTACAACGGAAAGGATAAGCTGCCAGCCCTGCCGTGATGCCGGCAAGGTTTTTTCCGCTTACGACATTCATGCCCGCGTCCTTATCACTTGCCACATACCAGTCGATACGCCCGCTGCTTAACAGCCTGCCCCGCAGCGCTGCAGCCAGCTCAAAATCTACATAATATGCCCTGCGCTGCAGCTCCTTTACCGGTCTCGCAACGTCATCTCCAAAATTTTTCCAACGCCCCGCATGTGCGCGCAGCATTACCTCTTTCGGCGTCACATCCAGATAAACCAGTACATCTATCAGCTCCTGCAGCTCTTCACAGGCAGCGCCCATCCCGTACAAAATCAGGATTTTGCCGTCCTCTTTTGTCTGCCGGCAGAGAGTTTTTACCTCCTCCACCTTTTTTTCATCCATCAAATCCCTGAACAATCCATTATAAAGCCTTCCATAAAGCAGCACGGGATCCTTTATCCTGTCCTGCGGCAGATAAGGCGACAGCAATTCCTCTATCTCTTCTGCCGTCAGGCAAAGTTCCTTCGTAGAAACCAGACTAACGCTTTCTCCCTTTAGCATACAGGTAATTCCGTTTGCAAACTGCGCGAAATCAGCAGACGGATATCCTTCCAGCGCTGCCACACAACCGCCGTTTTCCTCTTTGTACTGCAATACTGCACCGGACAAAGCCTTCATAACTTTCTCTGCCCCGAATACGGAGCCTTTCATAATTTCTTCCGGCAGGACAGGACGGTTCACCGGCGTATAATCGTCATACGGATGCGGATTAAACATAAAACTCATTTATTTTGTCTCCTTTTTTGTTTTCTTTTCCCTTCCATCAGCCATATATCAAATTCGGAATCCACGTGCAAAGCCACGGGAAGAATACCAGAAGCAAAAGTACTGCCAAAAGTACTCCGATAAAGGGCATTAACTCCTTAATAAACTCGTCCACCTTCATTTTCATCATCGGTGCAATCAGGTAAATCACTACGCCAAAGGGCGGTGTGATTGCCCCTATGGCACAGTTCACCACCAGTACCACGCCAAACTGCACCATATCGATGCCAAGATTTTTTGCAATTGGCCCAAAAATAGGCGCCATGATAATCATAGCCGTGGTGCCGTCCATAAACATGCCGATAATCAGAAACAGCACCGTCACCATCAAAAGAAACAACGTGGGATCGGTCGCATATGCCGCCAGAAACCGGCTGATTTTCTGGGGTATGCTTTCCCAGCTAAGATAATAGCTGAAAATATTAGCCGCGCACATAACCAGCATCACCGAGCAGGTGGAGCGGACTGCATCCCGCATAATTTCCGGAAGCTTTCGCAAAGGCAGCTTGCGGTAAACCACCGTACCTACAAATAAGGCATACAACGCTACGATTGCGCCGCCCTCCGCTGCTGAGAAGATACCGCAGCGCAGGCCTACAATCAGGATAACAGGCAGGCCCAACGCCCAGAGCGCAGAACCGATTCCACGTATAATCTCCTGAAAACCGGCATGTTTTTCCCGGCTGGGCGGATAGTTCCTTTTTTTGGCAAGAAAAGCAACCAAAAGCATCAATCCCACCGTCATCAGAAGACCCGGCATATATCCCGCCGCCAGCATCTTTCCCACGGAAGTATCCGTGCAGTAAGCATAGACTACAAGCCCGATACTTGGCGGTATGATACAGGTAATCAAGGACGAGGAAGCCGTTACTGCGGCGCAAAAAGGCTTGTCATATCCTTTTTTCACCATTTCCGGCACCAAAATCTTACATTCCTGCGCCGCATCCGCCGCGCAGGAGCCGGACAAACCTCCCATCATGGCAGAAAGCAGGATGTTGACATGCCCAAGCCCTCCCCTTACATGCCCTATCAGCAAATCGCAGAGGTCTAAAAGCTTCTCCGTGATACCGGAATAATTCATAATGGATCCCGCCGTAATAAAAAACGGAATTGCCAGCAGCGAAGTAGACTCCGTTGACGATACAAACCGCTGTATCACCACATCCATGGGAATTCCTCCCGCGGCAGCAAAATAAGGAATGACGCAAAGCATCAGCGCAAATCCGATAGGGAATCCGATAACAAACAAAACCAACAGTATTATGAGTGGAAGAACTGCCATCATTTTTCTGCCACCTCCTTTGCCTCCGTTATTTCCTCATCAAGCCCCGGCAGGCCGCCCTGTGCAATCCGCGCAAAGAAATCCTCCGGCGCCTTAAAGGACAGCGCCAGATAGCGCAGCGTATGCACAATCATTAAGGCAAAGCCTATAACCGCAGAGATATATTTATAAAAATACGGTATTTTAAAATATGCGCTCACTTTTAAAAAGCCCTGCGACGAAATAATAACGCTTAGGTACAGCATACAGCAGCATGTCAAAAGCATCAGGAAATACACCGCCTGCTTCAACCGTATGGCATGTTTCTTCGGCAGCTTTGCCGTCAAAAAATCCACGCCATAATGCAGATTCCGCCTATATCCCACACTCATGCCCAGCATAATTGTCCAAGTCCAGAAAAAACCTGATATTTCCTGCGCCCATGGCAGTGCCGCCCTGAAAATATATCTTGCCGCCACATTGATAACCGTAATGATTACCACAACGGAAAGAAATAAAGCCGTAAGTGTATCCTCGAACCATGTAATCCCGGCAAACAGCTTTTTCATGCATACACCTCCTCACAAGGCAGGACCCCGGACGGCTCCTGCCCGCCTTTTCTATCTCTTACTTTGTAATTATCTTCTGTATTTCCTCATATAAACCCTCTGAGAAAGAGAGGTCGCCCGAAGTATACATAGCAGCAACCTTCTGCGCAAATGCGTTGACGTCAGGCTCGATAAAGGTCACGCCCGCAGCTTCCATCTTCTGACGATATTCCGACTCACTGGAAAGACTATATGCCGTAAAGTCCGCTCCTGCACGGTAAACAGCATCCAGCAAAATCTGCTGATACTCTTCCGGCATCGAGGAGAAGATATCTTCCGGAATTACCATCATACCGGTGGAAACCAGATGATTTGTCAGCGTGCAGTACTGCGCTACTTCCTGCAGACTGGAAGAATACAATGTTGCCAGAGGCGCTTCACATGCCGTCACGATATTTGTGGAAAGAGAAGAATATACTTCATTCCAGTTTGTCACTACGGGAGAACAGCCCAGCGTCTTGACAAAGGCGATTGCTGCAGGCGAATCCGCCACACGAATCTGTACCCCGTTTAAATCGTCAGGCGTCTCAATTGGCGTCTTTGACAGAATGTGACGGTAACCGGTAAAAAAGTTCCATGAAAGAATTCTGGTATTTCCTTCCTTTGCAAGCAAATCCGCCTGCTCCTTAAACCAATCGGACTCGTTGATTGCATCTATCTGGTCCGCACTGGTAAGACAGTACTGGCTGTTTAAAATGGCAAGGTCGGGCGCCGCCGCACTAAACGCGTCCGGTCCTGCGTAAGCAATAATCGAAGCCCCCCTTGAAATCTGTTCACACACATCATTGATGGTTCCCAATTCCCCGTTGGGATGAAATTCAAACGTAATGGCGCCATCCGTCTTTTCCGTAACCTCGTCCATCCATTGCTGCGTGTAAACCGCTAAGGGGTCCGTAGGCGCCTGTGTGATGGAAACCTTAAAATTATACGTTTTCTTTTCTTCCTTTTTCTCCCCACACGCCGTCATGCCAAACACCATTACCCCAGTTAAAAGCATTGCCATAAGCTTTTTCATATCCATACCTCCTATACAAGAATTTTTGATACTCCTATCATACTACTTTTGAAATATTGTTTCAACTCCTTTTTATTATTTAAAATATTATTTCGCATTTTTGCTAAAACAAACGTGAGTGAATTGTACACTTTTACTTATAGTTTCAAATACATATTAAAAAACATTGCCTTTCAAAGCAAAATATGCTAACATTTTATTGTGAATCATTATTTCAACTATTTTATCGGAGGTGAATTTATGATACTTGTTCCAATCGTTGAAAGGTACAGTACTTTTACAGAAAAAGAACAGCAGATTGCCGACTACATTTTAAACAATCCGGAGCAGGCACTGACTAAAACAGCCAGCGAGCTTGCCCATTTGACCTCCACTTCCCCTGCCGCTATCGTCCGTTTTTCAAGAAAAATCGGTTTTGACAGCTTTCCCGCCATGAAAGTAGGTTTAGCCAAATACTTCAATAATAATCAATTTTTTGAAAGAGATATGATTATCAATTCTGATGATTCCTATGAAAATTGTGCCAACAAGCTTTTGGCGCAGATAACAGACGTTTGCACCACCACCGCCAACCATATTGACAATGCCGTCTTAGGGCAGGTGGTGCACATGATTGACCATGCGGACTGCGTCTATCTGATGGGCGTCGGCTCTTCTGCCAATGTAGCGCAAGATATGCAGCAAAAGCTCTTACGCATCAATAAAAAAGCTTTTTTCCTGCCGGACAGTCAGATTAATCTTCTTTCCACCATTACAATCCGAAAAGAAGACGTGGTGCTTGTCTTTTCTTTCTCCGGCACCACCAATGTTATTGCTGCTTCCGCGCAGGCGGCAAAAAAACAGGGAGCCTTCCTCGTCGCCATTACCGGCAATCCGGACTCTCCCATCGGGCAGACCGCCGACGTCTGTCTCAGCACCCCTGCGATTGAGCGCAAAACCCGCATCGGCGCGGTTTCTTCCCGCTACTCGCAACAATATATCTGCGACCTCCTCTTCCTCTGCCTTATCAGCAAGAATTACGAGGAAGCGGAGAAACTGACCATGCACGCTTCCGGCTTGTTGTCTCACATTTTATAATTTAGAAATAGGAAAAGCTCTGGCAAATGAAATACAAAAGGAGGGTGATATGATGAATAAACACTTAGAAATTTTTACCCACGATGCCCCCGGGTATCAGCCGCAGGTAGACTACGGGAGCTGGCGGGTTGCGCTTTTAAACGCATGTGACATGTATCTGCCGGACAAAATCACTTACTTTGACAGGCATTTAGAAACCGACGAGGTTTTTATTTTGCTCGGCGGAAGCTGCGGCATTCTGCTTGCCGGAGCGGGTGACAAGCCGGAAAACGCCTGCTGTACATGGCTTACAGCCGGCAAGATTTATAACGTTCCGGCAGGCGTCTGGCATACGCTTTTTATGCTGCCTGGCGGAAAACTGGCTGTCGTAGAAAACAAAAATACCGGTATTGACAATTCCCCCCGCTACTATTTTGGGGAAGAAGAGCGTCACTTGCTGATTCCGGCGCTTTCCTTATAATCCACAGACGCAGTCCGCATTTTCCGAAACAGCCCCAAAAGCACCAGTACCGCGGCAATCGCCAACACAAACTCGGCACAAAACTGCGCGTATGCAAGCCCGTAAAGCGGAAACAGGTAATTTAGCAGGTAAAGTGCAGGGATTTCCAGAATGATTTTTCTAAGCACGGCAAATACAAGCGCCTTCTTGCCCATGCCGCATGCCTGAAACACACCCACCGCCAAAAAATCCAACGCCAGAAAAGGCAGTGCCAGACAAAAACCTTGCAGGAAACGTGTGCCGTAGGAAACGATTGCTTCATTTTTCATAAACATTCTGGTAAGCCCGCCCGCTCCCAGATAAAATCCAAGCGTCGTAACGCTTAAAAAGGCAATAATCACTTTCAGGGCAAAAAAGACCGTCTGCTTCATACGCCTGCCGTTGCCGCTTGCATAGTTGTAGCTGACTAACGGCATAATGCCCTGTGAAAATCCCATGGCAATGTTCATAGGTACCATATTGATTTTCTGCACAATCCCCATCGCTGCCACCGCATCCGCCCCAAAGGATGCGGTGAAATTGTTTAATACCGTCATACCGGTCACATTCAAAAGATTCTGAATCGCCGCGGGAATCCCCACGCCGCAGACACCCAGCAGAATAGGTTTCTGAAAAGAAAATTTTGCGGGATTTACGCACACATACGTCTTTCCCCTCTTTATGAAAAGCAAGACAAAAAAGTACGCGCATGCTACGCAGTTGGACAAAAAGGTGGCAAGCCCCGCTCCTGCCGCCCCCATATTAAGCCCCCACGGCAAAATAAAGACAGGGTCCAACACAATATTCAAAAGACAACCGCTCATAGTGCCAAGACTGGCATGAAGTGAAGCGCCCTCCGCCCGCACCAGATAAGCCATCACCACATTTAAGATTGCCGGCGCCGCCCCGAAACTCACCGTCCATTTCAAGTACTCTCCCGTGGCTGCAGCCGTGCCGCTGTCCGCCCCCAACAGCCAAAGCAGCGGCGTCTGAAACAACGTAAAAAAAACAGAAAACAAAATGCCGCTCACCAAGGCGCAGTAAAAGCCAAACGCAGAACTGCGGCGCACCGTATCGTAATCCTTCCTTCCAAGCGCACGGCTCATCATGCTGGAAGAACCGACGCCAAACAGATTATTTACCGCATTAAACGCCAAAAGCACCGGCGCTGCCAGCGTTACTGCCGCATTCTGTACCGGATCATTCAAAATCCCCACAAAATAAGTGTCTGCCAGATTATAAATCACCATAACCAGTGAACTGATAATGGTAGGGACTGCCAACTTCATGACCGCCTTCGGAACCGGTATTTTTTCAAATAATTGTGTTTTCTGCATATCTTCCATATCACAAGACCAAGCCTTTCTGCCTTTGTACAGACACGCAGGCAAATACCATTTTAGCACGCTGCCATCAGGAAATCAATCCGGACATGTCTTTCGGAGTTTGTTTTAAGCATACCTTTTGGTTTTATAAATTTTTATCGGCGTTCTCTGAAAAGAGGGATTGCTTGTGACGCTGCGTCATGAGGTATTATGGCTGATAGGAAGTGTTTTGGTTGGGTGTCAAAGCCCATCCTAAAACCTTAGGATTCAAGTGTCAAAAGCCCTGTCCGAAAATGTTGGTTGTCAATTTGCCCAAGGTTAATTTGACCTAAGTATTGGGGCAAACGACTTTTGCACCATGGAAATGAGACTCAAAAATCGTGGAAGCCTTTGCT